>JMSU01000008.1_pt1 | contig 182860 bp, 149 predicted proteins | sample 179011 | NCBI WGS metagenome assembly JMSU01 (sample SAMN02769580, study PRJNA246767) | bioreactor metagenome | isolation source: Culture-1 Bioreactor ArsB derived from microbial biomass from the upper 2 cm... | place: Germany: Bremen | collected day 87 after inoculation
CTACTATTAATGAAATGTATAATAATTGCATACTTTAATACTTACTTCTTAATATTCTTGCACATCATGCAATTCCACTTCAATTCTTCTTGACCATTGTCAAATTGTTTGACTACTGTCAAATATACAGACTTTTTTGTGCTTGAAAGTTAATGTATTAATTGATACTATAATTACTAAACAGTCATATTATTTCAAAACGCATAACGTAGGAGGATATATAGTGGAAGGAAATTACTACTTAAAAATATGTGAAAGAATAAAAGAATTACGTCTAAAGCGAAACATGACCAAAACCCAACTTGCAAAGGGTATTTGTTCCATTTCCTATATTACACGCATTGAAAATGGTGAAAGATGTCCTACTTCGGTTATATTGCGCCAATTAGCCAATAAATTAGGTATTTCTTCTGACTATTTATTGAGGATTGTTGAATCACCTACTTCATTAAGAGTTAAAAAAATGTTAGATTTGATATTTCTATATTATGAAAGACATGATCCCAGCAGTATTTATAAATTAATAACTGACAATGAAGAAATAATGGAGCAAGCTTCAACATACGACAAGCAAATCATCAAAACCTTCAAATGTATGTGTACTACTTATTTGATAGATGATTATGAACAAGGTTTAAAAGAATTGAAAGGCATTATAGATATTACTTATACTGAGGGAAGTATACCTAACGATATCGAGTTTTTGCAGCTATTTTTTTATAGTATTTTTTTATATCATAATAATCGAATTGATGAATCTTATGAGTCTTTAATTCGATTACAAAAGTACATAAAACGTATTGAATGTTTTTATTGTTATGCAATTATTCCTGACTATTATACAACTTTAGTTAATGCTTGCCTTGAGCTATCTAAGTTTGATGCGTGTTATGGTTATCTTGAGATAGCTATCAACTACTGTAAACAACATAATGTTCATGCTCTTTTACGGCAATTATATTTTTTAAAAAGTGAATTATATGTTCAGTTAGGAAGAGAAGACGAAGCTAAACAATGGCTGGATAACGCTACTACATTAGATCGACTTATTTCTACTGATAGTGATTGTATGTTTGAAGATATTAAATAGTTGTTTGTTTATAAACCATAAAGAAGGTGATTATATGAAGAAAGATAATGAATCTACATATATGGTACATTTAAATGAACTAAGAAAAAGGTCTATTAGAATATTAATCGCCTTTATTTTATTCTTAGCTGTAGGTTTTTATGCAACACCCACAATCTTAGAAATTATTAAATCCACTTCACTAAAAGTTGACTTGGATTTAAATATATTTCATATAACGGATTCACTATACCTATACATTAAGGTATCCTCTTTATTTTCTTTTATTGCTGTATTTCCATATTGTTTGTTGGAATTATGGCTATTTATTGAGCCTGGATTGTCAAAAAAAGAGAAGCGTTTTTTTCTCAGATACATACCTATTATCTCTATTTTATTTATAGTCGGTTTATTATTTGCTTATTTTATTATTATTCCTTATTACATTATGTTTTCTCAAAAATTAGCAACGATTAATCATTTAAAAATTATTATTGGTGCCAAAGAATACATTGATTTTATAATAAAAATCATATTTCCTTTTGGTATAACTTTTCAATTACCCATTTTTGTCTTCGTATTATCCAAGATTGGTATCATTCATCACCAGTTGTTAAAGTTGTTAAAGCCTTATGCCTATATCGTATTATTAATTATTTCTGCATGCATTACTCCACCAGACCCTGTGTCGATGGGAATCGTATTCATGCCACTAGCATTCTTATACGAAATAAGCATTTGGATAGCAAAAAAAATTGATAGAAAAAGGATTAACTATTTGTAAAATTTATTTTGTATAATACTAAAATCCACCCTCTTGGAGTGGATTTTAGTATTATATAACTTTATTAACAACAAAATTATTATCTACAAGTAACCAGTTTTGTGGTGCTTCTCTTGCTAATACCCAGTAGAAGAACCCCCTAAGACCTAACTCTTTAACCAAATTGAATTTGGCTTGTAGACTTCTTGCATCTTCAAACCAAACTTCATGTTCTTTGCCCTCTTCATCCCTGTATCTGAAGTATGGTGACTGGGCTGTCGTATCATACTCAATACGTTGATTATACTTACGAGCCAAATCAACAGCATCTGTAAACCCGATTGATTTTGCAAATTTGCCCCCTTCTACATAAGGCAAAATCCAATCATAACCGTATAGAGGCATACCCATCATGATTTTATCATTTGGTACACGAGCGATGGCGTAGTCCATGACTTTTCTTACTTCATTTAATGGTGAGACAGCTCTAGGAGGTCCTCCTGACCATCCCCACTCATAAGTCATGAAGAATACAAAGTCAACCACTTCTCCTATAGCTTTGTAATCATGACCTTCATAGAGAACACCTACTTGATTCTCTCTAACAATAGGTGCTAGGGCAACCGTTAATATATAACGTTCATCTTCTGCTTTCAGCCGACTTTTGGCCTTCTTTAAAAAATTAACATAAGGCACACGATTTTGCGCTCCAAGATATTCAAAATCAAAATCCAATCCCAGATAACCTTTTTGTTTCATCAACCTAATGGCTTCATCCAATAATTTATCCTGTATGGCTTCATCTTTAAATATGGCTGTGGCTATCTCTGTGCTGAATTGTCCTTCAGCAAAATTAGTAAGTACCATAAGTGGTGCTACTCGTTTTTTATAAGCTGCATTAATAATGGGTTCATCATTTTCGATTGGTTCAATGGAACCATCTGCCGTTACATGATAACTGAATATATTCACATAGGTTAAGTCATCCCCAACCTCTTCTACATAACTAGCTGATTTATCCCCTGATATAAGTGGATCAATATAGGCTGCTACTTCAGCAATTGGCTTTTCTTCATCTGGTATAATAATGCTCATACCCACTTGAAGATCCCGAGGGTTAGCGAATCCATTGGCTAGCTGAATCGAATATACGGGAACACCATATCGTTTACTGAGTGCATACAAACTATCTCCAGGTTTTATAACATGAACCGTACCTTTGGTAGGAATAACAAGCGTTTGACCGACAACTAAGTTAGAAGGGTCATTCAATTTATTAGCAGTAACAATAGCATTTTCCGTAACACCATAACGCCTAGCTATGGTATTAATTGAATCTCCAGAACTGACAGTATATATTTGCATATAATACTTCCTTTTATCCTTTTAGTAAATTATATTCAATCTACATCCCTCTCGTTACATGATCGCCTCTACTCATGTCTACATGATAGCCAGATTTTTCAATTCGATTTTCAATACATTTTCGGCAATGTGCCGCTTCATCACCTGTGCAGATCTTACCATCATATAGGGCATATTTTTCCCTTACGTTTGTAGGTGATAGATTAGGCATCACCACGTTAGCACCTGATTTTAGTCCCAATTCACGTCCCTTGCTATTCAAAGATCCTAAGGCTGTCGTTGCAGGTAATAAAACCTCAGGTAATAACAAGCGTACTAACGATAGTAAAACGCAGGTTTTGTCAACAGTCCCTGAGTTTTCATTTGCAAGGGGTGTATCGGATTGAGGTATGAAAGGACCAATCCCAACCATATGGGGCTGTAATTCTTTTAGAAAAAGCAAATCTTTTACATAATCGGCATTGGTTTGATTAGGTAACCCAACCATAAAACCGGCTCCTACTTGAAAACCAATATCTTTTAAATCCCTTAGACATTGTATACGGTTATCATAGCTCATATTTGGATGTAAACGTTCATATAAAGCTCTTGAATTTGTTTCATGGCGTAACAGATAGCGATCTGCTCCTGCGTCATAATATTTTTTATAAGATGCATAACTTTTCTCACCTATGGATAGTGTAACGGCTACATCTTTAAATTTTTCTTTAATAGAGCGTACAATATCGACCACTCTGTCATCAGTATAATAAGGATCTTCGCCACCTTGCAAAACATATGTACGATAACCTAATTGATACCCCACCTCACAACAATGCATGATCTCTTCTTTGGATAGACGATATCGATCAGCTTCCTTATTGCTTAACCTTATACCACAGTAGATACAATCGCATTTACAATAATTCGTAAATTCAATAAGTCCTCTCATATATACGCGATCATCGTAATGTTGCAATCGGACGCTGTTTGCTTTTGTATGTAAATACTGTTTATTCTCTTCATCTAAGTTCTCTAGTACATTAAGGAGTTTTTCTCTTGATAATGTGTGGTTTATATAGAGCTCATCGATTAGTTGTTTTATTATTTCCTTTTTCATTCATTTTCTCCTTTCAGATTAGAATTTTCTTTTCTGTTAGGTTATCACGTATACCGTAATTTGTTTTGAAAAAACGCCTCACGAAAAACGACCAAAGAAAAAAAACTATTAATAAGTAGTACAAGAGGCTTCTCATACTACTCGTTAATAGTTTAACAAATTGAGTCTATAATTACAATAGAACCTATTGTAACTTTGTATTATATTATTTTATATTACCTGACCATCGCATCATGCCTCCAGCTAGATTAAACACACGATAGCCTTTCTTACTTAGAAAAGATGCTGCTCTACCACTTCTTGCACCACTGGCACATACAAGAATGATATTTTTATCTTTATTTAATTCATTTAGTCTATTTGGCAAACTACCTAGGGGTATGAGCTTAGCTCCTTTTATATGTCCTGATGCATATTCATAAGGTTCTCTCACATCAACAATCATGGTATTTTTATCCTTCATCATTGATTTTACTTCAACTTCTGTCACACTTTCATAACTTTTACTAAATAGCTTTAACATGGCTAATCATCCTCTCATTTTTTGTATAAGATCTATTCTCATTCTACATCATTATATTTAAATATTACAATATAGTCATATTATACAGTGATTTATATCATACTGTCAACTATTTTTATCTTAGTTTAAATCATTAACTTGGCTTATATACAGAATAAGGACTATCCCATCATGATGTGTGGGATAGTCCTGTCCTATACTTGTTATATAATATCATATTCCTATCATTCATTTAACGTGCTTAAAGATTAGATATTCCTATAATATCTTTAACCACTTCTGATGCTATAATCAGCCCAACCACAGAAGGTACAAAAGCAACACTGCCTGGAATCTGTCTGCGTTCAACACATGTACGATCTTTATTGGTGCAAATACAATTGGTATGACAATCCCTTTCCAATTGAATAGGCTTCAATGGTTTTTCCTTTGAAAAAACCACTTTCAGATCTTTAACACCTCTGCTTCTTAACTCTTTTCGCATGACCTTAGCTAATGGACACACAGTTGTTTTATAGATGTCTGCTACTTCAAACATAGCAGGATTCAGCTTGTTTCCAGCTCCCATGCTACTAATAATAGGTATGTCTCTTGCCTTACAACGCTCTATCAGGTCGATCTTCGCTGAAACCATATCAATGGCATCTACCACATAATCATAATCATCTAATAGTAAACGCTCTGCACTTTCAGCATTATATAGTTCTTGATGGGTAATCACTTCTATTTTCGGGTTAATAGCTAGAATTCTTTCTTTCATAGCTTCCACTTTTGCCTGTCCTACTGTTTTTCTTGTGGCATGTATTTGACGATTGACATTGGTAAGGCAAATATCATCATCATCAACTAACACGATTTTACCTAATCCACTTCGTACTAATCCTTCAATAACAAATGTACCTACGCCACCTACACCAAACACCGCAACGGTACTTCCTTTTAATTTCTCTAAGCCTTCTGTACCAATTAACATTTCTGTTCGTGAAAATGCATGTAACATGCTAACACCTCGTTCTAGTCCTATATTCTCTTAATGCGTACTAAAACATGATAACTTAAATCCTATAAAAAATCAAATTAAAATGGTTGTTTTAACTCTCGTAATACCATCCAAGTTTTAGCATTTTTCGTTACTATTTTACCAATATAATTTCCAATCTTTCGTTAATCGAATCAGAGCTTCCATATAATAATAATCACCCCATGTATTACACTCATCCACATTTCTATTTCTACATGGATTATAGGGGGATTTTCTTGCATAGACCCCATGAAGTAATAACCCATTGGACATATTAGGATCGCTTACTGCATAATGGTCAATAAGGGATTTGAGAATTTTTAATGCTATGTCTTGATAATACTTAGCTTTTTCTTCATCCAAATATTTTACCATTTCCAGCATACCACATACGGCAATAGCTGCTGCTGAACTGTCTTTTGGTTCATTACTTTCATCCTTGAACTTGAAGTCCCAATAAGGTACTAGATCATGGGGTAGATTTTCAATAAAGAAATCTGTTATCTTATAAAATTTCTCAAGATAGTCCGGATTTTTAGTATACATATAGCTTAATGCAGTTCCATATACACCCCAAGCCTGACCTCTTGACCAGGCTGAATCATTACTATAACCTTGTCTTGTTTCACCATATAAAGGTTTCCCTGTCCCTTTTTCAAAATAGAATGTATGGTAAGTAGAATGATCTTCACGCATAATGACTTGTAGAGACGTATCAATATGTTGTTTTGCTATGTTGGCAAATTTGTCATCCCCTGTTACGTCGCTTGCCCAGTATAGAAGCGGTAGATTTAACAAACAATCAATAATCAAACGATAATTATCATCTGCTCCTACTTCTCCCCACGCTTGTATGAACTTTCCATTCTCCTGATAGCGGGAGATTAGATTCTCTGCTGCTAAAACAGCTGCTTTTTTTGCCTTTTCATTTCCTGTTAATTTATAGGCTGCTACACAGGAAAGGCTATATAAAAATCCCATATCGTGATTATTGGTCTCAATCTTATTTTCAATTCTATAAAGAAAACTATCCACTTGAACTTCTGCTGCTTTTTTAAATTTATCATCTTCTGTTATTTCATAAGCCATCCAAATTTGACCAGTCCAGAAGCCTGAAGTCCATGATATGTTTTCTTTAGGTATATAAAAATTATTCGTTGTCCCGTTAATCTTGAACTTATCCGTAAAACTTGCTAAATCTGTTTCAATTTGTACCACTGCGTTTTTTAAGGCTTGTTCAATTTCTGTATTCGTCGCCTTTTTATATTGATTTAAATGCATTATCATCCATCCTTTCTAATAAAAATGGGTCTTTTATTTTTTGCAGATACTCATTTATGTACCCATCATATTTCTTACATTGCTCATCATCTATGGATAGGTTAATGGGGCTTAGTTGATAAGGATCTTTTTGATTATCATAAAGATATCGCTTTTGATTATCGTCAGGATGGCATCCATTATCAATAATGTACGTGTATTTTTTAGTACGTAACCCTCTCCAACCAAAAGCCTTATGATTCAATCCTCTTTTTCGATAAGGTTCAATAAGACTTGGCATACCTGGTATCATGGACAAAAATGCTGTTTCTGGTTCATCCATCTGTTCATTACGTAGAATGCTGAGAAAGCTCTGCCCCTGCACAGTTTCTGGAATATCCACATCTAATAGATCCAATAAAGTTGGCATATGGTCAATACTTGAAAACAAGCAACCTGTTCTCCCTGGATCGATTCCGTTCCCACGAATGATAAAAGGAATATTAATGGATTCTTCATACCAAATATTTTTACCCATTAACCCATGAGAACCCATCATATCACCATGATCAGCTGATAACACAACAATTGTATCCTTATCTAATTGATTATTTTTTAAGTAATCTAATAGTCTTTTAAAGTTTTCATCCAAGCCTGTTATGGCGCCATAATATTCTTTTAAGGTTTTTAAGTAGTCTTGATCTTCTCTCATTTCCTTAGGTACATTCTCTTGTAGAGGAATATTATCATAGAGATCAATATATTTCTTTGGAACTTTATCATAAGGTGGATGAGGCGGATTCCATGAGATAAACATGCAAAAAGGTTTACTTTTATCTCTCTTTTCAAGATAATCAAGAGCTACATCTGTCTCCACTTCTGGTGACCATTTGCCAGGTTCAATTTTATCATGGGTATCTCGCCAATAATGAGGATTCAGATGTTTATCCATGGCTCCATAGGCGTACCAAAAATCGAATCCCTTTCGCCTTTCTCCTGGAGGTGTATAAGCATCCCAATTAATGGCACCAGATTTAGGATTAGCTGTAAAATTCAATTCGCTTGCATCCAAATGCCACTTCCCAACATAAGCTGTTGCATAACCCTCTTCCTTCAACACCTTAGCTATAGTTAATTCTTGCGGTTTTAACATGACTGTTTCATCCAAACCGATTTTACAATTAGTCCACATGCCACAGCTATAAGGATATTTCCCTGTCATAAGTGCCGCTCGATGAGGTGAACAGAGAGGGTATGTACTGATGGCATTATCAAATACCTTACTCTCTCTAGCGAATTGGTCCATATTCGGTGTATATACTTGTTCTTTACCTTCTATCCCTATGGCTGTTTTTCGCCACTGATCTGCAAATATATATAATAGGTTTTTTTTACCCATGTTATTCTCCTTTCCACATGCTACAAGAGTGTGATGACACTGCCTTTTTTTCCTTCTAACACAATATCAGTATCTCCTTCTAATAATCTGTTATGGTTATCAATAATAGCTGTTTCAGTAAATCCCATAGTTATTGTCAAAGCTACTATCTGTCCATGTTCATAAGAAAGATCCACTGTATGTCCTCCTATGGTTTTTACCCCTTTTATACTGCCCTTTTCCCATGATTTTGGAAGTGCTGGTAATAAAAATATTTTACCTTCATAACATTGAATCATACATTCTATGACCGCTCTTGTGGCTCCCATGTTTCCATCCACTTGGAAAACAAAAGCTGTCGCATCATCACGTACTTTACAATTAACAGGTCTTGGGTGTAAATCCAATAAAGTTGAAGAGGATAACTCCGTCAATAAATAACTTAATTGATGGTCTGCACCCTCACCATCTTGAAGACGAGCGAATAAGCAAGCTGCCCAAGCTCTACTCCAACCGGTTCCCCCTCCATTTTGTGCCAGTCGATATGCTAAGGATTTTCTACTGGCTTCGTACTGTTCTTCTCGATTTATTGGATTAAATAACGTTGAAGGAAATAAACCATATAGATGGGAGTAATGGCGATGACCCTTTTCAACTTCTTTCTTATGCTCATCATCCCATTCCAATAAACGACCATCTTTTCCAATTTTGAATGCTGGTAATTGACCACGTAATTCTTCCCATACTAAACGCTCTTTCTCATGGCTCCCTAGAATCTTTGCCGTTTCAATGACATAAGAAAAAGCATCATAAGCTAATTGTACATCCATAGCCGATGAACGACACATGCTTACTGGAAAATACCCTGTGCCTTCAAAACGATTCTCTGGGGATTGACTTGGCATAATCTGTGCCACATTGTCTTCATCTATTTCAATATAATCCACATAAAAGTCTACGATTGCTTTAAAAAAGGGATACGCTACATCCTTTAGAAAAGTCATATCACCATTATATTGATAGTGCCACCAATAATGTTGTCCCATCCATGCTGCTCCACCAATCCATGCTGCATAATTATAAGCTTCGGGTGTGGATATAGCCCATTGATCTCCATTTAATGATAACCATGTGCCATGACAACCATATAAATCTTTTGCTGCCATTTTACCACTCTCTGCAAATCTTTCCACATAATCAAATAATGGTTTATTGTACTGGGCTATGTCTAATTGCTCTGTAAACCAATAATTCATCTGGACATTAATATTAAAATGATAATCACAAAACCAAGCTGGTACGGGGTCACAATTCCATTTCCCTTGTAGATTCAATGGTAATTCTCCACATATGGAACCAGCAACCATTAAGTATATACCGAATTTGGCATAGATCTCCATCAGGTTAACATCTGTTTTCCCATTTCGAACACTTTTAATTCTTTCATTTATAAAATAAGTCGATAAGCTACGGGTTTCTTTATCTGTGATTCTTATATCTGTTTTGCTCATAGCTGTAGAGAACTTTTTAATATGTTCTTCCTTTATGTGTCCAATTGTTTCTGAAGGAAACGGAAAGGCTGTTAGCTCTTTTTCTATATCATTAAAAGACACACCTATATTGGTCATTGTTTCAATGTAAGTTGCATCTTGTATATACATTTCTTTTTGATTAAAAGTTATACAACCATTGGTGTTTACCTTAACCACCACTTTAAACTGACTAACTTCATCTAAGGTGCATTGATAGGTTATTCCTTCTGCACTTATGTCTATTTTCTCTAGTACATCATCCTCTTCTATTCTTTCATAAGAAAGCGTACCACTAAACGTCTCACTACTTTTCCAACTTGTGATAACGACACCTGTTACACAGTCAGCAAAAGACTCCAGTTGGGTCTTATCTCTTTTTACTGTTGCTATACCCTTTTGTAGATCTAAGGTTCTGATTATATGATCACTTTGCTCTTGATTATATTGAAAGACCAGTTCACCAGCAGGCTTATAGGCATCTTCTTGACGTGGATAGGGGGAAATTCCCCCATTTCCACTAAACGCCAATGAAGCTAATGCTGTCGCTCTAAAATAATCATTTTCTTTTAATAGTTTTCTAATTTGAGTTAAATAATCATGCCCTACTCTGTTTCTTCTGTTACCATGATTTCCAGTCCATAGATGTTCATGATTTAAACTCACTAGATCCTTTTGTGGATTTCCCCATACAATACCATTAAGCCTACCATTACCAAAGAGTAGTCCATCTTTCCAGTCTACAGGAATATTATTAAATTTAAGCTTCATGTTGGCGTTCCTTTCTTAACATTATTTTCCTAAGAAAGTATCATATGCTTGTTGATTGATTTCGATAGCTCTTTCGATACCTCTATTTTTTAATTCAGCTATAAATCCATCGTAGTCCTCTTCAAAACTTGAAGCACCTAATAACCACTTTTGGAACATTTCATCCACATATGGTCTTACTTCTGACATAATCTTCTTATACTCTGCTTCATCTTCTGCAAGATACTTTAAGTTTAACTCGCCATCAGCGTATGGTGGCATATCACTTCTATACCAATTTGAATTACCATTGTATAATTTTGATGCGGCACTTGCTTCTGGTGTCATAAATGCATATTCATATTCTGCATCTTGAAGCATACCAATACGGTATTGAACACCTAAGGAACGTAAATAACCTAGAGGTGTTAGTTCACTATTCATAACCGTATCTGTGTAAGATTTTGTTCCATCGCTATTTTTTACATAGGTTTCATTTTCAATTCCCCAGTTCATAAGGGTTGAACCTTCTTCTGTGAACATGTAATCAAAGAATTTAATAACGGTTACAGGGTCCTTACATTGAGATGAAATACCCCAACCAACACCAGGATATCTTGTTGTTCTTTCAATAATTTCACCATTTTGATTAGCTGGTGGTGCAATACTTACATTATTAAACCCAGGAATATCTGTTGCAAGACTTCTGTTATAATTTCCTGTACTTGGCCAATCATGTGTCATACCACCAAGATTTGCACTGTATAAAATATCTCTTGATTTTGCTCCACGGGTAAAGATTTCAGGATCGATTAATCCTTCTTTATACCATTTTACAAGGTTCGTAACACCTGCTTTAAAATTCTCTTCCATTGGATCAAATGTCATTTTACCATCACGTGGGTAGAATTCTGTACTTGTATCCCATAAGTATAAGTATTCATCTGGCATTTTATATCCTGCTCGATCAAATAATGGGATTTCATCTTTTTTATCATTCCCATTTGGATCTTCATTTCTAAATGCTGTAAGTACATCATAGAGTTCATCAACTGTTGTTGGTACCTGTAGTCCTAGCTTATCTAACCAGTCTTGACGAACCCACCAGAATTCTGCTGAAACGAGTGTTTGATTTTTTGGTATAAAATAGATATTACCATCAAGAGATGTTGCCCCTTGTTTGAATTTTGAATCCGCATCAATCGCCGCTTGAATATTCGGTGCATGTTCTTTGATTAAATCATTAAGTGGAATTAACCCACCATCACGACCTAGTTTCTCAAGGTCTGCTGAGCTCTTATATCCAATGATATCTGCAAGTGTTCCAGATGAAAGCATTAAGTTAAAAGCTTCTTCCTCATTGGAGTTTGATTGTGAAATAATACCTTCAAGATTGATATTGGTTCTCTTACCTACTTCTTCCCAAACACGCCATTCTGGATTAAAAGGCATATTATTAAAATTCAAGAAGATTGAAAAAGTCTTTGCTTCTTTGCTAATCAAACTACCTTCTAATTCAGGCTCTTTTGATGTTTCCCCATTTGTAGTGGTATCCGATTTTGTTTCTTTCCCCGTATCATTTTTTTTACCACAACCCACAAATAATGTTGCCATTAATGTCATGACCAATAAAAGTGCACATATTTTTTTGTTTTCATCATCCTACTCCTTTTCTTTATGTCTTTATTTGAATTTCTGATATATATTTTTTCATAATTATGCTGTTATCATAACATAATTATGTAAAAATCATAAGGATCACTTGCTAACCTTTTACTGCTCCAATAGTAGCACCTTTTTTAAAGTATTTTTGCACGAATGGATAAGCAACCATCATTGGAATAATGGCAATAATGATAATGGCATAGATAACTGTTGTTGGCGATGCCAATGAATCGGCGGTTACAATAGCCGCCTCTGTTTCATTTGCCACCCGATCTACAATTAACTTCTTTAGCAATACTTGTAACGGTACTTTATTATCGTCTTGAAGCAAATTCATAGCCCAAAAATAGCCATTCCATCTTGTGACGGCATAAAACATACCTACTGTCGCTAGAGCCGGCTTTGAAAGAGGCAGGAATATCCTTGCAAAAATCTTTAAATTATTAGCTCCATCTATAAATGCTGCTTCCTCAAGAGATTTTGGAACCTGTTCAAAGAAGCTTTTCATAATAATAAGATTATAGGTGTTAACAGCAAAGCCTAGAATAATAGCTGTTCGTGTATTAAGCAAGTTAAAATCTCTAAAAGTCATATAGAGTGGAATCATGCCCGCATTAAACCACATGGTAAAGATAGCCATTAAAGTAAAAAACTTTCTTAAAGGTAACCTTTCCTTAGATAAGGCATAAGCCATGGTTGTTGTAAAAAACATATTAATAAAAACACCTGCTACTGTATAAAAAATTGTATTGCCATAAGCAATCCAGATACCGTCTTTTAGAAAAGCAGCTTTATAACTTGCTAGTGTAAACCCTTTGACCCAAAACATGACATCCCCATTTTCTACAAAAATAGGCTTGCTAACGGAAGCTATTAAAACATAGAGCAATGGGTATAACGTAATGATTGAAACGATAATCCCTGCCACAATCATGGAACCATTAAAAATTCTCTCATTTCTAGAAACGAATTTTCCATTTGTTGATTTCATTATTTTTTCCTCCTTACCATAACGATGTTTCTGAAATACGTTTGCTGATCTTATTCGCCACGACAACCAAGATCAAGGCAACAAACGCTTCAAAAAGTCCAGCTGCTGTAGCCAATCCATAATTCCCATTATTGATACCCGTTCGATAGACGTACGTAGCAATAACATCGGCTGTACTGTATGTAGTCGGTTTATAGAGCAGTAAGATTGCTTCAAAACCTACTTTCACCATTTTTCCAATATTAAGAACCAGCATCACAACAACAATAGGTAGGATACCAGGTACAGTTACATGTTTAATTTGCTTCCATTTCCCAGCACCATCAACTCTAGCCGCTTCATATAGTTGTTGATCAATCCCCATAATGGCTGCAATATAGACAATAGCACTAAAACCAGCTGTCTTCCACAGCGTCATCGTCGTATAAATCCCTCTAAAATATTCTGGCTTTACCATGAAATAAATAGGTTCAAACCCCAATTTAACCAATAGAAAGTTAATAACACCTGTACTTGGTGAAAGAAAATTAATGGTCATACCACATACAACCACAATAGAAATAAAATAAGGTAAAAACGTAGCCGTTTGTGTTAATTTGCTTACAAACTTATTTTTCATTTCTGTAATAGCAATAGCCAATATAATGGGTATTGGAAAGCATATGACAATCTGCCAGAATGCTATCATTAATGTATTGGTCACTGTTTTTGCAAAATCTGCTCCTGTCATAAATTGAATGAAATTATCCAGTCCCACAAATGTACTACCTGAAAACCCTTTAAAAATATTGTAGTCGTAAAATGCTGTTCTAAGTCCAATCATGGGTTTATAGGCAAACATGATAAACCATATGACACCTGGCATTAATAAGAGAAACAGATCCCAATCACGTCTAAAGCGTTTAACAAATTTACTTTTACGTTTTATTTGTCCTTTTCTATGTAAAGGTAACGCCTTGCTTATTTCTTTCATACTATTGTCTCCTTTTCTTTAAGTTGATTGTGTGCATTGCACAACTTCATGATGTTTATGGATAGATTATATATAGAAATCGCCTAAAAATAAATCATCAATTTCCAACTTATCTACTCTTTATTAGAAACAGCTTAATCTCAGCAATGTATGTTGTTTTTTCAGGAATATATGTGCATTTTTCAACTATCTATATTTCCCTATATGCCCCTATAATCTACTTTTTTACACACTCTGCAAAAGCTTTTGGTGTCATTCCCGTATATTTTGTAAACACTCTTATAAATGTATTAGCACTATTAAAACCAACTTGTTTCCCTAGGATGGAAACTTTTATATGCGTATTAGCATAAACAATGGCTTTGGCTTTTTCTATACGATAGCTATTCAAATAGTTTTTGTAATTTTCGCCTACTGCTTTTTTGAACAGGATGCCACAATATTTCTCAGATACGTTCATCTTTTCTGCCATATCAATGAGCATAATGTCTTCTGTATAATGGTCATGAATATAGGCTAACATTTCTTCTGCCACCAAATTTTCACTATCCTTTTTATTGTTATTCACATATAACAAAATATCTTCAAACATCTTCCTTAATCTAGGAATAATATCTTTCCTATTCCACTGGTCAGATAGTGCAGAGAAATCTTCATTTTCTTTCAATAACCCATGAGCATCCATTTTTAATTCCTGTACCACCCTGCTCATGGTTCCAATAATAGCAAAAATAAAGTTCTTAAATGCTTCTGGTGATAACTTATCCTCTGGGTCGTTCTCCGTCATCAATTGATTAAAAATCTCTACTGCTGTTATATCACCGTTTAGCATGCAATGAATTAATTTATTCTCTATTAATAAGGGATAATAGTAGGTCTTGCGATCAAAATCTTTTATTTGTTCCATAGTTAAAATGGTTCTTTGATTGAACAAAAACTTATACTCTAATATTTTTCTACTTTCATTGAAACACTCTTTAATCTTAGATACACCATAAGCTACATTACTGATGGCAACACGTATATCATACTCATAATCCATTTCAACAGTTTCAAGAAGTGCATGGATCTTAGCTTTGGCCTCTTCCACGTGACGACACTGGATAATAATGGCACAGGTATAGTAATTAATATTCACATATCTTAGGTTTTCTATATCTTGGGTATAAGCTAAAATTTCATTTTTATTTAAGAAAATATGATTATCCGCATCCTCAAAAGGATCATTCAGAAACTCAATGACAGCTACACAATAATAGGTATCTTCCACCATGTAATCCTTATATAAGGTTTTATTGATATTAATACCAAATAATAATTCTCGATTTAATCGTTGTATTAAGAGATTGTTTCTTTCATTTATAGCCACTTTTAAATTTTGATTGAGGCTTTTGATCATATTAGAATTTTGCTTTATTAATTGAAATTCATCAACGTCCTTTAAGGTCGTATCTTCTAAAAAAAAGTCATCTAATACGTCTTTTAATGGTCGATACAATTTATTGGTAATTATTCTTGATAGAAAAACAGCTAACAATGTTAATAAAACAAAGGGTACAATAAAGTATAAAAAAATCATGCCAACATCCATTCGCTTATCTTCATAGGCGTATAATAATAGCCAATCCATATTAAAAAAGGATTGTTTATAAATATGTTGAGCTTTGTTATTATATTTTGTTGATAGTGGGTCTGTTTTTAATATGTCGTAGATCTCTTCTTGGGATATTTTTGCGTTCTCTTTCATAGCAATGACACCATCACGGTTACATAAGTACCAGTCTTGTTTCATATTTTCGTCAATAAATGATGGGTAGCTAATAGTTGTAATATATAAAATTTCTCTTTTTCGATACTTTTTTTTCGTAATATAACAGATTTCTGGTGAATTACTGAATCTTTTTATAGTGAACGCCATGTATTTTGAATTGGTTTTGAAATGCTCATATATTTCTTCAACCTTTGCTTGGTTTAAGCCTAGATTTCTTTCAAAAAAATACGCTTTTGTTTCACTGGAAGTAGGCGTTATGACCAACGACCCTTCATCCATGAAAGTAGCTGAAACTTGAAAGTTAACATTATTGACCTTCGATGTTGTTTTTCTAATCTTTTGTTGAACCTCAATTAAACCCAAATAGAAGGTTTGAGAATTGGTACTCTCTGACCAATTTGATACTTCATCGCTTTCCATGACAATTTCCAATGCACTATTAATCACTTCCAATTTAATCTGACTGTTATTAAGCGCTGTTTTAAAGGTATGTGTCATAGTTGCCTCATACTCATTTGATCGTTGATCCAACACAATTTTAATAAAGATACTCAAAAAGCTTATAATAAGCACTGTAAACACAAGTAAAAACACTGTATTTAATTTTTTCTTGTATTTGCCCTTCAACATATGTTTCCACACCCTTCAAGCATCTATTTTTTCTTTATTCTCTCAGCATAATCCAAAACTGCATTTGGTCCTTTATGATTCCTCATGCCTGGTTCATGTTGCCTATATTTGTTATCATACACACTCTCTAAACTAAAGAAATTATCATTGGTTTTTTCTAGATGTGCCATTAACTTTTCTCTATATTGCTGCAAAATATGTTCATATTCAGGTTTTACGGCTAGGTTAATTTTTTCGCCTCTGTCATTATGCATATCAAATAATTCTTCACTGTTTTTTTCCAGATAGACTGTGTATTTATATGTATTATCCAAGTACATTCTACCCGGTACCCTATAACCATCAAATTCATCGTACCATTCACCACAAGCATATGTATTAATTGTTTGATCCTTTTCACCGACAACCTGCTTGAATTGGCTCATACCTTCTGCTCCAATAGGCTGTTCTATTCCGGCATAATCTGCTAATGTAGGCAATACATCTAGTAGGGAAGTAATGCCCTCAACTCTTCGCTGACCTTTTACGCCATGCCCGGTAAAAATCAAGGGAACTCTATTGGTCTCTTCGTAGAATGCTCCATATTTCGTAACGAGATGATGAGATGCCATGCCCTCTCCATGATCAGCAAAAAAAACAATCAAAGTCTCATCTTTTTTACCTGACGCTTCTAATGCCCCTAGAATTCTACCAATTTGCTTATCAACGGTTTCAATATAATGATAATAAGCATATAGATAATGCCGATAGTCCTCTTCTTTCCAATGAGTCGTTTGACTTTGTCGACGATGAGAACAACACATATATTGAATGAATTCAGGTCGGTTAGACGCATCATCAAAAGCATAATTATCAGGCAAGGAAGGTAGCTCTTCACGGATACCAAAATCTTGATGCCCAAATTCATTTTCACCAATATACGAACATATATTGTGTGGATTTTGTAAATCTGCTACGACTAAAAAAGGCTGATCGGATACTTCTTCTTTAAGGTGATGAATGACTTTTCTTGTTGTATCTTCATCAAGAAATGTTTCATAATTAACCGTTATAGCTGGATTTTCTCTTTCCATTTTTATTTCTATGTCTTCCACGACGTTAAAACCGCGAAGTGTTCCATAATCATGTGTTTTCCCAAAATGAACACACTCATAACCATTTTTGCTAAATATATCGCCTAGTGTTTCTATGTTACTAGGCGTCCCCTCAAACCCTTGATTAGGCAAATTACTTAATACCTTTGTCTGATGAGGATATTTTGAACTCCAGAAAGATGCTCGCGCTGGCTGGCACAGAGGACATGTTGTATAAGCATTTTCAAAGACTACGCCCTCCTTCGCCAAAGACTCCATATGTGGTGCCTTAACATATGTATTGCCATAAGTAGGAAGTGCGGTTGCACTAAGTTGATCACAAATTATCATTAATATGTTTTTCATTATTATCACTCCAATTACATTTATTATAATAATTACCGACTTAATAGGTATGATTACTTCACTTTCATAGCAATAGTAATAGAAGAAAATATACCATTGTATGTTTTGCACAACTAATACCTGTGTATGAATAGATTATATATAAAAGTACACAAAGATTAAATCATCAATTTCCAACTCGCATTTATTTTTCATAAAAATATACGGTTTTCGAGGTATTTCTTTGACTTTTAATGAATGTGCATTTTTCAACTATACCTATTTTTCAATTTTCACCTTACTTTCTAATGTTTTTTCGCTGATAACATAATTGATTCCTTACACCAAAAAAGATAGAGCAGATATAACACTCCAAAAATATTGGATCATTATATCTGCTCTATCTTTTATCTTTTATACATTATTTATTTTTTTAACCTTATTTATCTTTTTACACTTTATCGTTATGATCACTCTTTTTTAATTTGCTCAGCAAAAACCTTTGGTGTCATGCCCGTATACTTTGTAAAAACACGAATGAATGTATTTGAACTATTAAAGCCAACTTGTTTACCTAATGTTGAAACTTTCATATCTGTATTATGATATAGAATTTCTTTTGCCTTTTCTATACGATAGCTATTTAGATAATTTTTGTAGTTCTCACCCACTGCTTTTTTGAACAAAATGCCACAATATTTCTCAGATACATTCATCTTCTCAGCCATATCAATTAACATAATATCTTCTGAATAATGTTCATGAATATAGGTTAGCATGTCGTCTGCTATAGAATGCTCATTATCCTGCTTTCTATTATTCACATACAACACGATGTTTTCCAATATCACTCTTAATTTTGGGATAATATCTTTCCTGTTCCACTGATCTGAAAGCTTAGAAAAATCTTCATGTTCCTCTAAAAAGTGATGAGCATCTACCTTTAATTCTTGTAATATGCGACTAATCGTTCCAATAAGTGCAAAGATTAAATTCTTAAATACGTCAGGTGATAATTTTTCTCCCGGCTTATTTTCAACCATTAGCTTATCGAAAATTTCAAGGGTTTCGCTATAACCATTTAATGCGCTATGAATGAGTTTATTCTCCATTAATAGCGGATAATAGTAGGTTTTACGATCAAAATCCTTTATTTGCTCCGTTGTTAAAATGGTTCTTTGATTATATAGGAACTTATATTCTAATATTTGTCGACTTTCGTTATAGCATTCTTTAATATTAGAAATACCATAAGCAACATGACTAATGGCTACACGTATATCGTTCTGAGACTCAATATCAACTCTTTTTAGAAGGGTATGCAACGCCCCTTTGGCTTCTTCTACTTGATCGCATTGAATAATAATGGCACAGGTATAATAATTAATGTTGACATATCTGAGCTTTCCAATCTCTTGGGTATAGGCAAAAATTTCATTTTTATCAATAAAATGATGATCGTCCACGTCTTCAAAAGGATTGTTAAGAAATTCGATTAATGCTACACAGTAATGGGCATCTTCAACGACGTAATCCTTATAGAGTGACTTGTTAATGGTCATACCAAATAATAATTCTCTATTTAAACGTTGTACTAATAGATTATTCCTTTCATTCATGGCTGCTTTTAACTTTTGATTAAGGTTTTTTATCATATTAGCATTTTGCTTTAATATTTTAAACTCATCATTATTCTGCTCCGTCATATCCAATGCATAATCTTCTAATACTTCCTTCATGGGGCGATAGAGCTTATTTGTCATTATTCTTGATAAAATGATGGCTAATACCGTCAATAAACTTAAAGGCAAGATAAAGTATAATAAGATTATTATTGTATCCAAACTCTTATTTTTATAAGTGTATAGAAAAATCCAATCGATATTATAAAAAGATTGTTTGTAAACATTATAATTTTTATAATTCAATTCTGAAGATAGATCACTATTCTTAAAGGCTTGATAGACCTCCTTGGCTGGAATGACTGCATTTTCTTTCATGGCAAAAACACCATCACTATTTGCCATATACCAATCGTATTCCAGGTTTTCCTCTATAAAAGAAGCATAGCTGATGGTTGTCACGTATAATATGTCTGTTTTTCTATATTTTTTCTTCGTAATATAACAGATCTCCATGGAACCTTCAGGTTTTTTAATGGTAAAAACCATGTAGTTTGACTTATTTTGAAAATGATTATATATGTCCCTTACTTTTTCTTCGGTCAGTCCAAGATTTTTTTCAAAAAAATAATCTTTTGTTTCACTGGAAACTGGTGTAATCACCAAAGAGTCTTCATCAAAGAAAGTGGCTGCCATCTTGAAACTAACATTATTGACTTTAGATGTTGATTTTCTCATTTTTTGTTGAACGTTTATTAATCCAAGATAAAACATTTCCTTCGTAGTACTCTCTGACCATTTTGAAACTTCATCACTTTCCATAACAATTTCTAATGCACTATTAATAACTTCTAACTTAATTTGACTGTTACTTACAGCTGTCCTAAACGAATGGGTAATAGCTGCCTCATACTCTTTTGAACGTTGGTTAGATACAATTTTTATAAATATACTCATAAAACTTATACTTAATATAGCAAATACAAGCAAAAAGACTGTATTTAACTTTCTTTTGTATCTTCCCTTTACCATATTATTTCCCATTATGTCATGTAGCGCCTTTCTATTTTATATTACATATTTGTTGGATTATAGCCTATTAAAGCTATTTTAGTTTATGCTTTCAGTTGAGTTTGTCCATCATTAGATGATACATATTCTAAGATGGCAGCATGATTTTCCTTCGATAAAAATAAGGTTTCATAATCATGAGGACAATGAACACCTGTTTTTTCAAGATCAATCAATAAATCAGCATAAGAAAAATAAAATGTTTTTTCACATACCTTATATTTAGCATAATCGCTAATATCAATCGCATAATCAATGCACAACCAATCAATAATCTTAAAAAAGTAAGACTTCACCATGGTCTCTCTTGTCTTGATTAAACTATAAATAATATTGAATTGCTGATCCATGGTCATATATTTGAGATATTTGGGTTTGAGTTCCCGTATGGATTCTGTTTTATAAAATAACTTAATATCATAGAATTCTGTTTCTAAAAGAGCCACAATGGGCTTAACATCTAAGTATTTATCTGTACACAAAGTTACTTTTCCCATAATATCACCTTCTCTTAGATTAATTTCATTGACACAGTTATACCTTTACATTATTATACCATATTTGCTCATAAAAAAATTAAAAGATAATGTTACTTTTTGATAGATTGGACCATCACCTCATCATACTTTTCTACGATTAATAGGAAAATATTACAATTACATGACACCCTTTACAAAAATATTGTAGAAGTGTATAATACAACTGTACTATAAGAAATAGTACACCTAGTACACTTAGAACATTGAATTGAAATACATAGTGGAGGTGGAAACATGATTAACGTTGACCCAAGAAGCAGTACGCCTATATACGAGCAAATAATAAACGAAGTCAAAACATCCATCTTAAAAGGCATGTTAGTGCCAGGCGATAAATTACCCTCTGTGCGTCAACTATCAAAAGACCTCATTGTTAACCCTAACACAGTAAGTAAAGCCTATATGGAATTAGAACGCCAGAAGGTCATTCAAACACTAAAAGGTAGAGGAACATATGTGTCCCTAGATTATAACCCTACAAAAGAAACAGGGAAAATTAATTTAATGAAGAATAATTTAAAAAACATCATTGTTGAAGCTCACTATATAGGTATTGAAAAACAAGAACTCATTGGATTCATTGAGACAATCTATAACGAAATTGGAGGTAGCCATTCATGTTAGATGTTCAAGGCGTTTATAAACTTATAGATGACCAAACTATTTTAAGAAATATTACTTTTACGATTGAACCTGGATCTATCTTTGGTCTCATAGGCCCTAACGGGTCAGGTAAAAGCACACTACTCAGATGTATTACAGGCATCTATAAGATGGATGCAGGGATTATAGAATTTGATAACCAACCCATATTTGATAATACCTTTATTAAAGAAAAAATTGGTTATGTGGCAGATTACAATCATTTTTATGCAACCTATACCGTACAAGCCATGATTAATTTATTCCACGACAGCTACCCTACATTTGACCCAGAACGGTTTCGCCAGATGAATGAACTTTTTAAAATTAATAAACGGATGCTCATTACCAAACTATCAAAAGGTATGCGTACAAAGCTTTCTTTGATGCTTGCCTTATCCATTCATCCTCAACTGCTTATTTTAGATGAACCCACATCAGGTCTAGACCCTACGAGTCGTCGTATTGTCTTGGATATGTTACTGACTGAAGTATGCGAACGCAATATTGCAATATTAATCTCTTCTCATAATCTCAGTGAAGTTGAACGTATATGTGATGTGATTGGCATTCTTAAAGAAGGTACGATTACCTATACCAACTCATTGGAAAATATGAAAAAAAATATTCGTAAATACCAGTTTGTACTAGAAGAAGATGTGGCTACTGATTTTTCATCCATAGAAGGTATTTTAAGTTATGAACAAAAAGGCCGTGTCCATTACATTGTCGCCAAAGATAATGATGTTTTTAAGCAAATAATGGCAAAGGTTAAAACACAGTTTATAGAAGAGATTGATTTGAGTCTTGAAGATATGTTTATTTATTCTACAGGAGGTATAGAAGATGGTGAATAAAACGTTGTTTATAAAAGATTGGAAAACGTTAAAATGGAATAGTTTATTATTCTTTTTTATCCTTTTTACAGTACGCATTATTCCCGCTTATATTCACCTATATGCCTACACCCATACTAAAGACGCCGCCCAAGTTATTGATCCATATACCTTATGGGATATTTTTAGAGTCAACCTTCTTAATGTAAGCCTTGGCCATATCATGATTAATGTAGCCTTTGCTCTTATTACGGCTCTTATACTTTTTTATGATTCTCGTAATCATTCCTATTCCTTGTTGGCATCTATGCCTTTTAGCCGACAAGAAATTATTGTGACGAAATTAGTATCTGGCACATTATCCATTCTCATGACTTATGTACTTATGGCATTATTTGGTATTGGCTTATATTATACCTACATCAGTCATACAATAGCTGCAAGCCCATACATAATATACGATATAGCTCGATGGTTTTTAATGGCTATTCTTGTCTACTTGACCATCTTTTTAATGGCTATGATGTTTCAATCTCTATTGGGTAACCAATTTATTGCAATTATTATTACGGGGATTATGTTAGTCTTTCCTTTAGGATTCTTAGGAATGGTGCAGTTATTAATTAATCAGTTAGCAGGTGGGCTCTCATTTGGTCTCTATCATTTGGGTGAAAAACTAACCATTGTTAATTATATCTCTAGATTTTATAATGGTTATATTTTCAAAATCATATTACTGATTGTTCTGAGCATTATCTTTACAGAAATAACGTATTTGGCTTACTTACGTAATCAATTTGAAAAAAACGGACAATTTTCCATGTTTAAACCTTTAGAAAAAATCTTTGTGGTATGCTTCTCCATCTGTACAAGTATATTAGTCACTGTAATTTTGAGTATGTCTAGCTCATTCCGTTATTTTGGTATTAATAGTTTAATTTTATTAATATTTGGTTTTGCCATTGGTTTATTCTTTTCCATCATTCTGATTAAAATCTTGAAAAGAATGAGTCATCGACCGAAATAGATGTACAATAAATGACCGTAAAATCAAAGACCTATCTGATGAGAAACGTGAATGGATTCAATCTCATACACAATAGTATGTACCTACTCCATTTCCAATTATTAAGTTTTTATTAAAAGACATGTCATAAATATGATGCATTTTCATATTGATGCACTATATATAGTATCATCCTAAGCCAAACCACAACATCTTGTGGTTTGGCTTAATTAATATTCTGTTAAAATTTGAACTGGAAGTAAACACCATAATTTTTATATATAGTCATTTATAGCAAAAAATGCTATAATTTTTAGTGATAAGTTTAAACATTGCTTATAGGGAATTTTCATTTTCTACTATATGGTGACACCAAAACACAATATGTCATGTTCTTGAAGACAATTGTCATGTGTTAAGATTTTTTAATGATGAGGAGATTCTCGAGGGTATAATTTGAGAAAGGAGGAGTATATTGAGCGCAATTATTCAAATTAAAGATTTACGAAAAGTATATCGCATGGGCAGCGAACGCGTTGTAGCCCTTGATAATATTAGTATTGACATTCATAAAGGTGAATGTTGTTGTATTCTGGGTACATCAGGTTCTGGAAAATCAACATTGCTTAACATGATTGCTGGTCTTGAAAAACCAACAAAAGGTCTAATTAATATTAAAGGTAATCGCATTGATACAATGAATGAAAAGAAAGTAACGAAATTTCGTCAGAAACATGTAGGCTTTGTCTTTCAATCTTATAATCTATTGCCCAATCTAACAGCCCTAGAAAACGTAGCCATGCCGCTCATATTTACAGGCATGTCCAAGAAAAAAAGGGAGAAAGAAGCCAAACGCATGCTAACAGCAGTAGGACTAGGCGATCGTCTTCGTCACAAACCATCTCAGATGAGTGGTGGTCAGCAACAAAGAGTCAGTATTGCCCGAGCATTTGTTGGTACACCTGAAATTGTATTTGCTGATGAACCTACTGGTAACTTAGATACGAAGACAACTATGGAGGTTATGAAACTCATTACGACCATTGCTAAAGACAATAACCAAACACTGATTATCGTAACCCACGACGTCGAAACATCTATCTATGCTAATCGTGTTATACATGTTAGAGACGGACTAATTGAAAGTATAGAAATGAATGAAATTGAAACAATTGAAGAAAAGAAACAGGAGGCTTAACCCAATGAAAAAAGCAAGACTATTGATCTATTTATGTGCATTATTGGTATGCACAGTGGCTGGTGGTATGGATGTATCAGCGGCGACAACTACTACAAATGACATTATTGTTAGCAATTATACAGTATCAAAATCCAATATTACTTATGGTGATGAGTTTGATTTAACCGTGACTTTTGAAAAAGGTGGAATAGCACCTACTAATACAAAAATGCAAATTGATCCAGGTAGTTTTATTGTTAAGAATGGTAGCCTATTAAGAGATGTAAGTGGTAGAACTACTGAAGTTATTCGATTAAAATGCAATGGTACTTCAAGTAATAAAGTTACGTTAACATTTAATGAAACTATTGGTGTTAACATTAACCAATCCGTCAACACAATCACTATCGACGTGATGCAAGCAAGTTCCGATTCATCCTCTACACCAACAGACACAAAAAAATACGCACCTAAATTAGCTATCACTAACGAAACAGTACCATCAACCATGGCTGGTAATAACTTAGAACTTGACCTAGAAGTTAAAAACACAGGTTCCTATACTGCGAAAGATATAGTTGTCGAGTTCGTACCTCCTACAGATGAGAATTTCAAATATGAAATAAACACCATTAGTTTGGTAGATAAAGTGGCTAAGTTAAAAAAAGAAGAAACAGCTAAAATGAGTTATGCAATCTTAGTAAAGTCTTCTACGCCACCAAAAACATATAAATGTACTGTAAAATATACATATTCTAACTTATACGGCGACGTAACTAAAGATGAGCAAGATATCTATATAAAAGTAACAAAAGGATATCCAGCTATTGACTTAGCTGTTACAGATATCACAACTACACCTGCTGTTGTCAATGCCGGTGAAGAAGTTAATCTTAGCTTAAAAGTCAATAATAATGCAGGTATGAAGTCAGTAAGTAAAGTAACGTTATCCCTAGAGGGCTTAGCAAAAGATGGTACATCTGGATTCTCCATAACAAATGGAATTAACAGTAAAGATATACTTAACCTATCACCTCAAGAAGAAGGAAACGATGTGACTTTCTCACTTCTTGCAGGGTCAGCCTTAAAGAAAGGTAGTTATCCATTAACTGTTGTTCTTAAGTACCTGGATACAGAACATCAAGAACAAGAATTAAAAAAAGAAATCTATCTTAATGTGCAAAATGAAAATGATAAGTCAGCTGATATAACCATTCAGAATGTTGTAGCTCCTTCAAGTATTATTAAGTATGGCAAAACCTTTGAAGTAGGTTTTGATGTGCTTAATACTGGAGAAGCTGATCTTAGGGATGTTGTCATAACCGCTACTGGTGTTGACAAAACCATTATGGTGCCTATGACACAAAATGTTCAAGTTGTAGAAAGCTTAGAAGTAGGTGCTACTGAGCATTTAACATTCCGTTTCCAAGCAACTGATCTTGCCAAAACAATGAATTACTTAATTAATGTTGAAGTCAAGGGTAAAGGTGATAACGACAAAGAAACGCCTACTTTCTCACAATATATTGGTGTCAGTGTAGAAGGAAAACCTGAAGAAGATGAAAATAAGACCACAAGTAAACCTATTATTATCATCAGTGATTTTGTGATTGATCCTAAGATTGTTAATGCTGGTGAAAATTTTGATGTCAAATTAACTTTTATGAATACACATAGAGATAAAAAAATAAGCAATATCAAAGTCTCTTTTTCAGCTGAAAAAACTCAAAATACGGACACCCAAAAGGTTGGTAGTGTTTTTACACCAGTGGATACAAGTAGTACTTTCCATATTGAAGAAATTGGACCAAAGCAAACTGTTGATCACGAGGTAACATTCTTTACCATTCCTTCGGCAGCTGCTAAAGTGCATAATTTAGACATTACATTTTATTATGAATATGAAGGTGCTGATGGTACGATCTTAACTGAAACCCTCTATGATGCTGTAAGGGCTACAGTTGTTCAACCTTCCCGCTTCATTACAAGTGATATTAATGTACCTGAAAGTGTATTTGTTCAAGAACCTGTTAACATTTCTCTTGAAGTAAGTAATACAGGTAAAACAACACTTGATAACTTTACCATTGCTGTTGAAGGTTTTGGCTCATCTAATAGTCGCCAATATTTAGGTAACCTTGAACCTGGTCAAACAACCTATTATGATGTGGATATATTTGCAGAGCAGCCAGGAGAAGTAACTGGTAATCTAGTATTCTCATATACAAAGCCAGATGGAAGTGACGAAATCGTAAAAAAAGAAATTAAAACAATGGCACAAGAAATGCAAATGCCTAGCGCCGAGGAAATGGAAGCTGGCAATTTTGGTCCACCTATGGAAGAAGAGAAAAAATCAAATAAAATGTTATACATCATTGGCGGTAGTATCGCCGGTGTTATCATTCTCATTATTATCATCGTTATCATCAGAAAAAGAAAAAAGAAAAAGGAATTAAGCTTCGATGAATAGCCTCGATCTGATTCGTATGGGCTTGAAGAACTTATTCCGTAGAAAGATGCGTACCATCCTTACAACACTTGGTATTGTCATCGGTACCATTTCTATTGTTGTCATGGTATCTCTCGGTTTAGGTATGAAGCAGAACGTTAACGACCGTATGAACAAATGGGGAAATATGAAAATTGTTCAAGTACGTACGGAAAATGGCGGTCGATACGGTGGTAGGATGATTAGTAGTAGTAGTAAATCTGATGATGAAGAGGATGCAAATGTCAAGAAAAAAGCTAAGATTGAAAATGATGATATAACACTCATGAAACAAATAGCAGGTGTTGAAGCTGTATCACCTGTGTATCAGACCCAAGTGAACATGGTTGCAAAAAAGTATGTTGGCCAGTATATTCAAGTAAAAGGTCTGACCCTTGAATTTATGGAAAAATATGATCTTGAGATCGATCAAGGTCGCTTGTTAGCAGAAGATGATAAGGCTTCCTTTATATTTGGTAAACGCGTGGCTTACAATTTCAGTGACAATGATGAAGGCGGCGGCTGGTGGGATATGTACGATGAAGAAACTGGTGAATTAAAACCCGCCAAGTTCCAACCTATGGATTATACCAGTATGAAGATGTCTTTTGACTGGAGTTTTGGACGTAAACAACAACAGCGTGGTAGATATGGTAACGAAGAACAAAAACGACCTGTCAGACCCATTTCAATTAAAGTTGTGGGCGTTTCTGGAAGTGAGAACTATGATAAATCAGAATACGCATACATGGAGATTAACGCTTTAATGAAACTTCGTGATAAATATGATAAAATGACGGGGTATCAAGAATATGGTGGTAAAAAGCCTAAAAAAGGTTTTGATCAAGCCATGCTCTATGTGCCTAATCGTAAGCATGTAGACAATGTTTTAAAAGAAGTACGTAAATTAGGTTTTGAAGCTAGTAGTGATACGGAGTTCATTAAAGAAACTGAATCTATGAATAACATGATTCAGATGATCTTTGGTGGTATCGGTGGTGTTGCACTGCTAGTTGCTGCAATCGGTATTACCAATACAATGGTTATGGCCATCTATGAAAGAAGAAAAGAAATAGGCGTTATGAAAGTTATTGGTGCTTCTTTAAGGGATATCAAAAAACTTTTCCTATTTGAATCTGCTTCTATCGGTTTATTTGGTGGTATCTTTGGTGTTGGTATCAGTGTCGGTTTATCCTACTTAATTAATTCCATTGCTGATGGTAACCAAAATTTAGGTAGGATGTTTGGTAGTTATGGTGAGACCGATGTAACAATTTCTGTTGTCCCACCATGGCTAATATTACTATCTTTAGTATTTACATCCGTTATTGGGCTTGTATCTGGTTACCTACCAGCTCGTAAAGCAATGAAACTAAGTGCTCTAGAAGCTATTAAAACCGATTAACATCCTATGAATTCCTAATATGCTATAAAAGAAAGTTTAGTCCTCTTCAATGGATTAAACTTTCTTTTACTTTCTCTTAGTTTTCTAGATCATAATATGATATAATAATTGAGGTTACACATTATCATGATATGTATCAAACGATTTTCAGTAAAATGATGTCGCGTATGACTTATAGAAAACAAGGCATTCTTGCCCTACATAGAAGGAGATAACTATGTATACATTAGAAGATATTAAACTATATAACATGATCGTACATATACTCGATTCAAGCTTAAGTGTACCTGTACTGTCCATGGAGGAAATGGAAAGTAATTATGAAATCAAAGAGTTCTTTGCTAATCATATAGTCAAGACCCTTAATGATGATGGTCTAAAACATTGTAAGTTTCAAACAGATTATAACATGGTGTACAACTATATTAACGAATTCACTCAAGATGAAAGTAAGTTTGTGGAGATGTCCATTAACATTTCTAACCAACTCTTCTCTATTATGAATGCTAATATCAACATACCTTCTGCTGATTTAGCCATTGTAACATTTGGATGTCGTGGCACCAAGTATTTGGCATTATTGAAGCTTAATTACTTAAACTCATTCATCCACTATACAGAAACGGAAAACAACGCTAATGTGAATCAAATCATTCAGCATCGTACCACATTACCTAATTCAGGTCAGAAAATTAATGAAGTGATGATCATTAATCTCTCCACCTTAGATATTGATATTCTCGAGAAGAAGTATGAAATTGATGGTCAGAAAGAATTTTACCTTTCCTTGCATTTCTTGAAATGCCAAACCAACCTATCATCAAAAGAACAATATAATATCGTTAAAAAAGCTACTGATACCATCACCAAGAAGTTCTTTAACGAAGATGTTGAAAAAAAAATGGATATTCAGCAAGAGCTCTATAACAACATTGAGGAAAGTGGCGAAATTAATCTGGATAGATTTGCTGATGAAGCCTTCAAAAATAATGTTCAGGTCAAAGAAGAATTCATGGAAACCATTAGTCAAAAAGGTCTGGAAGAACCCGTTGTCCACCTAACAGAAAAGACCATTACCAGGTCTTTTGAGAAACAAAAACTCAAAACGGATACAGGTATAGAATTGAAAATACCTATGGAACTCTATAACGATCCTGACAATGTAGAATTTATTACAAATCCCGATGGGAACATTTCAATTGTCATTAAGAATGTAAAAAAGATTATTCATTAAAATAATAGGACTGTTGTATCCAAGCACTTTTTTGTGCTTGATGCAACAGCCCTTTATGACCCTTCTTTTTTATCCGTAACAGGCACATCTTCTTTTTTCTTTAATAGAACAACCAGTACAGCTACAATGGTAATATAGATAATAAAACCTGTGGATATATAAGGTTCTAATTTACCTATTTCGCGTTTTATGGTTTCGTTGTAGATGAAGAAGATGGTTATACATGATAAACCTGCTATGACACCTATCAGAACATGATTGTACTTATTCTTTATATGAGCAACTTCTTTTATAATAACACTTGAAAAATATAACATATTAGCGTTAATCCTATAGATGATCAGACTCCAAAACAACATGAATATATAACGAAATAAATTAATAATAGGTATTTGAACGCTGTCTGAAATAACAAGTATAGGCCAATAAAATCGGATAGCTGTATCACCTAAATAATAGGTGGTGATAGCTGTTAACCATACATAAATTAGTATGACTATGCCTGTACCTTTCATCAGTGAAGATTTTAATTTTTTTTATCATTAATGAGGGGATAAATCAAAAAAACAACTTCAATGCCCGCATATCTTCCCATTGACTGTATACTGCCTTCCACTATGTCACTTATTCCACTATTAAAAACAGGTAAGAGATTCAAATAACTCCCCTTAACAAGAGCGTAGCCAGGTAAGATTATGATAATAAATGTGAGATAAAAAATGAAAACATTTACTTTTGCAATGACATTTAACTCTTTTATAGCTAGAGATAAAATCAGTAGCATCGATATAATTGTAATCGTTTGATGTGGAACAAAGTTGGCAATAAAAATACGTGTTATGAATGTAAAGGATGCCACTCCTTGTATAATATAATATATAAAAATACCACTTATCAATAGATTTATCAAAGAGCCCAAATACTTTCCAAATAACATTGTATTGATTGTGATAATATTAACTTTCGGGAATCTTTTGCTAATAATGAGAGCTAACCAGATTAAATACAATGGATAAAGACCTCCAACTAATACCGATATCCATGCATCATTCCCAGCAACTTCTACTGGACCTGTAGCACCTAGTATACCTATTCCAATTATCATGGATATAATAATATGCGTAATTTCACTGGGTGTTAATGTAGCCGTATTATTTTTATCCCATGCCATGGTTAATAATCACTCCTACCTTGTCTATCAATCTTAACATTAACACTTATTTCTATATCCGAATCGCTAATCACTTGGTCCCAATCATCAACGATCTTTCGACCATAATAGGCGGCCGCATATTTCCCAAGAGATAGACAATCCACATTATATTTGTATACCGTGTCATATAAAGACTTAATACAATGTTTTCGTATTTCTATTTTCAATTCTTCTACAGCTTTAAGTTGCTCCTCCAAATCGCCAAATATGTCTCGATCTGATTTATTAGACAAAACATCAGCTCTTACATCAAGTTTAATCAAAAAGCTATATTCGCCATCTTCATTTTTCTTAACCTGCACCTTCTTCTTGGTATTTAATAGATAATCAATAGACTGACCCTCTCCATAATCCATGATATATATCCCTTTGGTCTGATCTTCTCTTAACATATTAAACCATCTGCATTTATCCATATCTATTTTGCCAATCATTTTATCTTTTTTAAAAATGGCTAAACCTGATAGTTCAAAATACTTATCTTTTTTGCGTATTGTTGGTAGTACGATGCTTCTACCTTCTGCATAAAATCTTACATAAACATCTATCAGCTTATAATTATCGTAATAAAAAAAATCCATATCTCCAATATTGTTAAGAATTTCTTCCATATAATCAACGCTACTAGGATACCCCTCAATTGTATATTCTAATAAATCATTAGGGTCTCCATCACATATCACCACATGTCCTCTATCTTGTGCAATAGGCTCTTTTACATAATCATCGATAAAATTTTTGATACCCTTTGAAGCAAAGGCTTCACTCAGTAAATAAATTTTTTCACTTCCAATTAATAATTTTTTATTCATTTGTGCTTGCCATTGGGTTTTTATTTCATTAAAGTTGGTACCAAATCCTTTATAAATAAAATTAGTTACATCAGGCGTATTATAATTGTACACAACAGAATAGTACTTATATATTGGCAATCTTCCACTTTCTGTATCCACGTCAATACCAAGTCCTATAGGTAAGTTCAGATCTTCGATAGATTTAAGATTATGACCATATACAGTGGATAGAATAAACAATATAACGATCAATACAATTTTGTTTTTCATCAATCTCACCCTAATATAATTTATGGTTACTTCTTTTTCTGCCTTCGTGCATTTTTGTTAGGTATTGTGCTACTTCTTTTATTCATACTCTTCAAAGGCACTCTCACAAACATATCGTTCATCTGCCCTAGAGAAAAAGTAAAGTATGAACTGCCAAATGTTTTAATGCTAGTTAGATGAACGATAGTAAAAAATAAAACAATGGTAATGCCAAATATACCTAAGACATTGGCAACTAAAATCATGACGTAGTTTAGTAATCTTAGTGCTGAAGCCATCTCATAATTAGGTACTAAAAAGGTTGCTATGGTTGTAATACCAATGACGAGCAATGTTGTAGGACTTACGATTTTACCTCTAACAACAGCATCTCCTATAATAATACCACCTACCACACTCAAGGTTTGACTGATCTTTCTAGGTAATCTTAAGCCACCCTCTCTAAGAAAATCAACGCTAATTTGCATAAATAAGATTTCCATAAAAGGGGTTAATTCAATCTCTTTTCTTGATTGAATAATTGCTGTTGCAAAGTCTGAAGGCAATAATTCAGAGTTATACTCAAGAAGGGTAAGATATAATGCTGATAAAGTGGTAATGACGATGAACGCTAAGAATCTAAGCAGTCTATTAAAAGTCGCTATAATAGGTAATTGATTATAATCTTCTACCCCCTGAAAAAAGTCAATAAAAGAACTGGGTGCCGTGCAGGCATAAGATGTGCCGCCAATCATGATACTCACCCTACCTTGAGCTATATCCGATATAACCGTATCAATTCTTTCTGTTGTATAGACCTGTGGAAATATAGAATAGACGTTAATATTCAAAAACTGAATAAATTGCCCTGCACTATAAATGATATCTGTATCAATATCTTTAATTTGCTTCTTAATTTCATTGACCACTTTATCTTCTGCTACATCATTCAGGTAGAGTATGGCAACATCTGTTTGAGAACGGGTGCCAACTGTAAATTTCTCAATGGTTAGGTGTTTATCTCTTAACATTCTTTTTATGATACTAATATTGATATCCAGGTCCTCAATAAAACTTTCTTTCGTGCCTCCAATAGAAACTTCATCTGTCGGCTCTTTAATGGTTCTAAACTCTCCGCCTCTTACATTAGCTAAAATAGAGGTTTCAAAGTTGTCTATGATGATGACAGCATATCCTCTTTTCATAGCGTGTTCAATTTTCTTTTCATCTTTTGTTGTCTCAATGGTGCTCATAGGTATGAAGCGTTTACATATTTCATCAACTAATGATTCCTCTTTTTTCAAACCTTTTATTTGAGCATTATTTATTAGAGGGTGTAAGAGTTCCCTATCTATTCTGTCTACATCAACTAAACCACCAATAAATACGATAACTGCTTCTAGCTTATCTTTACCCTCGCCAATATAAAATTCTTTAACAGCTAATTGATTTTGGTTACCCATTAATTTATAAATCTCATGTATACGTGCTTTTAACATAATATACTCCTTATCAAATTCATAGTATATTATTAGCTTGAATCAGTGGAACTATTCATAACTTGGGTATACTTTCTACCAGTAGAAAAGTGGCTTCGTAAGTAGAACTTCCTTATTCATAAAAAAGCCGTGCAAAATATTTGCATCAGCTTTTTAAAATCTGTTCTATACGATTTGTAATTTTCCAAACTGCTCTGGTACATGAAAATTAGGTTTCTCCCATTCAATTGGATTCCACGTAGCATATTGATCTTCTGTCTTACCACCACAACGATAAAAGTTGCCATACCAACAATCCAGCTCAATGGCTTTACCACGCATATCTTCTAAGACCTTTATTGGAAGCTCTAAATAGATTTCCCAGCTTTTATCATCTTCCATCTCTACTTTTGTAGGTGTCGTAATGCTTGTTACAATCTGTATATGCCCTGCTTGTTCTTTGGTACAATATAATGTCTTATCTGAACCATCCTTATAACTCATATGTAAAACACCACAACAGTTCATTTCCACATTAAAATACGGTCCTCCAAGATCATTCTCCGGGGTTACAAAAAACTCAAAACAACTATCCAAATACACATCACCATTTAACTTGGTCTCCCTACTATAACTATGTATGTCTTCGCAAAGAGCCTTTACCTTAATGATGTGATCATGGATAACCATTTTCACACGTGTATCTTGTTTTAGTCCATTTTTATACCAGGGATAACAGTTAATACCTAGCTCATTAATCTGATCCCAAGGAATTTCTTTGTCTTTTATCTTTTGAACTTGGTAGGTATTCATTCCATTTACCTCCTCAATATAAACAATTATTACTTTACTTTATCATGAATATACTTACCCGCTTCTTTATCAACAACGATAATGACATGAGGGTGAAGTTGTAAAATAGATGCTGGCACATTAGGTGAAATCTCACCGAATAACATCTTATCGATAATCTCTGCTTTACTTTCACCATTTGCAAGCAGCATAATTTTCTTAGATTGCATAATGGTCTTCATACCCATACTAATGGCTTCTTTAGGTACTTCATCTATGCTGTCAAAGAAACGAGCATTAGCTTGTATGGTCTCTTGATCCAATGTTACCTTATGTGTACCAGATTCAAATGTTATATCTGGCTCATTGAAACCGATATGCCCATTAGTGCCTATACCAAGAACCTGAAGGTCAATGCCACCTGCATTATAGATCAATTGATCATAATCATAACACTCCTGATTAACATCGGCTGCTTTTCCATTAGGAATGTGAATACTATCTTTAGCTACATTAACATGCTGAAAGAGATTATCGTTCATATAATAATAGTAACTTTGATCATTGGTTCGCTCAATTGGATAATACTCGTCAAGATTAAAAGTCGTTACTTCACTAAAATCCACTTCATCATCCTGATACATCTTAACAAGTTCCTTGTACATACCCACTGGCGTTCCACCTGTTGCAAGACCAAGGACACTGGCTGGCTTAATATTAACTTGAGATGCAACAAGTGTAGCTGCTTTCTTACTCATTTCCTCATAATTATCTGCAATGATAATGCGCATTCCTCTAATTTGATTTTTCATATAGTTTCTTTCCTTTCCCCATTGTGTAATATATATCAAGTCTGTCATCTAATATAACGATATCTGCATCCTTACCTATATCTAAAGTACCTTTTTTATCCTGTACACCAATGTATGTTGCCTGATTGATTGTTACCAGCTCAATGACCTTAGCTAAGTCATAATCCGTATACTTAGTAAAATGATAAACTGCTTTGTTAAGTTTTAATGAACTGCCTGCGATTGTACCATTACTCAACATGCATTTCCCTTCTTTCAAGTATACTTTCTGTCCGCCTAGGTCATATTCCCCGTCATCAAGTCCTGCACCCATCATAGCATCTGTAATCAGCAAGATTTTATCCAATCCTTTTATACGTGCAATTAATCCAAATAAAGCCGGATTTACATGAATGGTATCGGCTATGAGTTCACAGTAGATATCAGAATTCATCACAGCCCCAACAACACCTGGATTGCGGTGATGTAAACCTGTCATGGCGTTAAACATATGCGTACATGAACAAACTCCTGCTTCCACACCATTCATGGCTTCATCATAAGTTGCTTCACTGTGTCCCATGGAAAATCTTATACCGTAATCTTTCTTGTATTTTTCAATGAATTCAAGCGCTCCTTTTAATTCTGGTGCAATGGTAATGATCTTAATAATCTGCTCATAACCATGGATTACAGAACCTGTAGGCTTTTGAATATATTCTGCTGATTGTGCACCTTTGAATGCCTCACTGATAAATGGTCCTTCTAAATGTGTACCTAACACTTCTGCTCCATAACTTTTATCTTCCATAATGCTCTTAATGGTATGTAAAGCTTGTCGAATAACCGGTTCATCCATGGTCATGGTAGTTGGTAAGAAAGATGTAACACCGTTTTCTGGAATGAGGCTACTTATAGTACGTAAGCCATCTATGTCCCCATCCATGGTATCATATCCCTTATAACCATGAATATGCACATCAATAAAACCTGGTACAACGTATTTACCTGCTGCATCAATACGTTCTTCTACCACTTGCTTATTCGCTTCTTCTTGGTCAATAATCTTACAAATCGTATCTTCGAATAATATAGCTTTTCCATCTATGAATTGACCGTCTACCAGTATACGACCATTCTCTATACACTTCATCCTATCACCCTCTCTAAGTCATGCTAGTTTAGTATGTCTTCAATGGTTTGTTCCACTGCTATTTCTACTGCTCCTATAAGACTGGAATCCTTAATCTGCGCTAGATTAACGGCTGTATGAAATGGCACTAATTTACCTACAACTGCATTAATAGCGGGTAAGATGGATTCATGAAGTCCTAGAATATCTCCACCAATAACGACATTTTCAATATCTAATAATGCTGTTATATTGGCAATGGTTATGCCTAAATATTTGGCTACTTTCTTAATCAATGCTACACAGTAAGGATCTTCACATTCCAGTGCTTCTTGAAATACTGTCATGGATAGATGATCTATGTGTCCATGACATAATTTGTACAATAGACTATCTTTGATTTTGTTAAAGTCACCACGTATAATCTTGAATATGCCTGTCTTAGAAGCTACTTCTTCAATATTGACATAATGCCCATCTATATGAATGTTAGGTACTGTAAAGCCTATTTCACCTGCACCTTTTCGATCGCCCTCATAGAGTTTTCCATCTATAATCAGACCTGCACCTACCCCTACATCCACACTGATATAGAGAAGATTGTTAACTTCCGTGAGATTAGCTTTTATGCGTTCACCAATAACAGCTAGGTTAATATCGTTCTTAATCAAGCACTTAGAATGGAATATCTCTCCTGTAGCACTTGTCAATTTCTCTAACTTAATTTGATTGACTTTTTCAGATAATATATTAGGAAATTCCCCATTGCGAATGATACCTGGGTAAGCAATACCAATACATCCAATGTGCTCCTCGTTAATCTTATGTTCTTGCAGGAATGTTTCTATAACTCCCCCACAGTCCACGTCGTCAGGATGATTGTATGCCATATCTAATGTATGGCATATGTTGCACCTTAGATCTCCTAGAGCAATTTTAAAACGCCTCTTGGATATATCCATACCTAGCACGTAACGGTAACAACTGTTGAAGTTCACCAGGATGGACTTCTTACCCAACTCATTATCACCTTTACCCTCTTCTATGACAATCCCCTTCTCTATAAGCTCACTAATATTCGTAGAGATCGTTGGTTTACTAACCTGTAACTGTTTGGCTAAATCTGCTCGTGATGTTGCCCCATGGTGCATCAGGTATGTGACGATGGCTTCTTGGTTATTCTTTTTTACCATGGATTGATTGCCTGCCCTTGCCATATGGTTGTCTCCTTTTAATAAGTTAGTAAAGTTTCTTTACTTATTCTAATTGTACTTATTTTTAATAGGAATGTCAATAAAAAACCTAAAAAAAGCTAAGAATGAAACGTACGCCCTTCTTAGCTTTAGAAACTTACACTTGATGGCTATGTGTCAACCCATTACTGCATAATTAACCTACCACTCTTGGGTATTTCTGGCTTCTATCATTGAATAAAATTGCTCTGGATGATGAGGTATGAATAAAATGACCAGTTGATATGAATAATAGTATTGACTATTTACAATGATAAAGGAAGATGTTAATGAGTACTATACTTTTAATTATTATATTACAGTTATTATACGTTCCATTTCTAACAATGAGGACTATTTTTATGGTTAAAAATAATAGTATTATAGCTTCTGTTTTCGGTTTTTTTGAAGCTGCTGTCTATATCTTTGGGTTATCTCTTGTTATTAGTGGTAACCAAACATTCTTTACGATGTTTATCTATGCCATTAGCTTTGGAGCGGGTATATATATTGGTAATTTCATCGAAAGAAAATTAGCTATTGGATATATTACGTATTATATAAGTTTACAACATGAAAACCAACCATTCATCGATCAGCTTAGACAAAAAGGATTTGGTGTTACAGTCTTTGAAGGTAAAGGTAAAGACGGTAAACGGTTTAACTTAGACATCCTCATTGATAGACATCATGAAGGCAAACTTTTAGAATTAGTTACAATCTATGAGCCAGATGCATTCATCATTTCCTTTGAGCCTAGAAAATTTAAAAATAGGTATAGTACGCGATTTAAATAGTTGTAGTAATTAGCTACAGTTGTTTTTTAATCATCTTGAACATATTATCATCAAGCTTTTCTGCTTGGATAATAAAGTTAAAAATATTAAAGTCTAAACAAAGTTGAAAGTCTTCTTTAGGTTGGCTGTCTTGAGTATCTAATCGATGAAAACGTTCTCCACCATTCTTAAGAAGCTGATGTTTAACAGGTGCCAGGTCAAAAGTTTCACCAAGTAATAAACTTTTGATATACTGAGCACATAGGACATCTTCTTTCGCCTCATCTATACCACCATTTCCCATTGCTACAAGAGATACTTTTTCAGGTTGTTTCTGCTGGATATATTCGGCGATAGCTTTAGCATTCACAAAACTACCTGTTATAATCTCCGAAGCACCTCTCGCATTGACAATGCCTTTGGTTCCTGCACTGGTGGTATGTACAACGATCCCCCCCTTTAACTTGTTACTACGACTTATATGGTAGGGGGAGTTACCATAGTCGAAACCATCCAGTAAAAGACCATCTCGCTCACCCACTAAAATATAATCTGGATATTGTTTTTTTAGATACTGAGCTTTCTTAATGGTTCCCACTGTATATATGGATTTTACCCCTTGTTTATACAAATAGCATTCGACGCTAAAAGCTCTAAATACATCGATTATAACAGTAAGTCCTTGTGCTTGTTTTGCACCATCTAACAAATGAAGAATCTTTATATCCATTTGGCTACTCCTAATCTGCAAACTTAAACTCGTATAATGAGTAAGTATAGTCTTTCTTTAATCCGACGCTTTCAGCTAATGCAATAGACCCTTTATTAACCTCCATACAGTCCCAATAAGGATCTAATCCCTTATCTATACAGTATTTTATGGTTTCTGAAACAACCCGTTTAGCATAGCCACATTTCCTATGATTTTTATCCGTTGATACGCCTAATGTGCATACATCATTATACCTAAAATCTAACGTACATCGACTTAATATAGTATTCTCTTTTATTATGAAATACCCAAATCCATTATAACAAAAGTCATCTAAACTATCCCAAAACTCCAGTATACCATCAGCAAAATATGCTTTATTGGTATATGGTCCTTCAAAAATCTCCATGGTTATAGGTTCTAGTTGAATAGGATTGGCTACCTCATGCAAATCCAATTTTTCTTCATGAATCTTGTTCATTCTGAACACAAATTGATTGCTCCGATCTAATCCCCGATAACCGAATAGCTCTTCAATCTTTTCTGACCACTCTTCTGAAACACTGCATATTTCAAACCATTCTATACCAAGTTTTTTAGACATGGGAGCAATGATTGTATCTATATATTCATTAATGTATGTATTGAAGTTCTTGTTATCTATATCTCCTATAAAAAAGCTTCCATCCTTTGTCCAAACCATAGCCGTTTGAGGGTTCGTTCTAGAATCTGCAAATATCTTACCGCTATTAAGCCCAGATATAATGGCAGGTATTTCAATATTATAGTAATTGCTTAGTGGCATAACAAGGGGAAATTCATTTTTATTTAGTTCATATATCATATTTGACCTCCTATATGAAATATTGCGTAACCACTAAACTCTTAACCACCCTATCCTATTAATTGCCATTATCATCAACTCCTTTAATTTTATTTATGATTAGTTCATATTAAAAATGTAGTGTTACTTGACTGCTTTCATGATAAATAATGAATAATCAATTGTTTTCCCTTTTACTATTTTTTTACCATGAAAGAATGTATGTGATTCAATATCTTTAAATCCTACTTCCGTTAAAATTTCTTTAAGCTCTTTTTGATCAAATCCTTTATGTCCATTAAATTCAGGATAATTCAAATGAAAATTTCCATCTTCTTCATCCAAATCTACAATAAAAAGTTGTCCATTCTCGTTCAACAACTCATAGAAGTGTTTGATAATATCCCTAGTATTAATTATATGATGCAGTACCATAGAATTATAGATAACATCATATGAACTATTAATTTTTGTATCCGTCGTAATATCTATTTGGTAGGTTTTCATGTTTTCAATATCAAATTTCTCAATTTTATCATTCACTATCTGAATCATACTTTTTGATGAATCAATTAGTGTTATACTTTTAAATCGATCCATAAGATTAAAGCTTATAAGCCCTGTTCCACAACCAAATTCCATAGCTGTATCATTATTATTACTATCCATTACATTGACTATCTCGTTAGCTATCTTTTTTGCTCTATTTATCCTATTATCGGTATCCCAATTTTTAGCATAGTTATCAAAACTCATCATTACATCTCCTTAACTCGTTATATGTTAACTCATCCATTCAGTAACTTCGCTTAATGGCCTGCGTGGACGTGGATAAGGTAGTTGATTTGCATACCCTAGAGTCACTCCTGCTACAAGTTCATCTTTACGATTTAACCATGAACATATTTCGCGACTCGCATAAAAAATATCACAAATCCATAGAGAACCAAGTCCCAAATCTTTTGCAGCTAAAATCATTGTTTCAATAGAAGCTCCAATTGATTGAGTATCAGTAAGTAACCTATTATGATTGTAATCTTCTTCTACATTAGAATATGCATTAAATACTAGAATCATCACTGGTGCTTCATCCATAGATTTAATGCTCATTTCACAACTTCCAATGTTCATCTCTTTTTCCTTATGAGTATTTATAACATGTGTCATGAGATACACCAACTCATCTTTCTTTTTGCCTTGTAGGACAACAAATCTCCACGGTTGTCGATTTTTACCTGAAGGCGCTTTAATGGCTAATTCTAATACTTCTTCCAATACTTCTTTTGGTATCATTGTATCATGAAACTTTCGTATACTTCTTCGTTCCTTTATTACTTTTATTGTCTCCATATGGTCCTCCAAGTAATTGGATTAATGAGCTGTGATCTACATATTACTTATTTTTAACACCCTAACTATTCACTAAAACATCCGATAGAGCTTGACAGTCATCTCTAATCATAGAAAATAGTTCCAAGTCATTATATTCCCCACGATTATAAACTGCTTTTCTTTTAATTCCTTCAAAGGTGAACCCACATTTTTCTGCAACTTTACGACTAGCAGCATTCCCCTTATTTACAGCAATTTCAAGACGCTCTATAGGTTTTAATACAAACAAATAGGCTGTAAAAATAGAAAGTGCTTCTGTCATGTACCCTTTCCCACGATCTTCTTTTCTATACAATTGATACCCTATTTCATAACCTGGCATATACCATACACCTTTAAAATAAACTATTTCTCCTACCAAGCGATGGCTTTTATCCGTAATAAGAAGCTTACCAAAATTATCATCCCAAAATCCAGTATCCATAAATTTCTTTTTAAATATTGGCTCAGATGCTAACTGAACATGCCAATGCTCTCCTCTTTCAGAAAAATTACTGGTTAAGTTAAAAATTTCTTCCAAATCATCTTCTCTTATGGTTCTTAAAATAATGTTTTTTCCTTCAATCATACTAATAACCCCCTAATGTTTAATTAGCAAAAGGCAAGGGGATGTTTCGAGACTAGAAAAAAATAGGGGATTTTTCACTGGTCTCGAAACGTCCCGATGACTCTATCTTTACTTCAAATACATAGTAGCTTCTATCAGGATATAGATAGGAGTTAAGATGTTCTTCTCGTATGATTACATGACCATCTATGGCATAGTACTGTTTTACATCTTGAATAAACACCTCAACTTGATCAAAGATATCCATAAACTGTTTACAGTAATACCCTCTAGAGACATAAGTCCCTTCTCCTATAACAATGACCTCATGTTGATTTTGCTTATGAAATGGCAGGGCTATGGTGTATCTCTCTTCATCCTGTCGTATCATGACCATACTCCTTAACACTTCTAAGCTGGATTGATACCATTTCTTTCCATGGATTTTCATCATATCATAAATGTTTTTTATTGAAAATGTCGCTTCCTCTACAGTTATGATTTTCAGATAACGTCTGTCTTGGTGTATTTTTTGTGTTAATTCATTAGTATCTATGTAGGTCGTTATATAATCGAGTCGCACTTTAACCTCTTTTTCTAGTGCCTGTAAGGCCTGTATCTTCTCACGAACACTACGCTTCTTCTCTAACAATAATTTCTGATAATCATCTATATTATAGTCATCTATTACTTTCTTCAGTTCTTTCATAGAAATATCCATATGTCTTAGAAACAATATCGTATCAAGACGTTCAATTTCTTCAATACCATATAGACGATAACCATTATCGTCTACATAGGCTGGTCGTAGAATATCTTTTCTTTCGTAAAAACGAATAACCGATATGTTAATCCCGTATATATCTGCTAACTCACCAATTGTTATTAACTGTCTCATAACCTTACCTCTTTATTCTAAAATTATCCTTGACCTTAAACTTGGTTCATAGTTTATAATACATTTTATATCATCTAGGAGGGCAAGTCAATGCATGCAGATACACATTTTATACAGGACTTAGTTATTATTTTATTAGCTACCGGAATAAGTTCATATATCTTTAAAAAGCTACGTTTATCCATGGTACTGGGGCAAATTATAGGCGGTGTTATCATAGGACCATCTCTATTAGGCGTTATTAACCAAACAGAATTCATATCCAATCTGTCAGAAATTGGTGTAATCCTGCTTATGTTTGTAGCTGGCTTAGAAACAAATTACGAGAAACTTAAAGCATCTTTTAATCAATCTTTCTTGATTGCTTTAGGTGGCATCATCATCCCTTTTCTTTTAGGTGCAGGTGCTCTATTCCTCATTAAACCCTCAGTTGATTTAAAAGAAGCTGTCTTTTTAGGTATCATACTAACCGCTACCAGCATGGGTATAACCGTTAAATTATTGAGTGAAACACATGTGTTATCTACAAAATTAGGTATGAGTACTTTAGGGGCTACGATTATTGATGATATTGCAGGCGTTATTGTATTGACCTTTGCCTTGGGATCTTTTGGCAGTCAACATACGAATATCACTGTTTTAGTTCTTAAAATTGCTACTTTCTTCGTATTACTAATTATCGTAGGCAACATTTTAGTAAAATTCATCTCCAAGAATAAACGCTATCTGAAAGCGATTAAACCTGTCTATATGCTTCGAACAGTATTGTGTATCACTTTCATTTTTGCAATCTATGCAAATGATCTAGGCATGGCATCTATACTTGGAGCGTATTTCATAGGACTTATTATCTCTACGACAAGCCTAAAGAAAAGAATAAACGATGAAGTTTCAAATTTTGGTAGTTGTTTCTTCATACCCATATTCTTTGCCAATATTGGTATTGGGTTAAACTTAGGGGAAGTAACACAGTTCCTTCCATTGGCAATTCTCATAACGGTTATCGGTATAGCCAGTAAGATTATTGGTGCAGGGCTAGGGGCAAAATTATCAGGCTTTAATACTCCTGATGCTATAAAAATAGGTGTATGTATGGTGCCTCGAGCAGAAGTTACCTTAATTGTGGCTAACCTTGCCTTTAGGCTTGGCATGATTGGTAAGGATATTTTCACATCCGTGATTATGTTAGTTATTATGTCAGCAATCTTCTCACCACTTGCTATGAAATATCTTGTTAAACGTGATAAGAAAAAAATATAGCATTAACTTGACCCTTACGTTGTGTGATAGTATATACTCTACTTATCAACAGTAAAGGAGACAACAAAATGACAATTAAAATAATTAACACCATTAAAGGTTATAGGGATATGCTTAAGAAAGATTTTTCATTAAGACAGGAATACTTAGAGAATGAACTTATGAAGGATTTTAAGGCTATGTTTGAAATGCTAGGTATGCCAATGAATCAAATTCTAAGTAGTTTTCTACCTGTTTCAGAAAGTGAAGAAACCTATAATCACTATTTACATGTGTTGGAACAGGAAGATGTGGAAGCAATGTGTTTAGATGCTTTAGAAAAGTCTGCATTAGCGTGTAGCAAAAAAGGTATTCAAGTTCCTGAGCAGATAACATTTGGTATCTATCTTGGTAATCCAAACGCCTTAGCTCATAGTGAAGGCTATACAGGTTTTGGCGGTATCCCCGGGTATATACAAATGGTTATTGCTCCAACATCTGAAAACTTAATCAAACTTCCAGCAGCAGTGTGCCATGAGTTCCACCATAATTGTATGTTTTTAATTAAACCCTTTAATCCTATGACAATTACTTTAGGGGAGTATCTTCTCTATGAAGGAATGGCAGAGAATTTTGCCGAAGAAATGTATGGTGAATCTATGGTTGGTCCATGGGTTACTCGTGTTTCAGAAGCAGATTGTAAGTTATCAAAATCACTGATTGCTCCAGCGTTGGAACTACAAGGTTTTCAATCTGTCATGCCCTATATATTTGGTGGGCAACCTGTAACAGATTCTGAAGGAAATTCTGTTATCATGCCACCTACTGGTGGGTATGCCATAGGATATTATATTGTAAAGGCTTATCGCCAACGAACAGGTTTGTCAACCCTTGATGCTATGACAAAAAGCTGTCATGAAATCATTGAGAAATCATGTTATTTTGATAATGAGTAACTATTATCAGGTCATCAGTAACTATAGCTGAGGTTCATTTTAAACCTCAGCTAATATTATATGTTTATCTTTTATACTTATCAAAAATCATATGATCTCATCGTTAACTCCTCACATAATTCCCATACACTGTCAATATTCTCTTTATCATTTGCATATTTAGGATAAACTCTCTTGTCTAGCAGTTGTTTTATTTCTTGTATGAAATCACTATTATAATGTGATGAACTAATAATTTCTTTTTTATCATTAATTAATTTACCTGTTATATCTTTAAATTCTTCAGATGTACATATATGAAAATAAATATCTGCCATGGTTTCTTGAGGCGTACTAAAAACTTTTTGAATCCTTGCTGCTATTCTCCATATGGATTTAAATTTGCGTATTGATTCTTTTGACATCTTTACTGCTGGAATCTCTACAGCATTAATCGTTATACCATCCTTTTTATACGTATCAGCTAACTTAAATGTTAACATCAATAATGCCATTTTGGAATCTCCGTACATTTTATAAGAGTTATAAGGCCTACTATCTTTAAATTCACCTCTTAAATTATCAAAGTGGATCTTTCTTTTTGGATCAAAGAAATGTCTTATATTGGTAGAACATGCATTGAGAATTCTTGGGGCATCTGATTTTTTAAGTGTATCTCGTAATAATTGTGTCATAAGATATGGTCCAATCATATTGGTAGCAAAGGTTAGCTCAATATGATCATTACTTAATTGATATTTCTTTTCACCATGATTAAAACAACCTGCATTATGAATTAATATATCAATTTTTTCGTAGTGCTTTTTGAATTCCGCACAAAAATCTTCAATGGATTTAAAGGAAGAAATATCTAGTTCTAGTAAATAAACATGATTATTTTCTGTTAACTCTATGGTTTCTTGTTGCACCTTTTTGCTTTTCTCAAGGTTACGACAAGCCATAATAACCGTATATCCTTCACTGGCAAATTTGATAGTTGCTGCTTTACCTATACCTGAATTTGCTCCGGTTATAATAACTATTTTGTCTTTCATATTCACACTTACCTCCAATCCCATAACCAATTTCTCTTATTTATTTTTGCGCTGACCCATGGAATAAACAACATCCATGGCAGTACTTTCTAACATCTCTATTATCTTTTCTTCGGTAAATGTTTTAGGCAGTAATCCATTGGCAGTCATTACGGATAATCCTAATTGAAAAATTCTCATTTTGAGCAAGATCGTCTTTAATTCTTCATCTGAGAAGTCCTCAAGATCAGAATCATTTTTCATTTGTTGAATAAGTTCATCTCCCATTTCTTCATCATATCTTGTCATATAACGATTATCTTTTAGAATCAGTTCTTTAAAAAGCACACTGTACTCCTTAGCAAATCGCAAACTAGCTATACCAATATCACGAAATGGATTCCCCGTATCCTGATCTAATAGCATTTCCTTACTTACATCATAAATCCTGATCATTACTGCCTCTCTGAGTTCATCAATATCATTAAAATTCACATAAATAGGTGCTATAGAGCTTCTAAGATTTTGAGCAACTTTTCTTATGGTTATGCCATCCATACCTTCCACTTTTGCTATGTCAAAGGCCACATCAATAATTTGTTCTTTTGAAAACTTGTTTTTCGGTGCCATAAATTTTCTCCTTAATCACTATTCATATCAAGTGATATATAACACTCGTTATGTATTATATTGTATATTATATTCCCTGATTTTACAACTCATAATTATTATGTTTTTTATCCACGCTAGGTCTATTAAATACTTTGCTATGTAAAAAAAGAGTTAGAATCAAGGCCAAATTCTAACTCTTCGTTTATTTATCCTGTTGTTATTCAAAATTCTCCATCTCATGAAGCATTTTCTTCATATCTTTTACTTTGAGCATACCATGGTCATAATCAATAATATGATCTTCAACCAATCGCATAACGATACGATTAAGACTACGCATTTTACCCCCTATAGCTAATAGCAACTGTTCTTTACTAATGTAATTATTACCCTCTTCCATTTGGTTTTTCAAGTAATTCATCACTCTGTATTTGATAGGGTACAAAATATTAACAACTGAAACAAGGGCTGCGTCATAGAGTTTATTCGCCAATTGATACATGACATATTCATTAAAATCCTCGCTTAATCCCATCCATTCCATAAATTTATGTTTACTAATCCTCTTAAGGCGGCACTCATTTGTAACAGCTTTTACATAAGATAGAACTTCCCTGTTATTTATAATTTCAATTTCTCCAAACATCTCATTGTCCTTATACATGTATTCAAGATATTGAATACCATTGGCTGCAATATGATAGACTTGTACCTGTCCACTAATGAGAAAATATGCATATTCTGGTTCATCACCCTGGCACATAATATAGTCGCCACTTTGTACATGTATATCACACATACTCTCTTTAATAATCGCTGGGCATTCCTTTAACAATTGATATAATGATTGACCCATATCTCTCTCCTTATATGATTAATTCAAATAGTTTCTTTTTAAATAATTGTCCATCTAGTTTCTTACAGAATGTGGCATTAGGTGCCTTTCGTTCAACATTCATGTAGTCAATAACTACCTGCCCATATCCTTTTTCACTGGTATAATCCACATAGCAATGAGCTTCATAATTCTCTACCATATCATCATAAAGTGCTGCTGCAACTGTTGCTGGATCAGGTAAATCAAATCCTATATGCCCAAATCGCTCAAGATTAAATTTCTCTAACGTCTTGTTGCACTTTACACAGAATGTTGCTCTATCCGAGCCAGAATTAATAAGATAATGCATATCCTCTTTATTAATGAAAGACGTTCCCATACTTACATCCCATCCAACAAAATATAGATTCAATCCAGCATTAATAACAATCTGAGCCGCTTCTGCATCCACATAAATATTGAATTCCGCAACAGGTGTTATATTTCCTGATGCTAAGCCAGCACCCCCCATAATCGAAACTCTCTTAAGCTTTTTCATGGTTTCTGGTGCTTTTAGGCATGCCATGGCAACGTTAGTTAATGGACCAAGTGTGATAAGCTCCATAGGCTCATGGCTTGCTTCGATTATGCGTAGCATGGCATCCACTGCATGCTCTTTTTCTGCCTCTAACGCTGGTTCTTGTAAGTCCATATCTCCCATTCCATCTTCCCCATGTACAAATTCTGCTGTGTATAATTCCCTCATTAAGGGCTTAGCCATCCCCTTATAGACAGGAGGCGAATACGTACCTGCCATTTCTACAGAGATTAATGCATTTTTAACCGCTAAGTCAATGGGCACATTACCTGCAACCACTGTAATAGCTTCAACCTTTACATCTTTTTCCCTTAGTGCCATAATAAGAGCCACTGCGTCATCAGAAGCTGTATCTGTATCAATCATTAATTTCCTCATTCTTATCATCTCCTTTATGGCTCTATTTTATCGCCAAAAAGGTTAGTTGTCAGGGTCATTTGACCCAAATAGACTATAAATAATGCTGTAAATGCTATAGTACAGCTGAATGGGAGTTTAAAAAACTTAATCATCTATTTACTTTGATGTACAGAAATAACATCAGTTATCACATATTACCAAAGGGTATCCAACTAACACGCTAGTTAAGATACCCTTTATTTATAAAATCATTTAAACTAAATAATTTAACCCTTTATCGTTTTTTTGTATCTAATTAAGCATCTAATACTTTATTCCATTTTTTTGATGCTTCTTTATCTGTACCTACATTCTTAATGGTAACATTACCACCAAATCGCTCCAACTGCTCTTTAACCTTCTTAGCTGTTTTGAGTACCTCTTGCTTCTTTGTAGCTGATGTTCCTCTGATTTGCTCATATAAAGCACCATCATTAATCAAAATGGTAATTTCCTGATCGCTATATTTCTTTAATTTCTTTAAAAGAGCCATCAAAGCTACATGTGTAACAACCGAAGGTTTTTTATAACCTCTCCACTCTGTATTCTTACATATTAATTGATCGTCTTCAAAAATACTGTATCGAATCTCTATATCTTCATTTTCTTGGTATGTTGAAATACCTACTAAATATGCTGTTATCATAGTAACCTCCATTAATTCTTACATCTTCACAAATATCATTTGATGTGCTTATTATTTGTATATCGATGATAGTATATCACAAAATCACCTTTTTACCTAGCCCGTAAGTACATGATTTATAAACTTATGTCTTCACTATTTTGTTCTACATTGAAAAGTATCCTCAATACCCAAAAAGTTGACTCTATTTTTAACCAGCTTTTACTTTTTCGTTCCTCTCCCAATCCCATATGCCCCCCAGCATAGAGATGATATCGATTTTTCTTCTCAACCAAAAGTGACTTATCTAACACAAAGAATCCGTCATCACGCTGACATATAAGTAAATTGTCTAATGCGCTTATAAACATGTGACTATTGCCTGCTGCTTTGAAATGGGACAATAAATAAATCATAAGTATCTTTCGCTCTTGTTTCATACATGCATGATAAACATTACCCGCAGCATAGTAATACTTTTTCGTTGGATCATAGATATATGCGTTTTCGGGTATTTGCTGATATCTATCGTCTAAAAGATACATCACAATCTTTTCTATCCTATCTGAAACTTCATCATCTTTATTTGGATAAAAAGCAAATGCATAGAGATCATATATAGTAGGCAACCACTCCTTGGTTATATCGATCTTAAATATAAATTGATCCTTATATTTCTTGGGTCTCTTACAAAGGATATCTTCAAAATCATATCCATATTTTTCAATGGTTGATTCGATCGTTTGAATCCTGTTCATAAGAAATTCTTTTATACATGGATGATCTAGGTAGCCTCCACGAATTAGGAATGGGTATACCACCGACTTCATTAATAAACCTTGGAAGGATTGATCAGCCTGCCAATATTTATTTTCTAGAATATAACCATACTGTTGATGGAATGGTTCATGTTCCTTTGTAAGACCATATTCGAGTAACTTTCCAATAGCATTCTCATAGGTATCATCTTTTCTTCCATGAATTTCTCTACGCTTATATATATTTAACCAATAACTTATTGGCTCATCTTCAAGTGACATATACCGATCTATGGTCACATCTTTTTGATACAGATCTTTATCGATTTTATATTTTATAATTGGATTGGCTTGTTGATATAGTTGTTCTATGACATTCCTATACTTCATCATTAAGTGCATATTTTTACTCCTATCTCATCCCAATGTATTTTCTTATATCTATGATGCAAAATATATATACATATATTATCATAATCTTGATTACCACTCAGTTTCCCGATAGTACCTATAATTAATTGTAAGAAAAATTCGAGTCTATGTCAACGAGATTTACTCAAGTCCAACATAAGTATTATTTTACTGATAATATGTTATAATCTATCTCCATTAGATCGGGTGTTACTAATTGAACTAAATATTCCTTATAACTACTCATAATATCCCCACTAAGTGAAATAATATATGCTCCTTCTCTAGTTGGCGTACCTAAGATGATAATCTGTTGTTCATGTTGGATGACTTGTTGTGGCTGAAAGTTGAAGAGTAGTATATGGCTGCTTCCTTTGGAGACGTCTATGGATATCTTATCGTGTATGCTTAAGTTCTGGAGGAATGATTTTTGTTCTTCTGGATTAGGTGGTAAAATGAAAAGATTATGTATGTTTTCGCATATTTTTTCAGGGACCAAAGCCCTACCTTGTTGAATATACTCTTTCCATATAGGGTCGTATAGAGGTCTTTTGAAATCTGTTTTTTGATATATGGTCTCATATTGTATTGGAGTTCCTCGTTCTTCAACCGTGGCAATATCAACACTTTTTGAGATGATGTTATCCATGGGTGGTCTGCAATTTTGATTTGTTATGAATACGTCTTCATCCATAGGAATGTAATAAGACAAATCTTTTTTCAGGTCAATATTTTCTTGTTCCAATTCTTCCAAGGTTTTATCAACACTAATATTAATAAATGTTTGTCTCACTGTATTCTTTTCAATTTGTTCCATCAAGTAATCGTAGTTTGCGACTTTACCTACGATGTAATCTATCTCATAACCTTTTGGTGTTGTTAATTGGAATAGTAAGTCCTTAGTATTGACGCCTTGATTTAGTAGATCATCCTGTATAATGGATACAACTTGTATGCCTTCTCTTTTAGGTTCTCCTATGAGAGCAACTTGATTGTCATATAGTTTAATAGCTTCTACACGAAAGTTATAGATTAAAAGATTTATATTTCGGAAAAAATCAATACTAAAGAAACGGATGCCTTGCTGTCCAGCAAAATCATAATTACTGCTAGCTCCGGGTGGGAATATAAATATCCGGTGATGGACATTGGCAATTTTATCAGTTAAGTCTAGCCACCCTCTGAAATAACCACTCCGCCAATCGGAATCGTACATAGGACGTTTATATTGGTCTATATGGTGTAGCTGTTTAAAGTGTATTTCTTTTCCTTTATCCATAAGCTCTAATAAGGGTACTGTGGTTTCTGCAAACGTTTTGTCATGATATAGCCGATATGGGTTCTCATAGATCATCTTTTGTTCAATTGGTAGTATACTTGATAGAACACCAATTAACTTTTCATTTTCTGATTTTAACTGATCCATTATACTCTTATCATTTGTGTTAATGACCTCTACCCACTCTGACTTAGACCTGTTGCTCAAGCACCAGTATCCTATGATACACCCTAAGAAAATAAATGTACTTATACCCCATAGTATTGTTTTATATGATATGAGAATAATCTTTTTGATAATTAGCGCCCCCAAGTTAGTATTCATTTAATTAATTATATGCGCTAAGTGGGATTCAATGTATCGTATAGTTCTGTTATAACTTTTAAAGGTAGTCTTGCAAGGTATCATGCTGACATCAACTCCTAATAACGCAAAACTTAAATAACCTAGATAATATTACCACTATTTTATAACGTTAATTTGACTAAAATATCCACGATGAATCAAACTAATACTTATACATACAATATCGAGGTGGACTATTATGAATGACACTATAGATTGTAAATTGCCCTTTGAAGTACCATTTATTGCATCCTTTAAGCTACCAATATGGATGCTAATGTTATACATTTTTTTAAGCTCCTTATTTCTCTTAACGTTCCTATTACTCCTCAATGAATCTATTATTCTCTCACTACTTACACTTGTGTTTGAATTTTCATTCTCATACTTTGTTATGATGATTTTCTTAAAAAAGTTCTATGTGGAAATAACAAATGAATTTATCAAAGTTAGGCACATATTCGTTAATAAAACAGCTTATTGGAACGATGTTGTTGGAATAGGTTTTCTACCAAATAACAATATAACATATGGCGTTGTGACTAAAGAAAAATTACTAAGACAACAACAGTTTTTGACTAGACTCATTGATATATTATTCTCTCATGGACCTTGTGCTTTAGTTATCCCTTTGGCTCTTCTGCCTCATATAGATATTGATCGCTTAATACTTACTATAGAAAATAAAATAGTTATCCAAGATGTTTAGTCTATTCTCCTTGGATACATGTTTTTTATGTGTTTAATTATAGCTTAATGTTATGTTTCAAGCAGCTCTGCAAAGATATTCTGGATATTTTAAATGGTTATTTAGAAGCCTACCCATCTAAATTCTATTCCCAAGCTAACAAGCGAAGTTATAATTAAGTTATATGTCATTTGGTGTTTTTATGGTATTATAATACAAGTAAAGTACTGTATTTTACCATCCTTATTGCAGTGTTACCGATTAATAAAAAATAGGAGGATAAGAATGAGAGATAACATACCTGTATTACTAGGAAAGAAAGTACGATTAAGACCACTTGATTATGAAAAGGACTATATAGCCTGGTATGAAGTATCACAAGATGAGAAGATGCATTTATGGGTTGGTAATACCGTTCCAGAAACCCTTGAAGAAGTCAAAGAATTGATTAATGTTGTGTATCCTAAATACTTCCTCATATGGATAATAGAAGATATAAAAACGAATCAAGTTATCGGTATGATGCGAATAAGTCACCCAGAAAAAACAGAAAAAGGAGTCACAGCAGGAGATTCTCAAAGACTTCATTCTGACTATTGGCGTAAAGGATATATGAAGGAAGCCCGTGGGCTAATATATAACTACGTATTTAATGTTTTGAAAGTTGACATATTATATGCTGATGTATGGGAAGGTAATATTAATTCCAGTAAATCGCTAAAACATGTGGGTTATAAACACTTTGATACCAAAGAAGAATATTTTGAGAAATATGACCGAGTGCAAAATAAGCTCTATTATCAATTAAAATCAGATTGGTGGAATAAAAGAAATAACATATAAATGCTATACCATTGCAAATAGCTGTGTTACTGTGTGAACATCTACCTTACCTTGCTCCGATAAAGGCTTTGTATAATCATCTTCTGTGTATTCAACCTTACAGTGTCTAACAAAATATATAGTCGTCATTATTTTCCTCCATAATTACAAATCAGTATATTCTTCAACGTTTTTTCACAAAATGCACTTCTCGTATACTATTATTCCTACCACGACAATAATTACATTAATGTTATCAGATACTACACCTTCATGCAAAATACAAGAATTGTTACCTTGAACTAATTTGTTTTAATTTTTCAAAAGTGCTTTTAAGTTTTAACTTGCCATATCCCCAGTCATTAATACTAAATTCTTTTGGCTTGCTCGCTCCTATTACAAAATAATTTTTTATTTTTTGAGTATTCATATGAGAGTCACCTTGTAATCCCATCCCCCATTGCAACATAAGAGCAGATGCCCCTGCTGCAATTGCAGCTGCTGCACTAGTGCCAGTTGTTATGCCATAATCCTTACCATTTGTACCATTCCTTTTAGCTAAAGGACCAAATACATTTACACCTGGTGCAACTAAATCAGGTTTAATTCTCATATTGCGAGTTGGTCCTCTACCTGATGGTATATATAAACTCTCCGTTGCTGAATTATACGCTCCTATGGTTAAAACCGAACTAGCTGTACCGGGTTCTGTTACTGTTGTCTTTGGTTGAGGAGCCATAAACTTAGCAGAACCACTTATCATTAAATCACCCCTTGTAAGCCATACATCAAATCTTCCACTAACAACAAAATCACCGTATATTGTTATGGTCCAGATGCCACTTGTTGGTCCTTCAAATCTTATTGATATTAAGTTCCCTCCTGTCAGCATTTCAAATATACTATATTTAATAAAAATTTTTGTATTTTCTAATAAAAATCCAACTTCTTCTTTAAAACTTCGCCTTAAGGGTATACGCGTTATCGTTTCACCAGTAGGTGAAGTGATGGATACTGTCATAATATCATATGTCCATATTGTTGCTACAAAACCGGATGTTTCTTTTCCGACGTTAATCTGAATATGTTCTCTTTGACCAACTTCTGTTAAAGTTCCTGTATAATGTTTTTCCTTGTCAGCCTCATTACCAGAAGCGACTACTACACTATTTCCAAGTTCTTTTGCTGTATTTTCTAAATATAATTCTACTACAGAATTTCCATCATGCCCTCCTTGATTCGTACCAAAACCTATACAAATTACTAAAGGTTTACCTATACTTTTGGCTTTAGCATTCAAATATTTTACAGCCATCATTACATCTGTACTTTGATAAATAGGAGGTTCTAAATTATTAATCAAAAAATATTTTTTTATATAATCTTTTGCGGGTTTTAATTTTACTACAATTAGTTCTGAGTCGGGAGCCGCTCCTACAAAGTTTTTTTCCAGAGCAACTAACCCTTCTTTTTCGTCAACATTTAATCCTGCTGCTACACCTGCCATGAAAGTACCATGTCCTGTTTCGTCTATACTTGGAACAATATCAAATGGATTATTCGACTGTAGCGCATTGTTTATTTGTTCTCGGTTATATTCTGTACCATATTTAAATCCTTCTGGAGGATTACTTTGTATTGTTTGATTTTGATCCCAGATAGAAATGATTTTTGTTGTATTATCTGCATGTACAAAGGCTGGATGAGTATAATCAATACCTGAATCTATTATACCTACGATAACATCTTTGCCTGTAAGAGGCATTAATGCGTAGTGATGTAATTCTAATATTTCAGCAGCAGATAAACTTCTTTTCCCATATCTTTCATAAAAATTATATTCATTGATACTAGGTGTTCTATATGAAAGATTATAAGCTGCATATAGATTAGGTATCATGTAATACGGAACATCATGATAAATAAGGTCACCTCTTTTTTTAGGATCAATAGGTAACAGCGCTTCTTTTTTTATATGAAGTATTGCAAAGGATTCGTTAATTATTTGAATACAATCAGCTAATGGATACTCTTTTTTTAACATATCTACATCCTTATAAGGAACTATATAATCGATATAGTCTTCTGAAGTTATCACTTGACTACACTGCGTGTTATGATTATTCTTTTTTCTTCATTTTGCGTATAATATGAATTATTTTTCATAGATACCCCCATAAATATAGCTATCATCAATAGATTTTAGAAGCACTATACTCTATCATCTAAGTTCTTATAATATATATACTCTAAGCGAACAAATTAAATTACTAATATTACAAGTAAACAAAATACGCTGTTTCCACTATATCAAAAAAAGTAGAAACAGCGTACATAGCTTCTCTTGAGAGTCTAATTAATAAACGCTATTTAGATTTTGTATATCAACCTCATAGATACTTCTTTGTATTGTTATTATGATTTATTCCTGTCTTCCATACCTGTCTAGTTCTCGTTGAGCCTTTGCTTTCGCTTCTTTTAAAACCGTTTCCGCTGAGATGTTGTCATTAATCAACCTCTGTGCAGCCTCCATAATAGCCTCATTGATCTTGCCGCCTGTAGGGTCATAATAGGGTGGACTTGTGTAAGATAATTGATTTCTTGATACATTTATTCTTTCATTTGACTGAGCATAATCCTTAAATAATTGTGTCTCATATGCTTTTATGTTCCCTGGAAAATACCCTGACAACTTAACCCATTTTGCACTGACTTCTGGGGACATTAGGTACTCAATCCATCGACTTGCTGCCTCTTTGTCTTCCTGATCCACATTTCTTGGAATAACTAGGCCAATGGCATATGTTACAGGTAAAGAAATTCCCTCTTCCCAACCTAAATGTAACATAGGTGTTGCTTCATTATTAAAAATGTCCATGTCACTGACAGAACTAATACAACCAATAGCCCTACCTGACTTCACATCATTAAGAACCTCATAATAATTATCCCATCCCAAGTTCTTATCATAATACCTTATTAGCTTGTCTTCATGAATCCATTTTCTAAATTGTTCCCAAACCTCTATCCACTCTGGTTGGTCAATGAGCACTTCTGTATAATCACTACTTATAAACTTTCCCCCATTAGACATGACTGCATTAATAAGGGTAGTATCATCATTAATGATCTCAAATACTAGAGAATCATCATTGTTTACTTTTCTTTCTTTACTTAACACGTTCATTAATTCTTGAAATGTACTGACGGAATTACCACCTAAATACTCATCTATAAAATCATTACGTAAATAAGTAATCCATACAGTAGCATACATAGGTAAACTATAAATATACTTATCCCTGGTAAACATCTCAAGAAATTGCACTGGAATATCTTGTGTGTCTATAATGGAATTACTTAATACACTAAGTGCATCTCTCTTCATTAATGATACAATATCTCGTTGTTCCAACAATGCAACACTTGGTGGCATATTCGTTGCAATAGCAACCTCAAGTGAATTAAAGGTTTCGGTATAGTTCCCTTGTCGATGACCAACAACCGTTACCGCTTCTTGTGACCGATTAAAATCTTCAATCAATATTTCTACATAATCACCTAAGACACCCTCAAGTCCATACCAAAAACTAATCTCTCTTCTTTTTACTACCTCTACTTCTTCTTTCAGATTACAACTTGTTAAGCTTGTCAATGATACTGTCAAAAGCAAAAATCCCAATACTAATCGTTTCATAAGCCTACCTCTCTACCCCGTATTAACTTATAAATTTAGTAATCATTTTCCATATAGCACTAAGTTTTAATCTATTAATTTTATGCTTCAACATTCATCTTATACCATTAATTATATCATCATATGATTCATTGCTCTAGATGAAATCACAAATCTTCAGTTACCATTTTTATGCAAACCCATGCAGCCAATACACCAATAAATGTGTAACTGGAAGTGTTGTTGCAATGGATGCTGTATGTAATATCCTTCATATATTACATACATAAAGAAGTTTATCCTACTTCCTTTTATATAAATTGAAGGGTATAACCCATGTCATACCCTTCATTAAAATCTGCTAAGTCCCCTTTTATACGATCTTCTATATCTATTACATAATTAGTGTCATGTCTTTGTTGCAAGAACAAAGTCATGCTCATTGCTTAACTCTCTCTATATGCAATGACCATTTCATTAAACTTAACACCTTTTTCTCTTGCATCCACTAGGTTATTCATTTCTTCTTCCTCGGTATCACCATAGACGCCAACTTCCAATGTAATTGGCAGCACATAAGGTGAATCAGCAATAATCTTCGCCAGATCTTCCCAGTCGATTGCTCCTGTAAAAGGCACTTTATGTTTATCATGCTTTAGTATTTGTATATCATCATCTCTTAGCTCTTTTGGAATGCCATCGGTATCCTGAAGATGAAGAGCAATTAATCGATCCTTATACCTTCTTGCAAAGAATAAGTAATCCTCATGACAAACAATTGAACCGTGACCTGAATCAAAGCAGAAGCCCATGAAATCAAAATCATAACGGTTAAACAGCTTATCAAATTGTGCCATTTGGTCCTCTTGTGGTGTACAAATCAGGTTCTCCATAGCTACCTTTACACCCTTGTCCTTACAGTATTCCTGTAATTCATCAAGAGATTTAAAGGTCTGACTCCAATAAGCATCGTAAAACGCTTTGGACTCTCTTAGTTCCATATAGGGCATTTGCATATGTAATACGATTTCTTTAGCACCTATTGCTACTGCTAAATCCACTCGGTTTTTGATCAGCTCTACCCCTGCTAACCTTGTATAGTCATTAAGTGACGTATAGTCCTTGCGATTCTCAAGATTGCGATAACGGTTTACAAAAGTAAATACACCATCAACATCTCTTGCTCTTGTTCCACCTTCTGTCGCATGGATACCTTTTAACCTAAACCCATATTTATCCACTAATTCTTTAATTTGAACTAGTTCAATAGGGCTATACATATATTCACCTTGCCAGTCATGCACCCATTGAATATGAGAGAATCCTGCTTTTGCAATATTGGATAATTGCTCTTCTATGGCCTCAATACTTGAAATATCATTTTTGTAATCTGAATTAATAGCTACCATATTATAACCTCCTAACCTTGTTGCTTCAATTTTTCTCTCTTATTAAGCAGCATTTTCTGTGGAAATATTAGCATCTTGTTTTTTTAGCTTCTTTTGTTGTCTAATAATCAATGTTGTAAATATAAAACCAATCGCTAATAATGCAAATTGTAACATGTGAACATTCGTGTATCCCGCCGCGTTCCAACTTCCGTCTGCATTCGTTATAAAATTCGCAACCCACGTATGTATAAATGTATCAGCCGAATAGGCTAATATTGAAATCACACCTGTAGCTGTACCCAGAATATGATTAGGGATAGCTGCTTCAGCCATTTGTCCAAAGTATATCGATCGAACACCTAACTGCAAGAATGCAACCATTAGTACAATAATTATAGCCATGATTATTAACGATTTATTTACTGGTGCAAACATCAATGCTGCAATTAAAACAGCTTCCATTACTGCAACTATTCTAATTAATTTTGCATTTGATTTCATTTTAACACCAATCGTTGCTAGAATTGGTCCAGCAACTAAGCCAAGACCGTTGGCTCTAAAAACTGCAACAAAGGATGCTTGAGCATCTGACATACCATAACCTTCTGATAGAAGCTGGTTGAAAGCGTTTGTTGTAGCTAGACATGCATAAAAAGCGAAAACAACAATACCAACGTACCAAACACCAGGCGTTTTTAAAACCTCACCTAAATGTGCTAACTTAAATTTACTTTCTTGGTCATCAGAAGAACCTAAATTGCTTGGTAAAATAAAATGGAATACTATCGCACCTATTAGATGGATACCTGCTATAATATACACTAATAGTGGAATTTTGGATGCATCATTACCAACAATTGCAGTTGCAACTAAGCCAATAACAATGTTTCCAAGAGCAACAACTGTATATCCATATGCAAATGACTTACCTTGATCTTCATCACTTCCAGCTTTAGCTAAAGCAACTAACCAAGACGACCAGAAAGTAAATATAGTAGTAATTGCTAGTAATACCATAATAACCTGTAATTGACCAGTAGAACTAGTTGATGCATACCAAACTAACAAACCAGTCGTTGCTAACATGGAAAATACTATTCCCCTTTTTGCACCTACTATATCGGTGAAGATACCAGCAGGAACGTAAGAAATCATAGCAATAAGACCATACAGAGCCAAGAAACCTGCTATCGTTGGTAAATCCGTTTTAAAATAGTCAGCCATTTGATTACCTAATGTGTAATACATATACGGCACAAAATAAACCATTGGTTGGAAAAATCCCAACAATACAACTCGCAACCAGTAAGCCGATTTGCTCAAACTTTTAGAACTCATATTATCCTCCTATGAACATATATTTATGAATGCATTATAGCAACTTCTACCATTCAAAAAAATAATGCACATTGACTTCTCCTATGGGATATTGACTTCACTGGTAATTTTGTACATTTTTACTTGATTTTATTATTTTTTTTATACATTTTCATTCTTTTTATTTCACTTCTCAATATTTACATTAGGTATATTATATGATAATATGAAAGCAACTTTTTAGAGAGGATGACCACGATGCTAGAACTTATTCGCAACTTTAGTTTCAAAAAAATACAACATCGAATGACCATAAGTTTCACAGTCTTAATGACCATCACTTTGTTAATCATCCTCTTACTCATTAACTACTTAACAAGTCAAAGCTTATTAAAACAGCTAACCATTAATGCAAAAAAAGATTTACAACTATATTCTAAGTCGATTAATACGCAAATAGACGAACTCTTCTCTTTTCACTATAATATTGTGAGTGATTCAGGAATTCAGCAATTAATGGTTCCTCCCACCAATCAGATATCAGAGGCTTTAATTAGTAAAATTCTTAAAGATTATGTCAATAATTACCCTATGATAAATGCTGTATTTGTTTTCGACATAGAGGGTAAGGTAATCAATCCTATCTATCAACAACCTCCTTATGATCGATTAATAAACAACTATACGGAACTTTATGAATTTATTAAAAGTAACAAAGCTTTTAAACTTTCAAAGCCTACACAGTTCCCCCTTAACCCTGAAATTCATTTATCAAGTAAGCGGGATAATCTTTCGTTTTTCACCCAATTTGTGAACATACAGTCCTTAAAAAAAACGGGTTATCTTCTTATAAATTTCAGAAAAAATTGGTTGTTTGAAGGTATGACCAAAGATAATCTTGGTATTTTTGATGCCTTAGCCATTCTTGATGAAAACGACAAGCCCATTTTTTATATTCAAAAAGAAATCACTGCCTCACCTATTGGAATTGATTCATTGTCTAAGAGCCATAAGAAATCATTATTCCTAAAAAAGGGTAAGTATATTGACTTTCATACCACCCTTGATAGCTATGATCATTGGAGAATAGTCGGGCTTATGCCCCAAAACATTATACTCAATGAAATTCGTCCCATTACACTTGCTATTCTATTTATTGGTTTAATAGGACTATTATTAATGGCTTTATTTAATATATGGATATCCAGCAAAATAACCTATCCCATCAATCTTGTTATGAAATCTTTTTCGAAATTTGAAAATAAAGAATGGCCCGAACCTATAGAACATTACGCTAGAGATGAAACACAGCAACTTACCAATGGTGTGAATAACTTATTTACTTATATACAGCAACTCATGAACGATATACAACAAGAGCATGAAGAGAATATCAATCTAGAATTTGACTTACTACAAGCTCAGATAAATCCTCATTTCATTCATAATACAATGAATGCCCTTGAATGTATCGCTCTTGAACAGGAAAATGAAGAAATTGCCACCACCATACAAGCTATGAATTACTTATTTAGAATCAGTATGTCTTTAAAGAAAAACACGTATACAGTCAAGAAAGAGTTTGAATGTATTCATCATTTTGTACAGATTATGAAGCTTCGTTATAAAGATCGCTTTACATATGAATCCAAAATTGATCAACAGTTAAACAGCTTACAAATACCAAAATTTTTATTACAACCCATTGTGGAAAATTCCATTTTTCATGGAATACTACCAAGTGATAAGAAGGGAGTTATCACCATTTGCGGTATTCATAACGAGTCGTCAATGCTATTTATTATTCGTGATAATGGCATTGGTTTTGATACTAATTCTTTATTGGACGAGACCGTTAATGATCCTGATTCCTCTCAACCAGTTATCCCAAAATCTAGGCGTGGTTATGGACATATTGGGCTATCTAATATTAAGGATCGCTTGGCTCTTTTTTATAAAGATCAATATGGCTTTATTATTGAAAGCCAACCAAACAAAGGCACTACAATTACGATTGAAATTCCAAAGCGAGGATGAGGGTAATGTTTACTATTGTTATTATTGATGATGAACCACTATCTATTAGAAAACTTGAAATACTCGTAAGCAAATCACAGCTACCAGTTCAAATACTTGGAACAGCAAGTAATGGTATTGAAGGACTCTCATTAATTCATGAGAAAAGACCCAATCTAATCTTTTCTGATATTCAAATGCCTAAAATGGATGGACTTGAAATGATACGTCGATTGCGTGATGCTCATATCGAAACCCCTGTCATTATTTTAAGTTGCCATGAAAATTTCTATTATGCTAAAGAAGCCATTAAATTAAATACTTATGATTATTTGTTGAAGGATTTACTGGATGAAAATAGCCTAAACGCTCTATTTGCTAGATTAATAGCAGATAAACCAAACCTAAGCAAATCAAGTCCTACCGTAACACCCGATCATAATCTAGAATTACAGCTTCAACAAGTATTAATGAATCACAACAATGAGTCCCTTGACTTATTATCCAAGCACTATGCACCATTATCAACATCCAATCGACTTGTTTTATATTATATCAAACTTACCTTTATGAGTCCTTTCTTTGGTCATACTTATCATGCTAAAGATTTAAAACGATTAGTTAAAAAACTTAGTCTTCAGATTCCGCCAACGGCTATTGTTACCCATATTAACCAAAACATTGTTATTCTTGATAAAATCGATTGTGGTTCAAGTCGATTAGATTACTATACTGAATGCCAAAAAACAAGTCGTAAATTAGTTTTCTCAATAAAAAATGAAAATATATCACTTTTTATGATCAGTGTTAGTTCTGCTTTTTATCAATTGCATCATATCGATACTTATTACGACGAAGTATTAAATAGCAGCTTCAATCTATTACCCTCACAAATGAATCCTGTTTTTTTTGCTCTTGATACACATTATACGCCCAATATGACTTATGACATTATTGATCATAACCTACAAACACTTATGCAACATATCCATGAAATGGATATACAAGGTGCTCAACGGGTAATCCACGAGCTTTTCAACGATGAAGAAAATGGATTTATGCAGATCAATTACCTTGATTATATCCATTTTTGTTTACTTACTTGTGTCAAGCAGTCCATTGATATACATAAAATAAACACAAAAGATGTTTTTGACCATGGGTATATATCATTTGATGAGATAAAAGCTTTAGAAAATCTACAGGAAATCGAGAACTGGTATATTGTAAAAATACAAAAAATCATTCATTTATTGAGTAATCGTAAGCTAACCCATTATTCCCCTAAGATTAGTAAATGCGTTCAAATTATCGATGCTAACCCAAGTATTTCTTTAACTGAATTATCGGATCAAATTCAGACGAACAAATCCTATCTTTGTCGCTTGTTTAAAAAGGAAGTTAAAATCAACTTAACAGACTATACCTTAAATGTACGGATTGAAAAAGCTAAAGTATTATTAGTTGAAACTGGGTTAAAAGTGAATGACATTAGCCATAAACTGGGTTACATCTATCCCCACCAATTTAGCAAAGATTTTAAAAGAGTTACAAATATTATCCCAACGGATTATCGTCGTAAGTATCAACTATAGCCTTTTACGAGTTAATCATCACTTAGACCTGGTTACTAAGATCAAATTTCTGATAGTAAAAGGTATCCTTATATACACATAGTTCACTTACAACTCATCATTTTGAATATAATCATTAAAAAAAGAAGGAATTGGTCTACTCTCTTTTTCAATAGCATCATATGGTTGTTTAAGTATTGTGTCGATGTTATAACCACCAGACACAGGAAAGAAAGTTAAGAATCTAAATTTAATGGCTAATTTTGGACAAAAGTAAACACACCGCATACAACTATTACACACCAGTTTAAACCGAATTTTTCCTTTTTTTCGGTATATATTATTTGATGGGCAATTCTTGATACAAAGTCCACAATCAGAACAGGATTTGTTAATAATCAAATCTTTACCTACGAAGCGTAATATCTGTGGAAAGATATACGATGCAAGTTCCATAAGTATCCTGAGCCTAATTCCAGTCTTTAATACTTGATGTTTACCATGTATTAATTCCTTACACATGATCTCAACTTTTCTGTTTGTAGCCTCATAAAGTTGCCTAATAATTAAATCATCATATCTAATTACCCAGTTGCTACTTATTGAAAACACTCTTTCATGAAATACTTTATACCCTTTCTTATCTAATTTTCTGGCCATTAGTTTTGACGCATTATAATTGATAGGTGCTACACCTCCAGCAGTACGGAAAATAAATACTTTCTTACTATTTTCTTTTGGAAGGTGGCGAATAAAATTATAAACAATAGGAGGAGTTCCATATCCAATAATCGGGCAACCAATACCAATTAAATCGAATTCTTGGTGGTCAATATTGAAGTTACCTTTTAAAATGTCTTCCATCCGAAACAAAGAAATCTTATGTCCATGCTTATAGAATGTTTCCCTAATCATGTTTGCGACAATTTCTGTGTTCCTCGTTCCTGAAAAGTAATAAATAACTACTGATTTCATATAGTTTTACTCCCTTTCTTTAACTTGACAAAGCTAATTAAGTTAGGTATACTTATAGTATACTTTTATACCAACAGTATACTAACCGTATTAATATTTGTCAATACCAAGGAGTGATATTTTGGAGAAATTAACAAGAAGAGAACGTGAGCAGTTGGAGCGAGAAAAGCTTATTATTACTAAAGCAGAAGAATTATTTTGTAAACATGGATTTGAAAAAGTATCTATGGATGATTTAGCGAAGGAATCCGAATTCACCAAGAGGACAATATATAGATATTTCACCTGCAAAGAAGACTTGTTTTTTGCTGTTGCATTGCGGGGAAACGAACGACTTTATGATATGATAAAAAATTGTAGCAACGAGGGTAATACTGGGTTTGAGAAAATCCGTTTGTATTACTATGCTTACTATGAATTCTTCTGCAAATATCCACGTTTACTTCAACTTATGAATATGGTTGGCGTAATAAAATCAACCTCTACAGATAAAGATTTGCCTTTTAGACAGAAATGTATCAACTTTGATAATCGTTTATTTGAAGAATTGATTCAGATGTTCCTTAATGGAAAAGCTGACGGAAGCATTCGCTCTGATTTGGACATATCTCAGCTTGCCTTCTCCTCTATATTTGTTGCTGCAGGCTTTTTTCAAATGCTATCTTTATCTGGCAATACTTATACGCAACATTTTGATTTAGATAAGGAAAATTTTATTAAATTCACTATAGAAATGTTAGTTGATTCTTTGCGCAATAAATCAAAATAAGATAGACTCTGTTTAGCTGTAAACAAAGCATGGACGGCATAGTCCAAACCCTTTTTACATGACGTTTAAGTGTACGCTCGCTAAACAGTAGTCTATCTTACTTAAGTTTTATAGCTATAAAAAAATATTAAGAGCACCCGGTAATAGTATACTATGGAAGAACATAGCTCCTTCCTTCTGCAAATTCAATTCCATATGGTATCTTGTATGAACTTTTTATCGTTACTCTATTGGATTGAGGATATATTAAGGACTGACTAGTCGTATAGTATTTTATTTCATGACTAGCTATCTTCTGATTAAATACGTTTAGGTCTTCACAGCCATAGTGACCGTCGGCATATTTAATGACTACCCCAATTTGTCCACTAATGGTAAATACATATCTTGCTGGTATATTATTATGTATAAAGTAATCGTAATCAGCAGCAACCCCAGTTGCACTAACACCAATTTTATGACTGCTGGTAGGTACCATTTCATTGCTTACCATGCCAGCATATCTGTTTGAAGTATATTTCTCATTTTTTGGAATGACATCTGTAATGACTTCATATTCATCTTTGTCAAATCCAGTATAGTATTGAGCAGAATTATAACCTTGCTGTTCAAAGGATGAAGGGAAGCTGTAAGTCACACCTTTTTGTACACTATATGTATGGGTATCAACTGTACCCTCTTTTAATGTTTTAGAAATACTTGCTTCAACGGAGACACTGGTGTCTACCCCAAATTTAAAGACCTTTAAACTAATGCCACTAGATACTTTATGCTGTAGGGTTATACTTCCTCCTGTCGTGGTTATCTTCTCAAAGGATGTTTCATGACTTATTGTGGTTGTTTCAGTTGTCGTATAGCTCTTTCCAATACTTACATTGCAAATAGGAATTAAACCCGTAATGGGTCCTGCTGATGCTTCTACGAATCTAACCCCTCTTATTCTATTCAAGTACTTGTCCCCATCACTACCAACGATTTCTTCATATCGATCATATGAGTTTTCGTCAACTGGTCCTATTAAGTAGCTATTTCTTGTACCACCATTTTCAGTGTTTGAGAAAATTATATCATTTTGCATATAATTTTCTAATGCAATTATGTTGTCAAATGAGTCAGGCATCTCATCCGTTGCATAGCTATAATTAAAACATGATAAGGTAAGCAACATGGTCAACAAAGGTGCTAGAAATTTCTTGTTTTTACAATACACTTTTATTTCCTCCTCTAAAATTATATAATGTATTAATTGTTCAATAATAATATATCATATAGTCAAAGAGAATAATGTAAATATTTGTAAATAAATAATAATTTAATTAGCCAGTTTTATATCCGTTTTCATAGCAGCCTTCCCTTTACACGCTTCCCAGAAATTATATATATCATCGTCATTAGCTCCATCAAAAGATAGTTGTTTGATTTGATGATTAATGGTTTGTTTCTGTTTTTCAGTCACATCATCATAATCAATGGTTACAAAAAGTATATTAAACTCCTTTTGGGCATCCTTGTAATGGGGCATACGCTCGCCTAGATTTCTTAACTGATTATCATTGCTGAGTTCACCATTTATAATTTTTTCTATGGGATAGGTCTTGGTTTTTATATCACCTTTTACAATGATATCTTTTCCATCTTTCATTTCTGTTTCTTTACTTAATCCAAAGGGAACAGAATAATCTTCCATAATTGTTATATCTGGTACTTCTTCTTTTGGTAGCAATCCCATTAAATATAATTCAAAAGGTGCGTAAGGACCACCCCAATAACGTTTATATGAAATAATGGTGGTCTTATCCTCTATTTCTTTTAATTCTTTATAACCACCTAATCTGCCATATACATTAGTATCTCCCCAATGGTAAGAACCATGACCAGTATTAATGATATAATTTCCCCATCGATGCATTATTTCATGTAATAACGGACCATCATAGATGACATCATTATGAGTCAAAAAAATAATGCCTTGAAGTCGATTAGCATGCTCTGAATAATTTTTGGTATAATCATATAACGCTTCACCATGATTTGGCGCACCAATTCCAATGATGTCATTTTTCACTCCTTGGTAGAAACCGTTCATAAATAATTTTTCCGGTCTAACCTCTGTGTTGAGTATATATATTATAAAATCATAATCATCTGCTATGTGGTCATAGATAAAATTCGTCCAAGGTAAAGATATGGTCATTCCTTTGCCTTTCTGATTAGGCATATTATTATAGTACTCAAACTGTGTAAATCTACGCCATTGATCTTTGGGTATTTTCAATTGCACAAATGCATCTTCTTCATGATACGCAAAGGTATATTTACCATCAGATGATACAGCTTGAATATCCACTGTTTTCTTCGTTTTTTCTGTGTTAATACCTTTCTTTATATCTCCCTCTTCTTTTTCTTTCCCCACGTTCTCTTTTTTAGGAATAGCTTCTTTCTCCTGATAATCCACTGCCATTTGTTTATCTTTATTACCAGGTATTGGTGAATCTTCTTGTATAACAGTCTTCACTTGCTCAGTATTATTATGCTTATTATGACTACTGCATGCAGTTAACATGAGCATACCTAATATAAAAAGAAACACGATGCTTTTTGTAATGTTGGAACAGTTATGGTAGTATTTCATTCTTATCTCCTTTATTAATATTCTTACTTTCCCTTTTCTATAAAAAATCACCTTATATAAGCTAACCCAACTGGATTAACCTGTAATAAAATCTTATTATTTAGAATCATTAGAAGCTTCTACGACAACAAGTCTATCACAATAGACCCATCATTGTCAATAGCTTTTGGCAATAGTAAAAATAAGATTGACACTAACAATTTATTTGCATTTCGGATACGTATTTGATAATATTATAATGGTTATCGGGAATCTTCTAGTTGTATTAGTTAATAGATTACCAGCATGAATTAAATGTATTGCTTAGTTTGAATGCTTGAAATAAACATTATGTGAAAGGAATAGATATATGTATAGAATAATCTCTATCGTGATAGTTATTATAATATTTACTGGATGTAACAAAATTGAAAGGGATGTATCATCAGATATTTACGAAAATAGTGATATATCTGTTCTGTCTACTGAGGATAATGATTCAATGGACGTGGATGATATTATTAAACGAGATTTAACCCATTTAGTACATAATAATGATTACATATCTGATGACTCATTACTTGTCACCTACATGGATATTCTTACTAGTAAAGTAAGTTTTTGCAATAGTGATTTTGACGAAAAAGTATTTCTTAATGGGATTAACTATGATGATTACAGCTTGACGCCATTATCTTATAGCCTTATTGATATGAATAAAGATAATATATCAGAGCTTGTTCTTGAAACGCTAATAGGAGCTATGGAATTTATATTAGTTCTTCATGTTAACGAAGGTGAAATTCGTAGTCATATGTTTAGTCATAGACAAATGGGTGATATTAAGATGGATGGATCATTCTTTTCTTCAGGAGGCGCTGGTTATTATTGTATCAATGAATTGGCGTTTGCTGATGATGGCTATATCATGAATCAACTAGGGTGTCATGAAGCCGGTTCAGAATTTGATGAAGAAGGAAATGTTGTTATATCATACTATTTGAATCAGAAAAAAGTTAATGAAATAGATTTTAAGTCATATCTAAATGATTTTGAAGAAAAAGAAGATGCCATTTGGTGTGAATTTCCTAAAGCAAATTGATCTTATTAGAAATCAAAAAATGACAAGTAAAAGTTTTGATATATAATTAGTACAAAGATTTCCTAGGAGGTTACTTATGAGATTATTTCATGTAAGCGAAGAAAGTAATATAGAACAATTTATACCTATAAAACCATATAGACAAGATTTAAAACATAGTCCTCCATTAGTTTGGTCATTAAATGAAAAATGTCTACCAAATTTTTTAACTCCAAGAGATTGCCCAAGAGTAACATACCATGTGGGTAATAATTCTAAACAAAGCGATATGGATAAGTATTTTTCATCAAGCAAGTCAAGGCATGTAATAGCAATAGAGCAGTGCTGGTTTGAAAGAATGAAAAACACCACATTATATCTTTATGAATTAAATCCATCAAATTTCTACTTACAAGACGAAAGCGCAGGCTATTATGTAAGTGAAAAGATAGAAACCCCAATAAGAAAAATAATTATTAACGATTTATTTCTAGAACTTTTTAATAGAAATATTGAAGTTAGAATCTTGCCAGAGATATGGAGTTTATGTGAAGAGATAAGGAAAACTTCATTAAATTGGTCAATGTGCAGAATGGGAAATGCTCAAGAAAGAAAAAATGGTCAGTGAGTATTGTTATGAAAACAGGGGGGTTGTTCCTTCCCCATCTAACACAACTAGTTGTACAATCCTACATACAAGAGATGAGTAATCTTAATTAATGATTAAGGAATTTGAAAAATAATGCTACGTTAACACATACATTACAGGGGGTAATTACATGATCATATGGATTAATGGTACATTTGGATGTGGCAAAACTAGTGTAAGCAATGAATTACATAGGCGGTTAGAAAATTCATATGTCTACGATCCTGAAGAAATAGGATTTTTTATTCGTGATAACCTTCCCTCAGGCTTAAAAAAGGAAGATTTTCAAGATTTTCGTCTTTGGAGAGAATTTAATTATAATATGCTCTCATACATTACATCTAATTTTAATGGGACAATTATTGTACCAATGACCATTATAAATAAACAGTACTTTGGTGAAATTGTAGATAAGTTAAAGTCAGATGGATTAGTAATTAGGCATTTTACATTACTTGCTAGTAAAAGTACTTTGTTGGAAAGGTTAAAACGTCGTGGTGATGACGAAAACGAATGGATTCTTAATCGAATTGATAAGTACATTAAATGCCTTAATAGTGAATTGTTCAAAGAACATATATCAACTGATAAAAGAACAATAGAAGAAGTAGCTGAGATAATTGCGACTTCTTGTAAAGAAAAGGAAATTTAATGTCATTATTTTAGAATTATTTGAGAGGAAGAGTAGAATGCCTTTTGCAATGACACATTTATATATAGCATATAACATAATAAACAAAACACCATACCTCAAGAAACCTAATGATTTTATGTTGGGTGCTCTTGCACCAGACTCTGTACACTTTCGAAATAATTATGTAAGTGATATGAAATTTAACAGTCATCTCTGTATTGGTAATGAAAAGTGGGGTAGTGTTACAAATAATGAAGAGTGGTTAAAAAATGTTCTCACCTTTCTAGATGACCATAAAAAATCAGAAGATGCTGACTTTATTTATGGATATTGTTGTCATATACTAGCAGATATTCAAAATAATAAAAAGATATGGACGCCATTTTTAAAAGAAAATAGAGATAAATTAAAAAAAGGGTTTGGTAGTAAGTATCATGAAGAATCTTTTATGATTGATTATGAATTATACTTACTTCCCCAACGAAGGCTAATTTGGAAAATGCTAGAAAACTCCACTGCATTTGATGTATTAAATATTGTTAAAGAAGTGGAAATTAATCAGATGAAGCAGTCTATATTACAGGATCAATTTGCAAATAGAGAGTCGGAAGATGTATCTATGAATCAATATGTTACACTTTCTAATATTCAAAACTTCATTAGGACGGAGTCTGTGTATATAAAAAATATTTTGTTTGGTGAAAACTAAGGAAAATGCTTCACAGAGAGTGTAAAATTAAATATGCTTTTTTAGCAATATAATAATGGCTATGTAAAAAGTCATTATTTTTTTATGGATTATAGATCTTTCCACCTAGAGCAACCCACAGGGACGCTTCGATCAACAAACCCAAAAACCTCCCCCCCTATTCTTTATCCTTTTGATAAGTTCATTACATTTGTGAATGAGTATGTTATTAAGAATGAGAAGGTATTGACTCCATTTTTCGGATTGGAAGATACCAAGGGGTTTGGTCGTTCGCTATCAGCTTATGTTGTTGGTCATAAGTATGTGGTGAAATCTGTTAATCCTGCACTTGCTAATAAGTTTAGAAAAAGTGCACCTACATATAAAGTTATGATCATTTCTGCTACAGTAAATGATAATACTTTATATCAAAATGAAGGAATAGAATCTGAGTACAATGCTGGAAATATTATTATCTTTGACGTTATCGCATCACGAGATGGCGAAAGGCAAATCGTTCAATTAGAATGGCACGTAACTCTGATAACAGTTGGATAGTTATAAATGAAGGTTTTTGAGTGTTTAAGATGCTTGAGAATAGCATGTGTCAACATCCTTGTTATTACCAAAATATATTTATGCTTTGATAACTTGTTGAATTGATATAAAAGGGGCTGTTGCACTAACATAAATTAGTGCAACAGCCCCATAATTGAATAACTTTCTAGTTATGAGTACTATAAATTATAAATCCCCCTGATGCAGCATTACCTTTTGATTCAAGTGACGCAGATATTGTAGATGATGTGTGTGCTGTTAATCGTAAATCACCATTAGAATAAGCATACACCATCATTGTATGATATGCACGACCAGTATCTAACAATAATGAAACTGCATCTCCACGGTATCCATAGTCATATGTTTCACTTGAATAAGATGAAAAAGTTTTATATGAACTAGCATTACTTTTCCAATAGTGTTTAAATGCGTCTGCTCCACGCCATGTCGAAGAAACCTTCGTAGTATCACAGCTACTTCCTTGTGAAAACCAGTTAGAGAAATCTTGGGCTTCACTAGTACTTCCGGGTGTACCTTGCATTGTTTTTCCTCCTGCATAAAGACATTGTGAAATAAAGTTTGCACAATCTCCACCATAGCTAGTCCAATCAGGATATGCAGGATTATAATTATCATTATCATAATAATTAGTCGCATAATCGATAGCATCTTGTATACTAAAAGTAGATCTAGTACTCATAGAAAATGATGAAATATTTTTTTCTAGAGGCATTTTTTTTGATAATAAAACATAATTATATGCTTCAATATATGAATCTATATAATCTAAATTTATATCCATCATTTTAATATCTGAATATCTATTCTCCAAAAACTTTAAGTTGTATTCCCAGTTTAGTCTATTAGTTTTTATTTTAGATAAACTATTAATTATTTCCACCACATAGTTTTCTTCATTCATAACATAGAGATATACTTCATCAACCTCATTTGAAATTGCTTTCGTAGCAATATTAGTTGTTTTTTTTGCATTACGCAATTTTAATAGTTCTTCATCTGTCTGTTGTGAAGCATATAAATTCTGTGGAATTATAGTTAAGCATAACAGTGTCATAAAGCAAGCAAGTATTTTTTTGTACAATTTGTTCTTCATAAAAATCCTCCTCATCAGCATTTTAAATTAAGGGCTTTATTCCCCTTACAGTTAACATTATATAACATAAAAAATAATTTAGTCAATAATATTCGAACGCAATTATCGACATTATCAATAAATATTTTCTTTATATCATTTTATTTTCAATTAATATAGATAAAATTACTTGTTTTAGAGATAAATCTAATGGTCTCTACATGATTTGTACTCATCATTGAAAATTCTAATACCCATGTTATACCACTTTATAGAATATTGATTGTAATATAATAATTCTCCGTCATCTAATATAATTCTCCATTATATAGAATCATACATGGGCATTACAGCAATAGATTTTTTTAGTGAAACTATAAATTATTTGTAAGCGACAATTACAACAAAACATATACTTTAAACTGGATTTTAATTTGATGTATTCAAAAAACAATTATGAAATATAAAAAACATTAGTATGCAGTATATTAATTCAAATATTTAGGCATATCACTATGGTTATAGAGGTGTACTTTTAGTTTTATTGTTATAAAATTATTAAAACTGGTGATTGCCTATTATAAGCAGTCACCAGTTTTTATATCAATTCAACAAGTTATTAAAGCATAAATATATTTTGGTAATAACAAGGATGTTGACACATGCTATTCTCAAGCATCTTAAACACTCAGAAACCTTCATTTATAACTATCCAACTGTTATCAGAGTTACGTGCTACGCTAATTGAACGATTTGCCTTTTCGCCATCTCGTGATGCGATAACATCAAAGATAATAATGTTTCCAGCATTGTACTCAGATTCTATTCCTTCATTTTGATATAAAGTATTATCATTTGCTGTAGCAGAAATGGTTTCAATTTTCCAGATGGATTGGTTATTATAATAGTTATGAGCAACCATCTTCGCAGTATCTAGATCCTTAGAGGATAATGCAGATGAATAGTTTTGTGCCTCTTTGATATTTTCAGTGTTGATATCACTGCCTTGTGCATATAAAATATCTCTTCTGATAGGTTTGCTATCCTTTTGATGCACAAATTTATCCAGTTCAGTAATTTTGTAATCTTTAAATTGTACATAAAAATTGCCGTCATCCTGTAAACTGATATGAATTGCTTTGGCCATTTTTTTCCCATTATTAAATGTAATCTCCAATACAATCATATCCTCCCTTAGTTCTTTAGTTAAATCTGTAACAGCTACATTTTTATCATTAAGTACTTGGTATAGTTCTTTAGGTTCCCAATACACAACTAAGTAATAGTACTCTTTTTCATTAGGTCCATAATTGATAGTAAAGTTTTTTGCTGTACCGTATTCATCTCTTTTTTCTGTCCAATCCACAAAATCAATCCACTGGTTTCTAACGGAAAACCGTATTGTTTCTATGTTCTTTCCCTGAATGTAAAATTGTAAAGGTTCTCCTGTCATTGAACCATTATTGTTAATTTTCCCTGTTGATAAGACTGTCCCTACACTGGTTATTTTTTCATTCGTACCATAATCATGAGCAGTAATTGTCATTGTACTAAATGGTTGAAAAATGCTAATACCTAGTACTAAGCACAAGCATGCAGCAATAGCAATTATTGGTCTTCCAAGCGCTTTTTGGACATTGCTTCTATTATGAATTCTTTTAGTATAATTCATGGCTTCACTAATATGCCTTGAATTTATATCTCCGACTGCCTTAGATAAAGTTTCTTTATTCATAAAGTAAAACCCTCCTTTAATAAGTATTTTTTCAATTTTGCTCTTATTCGTGAGAGACGAACAGTAGCATTATGTTCAGTTATATCAAACATTTTCGCAATATCAGATAATGAATCGGCAAACCAATAACGACGAATAAACATAACTCGATTATCGGTATCCAAAGTATCAAGAAAATTATCAATATTTTTGGCTAATTCATTGGCTTCATATTCTAATTCGACATTATTAGGGGATAATATAGAATTCTCTAGTTCATTTAAGGATATATCGTAATAACTATTGCGCTTAATAGCTGTATTAGAATGATATTTCTTTATAGAAAGATTTCGCACAATACGACAAACATAGGTTAGTAGTGGATTTGGTTTATGAGGCGGTATACTATCCCAAGCACCTAGGTAAGCATCATTAACACACTCCTCTACATCAAGAGGATTATTCAATATATTAAATGATATTTTTTTTAATACGCCATGATATTTATTAGATAATTCTGTAATTGCTCGCTCTGAACGTTTAAAAAATAACTCAATAATTTCACCATCTTCCATTTGAATGTTTCACCTTCCTTTCTGCCTCAACTTTATACTACTGATTTAGGGATAAATATCACAAATATTTTTAAAATGAACATATTTTTTAATCATTATTTTGTTAAGACTATCTTCACCATTTCGAGGAACAGAGAAATTTCAAAAACTATATAAACAACGAACATCTATAGAAAGAACATTGGTAATTTAAAGAAAACTATATCCTAAAATCAACTGAATTATTAAAAGTAGCATAAAACAATAAAATACTTAATTTAGGAGAACTAAATTTCATAATATATAAAACAATTTATTCTATTATTGTGACAATATAAGCGATATGAATTTAGAAACGGCACTTCAAGGTTTAATGAGTTTATTTGTTAAGCAGATAAAAGGGGGTAGTTCTAAATACATATCTAGCATAAAAATCAATTACAGTACTGGATTGACTAGCAAGTCAGTTATATCAAGTCTTTGTTTGTAAATTTATGCTGGGAAAGCTAAGTAGGAAAATTAAGTAATTATTAAATGAGATATTTATTGGTTTTATATCAAGTTTACTCATCCCCTTTGTAGGGGTAGCTCTTGATCTTTGACCCATAAAAAATACCTAGAAGAGCTTTTCCCACCGCAAACGAAGGCTTGGTCATACTTGACCCTAGTGGTTTTCACTTGACGGCTATTGTTATAAACGTTGAGGATAGAAGGTTACTATTTTTGGCAATTGATTTAGATAGATATTAAACTTATTCTATTGGTTCACCTAGATATGCTTTATATATAACCTGTTGACCCAATACATGAGTTACTATCCGATTCTTTGTAAATCTTGTTTGATTATCCCAATCGGATTCTGTTTCAAAATATTCTCCATTAACAAATATTCTTTCTTCCTAAATAGATAAGAAAAGGGTTCTTTTACTAATTCCGAGAGGTTTGTATCCTCTAAAATCTGTAATCTAAAAGCATCCCCTACCATTACAAGTGGATTGTTATAAGAATAGATTATTTCTCACTTTTTATTCATATCTAAGACTAGTATAGAATAAGATGCTATAGTCACTAAGGCTCCTACAACCTCAAATTTAGCCCATGCATAATAGAATACAACAATATATAGAAATACCAACATTAGTTTAATATGAGTATTCAGTTTATCTCTAAGGTTATAGGATTCTTTTACTTGGGATTTATTAATAATATTAATGGAAGTTGCTCCAACTTCCCAATAGCTTCCACATTTAGGACATCTATATAATATGAAATTTGTTGCATCTGATTTGGTTATGTACTTAAGTAGCTTTTTATCTGAATAAGCTGATTGGTAGCATTTATCACAAACTAATGTATCATTTAATGTGTCTATTGTGATCACTCTCCTATTTTCTAGTTTACGCTCATTTAGGCTATGTAGATAACTCTATTTTCCAAACACCTTTTTAAAGAATCCTCGTTTTTCCTCCCGATCAAATTCCCCAGTAATTGTACCAGTTAACCAGAATACACCACTTGCCACTCCCCCTACAACAAGATCACTCGTAATGAAACTCTCATCAACTACTATATCAAATCGACAGCCTTGAACTTCAATAATGATATATGTATATGGCTTATTCTGTATACGTATTGATCCTCTGACGTATGTCTATAACATGACCGCTCATAATCGCCATTGCCTTCATCTCTTTTTGCACGATCATCTGGAGTGAACATCCCTGATGGAATAAAAGATTCACTTGCTAATTTCATTTCGGTCCCTTGGGAATCAGTAAATGCCTCATCATCTTTATAAAAATTAATCATTTCACTCCCGTCTATTTGCCATCTATTCTTTTACTTCATAAAAATATACGCTACTCCCACAACTGTTAATAATGCTCCAAAAGCTTCTTTAATCGTTATCTTTTCTTTATGTACTAGGATAGAAAATGGTATGATCAACACTGGCGTAATTGCCATAATTGTTGAGGCAACGCCAGGATTCGTATGTTGAATAGAAACTAGTGACAAGGATACACCTATAAATGGACCGAATATCGCTCCAATGGTCAATACCATGAGGGCTTTTCTTTGCTTAAACGCCCTTATAACTGAACCCCAATTTCTTCTTATTGTAAATACCATTGCAAATCCCAAAATACCAGCAATGACTCTAATCTGTGTTGCAGCAAAAGCATTGTAATCAGCCATACCGAATTTACTAAGTATCAAACCTAAAGTCTGTCCTATGGCTCCACCAAAAGCAAATAAAATACCTTTTACAGGGTGTGAGAATTTAAAATTCCCCTTCTTATCTCCTTTGACAAGAATAACGGTGGCAATTCCTAAAAGCGTTATAAGCATCCCCACAACCTGTGAAACAGTCATTAATTCACCAAGAATAAAATAACTTAAAACAGCCGTAATAGGTGGTACACTTGCCATGATTAACATGGATATTCTTGATCCAATTCTTACAAATGCTTCAAATAAGAATAAATCTCCTATTACTAAACCAACAAATCCAGATAAACCAAGCCATTTCCAAGCTTCCAAACTTGCATCCATAGGAAACATAAGTCCTCTTGTAACCAGATTGAAAATACTTAAAAATATGAATGCCATAAACAATCTAATTATATTCAGGGCAAGAGATCCAATTTTTTTTCCTGCATATTCAAAAGTTGTTGCCGTAATTGTCCAACATATAGCTGTAGATAATGCAGCTATTTCTCCAATATAATTTTCCATTAAAAGCCCTTTCTAGTTAAATACTCTTTATGTATGATAAAAACAAGTCATCTACGTATCAATTATGCAATCATTATCACATATTTTTATAACTTTTACAACTGCATACATGAATTGATTACAACAAAAAATACCATCCTTTCTATCTAGGATGGCATTTAGTATTTCTATAGTTAATCATTTATTTTTCTATATTAGTCTCCAACAATTCAAGATTGTTTTTTATCAAACCTGTACGTTGTGCAACACATGATAATGAACGTGAAGCATCACTTGGTGTATTAAAGGTATAATCAATTAATTGGCTCACTGTTGACGTTGCAACATGAACACGTGTATCACTTGAAGCGTAATAGATAAAGACTTCGTTATGATCATTGACAATGGCTCCATTGCAGAAGATAACGTTGGATACATCTCCAATGCGTTCTTCATCATAAGGTGCTATAAAATGTCCACCTGGCTTAGCAATAATTTTTGTTGGATCTTCTAAACTTGTAGCAAAAGTATAGAGTACATAACGCAAACCAGCTGCAGTATGACGTACACCATGGGCTATATGAATCCAACCTTTCTCTGTTTTAATAGGTGCTGGACCTTGTCCATTCTTCACTTCATAGATCGTATGGTATTTTTTACAATCCATAATGATTTCCTTATCAATATGAGGCTTGGAAATATCTTTACATAAACCAAAACCAATGCCCCCACCTGCCCCAGTGGATATAAACCCATCTTGTGGCCGTGTATAGAATGCGTACTGACCATCTATGAACTCTGGGTGTAATACAACGTTTCTCTGTTGTGGTGATGACGTTGTAATGTTCTCTAACCTCTCCCATTGTTTCAAGTCTTTTGTTCTGACTAATCCAGCTTGCGCCACTGCGCTGGATGTATCATGGATGGAAGCCTGAGGATCTTTGCTTTCTGAACAATAGATGCCGTAAATATAACCATCTTCATGCTTGACTAAGCGCATATCGTAAATATTGGTTTCATTCTCATCCGTATCTTCCCATGAAATAGGATAATCCCAAAAACGGAAATTATCGATACCATTATCACTCTCTGCAATAGCAAAAAATGATTTTCGATCTACCCCTTCTACTCTAACCACTAAATAGAACCTACCATCTAAATAAATGGCACCAGGGTTAAAAGCCGCATTTATGCCTAATCTTTCTATAAAGTAAGGGTTAGCTTCACTGCTTAAATCGTATCTCCAATAAATAGGTGTGTGATGACGGGTTATGACAGGATACTTATACCTTGCATAAACACCATTATAAAATTCATGCTTTTTTTCATTCTTTCTTGTCAACAATGCTTCTTGTTTTTCTAATAATTCATAGTACTTCTGATGAATCATTTAGCTCATCCTTTCTATCATTTCCAAACAAAATCTTACATTATGATAAGGTGTCTTCCACGGTTCTGCAATATCTCTCTTGGTTGGCTTACCTTCAGCTTCAACGGACCAAAACCACTCACTATTTTCTCGGTTATCAATTATATTTTCTTTTGTATATTTCCATAGATTATAAGTAAGATTAATAAATCTAGCATCATTCGTTCGCTCATAGGCATTATAAAAACCCACCATAGCTTCCGCTTGCCCCCACCAAATACGGGTACAATCAATAGCAACTCCTTCTTGTTCATTGAGAATTGACCCATCTTCTAGCATGGCATTTTTCGCAATATTATTAGCGATATCAATCACCATTTGATCATATCGTTTATTATCCAAACGAAGTACTTTGATTGCATCATCCATTAGCCAACTTGCTTCAATATCATGTCCAAACGATTTCAGTGGTATAAGTTCATCCCACTGATTATTAAAGAATACTTTTAGAGCATGTGTTTGATGGTCATATATTTTACTATAGAATATGTGAATCATATTCATTAACCTATTACGCAACTCTTTGTTGGGTCTTGCACGGTATAAGTTTGTATAAGCTTCTAAAATATGAAGATGGGTATTCGTGGTTATATCAGCTAAAATGCCATTTTCACTTAGCATTTCGTTGTCTTTTTTAATCCATTCACAGCTGAACTCTTCCAGATAAGCATTGTTTTCGGCACAATAGCCTTTTGATTCAATTAAATCATATAATCTCATTGCAAATCCTAAGGCTTCCTCATTACCCGTTGCCCGATAATACTCACTTAGACCATATATGCCAAATGCTTGAGCATATATATGTTTTCTTTTATCCACTGGATTCCCCTTATAATCGAGCATCCAGAACAACCCTTCATGAACGGCATCATAGACTTTGCTCACTAAAAAATCGTAAGTATGATGGGCATACTCCAAATATTTTTCTTTCTTAGTGACTCTATATGCCGCTGAAAAAGACCATAGCAGTCTAGCGGCAGCAATACCACCTTTATCACTTTGTTTATTAATGGTTAGATGATAATCCACTTTACCAAAAAAACCTCCATGTTCATCATCCCTAAGATTCATCCAAAAAGGCATAATATGTTCATCTAATTCTCTTATTACTTCATGCCTTAATTCTTTCATGCATATTACCACCTTTCATTTATTACCTGTTAAATAAGTTAACACTTTCCTATACTCGAATCAAAAGACTTTGACACAACTGCCAAAGTCTTTCATTTAGAATGTCAATACATAATCCAATAATTCAGAAACAGAACATGTAGCCACACAACAATATTTGTCAGCCCCACCATAATACACATATAATGTATCATCAACTATGACATTTCCTGTAGGGAAAACACAACCATCATAGAACCCTTTTGTTTCATAATCATGCTCTGGTTCCATGATATAATCCGTTGCACGAGCAATTACTTTTGTAGGGTCGTCTAAGTCAAGTAACATGATGCCTACACGGTAGATACCAGCATCACCTACGCCGTGATAAAGAGTAAGCCATCCTTTATCCGTTTTTAATGGTGGTGTACTTCCTCCGATTTTTTTCTCCCAAGATTCTTCACCTTTGATTAATAACTGGCTATCATGCCACTCCATCATATCATCTGAAAAACTAATCCAAACACCAGGATACTCACAACCATACGCTTCACCAATCCATTCTTTTGGTCGATGAAGTCTTACGTACTGACCCTTCACTTTTTCAGGGAATAAAATAACATCGCGATCGTCCAAATCTGTACGTGTAATTCTTCCAAGTCTCGTATAGTTCTTTAAGTCTTTAGAAATAGCAAGCCCAGTGTTCGCTATATTTTTTCTCAAACATAGAGGCGCACTGTCAGGCACATCAAATGTTTGTACTTCATCAGGTGCGAATTCCCAATAACGACCTGGTGGAAAAGGTCTGTAAGCATATGTTACGTAAAATGTGTCATCCATCTTAATAATTCTAGGGTCTTCTACACATCCAGCATCTGGACCATCTTTACTTGGTGAAAAAACAGGTTGGTCCGATACTCTCGTAAAATTAAATCCATCGTCACTTTCTGCTAAACCAAGATGGATATAATGCTCCTGATCATCACCTGCTGCACGATATAACAAATAAAATTTTCCATCTTCATACCATGCTCCTGGGTTACAAGCAACTAAGCTTTCCCAAGCATTTTTACTATTTGGACCTAAAATAGGATTATTTTCATATTTTTTTAATTTCATCGTATTCTCCTTTTTGCACATGCTTATTCTTAATATATGAAGGGTAATATCCACTACCCTTTAACAGCTCCTTTTGCTAAGCTTTCTGTAATCTGTTTTTGTAATAAAATATAGAATATTGTTATGGGAATGGCCATAATAACAACTGCAGCCGTAAAGACTGTTAATTCGTTTGAGTATTCTCCGAGAAACATATATAGTCCTGTTGCTAATGTTCGCATATCTTTCTTGGTAATAAATAAATAGGGATAGACAAAGTCATTCCAAACATTTAACGCATTCAACATAATGACCGTTGCTATGGCTGATTTTGATAAAGGAAAGATAATCTTAAATATATATCTAAAATACCCACACCCATCAATTGCTGCAGCTTCATCTAATTCTTTTGGGATTAATTTCACAAAACCTGTTAAAATAAAAACCGAAAATGCCACGCCTGTACCTACATAAAACATAATCATACCATGGTAGGTATTATTCAACTTCAAGGATTGCATGATTTTATATAATGGTATCAGTGAGGGAGGCATGATTAAACTAGCTGTAAATAAACCAAAGAGCGCTCCATGGAATTTTATTTTTTTTCGTGCAATGGGATAAGCAATGAATAATGACACAATCGCAACAAGCCCACAGGATACAAATGTATAAAAAATACTGTTATAGAAATTAATCAGCATATTGGATTTCTTAAACGCTACAATAAAGTTGTCAAGATATAATTTGGTTGGTATGCCTAATGGGTCAATATAGTAATCTTTACTGGATTTCAAGGAAATGATAATAATACCAAATAAAGGATATAAGATTGCTATAGCAATTAAACAAAATATGATGAATATGATACCTTTGGCTACCTTATTTTTTACTTCCATTTTTTTCACCACCTTCTAATAATAATTAACTACCTTTTATGCAATTTGCTAGATTCTTAGCAAATCATTAATATTCAACTTCTTTTTTCTTTAACACAAACATAATAACAACTGATATGATGAGAATCATAAAGAATTGTACAACATTCAATGCTGCTGCATAGCCATGTTTACCCCATGAGAAGGCTTCATTATAAATGAGTACTGGCAAGTTTTCACTACTACCAGCCGGACCTCCAGCAGTCATAATAAAAATCAGTTCAAATAGCTTTAATGATCCAATTAAAGATAAAAGGATATTTATCGTAAAAGAAGGCATTAGTAACGGTAGAACAATGTGCTTAATCTTTTGAAGTACACTTGCACCGTCAATATCAGCAGCTTCTAAACTATCACTTGGAATGGATTTAGCATTGGTATAATAAATAATCATAGCATAACCCATGGAAGCCCATATCTGAACAAAAATAACTGTATAAATGGAATACTCTGTACTTCCTAATAGATTAACATGCACACCAAAGAACTCAAATAATTGGCTAATAGGTCCAAAATTAGGATTCATAAGCAAACTCCAAATGCTTGCTATAATAAATGCACCTAATACATTGGGGAAAAAGTATAATGCTCGAAAGAAATTACTTGTTTTGCTTTTAAACGTCAACATGATTGCGATAATCACTGCAAATATATTCTGTATGGACGTAATTAACACAGCATAAATTATGGAATTCTGAAGGGCATTAAATGTCGCATTTTTGTTAATGGTGAACGCATTGATGAAGTTCTTGAAGCCAATAAAATGAATTGGTGAGTTAGGGAATCCATTGTAGTCTGTCAAAGCAAAGTAAAAATTATAGAAAACCGGAATAATGACAAAAATTAAAAATAAAGCCAATCCTGGAATAATTCCAATATAGGGATTTATTTTATTTAACGTCATACTCATATGTGGATTTTTTTTCTTGTTGTATACGTTGCTCATTTTCAGCCTCCTTTCTTATGAATTGAATTGGCACAAAATATGCTGTGCCAATTCATTTTTATTAAGAAACATGTCACTTGGAACAATTATTTTTCCATATGATCAATTTTGTCTTGCATTTCTTGTGCTACTTCTTCAGGTGTTTTTGCACCAATGATCATGGCTTGTAATGATTGCCATGGATCAATATTGCTACCTGGAGGATATACTTGGTCAACAAATTCAATATTATTTCCAATTAATCCAGCAATTTCAGTTAATAACGCATCATCATATGTAATACCATTTTGTGTAGGCATTTGATTAACTGAAGTGATATAATCAGCATATATATCTGGTCTTGATAAGAACTCAAGATATTTTAGTGCCGCTTCTTTGTTCTTAGATTCATTGCTAATTGCCCAACATAAACCATACTTAACGGGTACAAATTCTGATGGATCAACACTATCTGTTCCTGGGAATAAGAAAACACCTACTTCAAAATCAGTTCCTGCTTTCTTAATATTTGCTGCACTCCAAGAGCCATCAAGAATCATAGCAACCTTCTTTTGTGAGAATAATACGGGTACATCATCGTATGCAACACCCATGGCATCCTCTTCAAAATACTTAGAGATTTCTTTTAACTTTGTTAATACATCAACAAATAATGAATCCGTGAATTTCGTTTCTCCAGTAGCTAATTGCTTATAGAAATCAGGGTTTTGACTTCTAACGATAGTACCTTCAACACCAATTAATTCAACGTTAACAGGCCATCCATCTTTGCCACCAAATCCAATGGGATCAATACCATTTTCTTTGATTTTTTCACAGGCTGCAAGAAACTCAGTGTATGTTTTTGGAATCTCAATATTTAATTCTTTGAATAAATCTTTGTTATAGAATACGGCCACTGTATTAAGAGAAGTTGGAACGGCTAATACTTTATCATCGTATACAGCATTTGCTCCCCATACAGAGTCCTGATAATTCTTTAAGAATTCTTGCCCTGTTAAATCATATAGAGCGTTTCCATTTAAAATAGCAGGAATCTTATTAATAAGTTGACCTAGTGGATCGACACCTACGATATCTGCTTCACCTGAACCAAGTCTAACTGTTACTGCATTTGCATAGTTTTTCGTTGGTACTGGGTCCATCTCGATTTTTATATGTGGAAATTCTTTGTTGAATTGTGCATTAAGTCGATCAAATACTTCTACATCTTCAACTCGCCAATGCATCACATTCAATGTAACGTCCTTTTCTTTTTGTTCTTCCCCACTTTGATTATTGTCTTGGTTTTGTTGTTCATTATTTTGATTATCGGCAGGTTCTTCTTTACCTTTACCCGCGCAACCTGCAAAAATTGTTAAGCTCATTGTTAAGACGATTAAGAGAGCTAGTTTTTTCTTTATACCATTAAACATTTAGAAAAATCCTCCTTGATTAACTCAGTTTTTTAGTGCTGCAACACCAATTACTTGTTCATTATATAGCAGACCATGAATTCAAACAATGAAATATTTTTCGCCATTTATTGCAATTTTTTTGGTTTGTTGTTTTAGCTTTTTGGCGCTTTATCTTTAGGATGACTGGAGCCTTTCTTGTATTGGAATGTTGTCGTTGTTGGCTGATTATCGCCTTGTGTACTGACACTCACGGTATAACTGCCACCTTTAATCTTGGCGTCATCCCTATAAGAAAATTCAAAAGCTCCATTATCAGTACTTACAGTCTGATTAATATAATCCAATTGTTTATTGGGATTTATTACTTTTACAGTGACCATCTGACCCGCTCCTGTAGACACAGTTCCAGATATTGAGACTTGTCCATTATTGGCTACACCAGCAGTAAGGGATATGATATGTTTGCTTGGCTCAGGTTGTGTTGGTTCTTCTGATAAGTAAGACGTCATAATGGGTGCTAACTTATCTGCTATTTTTATATGAGCACTATCCGTTGGATGAACATCATCATCTGCTGGAAAGTCACTGCTATCTAACCATCCAGTGGTATCAATGTAATGCACATTTTTGTCTCCTGCATTTTCTCTTGCTTTAACGGCTGCTAAAGTAGGTTGTTCCATATATCCTCCGAAAGTACGTAATACTAATATTTGAGCTAATGGGTATTTGGAACGGATATTTTCTAGATAGGTGGTATAGGTATCTTGGAATGTGGTTATCGGTACTTGCATAAAGTGGTCATTTGTACCAATATTGACGACTACCATATCTGCTTGATAATGACTAAAGTTCCAATCTGTAGCATTTTCATAATATGCATTCTGGGTTTTAAAGAACTGTTTGCTTAATCCAATCTTAGATGGCACATAGCTTGAAGACCATTGATCCTCTAAATTAATGCCAGAAAAAGCTATTTGCGTATGCTCATAACCAAGTCTTTCACCCACTAACCATGCATAATCAGAAATAGCTTGTTTGGAAAGCTTATAGCCTGCTGTAATGGAATCACCTGCAAACTCGATGATTGTATTGCTCACTTCTGGCTCTAGTGTCACAGCACCTTCATCAAGGATTAATCCTTGGAATTCAAAAAGGTCGTCATGATAACGAGAAGCAACCATTAAACGGTGCTCTCCTGAGGAAAGAGGCTCTGGCGTTAGATTAACCGTCCCCTTCACACCATCAAGATAGGTTTCCTTCCCATCAATATTGACATATAAATTAACTTCCCTTGCCAGCTTAATTTTTACAGTTGTACCTGTAAATTTAACTTTAAAATAGGCTCCACCCCAGTAATTCTTATAAACTGTGTTGTTACCTTTATCCCATCTTCCGAAATACTTAATATGTGTATCACTCAATGTCCCCTCACCTGATGCATGAACTGTTGTATTAGAAAAAATGAATCCTTGACTAGCCACTATCATAGCAAGTATTGTATACAACCAAATTTTTAATACATTTTTCTTCATACCCGTTATCCTTTCTAAAGTTAATTTTATTATGTGGTTAAAGGGACTGTCTCATACGACATCTCTATAGAATATCAATGTAGATAGATCCGCCAGTCAACAGCCCCTGTTTAATGGTATAGGAAAGTACTGCGTTTTGCTTGCAAGGTACCCTACTTTCCTATACCGCCTGAAATGTATGCAAAGCATACTTTCTTGTATTTATTTATGTGGTATTTCATAGGCATGACTTAATGGTACCATATCCGTCATGTTATTCCATATAAATGCTTTCACTTTACCACCAGTCGTTTTTTTAGGTAGATCGAATCCCCCATGATATGTGATTGTCTCAGAAACGCCTAGTCCTTTATCAATAAATGATATTCTTTCTAATTGATTCTTTGCATTATAGAATGCTAAAATCATGGTTGCCTGTGTAGCTTTTACATCATTATTCGTTACCTCAACTTTTGCACGAATGAATGGTACATGTTTGAGATTATTAACCTCATTTCCTTCTAAATCCGTAAACATGACATTGTTAATGGACACTAAACTTTTCATTTTAACTGTTAAGGGTTGACTTGTATCGGACATATTGCCTGCTGCATCCACCGCTTTTACTGTATAGATGTGTTGTGATTCAGGTTCTAACTTATTAAGCGTTACCGTTGTAGCTGTAGACGTAGCAATCTTTTCATCACCATCAAAAACTTCATATTCTTTTAATTCTATATTATCCGTCGATGCATCCCATGTTAGTTCCACCTGTGTAGCACCATAAACTGCATGAAGATTAGCAGGTATTGTAGGTGGGTCATTATCTTCTGTTACACATGATATAACCTTCATCTCGCCTAATTGTGGTGACCAAGGGTATTCTTTCGTACCGTCACCTATAAATTCAACCTTTAAGAAATTGGAGCCATCAGGAATGGCTTGTGATGGCGTAAAATAAGTTCTATTCCAACCGCCGCCTGAACTCACTGCTTCATCATGTCCTACAGTTATTTCTGACCATGTTGCATCCTTTGATGTATAGAATTTTACCGCACCATCAATACTGCCAATATTAGGATCATAATATACCTTAGCACTAAAATCTGAATAATTACCAAAGTTATAAACAACCTCTTCTGTACTATCAGAACCTCTCTTTAACCTTGCAGTATCTTGTTCAAACATATCTGCATTCTCATGATCAACTTGCCAGCCTTCTGAATAAGAATAGAGCTTACTCATATCATACAATGCATCTTCCATTTTCCTAGCAGGCATAATCATCACATCTGTTAACTGTGGTTGCCATGGATTACCTTCCTTGATAAATGTCACTTTAAGATAATTTGTATCCATTGGTATAGGTTCATCTGGTGTAAATGTTGTGCCATACCATATGTCAGAAGCTAATTCTCCTTCACCATGTTTAACTTTTAGTGTTTCCCATAACTCCCCATCGGAAGATACTTCAAATGCAACTTTCCCATCAATAAATTCCTCATAGTAGATTCTAATTTTAAAATCACCCATATCCTCCATACGATAAATAACACTTTGGTCACTGTCTTCTGACCGCTTAATTCGCGTTGTATCACCATGGAAATAGTGTGGATTAGAATCATCGAACATAAATGAACCGTGAGCATACATGGTATCGTAATCCGAGATATCGTCTTTCAGGATATTTCTTGTGATGTTAATCCATGCCAATTGTGGTGTCCATGAATTGCCATCATTACTACTATCACCATCTGGACCCACTAATATTTTAAGGTATTCTGTTCCTACTGGTATGGCTGTAGCAGGTTTAAAATTCACACGATACCACCCATCTAACGTGTTAACAGGGCTATCATTGGTTACAGAAATTTCTGTCCACGTTGTATTGTCTGGTGATGTATAGTACTTAACCGTATTATCAAAAGCGATAACATTAGGGTCATAATAAACACGAGCGGTAAAGTCATTCATGTCTTTTAGACGATATATAACATCTTGTTCCATGTCCCAAGTTCTCTTAATCCTTGTTGAATCACCATCAAAATATTGGGTATTACCATTATCAAATGCCCAACCTTCAGAATGTGAGAATGTTTTACTCCAATCCCCTAAATCATCTGAAATACTAAAACGGTAATCTCCTTCTTCTGTCTCGCCTCCAACGTCAGGGATTTCAGCTGTGGGGTCTAATTCAATGGCAGAATGTTCACTGGTACCCATTGTTGTAAAGATCACCGTACCTCTACTTGGCATTGTTATGGGATACCCTTTTGCCAAATCAATATTGGTCACCGTTTCACTCACCACTGGAAAACCTTTTTCATCTGTTTTCATGTTTCCATCAAAATAATGGTAGACATTCAATGTCACTTCTTCTTTTGCTGCTGGCATTACCACATTAACTGTTCGAGCTTCATCTTGATTATTAACAACTGCAAAACTTATATCATATTTATCATTTTGGCTCTTAATTTTCGCAGCGGTACCTCTTATAAAACGATCCTTAGACTTGGTTGTATAAACTATTTCTGCGCCTCTAGGAAAGTAATTAGCCATTAAGGATATTGGATAAAACCATGGTCTTATTGCTTGTTCATTATATTCAGACAGTGCATTCCAGAATCCCCAAACTTTTAAGGTTGAATTAGGATCATAAGCATCTTTACGATGCATAGAATCATCTAAATCCCACATAATAATACCTGCCTGTCCACCTCTCATTGTTTGAATGGTATAATCAGACATATGTACCCCATAAATAAATTTACGTACATTGGGCTGTTGGTCATTCTCCGTTTTACCATCTGTTAGACCTGCTTCCCCCATAATATACTGTTTGTTTTCACCATTGTATGGATCCATTGTTTGATATGTCAACTTTTTAGCTGCTACAGCATCCTCAATGCCGCCTGTTAACACATCATTATAAGAAGCATATTTATGTACATCATAGACATCTACCACATGACCTAAGTTCTTAGCAACTAAGTCAATCCAGTTATCGCCACCTGTGGTATCTGGACCTATGATTTTTACTTGGTCGCTAAGCCCTTTTTCTATCATCTTATTATTAAGTTGTGTCACACCAATTGCCCAAATCGACCATTTATCCTCGCCTTCATCATCTGCAATTCCCCAGTCCCAGTTAGGTTCATTGATAAAATTATAATACTTGATACACGTGTACCCTTTTGTATTAATCAGATAATCAAGACACTCAACAATCATTTCTGACCATTTCGGGTCTGTGGTCGAGGTCATTTCCAGTGGAAATTGATCGGACTTAGCCCATTCTCCAAAGATAACTTCAATATCATTGGCTTGACAATAATCAAGAATGGCGTACATTCTTTTCATTTCGTTACTTACTTGACCATCTTGACCTAACCATGTAGGGTTATTACCCTGTTCATCTTGGTTTTCCCAGTAATATTCAATGCCACTAGGTTTTGTTGCTGATGGTCTTGCATACCATCTTGCTTGAAAGATAGACCTTACGAGTGGTGTCTTCATAAAATCCAATCGTTCCGTGATCATTTGCCATTCTTCATCCGTATAATCCCTGATGGTAGGATCAGATGGATCCCATTGCACACCTACACCACGATAATCGCTTTCTAGTACATTGTTAGCATCAATATAGATGGTTGCATCGGCATCTTCTTGTGCCATAACCACGTGCGAAGTGGTTGCTAGACAAGAAATACTCAGTACTGAAGCTAGAAGTAAACTTATGATTTTTTTGTACATGTTCGTACCCCCTAAATATATTTTTACTTGATATATCTGAATTAGCGATAGACCAAGTAATTAACATTTTCATAAAACACATGATAAGAGATTTGATTTTTATCCAGAATATTCAGTTATTATGACTTGCTTTTGTACTTCTATCAACAAGAAGTCTAAGCTGGAAGGAACCTTTCGTTGATTTAATGGAAATAGGACTTTCCTATAGTAGAAGCGCTTAATACTGTTTGATACGTACAGTATATAGTACGCTCATCTTTCAAACAATGAAAAATTTTTTTCCATTTATTGTACTTTTTTGTTTTATTGGTAAGATATACCCACTTGTTAATAACATATCGACGATTTATTGGACAAAAAAAGAACCTATTATTAGGTCCTTGGTTAATCCTTTTTATTTTTTATATAATATTGCCTTGGTGTTACGCCTGTGATCTTTTTAAATACTTTATAAAAGTAAGTATAATCCGAATACCCTACGAGATAAGCCAATTCTTTTATGTTCACATCTGAGTTCACTAACATCTTCTGTGCATGGGTTATTCTCACTTTTGTTATATATTGATTTATGTTTTCTCCTGTTTCTTTCTTGAATAGATTACTTATATAGGATGCATTCATATGATAGAGTTCTGATATTTGGCTCAAGCCAATGTCATTGGCATAATTCTTATTGATAAACGCGATTATCTCGTAGATAATTGTATTCTTTTTGTTCTTCTTTTTCATATATTTTTTGGTTGTATAATGAAAGAGATTACCGATTATCTGAACCACATGATCAATGGTATCAAAAGAGAGAAAATAATATAAGTTATTAATCTTAATTAAGAAACGCTGTATCTCATCGGTAAGATCTGTATCCACCTTCAATAGAATATGACATAAATTAGCTAGGAAAAACCGAATACTATCCATGGTAATATCTGTTTCTTGAAAGATATGTGCCATCAAATTATCTAAAATCTTGTTAACTTCCTTAAGGTTACCTGACGTTATATTGATAACAAGTTCCTCTTCATATTGATCCTGCGAAATGCTAAAAGCTTTTTTATTGTGCGTATCTGAATAGTTAATAATGGATGTCTGTTTATTCAATAAGCCGTATAACATAATTTCTCTAGCTGTTTCATAAGATTTTTTAATACTTTTTAATCCAACATTGGGTTTACCAATACCAAAAATAACTTTTTTATCTGTTTCAAGGTACATGTTAGTATGCTCAATTAATTGATGAATCTTAGATTCAAATACCTCCAGTTTATAATGATATTCTGTATAAAATACGAATAATATTTCATTGGTATCTTGTACAAGTAGCACATGGATGAAGGTATTATTGGCTCTTAATTGTTCATAGAATTTTTTTATAGGAATGGCATTATATTTATCATATAGGAGAACAGCACTAAAAATAACCTTTTCTATGTTCTTATCAAAATAGTCACTCATATCTCCATCTATGGTGTCTTCTGAACCATGAATGAGCTTTAACAAATAATCTGATGTGTCTTTGTCCTTATTATTGCCCTTATTGTTTTTATTGAGAATCGTACAGGCTTTTTTTATGGTCTCATTTAATTCAGCTGGATTGATAGGTTTTAGAATATAGTCCAAGCTCCCATTTTTTATAGCTTGTCTGGCATATTCAAAATCATCATAGCCACTAATAACAATGGTTAATATGTGAGGGTAATGCTCATTCATGCTTTTTAATAATTCAATACCATCTGTCTTTGGCATTCTGATATCTGTGATAACAATATGAGGCTCCAACGCTTTAATCATTTCAAGTGCTTGAGAACCGTTCTCTGCTTCACCGCTGAACTGAACATCCAATGCTTTCCATTTAATCATCTTTTGCAGTCCTTTTCGAATAAGTGCCTTATCATCAACTATGAGAATCTTATACATTGTAGTCCTCCTCAATATCTAGCGGTAGTAATAGTCTTACTTCTGTCATGTCATCCTTTTTATGCATACTCAACCCATACTTATCACCATATTGCAATTGCAATCTAAGATGAATATTATAGATACCAATGGACTTACCTTTTCCATCAAACCTTGAAAGATCATGAATATCACTTTCTAGTTGTCTTTGTATGTCGGTTAATTTATCGTCACTTATTTCATTCCCATTGTTAAGAACTTTAATTTCTAAATCCTTGTCCATTGCTTTTGCTTCAATGTAGATGATACCTTTTTCATCATATACTTCCATGCCATGATAGATAGCATTCTCAACAATTGGCTGGAGGATGAATTTTATGACTTTGGCATGTACTAATTCTGGTTCCACATGATACTGTATTTCAAATTTATCATCATATCGAACAGCCTGTAAAAGAATGTAGTCCTTTACATGGTTTAATTCGTCTTCCAATGTTACCAAATCTTTTTCTTGTTTTATACTATACCGAAACATTCTTCCTAATCCTTGAATCATCTCAGATACATCGTCAGCATCTGATAGAAGGGCTAAACAATTAATGGACTCAAGGGTATTATAGAGAAAATGAGGATTAATCTGAGCTTGCAGGGCTCTAAATTCCGAATCCACTTTCTTCAATTGGGTTTCATATACTTTGGATATGAGCTCCTGTATTTTTTCAATCATTATATTAAAGTTTTTAGCAAGACTCCCAATTTCATCTTTATTTATGATTTCAGCCTTTTCGTTAAAATCTCCTTCTTGCACCTTTTTCATGGACTGCTTTAATACCTTAATCGGTTTTGTAATATTTCTAAGTACAATGATAGATACCCCTAGAAAGGCAACAAAACATATTAAACTTACCCAAAGAATAGGTAGTGCTACTTGGTTTGTCTTATTAATAAGCTCATCCTTGGAAATTAACTTCACATATTTCCAATTAATTTTATGATTAACTAATGAAACAATGTAGCTTTTGTCACTTTCTGTTACATCTGTTTTCTTTTCATTTATTAAACTCATGTTAATTTGTGGGTAAATATCATAAAATTCTTTTGCTATATGGGAAGGTTCTGTGTCATAGACAATGGTATCCTGTTCATCTAATATAATGATATTATCGCCTTCATCACCTGCTAATAATTTTTCTGTCATTTGCAAATTAATATCAATAAAAAATATCCCAGCTACCTCACCGGTTTCATAACTGGTAATTTTTCGCGCTATTGTTATCACGTATGGTGATTCTGGATTCAACTTAAACCCTAGTATCTGATTGATCTTAAATCCTTGTTCATGACTCCCCATAATAAATGATTCTTCTTTACTATCAATAATATGCTTCATCCACGGTTCCGACGTAATAGTGTAGCGTTTATCAAATACTTTTTTCATGCCTTCATATTTTGAATGATCAAATAAATACCCATCCATCGTGTACAAATAAACACCTTCCACATCATCTCTTAAGCCTACTAGATTCGATGCGAAAGTATTAAATAGGTTGATATTTTGTACACGTATACTTTCTTCATGATTATCACTGTTTAATATGAGTTGAATACTATCTTTTGCAAGATAAGCATTATAAGTTAACCGATCAAAGTCAGCCAAGTATAGTTCCATACTGGTATCTATTGTTTTTAATATTTGAATTTGGTCCTTGTTATAACTGTCTTTAATATTTTCTACCAGCTTTGAATAGGATAACAAACTAATAATAACGATAGGAAATAGTATGATGAAAATAAATGAGACGACAAGTTTATTTAGAATACTCTTATGAATGAAATGAACTATTTTCTTTATTATAAGCATGGTACTCTCCTCTAGTTGAATGTGAAAAAGTTATATTTTCTTTTTATTATACCATCACTTGACAATATATCAATATGCCATTTTCAAAGGTTTTATTCTTTCATATGTGAAATCAAACGTATCCTTTCATGTCTTTATTGTGATTTTTTGCATCCTGATTAAGAAAATAGTTGACCCTGGAGTTACTCCATGGTTTATAATAATAGTATACAAGCGCATTGTATTCTGAACATGGCTGATGTAAGAGGAGTTGATTAGATGATGAAGGAGTACTATACCATTGGTGAAATATCTAGAATCTTCGGTGTGTCCATTGACACCCTTCGTTATTATTCTAAAATAGGGTTGATTGTACCAAAGCGCGTAGGCAAAAATCAATACCGCTATTACAGTATTGAACAGTTTGAAATCATTTCTACCGTTCTATTTCTGCGCTCAGTGGATACGCCTATTCATAAGATTAATGATATGTTACACCATAGCGATATCTCTAAAATACAAAACGAATTACTAAAACAAGAATGTATCCTGCAGGGCAAAATCAATCACCTTCGCCAATTAAAATCAACAGTTGAATCTTTCAACTCCCTTAGTCAACGATTTCAATGTAATCCTTCTATTACCGTTGAACAAATTCCAAGATTATGGGTATTAGCCCAACCTTTTCATACTCCTGACGTTGAACTGAATCCTAATGAAGTAGCCAAATTTCACCATGGTATAACAAGCAGCTGGTTATTGACAGCGAATATTATTTCAACGCTCTCACCATCTTCTATCTTCAATAGACAGTATCACACCTATTCTCGGTATGGCCTCATATCTGAATTTTCTTGTGATGCTGAGAGTCCTTATTTGACCGTATTAGAAGAAGGACCTTATGTAACCACCACCACAAAAATCTATGAGGCTAATCATTCGGATGTGGATCAAGTTTATGATTTAATGCTTCAATATATTCATGAGCATCATCTTGTTATTTCAGGAGAAGCTTATGAAAGAAATGTAATGGATATGTACACGAACACAGATAATAATACAGTGCATTTTCTTAAAATATATATCCCCATTAACGATAAAGGAAGGTGTTAATTTATGTTAAAAATCATAACAAAAGGAAAAACGTTTACGGATTCCCAAAATCGGGAAAGAATCTTTCATGGTATGAATATGGTTTATAAAGGCTATTTTGACAAATCATCGGGAAGAAATAATTATATTGCCCCATGGAATGATACGCATTTCAGATGGTTGAAAGATAATGGATTCAACATGATTCGACTAGGTATCATATGGGATGGGGTCGAACATGACATGGGGTCATATGATGAGACCTATCTCGATTGGATTAATCAAATGCTTACTCTCTGCGATACATATGGTATCTACGCATTCTTAGATATGCATCAAGATTTATACAGTTGCCTGTATAGTGATGGAGCACCTGAGTGGGCAACGATTACAGATGGTAATACACACACAGAAGGTACTATCTGGAGTGACGCTTACTTGTTTAGCTCTGCTGTTAATACGGCGTATTATAACTTCTGGATAAATAGAAAAGCGCCTGATGGTGTTGGTCTACAAGATCACTACGCCAATATGTGGGCACACATTGTAGATCGGTTCAAGAATCATCATTCTCTCATAGGCTTTGATTTTCTAAATGAACCCTTTCCTGGTGAGAATGCTCAAGAAATATTTGGTAGACTATTAGGTGCATATGCAGAATTAACCAATCAAGTACTCACGCCTGAAGAATTAATGTTATCTTTCTCTGACACAGAGAAAAAACATCAATTACTTCAAACTATTGATGACACAGAGTTGTACACTGCCATGACACAATCTGCAAAGACATTACTTAGCAACTTTGATGAAGGACACCTTGCCTCTTTTTACCGTAAAATGACCAAAGCTATACGAGAAGTAACCTCTGATGGCATTATCATGATAGAGAATTCTTATTTTTCCAATATGGGCATTGAATGTAGTGTCCCCCCTATTGAGTTAAATCAAATCAGAGAACCTTTACAAGCCTTCTCACCTCATGGTTATGATTTAGTCGTGGATACACCTGATGTTGTTAAAGCTAGTAATAATCGTATAACAACCATCTTTAATGCTCACAAGCGTGTACAAAACCGTTTAGATATACCTGTTCTCGTAGGTGAGTGGGGTGCACATAGTATGTATGCAGAAGGCTTATACCATCTGAAATATCTACTTCATTATTTTGATAAACACAAATGGAGTCATACCTATTGGTGTTATCATGATCATATTGAAGATGCTCCGTGTATGGATGTATTGCGACGCCCTTATCCTCAAGCTGTTTCTGGTCATATCCTTGAGTATGCTTATGATTATGATAATCGTGTATTCACTATAGAATGGCATGAATCTGCACCTTATTCTGTACCTACTGAGATATATTTGCCAAGCAAACCTCAAGCCATTGAGATAGACGGAGCCTATACAGCCCAACCTATCTCAGATATATCAGATGCCCAAATACTGATAATACCTAACCAGGCAACAGCCAATCGAAAGCTCGTTGTAAAGCTATGACCCTAATCATGAGTTAACTCAATCAAGGAGGTCCCTATGCTTATGGATTTTTCCAAGTTAAAGAATCGATTTAAGTTTAGTGAAAATGGTTTAAGTCTTTCTGAGAAATTTATTCTCTGTTTGCCTCACCAAGCCTTGTCTTTATCAAGTGTGCTTATTCATAATGTGTACATTAAGTATTATACAGACCTAGTGGGATTAAAACCTTCCTATGTAAGCCTTATTTATTTTATTTTTAATGTCTGGAATATGCTTAATGATCCAGTATTTGGTGTGTTTCTAGATAAAATGAAATACCGACCCAAAAGGGGTAAGTATGTTTATGTGATGCGTGTTACTGTTCCATTTATGGTACTCATGCTTGTCATGATGCTATTTGCATCACCTTCTTGGAGTGATATGACTATTTTTGGCTTTTTACTATTGGCTCTCTTTATCTATGACACCGCTGGCACTTTTTTTGTCATATCAGCTAACTCCTACGTCTTACTAGCTGCACCCACTAAAGAAGAACGTGTTGATATCTCTGTCATAGGAGGATATGTAGCTAATATTGTCAGCTTTTTTGCTACACTCATTCCCACATTATTATTGGTAGGTGATACGAAAAACAACCGTTTTCTTGTAATTGGTCTACTCCTGCTCGTGGTAAGTGTAAACAGTGCAATCTATATATTTGCTGTTATCAAATTAAAAGATAGACCAGAATTATATGAAGTGGGCGATGGTTCAGAAATTGCCATTAACCCCAAGACGCTATGGGTTGATATAAAGAGCATCATAACCATGCGTCCATTTTGGTGCAGTTTCTTCTATACCATAACCGGCTTCGCTCCCCAAGCTGTTTATTTTACAGCATTCCTATACTACATGGATTATGTGGTAAAATCAACTGGATTTGAAGCAACCCTTGCGGATGTGGTTCCAATGCTTTTTATCTTTGCTATCTACCCTATGATCGGGAATCTTATTAAAAATAAAGGCATCAAAAAATCCATGTTCATTTCCATGATTCCCTATATAGCAGGTTATGTCATACTCTATTTTTCACATACATGGTACTTGGTACTACTTGCGTATATTCCAATTATGTTTGGTCGAATCACCAATATGACTGCTGCGTCCATTCTTAATGCCACCATCATTGACGATAATGAAGAACGATCTTCTATTAGAAAACCTGGTTTATTTACTGCCATTACAGCGGTCTTATCAGCCCCCCTGGCAGGGCTTCAACTGATCATCTTTTCAACTATTATTGAGCGATATGGTTATCAAACTGGAGGGGTGGAACAATCCATAAGAGCTATTCAAGGTATTCGCATTGCTACAGCAGTCATCCCTATTCTGTTTTGCTTAGTGGGAATCATTCCTCTTATTTTATTACCCTATAACTTAAAAAAAGAAAAAGCATTGTCTACTTTTTCCAAGTATCGTCGTTGTGGCGAATAATTAAAAAGAAATGGAATGAATGAATTATCTCACTTCCATTTCTTTTTATTTATTTATCTTTAACTAAAAATATTTCCATACCACCATTATTAAGCTATAATGACTTATACACATTTTTAGTGGCTTGCACATTCTGTTTTGAATCTATAAAACTGTCTTATACAAGAACATTAATCGATTCTCCTCGTTCTAGTGTAATCATATCTTCAAATACGATATTCTTTTCCTCTTTATTAAATATAGGAGTTAGTATTCCATCTGAAGATATGACTTTTTTTATTGCCTCATATCGACGAGGTATACCTAATTCGTTTAATTTAATTTTTCCATATAAGACATTAAAATGTAGCGTATTATTGCTGATTTCAAAAGTCCCCCATGCACCATCAATTGACCAGAAAACACGATAATTATCTTCAATATTGATGGGGTCAAAACCTATCATATGTTTAACCATATTATACTTAAACCCACTGTATGTCAACAATAGAGCATAACTAGCCATTGACCTAGCATAATTATTACCACATTCTATTTCAGCCCAAGGGTTTCTTTTATCGCCATCATAGCGATCCCGAACACCCTTAATTATACTCAGCCCTTCTTCTTCAAGCCCTTCATGAATCATATGACATGCAGCTGCATATTCAAACCCGTTCATGGTCTCTTCAGCATAAGGAACTGGAATCACAGGCTTATTAGCCCCTTCTGGCCACTCACAGATAACTATCCCTTGTTCATCATTCAAACTAAATGCTCTACATGGATTGGCATGATTACGCATGGAATCCTTAAAGTTATTATCATACAATGACTTAAGGGCTGTCTTACAATGATCTGGATCAAAAATAGGACCTAGACCCATAAGATTGGCATGCCATTCTGCTAGTACTTGATCAATAATACATCCTTCGTCTATCTGATATTTTATTTGATTTGCTTCATTATTCCAGTATTCATCTGCCCCAAATTTATCAAGGACTGCTCTGTTATTGACATCAATTTGTTGTATATAATATTTCCCGTTAAAAAGATTCTCTTCAACCCACTTCTGACCTTTATGGTATATGGTCATATAATGATCAGCTGTCTCTAACTCCCCAAGTTCCTTTGCCATTTCTGCGCCAGCTTTTAATGCACCAAGATAGAATCCTGTTAACCAAGAATTAGGTCCAAACAATTCCATGTCAAGGGTATGATGCTGACGTCCAGTTAAGATACCTGATTGTTCGGGGTCCCACTGATCCTTATTATCTGGATGCCATGCGAATGCTATGGATTTCTTCACTCTTGGCCAGATTTTCTTTAGCCAATCGGTATCACCACATATCTTCCAATCACGGTATACCTTCATAACACCGCCTAATTGTCCATCAGCACATGGTCTATGACCCCATCTTTTTTTTCCTAATGGTAGTTGTAGTCGAAAAGCCATATCGCCTATATCACTTATGTTATACGTATAATCTAAATCTCTCATTGACCTTTCCAGACTTGGAAATAAGAAAGGTAAAGCATAAGCATAATTCCACACATGGGTACAACTACCTTCACAACTTCCAACGTTGGCATTAACACCTTCCCATCCATAAAATTCCCCATTTTCAAGCCTTAAACAGGTAGATGATTTTAAAATAGAAATATTGCCTTGAATAGCATCAATGACTACATCAGGTAAAGTTGAGGTAAATAGTGCATCCTTAAACATCTTCGTATCGTTGTATAGTTTTTCCCAATGATTCAAACCATAACTTACTACCTCTTGGCTATCTTTGAATAGGGTAGCATAGTAATTACGCCATTTATTATCAACTTCATGGTCTTTCCACTCTTTGTTCCAGTAATTTTCACAGTTTGGATAATACCATCCAATAATAAAAGGCACTGTGATTTTTTCATGTGCTGGTACTTCAATCGTCACTGCCAAAGTGCACATATCGCCCTTTCCAGTTTCTTCATAACTTCGGTTTTTAAATGGTCCAAAAGAAGTGAAATTATGCCAATATGTAGCTAGATCATCGAACCAACTACCTCTAAACCAATTCTCTTGATATGTAATATCCTGACTCCTATTAGTGGCAATGGTAAGATTACCATAACCTATATCCTCATCTTTATAATCAGTAGATGACATTGTAATCATTGATATTTTATCATTGTCTGAGAAGGTATTCTGACTCTTATCTTCAAAAGGGTTCCTCACACTTAAACAAATCGTATACCGAATTGTCTTAGACGTTGGGTTATGTATCGTCCATTCAAAGAAAGCACCTGGTATACTCGAATCTTTATCATTATTAGGTATAAAGGGATTAAAGGCTGATAGCTGAATTGTTCCAGGAAATTGATCATCTTCATATTTTACCTGTGCAATAGGAAATGTCCCCATAAACTCAACATGTTCAAAATGTGGCATACTGGATAATGTTCGTCTATTTGGACCATGTCCAATCCCCCAAGAATGATTACTTCCACCGACACCTTCACCCATAAAATGGTGTGGGTAATCTCCTTGTAAAATTCTAGCGTCAATGACTTCAGTCTCTGACTCTGCTTTAATAGAGAAATGACTATATCCATTTAATGATTGTTTGTTAGGACGATTAAATATCTCCCAGTCTACTAAACTACCTGTTCCTGATAAACCTATACTTCCACTGCCAATGCCTCCCATTGGAAATGAAATACTTCTTAAATACTTGTCTTTATATGCTGGTGCCATCTTCACTACCTCCTCGACTGATAATAAATATATCCTTACTTATAAAACAATCGTTCTCAATTCTGAAGCAATAGAATTAGTGTGCTCGTGCACAATAAGTATAACAAGGATATCCTTCTGTGTCAATACATCTATTTCTAAGAATTATTAATGTAACGAAATGCGTGTATTATTCTTGTTACCAATAGGATTGTACAATTTCTCTTATAATAATGCTAAAAGGGTAAAGCATTTAATAGCTTTACCCTTTTCAGACTGTCCACAAAGACTAAAAACAAAGAACACACAACGGTAGTATTGTAAAACCATATATTGTGATAATGCACTCTCGTTACATTTGTTGCTTTTCTCTGTTTTAAAGGAATGGCAACAAGCTGTAAAAGTCGTTTATTATCATCAATATATGGTTTTCTGTATCTAGCCACTCTTAAGCCAGTAAAAACCGTTATTAAGCCTATAAATATTACTTCTTTAATGGATTAAGAAGGAAATACATTATGACAAAGTGTCTCCTTCTTAATGTTCTCATTTAACCTGTAATTGGGATTTTCTCTTCATATATTTCGATATCACCCTCCGTAACAAATAATGTATACGCATATTTATCTGAGCGTTTCATATCATGGTTATAAGCTAATTCTTGGTCCGATGTTGTAATTTCATAACCCCCATTAAATGCTGTAACTTGAAATATATCGCCTTCATATATTGCATAGCTGTTAATCTCATATAACTCTGTTAAATCTTCTTTATTGACTAATTTGTAATAAACAATATAGCTTCCACGTTGATGTTTGATAAAAGTATGATCACTACTCTTCGCATCACATAACAATTTTATTTGATCACCAGTGATTGTAAAACGATATTCTTTTTCTCGGTACACACAGTATCTCCCTTTTCTCAACAATCTATATTTCCTCCAATCGCATTAGAATGGAAGCTCATATCCTTATTCCGCTAAAATAAACAATTATAATTCTGTAATACCTACCTTGCGACACATAATTTTTCTAACTTTCCTGTCTCAGCATCAATACTAAAAAAGAAATCAGACCATAGTTCATTAGAATTTTCTATATCTAACACACCACAAACAACTGCCATTGGAGCCTTTGGGTGCTTGGTTAGGTACTCAAAAGAAAATCCCTTTGGGCTTGGCACTTTAAATACTTTTTTTCCATCTATCCTATATCCTATAAGATAATCAGGGTTTCTTGAATTACGCCCAATTAAATATAATATAATTGACTCATTTTCATAATATTGAGAGCTTATTACATCATTAAGCTTTAGGATTTCACCTCCATCTAATAACCATTCTGTTTTCTTTTCATTAATAAACTCTATTCTCATATTACCTCCATTAATTAATGTATCTCGTATAAACAATACCTTTAATCATATCAATAGCATCTTCCCCATCTATCATATTCAGTAAAATATATCAAGCATTAATTATAGTAAAAGGTATTTTGTGTAAAGTAAAGACACTAGCGTTTTTGGATAACATGTTGATGTCTAATTAGTATTAATCGTAAAAATAATCAAAAGCCTCTTCTTCTTGGAACTCTTTTATAATATAATGTCCGGATCTTTCTCGCGTTTTGTAAATCTTCCATACATTATCTTGTAACGAACACCCAATAACAAGTGGTTCATCTGTTATACTATCAAGTACCATGATATATTCACCTAATTGGATTTTTTCGTCTTCAATTTTTTTCAAAAATTGATTCTTTATCATGTTATACCTCTACAAATATTAATGTTGTGTCATGATTCCTAAATCCATCAGAAATAATGTTCTATTCCAATTCTAGAACCTCTTCACCATATCATTTTTTGGGATTATTTTCAACTAAATCTGACGAACTGCACGTTTGAGAAGATAAACTGCATATTTTTTATAAAATACTATCTTATCTACTAATTATATCGTATTAGACGGTCATACTTATTGAGTGTTTATCTGTTACAAACATAAAGTTATTACAAAGTCAATAAACCAGTATTTCTAATACTTAAGTAATTACCACTTAATGGTGTATGTAGCAGAAATAGGCTAAGGTATCTCTTAACATTAATATTATATATTGTACAGATATAGAAACTCATGGTATCATTAGGTAGTTATGTATTACATATTTTTTTATTCTTTATTTTGTTTTGGAATGAATATAGTAGAGTACTGTGAATGACTATGAGGAGGAAATGACATAATGGACATACGCTTTGAAGAATTTAAAGATGAAATTGATACACTAGTAGAGTTTTTAACGTCAGATACTTGGGAATTTTATGGAACACCGAACCCAAATCCAGATCGGATTAGAGCGAGCTATGAAAACAATTATTATTCTGGTGATGCCTGCAAAACATTTTGGGTTATTCTAGAATCAGATACAAAAGCAGGCATGGTTAGGATATATGATTTAGAAGATGATATACCGATGTTTGACATAAGGATTCTGAGTAAACATAAAGGAATGAACATTGGTACGATGACAGTCAAATGGCTAGTTAACTATGTATTCCATAATTACTCACATACAAATAGGATAGAAGGAGACACAAGGGAAGATAATTATGCTATGAGATGCGTATTCCATAAGTGTGGTTTTGCTAAAGAAGCACACTATCGAAAAGCATGGGTATGTCAAAATGGAGACGTCTATGACTCTGTTGGTTATGGTATCACAAAAGAAGATTGGCAAAATGGAAACATTACCCCAGTAAATTGGAATGACTTTAAGTATGAAGTATAAATAAGGGAGTAGCTCTTGCTCCTCCCCTTTAGAAATAATTATATAAAACTGACTAACCTTTATATATATTCACTCTTCCTTCATTAATAATCAACTTACTTTAATGTTGTCCACCTTTTATAAAATTCATAAGACGTTCTTTTAGAGATTTTTTCTTCTTTCCAATGTACGTTGCTGGTCCATACTTTGTCATAATTATTTCTGGCTTTGGCATCTCTATTTCACTTTTAGGTTGATTTTTTACATATTCTTGTTTATTTGTTTTATTTATATGGGGTTGATGCTTGTTCACCTTTGATATATGATCATTGTGATTATGGGGTTGCGATTGAGGAGACTTTGGTTTGTGATCTTTTTTTTGCTCTTTTGTGTGTTGCGTTTTTGTATGTTGTGTTTTTGTATTTTGATTTTGATTTTTTCCGTTTTGCACTTTGCTTTTTTGTACTTTTCTATTTTGCACTTTTCCATTTTGTACTTTTATTTTTGACCACTTACCATTTGCGGCTACGACACATTCCTTTACATATTTATCTGTGGGCAACTCCTCTTCGCTAATTAGAACCCCTACATGTTCTTCAATCATATAGAAACTCATAATGTCATTACCTGTTACAAGCGTAATAGCCTTGCCGCTATTTCCAGCTCTACCAGTACGCCCAACTCGGTGAATATAGCTATCTTTGTCTTCGGGAACATCATAATTAATAACCAAAGATAGCTCATCTATATGAATACCTCTAGCTGCTACATCTGTGGCAACAAGTACTTGGATTGCATTCTTTTTAAACCTCTCAATGGTTCTCATTCGACTGTTCTGATTATTGGCACCATGAAGGGCTTCAGCTACGTAACCTTTTCGAGCGAGATAGGCTTGTACTCTATCAACCTCTACTCTTGTATTACAAAAGACCATACAACTATCTGGTTGATTTACCTTAAGTAGATTGTTTAATTGCGTTCTCTTCTCATTTGGCTCTACTCTATAATAAACCTGTTTTATTGTATCCACTGTCTTTGTATCCGTATCAATTTCAATAACCTCTGGCTGATACATATATGATTTACAGATCCTCTGGATTGCAGGTGGCATCGTTGCGGAAAACAATAATGTCACTCTCTTTTTGGGCAATGATTTAATAATCTGTACAACTTGGTCTATAAACCCCATATCTAGCATTCTGTCTGCTTCATCAAGGACAACAAATCGTATATTGGCTGTATTCAGAGTTTTTCTCTTGATATGGTCAAGTACCCTTCCAGGTGATCCTGTTATAATAGTAGCACCCTTTTTTATTGCCTCGATTTCACTCTTTATGCTATGTTGTCCATAAACAGCTGTTGTCTGAACATCCATATATTTGGACATCTCTTTGATATCATGATTGACTTGCACTGCCAACTCTCGTGTTGGTGTTAAAATCAATGCCTGAGGTAAGTGTACCTTTAAATCTATTGATTGTATGATGGGTAAACCAAATGCTCCCGTCTTACCACTACCCGTTTTAGACATGACTATTAAATCTTTTCCCTGTAAAACCTTAGGAATTGATTCTTTTTGTACCTCTGTAGGTGTAACAAAATCCAATTTTTCAATCGCTTTTACTATGGGTTCACTAACGCCTAATTCACTAAATTTATTATTCATAATGCCTACTTTCTTCAATTATATTAGTCAATAGTACTCTAACACTTAAAGACCTAACAGTCAAATGATTTTTATTTTATCAAACAAAAGAGGCGCTGACTCGTCTTTTGTAGGAAACTTGCCTATAAGATTATAATAGCACACATTAGCTTAGTTTGCCTCAATGTGTGCTACTATATATGTTTATAGTTATGAGACCATGTCTATAAGTTAGAGACCATCTTTTTATGGGGTAATGGCTCGTTAGTTCCACAAACCTCTTTATCCTTAAGGCTATCATTGGCAACCGCAAGCATCAACTTAATCCGATTTAGCTGATTAACTTCACTTGCTCCTGGGTCATAGTCAATTGCCACAATATTGGCTTTAGGATAACTTGCTTTAATAGGTTTCATCATGGCTTTCCCCACCACATGGTTAGGTAAGCAAGCAAAGGGTTGAACACATACAATATTTTCAACACCTTCTTTAACCAACTCAATCATCTCACCGGTTAAAAACCAACCTTCGCCAGTTTGGTTACCTAATGATATAAGCTCTGAAGCATATTGACCTTTTTTTTCGATGGAGGTAGGTGGTCGAAAATGCTTGCTCTTCGCTAGAGGTGCTTTCGTTGCTTTCCGGTACCACTCAATAATCGTAATCACAAGTTTACTTAATTTCCAACTCATTTTCGTTCCATTAAGCTTCTCGTATTGGAATTTCCTATTGTATGCACAATATAGAATAAAATCCATCAAGTCAGGCACACAAACCTCAGCACCTTCTTTTTCTAAGACATTAACGATATTGTTATTACCCATTGGGTGGTATTTGATTAGGATTTCACCAACGACACCTACTTTGGGTTTAATAATATCTTGTCGTTCTATTTGATCAAATGCATTTATAATACCTTTCATGTTTTTTCTGAACTGGATAAAGCTACCATTCTCTAAGTTTCTAAATGCTTTTTCTCTCCAAGTCTTATAGACCTTATCTGTTGATCCTTCTATCTTCTCATAGGGTCTCGTTGCATAGAGCACCCTCATAAAAACATCTCCATAGAGAATAGCCATGGCTGCTCGATGTAGTAATGGGGCAGTTATTTTGAACCCTGAGTTTTTCTCCATGCCAGAGGCATTAACAGAAATAACAGGTACTGTCGTTACGCCAATGTCTGTTAGCGCTTTTCGAATAAAACCTATATAATTAGATGCTCGACATCCTCCACCTGTTTGTGTGATAAATACTGACGTATTATTCAAGTCGTATTGTCCTGATTGGATGGCTTTCAGAATCTGTCCGATAACAATGATGGAAGGGTAACATGCATCATTATTAACATGTTTAAGCCCTACATCCACTGCTCCTGGGTCATTCTCTGGTAACATGACAGCATTGTATCCCATTTTTTTAAAACCAACTGCTAGGAACTCAAAATGTATAGCGGACATCTGAGGTATCAAAATTGTATGATTTTTTTTATTTTCCTTTGTGAATGGCAACTTATTATAAGTTATCTTTTGCTTCGTTGGCAAAATACCATTTCTGTCACGTTCATCAAGAGCTGCTTTTAAAGAGCGCATACGGATACGAATAGCACCTAGATTATTACCCTCATCCACCTTAATTAGCGTATATATTTTACCATATCTCTCAAGAATCTCTTGTACCTGATCTGCTGTAACTGCATCCACGCCACAGCCGAAAGAGGTTAATTGTACCAATTCCAGGTTATCATGATTCCCAACACATTCTGCTGCTGCATAGAGTCTGGAATGGTATGCCCATTGGTCAAGGACTCTAAGTGGTCTCTTAACATAGCCAAGATGAGCCACCGCATCCTCTGTCAGAACAGCCATATCCAGATTGGTAATGATATTGGTTAAACCGTGATTAATCTCCGGATCTACATGATAAGGTCTTCCTGCTAGGACAATCCCCTTTTTACCTGTTTGTTTTAGATAAGCTAGGACTTCATGACCTTTTTCTTTAATATCTTCTATTACCTTTAACTTCTCCGCCCATGCTATTTTAGCGGCTTCTAGCACTTCTTCTTCCAAAATACCATAAGGCTTCAATTCTTCTGCCAGACGTTGTGCTAACCTTTTTTCTTCATCCATGGGTAGGAACGGATTTATGAAATTCACTTTATGTATATCGAGTGCTTCCATATTATGTTTTATGGCTTCTGGATATGACGTAACAATTGGACAATTAAAGTTGTTATCGGCCCCTTTTTGCTCCTTGACTTCATAAGGTACACAAGGATAGAAAATATTCTTGATACCTTTATTAATCAGATGCATCACATGTCCGTGGACGATTTTGGCCGGATAACACGCCGACTCTGATGGTATCGTTTCAATACCTGCTTCGTAAACTTTCTTACTCGACCTAGGTGACAGGACAACCCTAAACCCAAGCTCTGTAAAAAAAGTGAACCAATATGGGTAATTCTCATACATGTTCAGCACTCTTGGTATACCAATGGAACCTCTTTTAGCCTCTTGCTCACTTATAGGCTTATACTGAAATAACCTTTTATATTTATAATCATAGAGATTAGGTACGTCTTGTTTCGAGAGCTCTTTTCCTGCTCCTCTCTCACATCGATTACCTGATACATAACATTTATCACCTGAGAATTTATTCAAAGTTAATAGGCAATTATTATTACATAGCTTACAGCGTTTCATCTCAGTCTCGTAAACAAATTCTTGTAAATCTTCACTTTTAATAAGGGTACTACCTGTATGATTATCTCTTTCTTTGGCGATGATAGCCGCACCAAAAGCACCCATGAGTCCTGCTATATTCGGGCGAACCACTTCTCTTCCTGAAATTAACTCGAAGGCTCTTAGGACAGCATTATTATAGAAGGTTCCGCCTTGTACAATAATTCTTTCTCCCATGTCCTTAGGGTCATGAATTTTAATAACCTTTTGTAATACATTTTTTATGACAGAATAGGCTAATCCTGATGATATATCAGCGACTGTAGCCCCTTCTTTCTGGGCTTGTTTAACCCTTGAATTCATAAAAACAGTACATCTTGAGCCCAGATCCACTGGATCTTTTGACTTCAAAGCTGCTTCTGCAAAGCTTACGATGTCCATATTCAATGACTTAGCAAATGACTCAATAAAAGAGCCGCATCCTGATGAACAAGCTTCATTGAGCAAGATATTGTTAATTACACCATCTTTTATCCTAAGGCACTTCATATCCTGGCCACCGATATCTAAGATAAAGTCCACACCAGGTAAGAAGAAATCTGCCGCTTTATAATGGGCTATTGTCTCTATTTCCCCAATGTCTACCCCTAATGCTTCTTTGATAATTGCTTCTCCATAACCCGTTACCGTTGCGTGAGCTATTTCAGCTCCTTCAGGTAGTTTGTCATAGATATCCTTAAGAATATCAACAGTCCGATTAAGTGGTTTTCCTTCATTACTTCCATAATATGAATAGAGCAACTTACCTTCTGTGTCGATGACCGCAACCTTGGTTGTGGTTGAGCCTGCATCTATTCCAACATAACATTTTCCTTGATACGTTGTGAGTTCTTCTTGATCTATTCTATTTTTATCATGTCTATTATAAAATTCTTCCAATACCTCTTGATCCTTGAACAGAGGTGCAAGTCTTGGCACTTCATGACTAGAAGCATCCTTAAAAACAGCCAATTTCTCGTAGATTTTTTTAAACGGGATAGGCTCTTCTTGTTTTGATGCCATAGCCGCACCAATAGCTGCATACAGTTGTGAGTATGGAGGTATAATGGCTTGACTTTTACTCAGTTTAAGCGTTTCTATAAATCTCTGTCTCAACTCTGATAAGAAGTATAATGGTCCACCTAAGAAGGCAATATTACCTCTTAGGGGTTTACCACAAGCAAGACCACTGATGGTTTGATTCACAATGGCCTGTAAAATAGATACAGCTATGTCTTCTTTCGATGCCCCTTCATTTAATAGAGGCTGTATGTCTGTCTTAGCGAAGACTCCACATCTAGCAGCAATAGGGTATATGACCTTATAATGCTTAGCTAGTTCATTAAGCCCACCAGCATCTGTTTGTAATAATGAGCTCATCTGATCAATAAAAGCACCTGTACCGCCTGCACAAGTACCATTCATTCTCTGGTCAATGGTATCGCCTTCAAAATATGTAATCTTTGCGTCTTCTCCACCAAGCTCTATAACCACATCGGTCTGAGGTATATTTGTCTTTACAGCCTTTGTACTCGCTATAACTTCTTGAATAAAAGGAATATCCATCCACTTGGATACGCCCATACCACCTGAACCCGTTACCATAATCGTAATGGGGTTATTGGGGAAATTATCATATGCTTTCTTAATCAGCTTCCTCACAGTCAGTTTAATATCCGATAGATGTCGTCTATACTTGCTGTACAATATTTCTCCATATTTGTTCATGACTACGATTTTTACTGTTGTTGATCCTATATCTAATCCTATATTGAGAACGTTATACGTATTATTCTCCAACATTTTTCCTCCCTCTAGCATAACTATTTATATCAATTGTTCTTTTCTATAATAATGTTCATTAATTGAAGCATTTTATGTAAATAATAGATAAGTTAATCCTATACGATTATCATGTAAATTGGCTAACCCAAATCTTCATAACTTATGATACCAAAAATCTCGACGAAATACTATACTCCTTCTTAAGATTTGTAGACTTTTTATTATGTTTTATAACGATATATTAGAAAATTTTTACTATCATTCTTAATCATGGTAACTATCGTTCTAAAAACTACCACAGATATACTGTACGTTCAATTTACCTAAGTCCAATGAATGCATCTGGATATTTTACATTAAATAATTATATTATTTTCATATAAATATATGCTAAAAAAAGTATAAAATAAGTATAAAGTTAGTACACCTCTTAATTATAGCAAACTTTTTAATTAAAAAAGGACTCCCTCCCCTGCATTTATCCATTGGATAAATACAGGAGAAAAAAGTCCTTCTATTTCTAAACTTATGTTAAAGAGTTAAGCTACACATGCTGCGCCACGTTTCATGGCTTCAATGTTAATCTCTACAAGGTGCTCTTTTGCTTTTCCAAGAACTTTTCCAAGTCCTTTGGCAACAGAATCGATACTCACTACATGAGTCAATTCAAGATAAGCACCTAACATCACCATATTAGCTATACGTGTATTACCCAGTTCAATGGCAATTTCATTAGCAGGGATGTAATGTACGTTAATATCTTCTCTTGTTGATTTTTTATCAATTAATGAACTATTGATTAATAAGTGTCCATCTGCTTTCACCGTATTTTCAAATTTATCTAATGATGGTTTATTGAGTACTAAGGCTGCTGTAGCACCTGTTACGATTGGTGAGGCAATAGCCTTATTAGAAACAATAACATTACAATTGGCTGTACCGCCACGCATCTCTGGACCGTAAGAAGGTAACCATGATACTTCTTTGTTTTCAGTCATACCTGCATATGTTAAAATCTGTCCAATGGACATGACTCCTTGACCACCAAAACCAGCAATAATTACTTGCTCAGTCATTTTATTCATTCCTTTCATTTTCAATTAAGGACTTTTCTGGATTAACGATAATCCTCTACTTCTCGTCGCCGTCCTTCATAACGCCCAAAGGATAAACTGGAATCATGCTGTCTTTTACCCAATCAAGGGACTCTGCTGGTGATAACCCCCAGTTTGTTGGACATGTGGATAATACTTCCACAAGAGAAAATCCTTTGTTCTCTACTTGATTTTCAAAAGCTTTTTTAATGGCTTTCTTTGCTTGTTTTATGTGTTTTACATCATGTACTGAAACTCTTTCGATGTAATAAGTACTATCTAGAGTCGCTAACATTTCAGACATTTTTATAGGCAAACCTGTAAGTTTTGGATCTCTACCATATGGTGAAGTCGTCGTTTTTTGACCAATAAGGGTAGTTGGTGCCATCTGTCCACCTGTCATACCGTAGATTGCATTGTTAACAAATATGACTGTTATGTTTTCATTTCTTGCAGCTGCATGCACGATCTCAGCTGTACCAATAGAAGCTAAGTCGCCATCGCCTTGATAAGTAAATACAATATTGTCAGGAAGAATACGCTTGATGCCTGTAGCAACAGCTGGCGCGCGTCCGTGAGCGGCTTCATGCATATCACAATCAAAATATTTATAAGCAAATACGGAGCAGCCTACTGGTGCAACACCGATTGCTTTATCTTTTATGCTTAATTCATCCATAGCCTCTGCAACTAATCGATGTATAATACCGTGGGTACAACCAGGGCAATAATGAAAAGGCGTGTCGGTGAGAGCTTTGGGTTTATCAAATACAACTTTCATAATTATGCCTCCTCCACTATTTTTAGAATCTCTGCTAGTATGTCGTCAGGTGTTGGAACCATACCACCTGTTCTTCCATAGAAATGTACAGGTTTCTTACCATTAACACCAAGACGAATATCTTCTACCATCTGTCCCATACTCATCTCAACAGTTAAAAATGCTTTTACATGATCTTTGTCTGCATATTCTGCAACAGGTGCATATGGGAAAGGCCATATCGTAATAGGTCGAATAAGTCCAACTTTTACGCCTTTTTCTTTTGCCATCTCAATAACACTCTTAACGATTCTTGCTGTTGTACCATAAGCAGTTACAATGATATCAGCATCTTCACAATTATATGTTTCATATCTTGTTTCATTTTGTTTGATGACTTCGTATTTTTGGAATGTCTTGTTTACTTCTATTTCTAATTCTTCTGGATCTATAAATAACGAGTTGATAACGTTTGGTTTTCTACTACCGTCACAACCTGTTGTAGCCCAATCTTTTTCTGGTAACTCTCTAGCTGGTGGTTTTTCAAAGGAAACAGGTTCCATCATCTGACCAAGCATACCGTCACCTAGTACCATGACTGGATTACGATATACATCAGCTACATCAAAAGCTTCCATGGTCAAACTAACCATTTCTTGTAGTGTAGATGGTGCATAGACGATAAGGTGATAATCGCCGTGTCCGCCACCTTTTACAGATTGGAAGTAATCGGATTGTGCTGGTTGAATCCCGCCTAATCCTGGACCTCCTCTAACAATATTGACAATAACACATGGTAGTGCTGCTCCTGCAATGTAGGAAATCCCTTCTTGCTTTAAGCTAATTCCTGGACTTGAAGATGATGTCATTACACGAGCACCTGTTCCTGCTGCACCATATACCATGTTAATAGCTGATACTTCTGATTCAGCTTGTAGAAAGACACCATCAATTTTAGGTAATTTTTTAGCCATGTAGGCTGGTATTTCATTCTGTGGTGTAATAGGATAACCGAAGAAATACTTACATCCAGCTTGAATGGCAGCCTCTGCAATGGCTTCATTACCCTTCATTAAAACCTTTTCCATCCTTGCTCCTCCATTCTCTATATATTAAATTAAATAAATCCATAGACCCTATTATTTAATTCAACATATTTAACTTAATTTATAAGATGAATTTCTTTTCATAATTGACTACAATTATTCATTCATGCTTATATATGGTTTAAAATCAATTTCTTATTATGTTCACTATTTTTCAACCGTTATAACCACATCTGGACAGATAGTGGCACAAAAAGCGCATCCAATACATTTATCCATTTCTGTAACCGTAGCTGGATGATAGCCTTTATCATTAATCTTTTCATCGGCTAGATGGACAATCTTCTTAGGACATACGGTGGTACATAACCCACAACCTTTACATAAATCCTCTTTAAAAGTTACCTTTGCCATTGTATGCTCTCCTTTCATCTTAAGATACGTTTCATTGGCTTTCTTAGAGACAAAATCGTATCTTATGATTTTTAATATCTACTTACTGAAGTTATGGTATCATTTTACATTGACCATAATCCTGACTAAAACTTAGGTTGCATAAATAATTCCATTGTAAACAATTGCTCTGCAAATTCCTTTGGTAATTGATCACTTATATCTTTTTTAGCACTTATATAAGTAATAGGTAAATCTGTTTTTTGTGAAACTTGGTCGGTAATCTCTTGTCCTTGTAATACAACCTCTGGTGTGGTTTCATAAGACAAGTTTGTGTTATTCACAAGATCTGTCACTTTTAACCTTGAACGATTCTCGACTTGTGTCATAAGCTCTAGTATATCTTCTGAGTTACTTGTAAATGGCCGTCTCGTATTGATAACAAAATACATGCGATAGTCGCATCGGTCAAAGTATTGTTTATACTGCCCAAGACTTATAGCACCATCTTCATCCCCACCTACATCAAAAAATACATAAGTGTCTTCCATATTGAATACACTGTAGATTGTTGCCGGTAAGGATGGTATATCCATATTGGTTGTTGCAAAATTAGGTATAATCACCTGAATGCCTTGTTCTTCTAAATAGGGTTTTACTTCTGCTGATCTAAAAAATGGATTCACAATGTCCAAATCTACAAGTACAACTTTTTTGCCTTCTCTAGCAGCTTTTAAAGCCATATTAATGGCCATCTCTGTCTTACCACTACCAAAATTTCCAGTTAGGATTGATATGTTTGGTCCTTTCACCATGGCATACTCCTTTTCCAATTTTATTAAGTTAATGTTTTTCACAGAAAAACATTTGAATATTAAGTAGTGTTATCCTTTTTACATAAATAGCATATATTTTTTGTTGATTCACTTATATAATAACATAACAAATAAGTTTTTCCAATATAAATATGCAAATAACTCGTAAATACATGCCAATTTTTCACTTGCTTTTTTGTGCACTTTTACCAATAGATGGTTTTCGTCACCAGTCCACCACTCAAACACATTAACACGCTAAAATATTCACTTATTACTATAGCCATAATTTCGCCATTATATAACAGCTTATGAGGAATTATGTATAGGTATTCTGAACCCCCCAATAAATAAGAACAAATGTAACTTCGTCCCGTAAAAGATTTCAAGGAAAATAGAAAGTAGAACTTTCTTATATTACAAGAAAAGAGCCTTATACATTTTAATCATAGCAACGTATAAGACTCTCTCTTATGTTAGTACTTAGAAGCACCTAATTATTAGTTTAATATATACTCGAGAGTCTCAATGCAAATGACAGGTCTTATATATTGAGTTTCTTTAACCTGATCATGATCAAAACCTGCTATACCATGCTGTAATATGGAGGCATTAAACCCTCTTTCAACTGCTCCATTATAGGTAAACAGCACACAATGTTCAGCTGCAAATCCACTAATGACAAGAAATTCAACTTCCAATTCTTTTAGAAGCTTATCCAGGTCCGTTTCCCAAAAAGAATTACTATAAACCTTAGAAATTCTAAGATCTGTATCCTCCACATGCAATTCATCCATCAATTTAAACCCATCTGAGTCGGGGCCCTCACCTGCTTCCTCATCTTGAACAATGATTACTGGTTTGTCAGCCGCTCTAAACATCTTACTGGTTTCATTAATATATTCTAGTGCATCATTTATTGATTCACTACATTTGTCGATTTCTTTAAAAGCTTTTTGCATATCAATAATTAATAAAGCTATACTCATTCTTTCATCACCTTTCGTATTAACGATGGTGAAATCTAATGATTAAACCACCATCACCATATGTTCTTGCTTCATGTTATTAAATTCATATCTCATAGAAATCATCTCCTTTGTAGTGATTATAGTCATTCTCATGATGATTCTGCTTGTATAAACAATAATCATCTACATGCATTATATCATATAGATCAAATTTACAATAGTTTAATTCATAAGAAAATATAACATTGTGTGCCAAGAAAACGTGACTACCATTCATCTTCCTAAAGAAATTGTCGCTATTCTAATGTTAGAACTTTATTTACTACCAAAAAAAGCCGTTTGACTGATTTTATAACCAATCAAACGGCTTTTATTCTGTTTAAATCTATTTTACTTCAACAGTCCAATTGAAGGAATCTTCTACAACGCCTGTTTGAATACCTGTTACAGTATCATAAATACGTTGAGATAATTCACCGATTTTACTGTCATTAATTGTAATCACTTTACCATTGTAGTTTAACTCACCCATTGGTGAGATAACTGCTGCTGTGCCTGTACCGAAAGCTTCTTCAAGAGTTCCATTTTCTGCTGCTTCATATACTTCATCAATAGAAAGTTTTCTTTCAGAAACAGGTACACCCCATTCATTTAATAATTCGATAACAGAATTTCGTGTAACACCTGGTAAGATACTGCCTTCAAGGGAAGGTGTAATCACTTCACCATTGATTTTGAAGAATACATTCATGGTCCCTACTTCTTCTACATACTTTCTCTCGATACCATCAAGCCATAATACTTGAGCATATCCTCTTTCTTTGGCTTTCATCTGCGCTTTGATACTGGCTGCATAGTTACCACCAGTCTTAGCATAACCTACGCCACCTTTAACGGCACGTACATATTCTGTCTCAACCCATATCTTAACTGGATTAATACCACCTTTATAGTAAGCACCAACAGGACTCATAATTACCATAAATAAATATGTTTCTGATGCTCTAACACCAAGGAATGGATCTGTTGCAATAATAAATGGACGAATATAAAGTGATGTACCAGGTGCAGTAGGAATCCAATCTTTTTCAACGGATACTAATGCTTCTATGGCCTGTAACATATCTTCTTCATTCATCTTAGGTATACAAAGACGCTCATTCGTTACATTGGTTCTCTGTATATTCTTCTCAGGACGGAATAAAAGTACGCGACCGTCTTCTGTTTTATATGCTTTCATACCTTCAAACATCTCTTGAGCATAGTGGAATACCATCGCTGATGGATCCAGTGCAATAGGTCGATAAGGTTCGATTCTAGGATCGTGCCACCCCTTACCTTCTGTATAATTCATAATAAACATATGATCTGTAAAATCTGTTCCAAAACCTAAGTTATTAAAATCAGGTTTTTGCTTTAATTCCTTCGCCTTTTCTACTTTAATATTAAGCACTTGGATAAGCCCCCTTTAAAATATTGATTTAGGAAATTATAAACCTACTCCTAAGTTATAGAAGCATCCTCTTATATCTTACTGCATCTAGCCAGCATATAAAACACCTTACGACAAGAGGTACTTTCTTATACTAAGATAATAGCATAAAATAAGATTAGATGCGTACTTTGAAGTATCTTTTTAATTTCTAAACGTATTATTATATAATCACTTAATTATATTAAGTTATTACGGTTTATAATATTCAACAAATTCATTTAAAATACATTATATACTTATTAAAATCCAATTGCAATATGTCTTTAAAATAAAGCATGGTTTTCTTTAGGAAATTTATGTGACGTGTGGATTATACTTCAGTTTAGTACAATATTAAAACTTGACCATTTTAGCTATTTTAGCTATAATTAATATGAGGTGATAAAAATGAAGGTAAATTCAACTGAAATAAAAAATAATTTTGGAAAATATTTGAGATTATCTGCGAAAGAGGATATTGTGATTACTAAGAATGGTAGAGATGTAGCGAAGCTTGTTTCCTATGAAGAAGGTACCAACGCGGATGTCATTATGGAAGCTGAACCTGCCTATTCTACATCCGGCACTAGAATTTCTTATGAAGATTTCTTGAAGATATCCGAGAACTCAGATGAACGCTTTGAATATATTGATGGCGAGATCTACTTATTGGTTTCACCAAAAGTAACCCATCAGAAAGTATTAATGGAGCTATCCTATCTATTCTATAATTTTTTGGATGACAAACCCTGCCAATCAGTTTTCGCCCCTTTTGATATTACGCTAAAAAGAAATGCAGAAAACATTAACATCGTACAGCCCGACCTTATGATTATCTGTGACTTAGAAGAACATCTCAATGATCGGGATTATTATATGGGTGTACCCACCCTTGCAGTAGAAATTATTTCAGAATCGTCAAGAAAGAAAGATTATCTCAAGAAATTAGATCTCTATATGGATTGTGGCGTTCAAGAATATTGGATCGTCAATCCCTTCAACAAAGAAATCACCATCTTCTCCTTTGCCGACAAAACCATTATAGCAAACCGTACATTTGGTTCTACAGACATAGCTATATCTTATTATTTTAAAGACCTACAAGTAGAAATGAAACGCATATTTAGAAAATAGCTATCTAGAACTCATTTTTAACTATCAGTCTCTCCCAACAAAATTTCCTAAACCACCATATCCAAGCCTACAAAATCTTATGAAGCGTTTTTTCTGGCTAAAAGAGTAGCACAATAAAAAAAGAGGGTTGTCCCATAAAAGCAAATAACGTCAATATCACAGGAAAGTATAAGAGGTTAAGCGTAAAGCGCAGCCACGGACGGCGAAGTGCAGACCCTTGTTCAAGCAACATTATCATGTTGCACTATTAAACATGGACGTTTAAGGGTCTGAAAAGCTTAACCTCTTATACTTTCCAAAAACCTCTATCAGACAATATTGCTTTTATGAGACTGCCCATTCCATAACTTCCGTTGGCTGTTTTTTTATTTAACCAAAGCTTCCCCCAACTCTTTAATCGAAGGAAAAACAAAATCACCATTAATATCTGATTCCTCATAATCTTCCATACTCGTTTCACCTGATAACACAACTACCGTTGTAATCCCTGCATTAATACCTGTTTTAATATCCGTATACAAGCGATCCCCAACCATAGCTATCTCATCTTTATTAAAACCATATTTATCACAAATGGCATCAATAATCATAGCATTAGGTTTACCTACCACATAAGGTCGCACACCTGTAGAAGCTGCAATTAACTCAATCATTGCCCCTGTATCTGGCATCCAATTATCACCTTCTAATGGACAATTATAATCCGGATGGGTCGCAATATAGGTTACCCCTTCTCGAATCAAATCACAAGCAATCCATAACTTTTCATAGGTTAAGGTGGTATCAAATCCTAATACCACATAATCAGGTCGCTCACTTCTATCTTTTATCAATGTAAATCCAGCTTTTTCAAATTCTTCTTCTAAAAAAGGTGTTCCAAGGAGAAATATTTTAGCACCAGGTTTTAGTCCTTTTAGATAAATCGTTGTGGCTTCACCCGATGTAAATACTTTATCTTCTTCAACTTGGCATCCCAGACGACCTAATTTCTCTACATAAGCCATACTGTTCTTGGAAGAGTTATTGGTCAAAAACATAAAATCTTTATGTTGCTCTTTCAGTATATCTAAAAAGTCTAATGAACCATCAATGAGTTCATTTCCCAAATAAAAGGTACCATCCATATCTAATAAAAAACATTTAATCTTATTTATATCGCCCATGACTTTCGTCCTTTCAAGTCAATTTTAATAACTGTACTTTATGACGTACTACTTTTGTGTCAATACGTACCACATTGTCATCTTGTTTTATGTCTAATGCTTTACCTGTCATAAGATCTTGGCACGTGTTATATGTTTTATGGGTATTTAACGTTATTCTAACACATTTTTCTTGCCCATTAAAGAAACCACCATGTTTTTTATTGACATAGTTGGTCACAATCATATAATCTGCTTCCTCACCCTGTAGGTAATGGGCATCGATTTCGTTATATTTTTCGTTGGTATAATCCAGTTGAACCTTCGGGCTGATACCTGCTTTTTCAAAGATATCATCTAATATATCCCATAAGAGATAACTGCCCTCTTCCAAATAGGCTACATCTGGATGTGTACCAAAATAAATGGCAGAACCTTCACCATAAGGATGGATGGTTACTGCAGGTGAGTCATCATTAAATCGTGCTATCACATCTACGTTATCGCTGATAACCTTAACCTCTTCTTTATGCCAATAGCCCTTATAAGGTTTCATTTTATAAGTAACCTGTGGATGGGTATTGCTATAGGCATCAAAGGCACTTATACCAAATGTATCACCTAACTTAAAGCATGGGATTTGATGATTGTACCAACCATACTCCCCTAACATGCCACAACGTGCCGTTCCAACAAGATTTCCTCCTTGTTTTACATAAGCATCTAAGCCTTTTGCTAATTCTTCATTAATGACCGCCATGAATGGCATATAGACCACTTTATAGTCATTGACATAACCATTGGCTACTTGTTCTGGTGTGACAAAGTCCACTTGATAACCTTTTTTCCAGAAGAAAGTATACGCACCACGCATAGCTTTCATCAGAAAGTCATCTTGCCCCATACCACTTAGAACAATGGCATTCTCTTTCGATATAAGAATGGCCACTTCACCTTTTGGATTATTGGCTGCAACCAATGCCTCACCATGAGCTTTCATTACGTCGCCAATGGTCTTAGCTGCTTCTGTTCGCTCTGTTGGCTTACCATCAAGGTCTACAATAGCACCCCAATGAAGAGGTTGGAAATCCCATTCGCGCCAACCTTGATATAGAGTAAGCTTCGCATCATGACCAACAGCCTCGAATACATTACGAATCAGATCAAAACCTTTTACATTACGACTTGGTCCTAACACCCAACCATTAATAGGTCCACTATCTGTTTCCATTAGCCAATAATTTTTACCTAAAGGCTTAGCTGTACTACGAGACATATCCAAAAACATGGATGCAAACTCAGGCTTTTTCTCTAATTTTTCACCACTACCAGGATACAGGTCGTAACCAACCATGTCTACAACCTTAGCCATCTCAAACTGATCAAGAGCCGTTAAAACACCTAATGGATCTTGAGACTTTAAGAAGAAAATATTGGTTGATGTGATATGCTCTTGATCAAGTTCTTTAATGATATCATGTTGCCATCCTATAAACTTCACAAAATTGTCCATCCAAAACAGACGCCAATCTAGCCACCTGGTTACACTGGACCAACTGGACGGTTTTGTCTTGGGTGGTTCAACCTGCTCCCATGATGTATGACAGGTATTGGTAGCTCCCCATCGATACACATGATTCAACTGACCTAAGGTCTTATACTTATCTTGAACCCATGTTCTAAAATGCTTTTTAGAATGGTCACAGTAACAATACATATCAATATCACCACTCTTTAGTGGCATAAAGGGAAAACTCACCTCATTATGAATCTGGTACGCATACAAAGCTTTATGGGACTTATAACGCTCTACTAATGTCCTTAGATAACGCTCTGTCTCCTTCAGATAACCTGGATTATCAATACAAGCCCATGTATACGACACATTATTGGGATATTGCTCTCCATGATTATTCAAGATATTCACATCTGGATACATTTCATGTAACCAATAAGGAGGGGATGCTGTACCTGTACCCAATAAAATCTTCATACCATATTTCTCGCACAAATCAAAAAACTTATCAAGAAAATCAAAATTAAATTGCCCTTTTGCAGGCTCTATACGATCCCAAGTATTAAAAAGTTCTGCCGTACGAATTAAATTAATACCCGAATCTTTCATTAACTGAATATCCCGTTCCCAATCAGACGCGTCATGCATCAAAGGATAATATCCAGCTCCATACAGAAACTCATTATGCAATGCACTCTCTCCCTTCTTGAAAAAGGTTGTAACCCATAATATGCTTTTACACATCTTGTATCAGATACAAACTAGGGCATAACAACCTCAACATCCATCCACTTACACACTTCTATCAATATATCCTGAATATCCTTATATACAATAGCATAGTGATGTTCAATCCCATTATTCATAATGCAATCAAGGACATCTTTCATGGGTACATCAAATCGAATATCTGCTTGATTAGCTACCATATGTCGATCTTCCTCTACCCCTTCACCAGTAGCCATAAATAACTTATACATACCCTTAGCTTCTTTCAGTTTCAGCACGGTTAATCGACCAAGCTTCATTTTAAATTCTACTGAAAAGCCCATCCCCTGCTTAATGGTAGGATGCTCACGATACTCTGTTGTGCTGGCATCTCTAGCCATACATACTGGAGCAGGTCCACAATGCCATGCTTTAGCAATACCTTCATCATTGACATTCACAAGATCTGCTAAGAAACAAGGCTCTTTTGTAATAAGGTGCTGCATATACATGGTAGCGAGACCTGTCACATCACCTTCACAAGCGGTCATAATACCTTGATTGTTGAGTCTAGATACCACGCCACACACACTACACCTTAACAAGGATTGAAACTCTGGCCAACATTTAATGGCAAAAGCGTCTATACCCCTATCCTCTTTATAGTTCATAATCGCCAAATATAACCTGGCTGATTTTTCTAACATTTCGTCTGTGGTGCTTACTTTGGCTACTTCACCTTTCATCTTGCTAACTTCATTGGCAACCAAAGCTTCATCAATCTTCTGCATATCGTCTATCAACGATGCTAATGAATAATAGACAAGCTCTGGCCCTACCTCATGTCGAAAACGTAACTCGTCCACATTGGATAAGTAGAAACCCGGTACACGTCCACCAATGATACAGAACTTACTCTTCTTGAGTTTATTTTTTACATCGATAGCTTTAATGGTGTGGTTGATTTTTTGATAAACGGTCTCATCCTCTACCCCACCATAAGCATAACTATATTTTTTGTCCACTTTTTCTAAGAAACTACCATACATATTTAACCCACACAAGGAATTGAGGGGCAAGCCATAGAACCCTTCAATAATGGGTTCAGGAAATCCCCACATAAAAAGAGGTGTATGTTCAAACAACTCATTAATCTTCATCATGCAACTACCATAGGCATAGGTACCGCATTGCAAAATTAGCAGATCAATATGTTCCAAACGAAGCCGTTCTAATTCGTCATAAATACTACTTTCTTCTATGAGCACTTGACCACAACATGCCATATTATGCCCATCTTCTTCTAAACGCTTAAGGGATTTATCCAGATATCCTTGAGCGATATCATAACGAAAATTAGGAAAACCAACACTCATAAGTCCTACCTTCATGGTCTCATCCATCCTATCTTATTTATAATTTCTTGGGTCATCTTCTCTCTTGCCTTTTCTCCAGCAAACATCATATAGATCTGCTTATTTTCTTCATAAGCCTCTACGAATCCTTTTACATAGGCTCGGTCAATCTCAGTAAAAAAATTAATCTTTCTTATACCTAAACCTATGGCTGTACGCAAATCTTCAACTGGAATGCCTGTACCTCCATGTAACACAAGAGGTATATCCGTTACTTCTTTAATACTTTTAAGTAGCTGGAAATCGAGTTTAGGTTCTAATTTATAAAAACCATGTGCATTACCAATAGCAACAGCCAAGCAATCCACTTTTGTTTTTTCCACAAAGACAGCTACATCTTCAGGTTTTGTTTTATATCCAGCATCATTATGCTCTGAAGCTTCTGCACCACCCACTTTACCAAGTTCCGCTTCAACAGTAACACCACGTTCATGAGCATAGCTGACTACTTTTATTGTATAATCCATGTTCGTATCAAAATCAACTAAAGTGCCATCATACATCACGGACGTAAAACCTGCATCTATGGCTCTATAACAATCTGTTATATCCGTCGCATGGTCAAGATGAATGCAAGTCTTAATCTTGTAGCTTTCACCAAATAGCTTAATCATCCTTACAATCTGTTCATAAGTAATGCCTTGAGCTTGTAGTTGCATAGGAGCTACTTGGATGATAACAGATTCACCTGTTTTTTCTGAAGCCTCCATGAGTCCCATAATGGTCTCCATATTACTGACATTAATAGCCGCAATAGACTTATTATCCCCCTGGGCTTCCCTTAATAGTTCCTTCATATTAACGAGTTCCAAATCCATACCTCCTTTGCAACTTCATGAAACAATCATCTATAATTTAAACCCTGGAGCATTGGTTTCTTTACACCATTGTTTCTTCATTTCTTCATCAACTTTACAAAAAGCTAAAGCTATACCGCCCATCTCTTGGGTTGTAATGAAATTGCCTATAGCAGGTTTATAAGCCTTAATACCAGCTTCTGCAAGTAATTTCTCTACCTCTTTATAGAAAATTAGGAGTTCCATATACGTTGTCTGACCACAACCATTCACAAGAACAGCCACTTCATCCCCTACAACATAAGGTTTGTCCTCAATTAATTTCTCACACATGACTTTGGCAATCTCTTCTGCCGTATCGATCTTCATATTATGTGCTGCTGCTTCACCGTGAACGCCCATACCAATCTCAATCTCATCATCAGCAATTTCAAACATCTTATAGCCTGTGATTGGAGATGTACCCGGCAAAGTTGCAACAGTCAAGGTTCTTGTGTTATCTCTAACCTTCTCAGCCATGGCTACGACCTCGTCAAGAGAATGCCCTTCGGCTGCATAAGAACTTGTAATCTTATAATTAAACAGGGTACCAGCAGTACCTCGACGCTCACATGCTTCCTCTTTTGGTGCCGATGCAATATCATCATAGAGGATAACACCTTCACACACCATATCATCATCTTCTGCCATATCAATGGCCATCTTAGAATTAATCACATCACCAGCATGGTTGGATATTAAGACACAAACACCTTTTTCTGTATGGGTTGCTTCAATGGCATCATATAATGTATCTGGACTTGGTGCAGCAAAAATCCCTCCGTAAGCATTAGCCGCTAACATATTCTTGCCTACAAATCCAATACAAGCTGGTTCGTGACCAGATCCATTACCGATAATGACACTTACATGTTCATCGTTTCGATCTTTACTGATGACAACTTGGCTACCCTCTAATTTTTCAATACGATCGCTATAGGCTTTTACGAAGCCTTCAATGGTATCTTTCACAATATGATCTGGATGATTAATGATCTTCTTCATTCCCATTCCCTCTCATTCCTTTCCTTGATGTCAGACTTAATTATGACATCTTTATAATCCGCTCAATTTCAATACATTACGCCCTATTACTTTTCATTATAATACGCTTATTAAGCGCTTACTTCTTGTACGAATTCCCATATGGTTTTAACCATATAATAATAAGATGTTGCACCTGCATCTTGATGGCCAATAGCTTTTTCTTGTAAATAACGTGAACGCCCTCTTTTTGCAATGAGTGGTATTGTCTTTTTCACACCTTCTTCTCCTGCCTGTGTAGCAAGTGCCAGTGCTTCCTCAAAACTCTTTTGTTGTTCAAGAGATTTTTCCATAGATAGAACCACCGAATCCATAGCATCCACCATGGTTTTGTCGCCTGGTTTTGCACCACCTAGGTCCATCACTTTTAACATACCGTTTTTAAATCCAGTAGCAAATGCCTCAATGCCTACTTCATCTTCGTCTTTACAAGCTTTCGATAATTCTAGAAAAACGCTACCAAATAGGGGTCCCATAGCTCCTCCTAGTGTGGATACTAATGTACGACCATAGAGCTTAAAATAATCTCTACAAGTCCCCACTTCTAGTTCCTCAACCTTTGCCTTAGCCGCCTTAGCACCTCTTGCCATGGTTACACCATGATCACCATCACCTATTACAGCATCAAGCTTAGCTAACTCATCTTGTTTCTCAATAAACATATCTGCAATTCTAATTAATAACGACTTAATTTGTATACTATCTAACATGCTTATGCCTCCTATATTCAAGATTCTATGTTAAATTCATTTGCTGAATAATGTTTTCATAAATGCTATGCCTTCTTTGGCAGCTACGTGACCGCTGTCCTCTATGTCTCGCCATATAAAGACATCTTTCCCTACTTCACAATTCCCCATAACAAAGTTCTCAATGGTAATCCACCTATTATAGGATATTGTTTCTAATCCTTCTCTTACCTGTTGCCAATTAATGGATCCTGTTCCCACAATGCCTCGATCATTTTCACAAAAATGAATATGATAAATATCATTTCCACCAGATATAAGAGCATTTTTTATAGACTTCTCTTCAATATTTGCATGGAATGTATCCAGATGTAGTTTTATATGATTATGGTTAATACGTTTTAGATAGTCTTTCCCATCTGCTACGGTATTTAAGAAATAACTTTCATAACGATTAATCATCTCTAAAGCAAGATAGACACCTTTTTCTTTGGCATAATCCCCTATTCCAGCAAGATTTTCTAAGCTTCTTTGGATATTGTCTCTACCTTCCTGTCTTGATATGCACATCCCCCAAGGTGCATATAAGACACCTCCTAAACAATCTGATTCCAGTTCATGACAGATATCAATACATTTCTGTAAATGCTTCACACCATTATTGTTAATTGCCTTATCTGCTGATGCAATATCTCTATGAGGATTCATACCTGTTCCACAGGTACATAATAAGCCATACTCTTTCAACTTTGTTTTTGCTTTCAAGACATCAAAATCATCAGGACTCATCAGTGGAAATTCAACACCATCATAACCAAATGCTTTTACATCTTTAAAATATGGATAATAATCCTCATGCCATGTTTTTGTAAATGTGGATAAATGCACACCAAATTTCATATAATCACCAACTTTTCTACTTTATTTTATTCTTTTATAGCCAAATTTTTTATAAAAATAACACATATTAATATCTATCGCCCAATCAGCTTAGGCAACCTATATTTCTATAGATATTATCATGTGCATCCACTAAAGCATCCCGTTGTTATCTGGGACATAACCCGTCCTATTACAATTGTTTCCACGTGTTGTCATTTTGGAGATATCCATAGTCTGGTCTACCATGGATATCCCATATTGAATGACATTGTTATAGATGTAAATATATCTTAAAAGATTTTTCCAATTAATGAACCAAGTGATGACCATATGGAGAAGTCATTTCCACCAAATAATTGGTTAAATCCTGCTGCTGTATTGAATACTGCAGGTATAGAAACAGCTACGAAGAACACCATTAAGATACCACTAACGATACTTGCAACAATTGCCCCCCTACGTCCACCTGTTGCATTAGCAAAGATAGCACCAGGAGCCACGTCGAAGAAACAAGCCACCACTAGAGGAATTACCGCATAAGCTAGCATACCTGTAGAAGCAAGTACAACAATGGTTAAAATACTTGATACCATACTCACAACAAATCCAATGAGTAATGCGTTTGGAGCAAATGAGAATACCATTGGTATATCAAGTGCTGGGATTGCATTAGGGATGATTTTGTCAGAGATACCTTTGAATGCAGGAATAATTTCACCAAGCATTAAACGAACACCTGTAAGTAATACGGTTAAACCAGCTCCAAAAGTAAGTCCAGCCATTAAACTAAATGTAAATAAGTCGTACTGCATACCAGGAATCGTATTGATACCACCTAGAGCACCACCAAAGATGTCTGTACTTGCAGTCTTACCAATAATTAACCCAACAACAATATAAACAACTAATAGAATAAGAGATGTCGCAATGGTTGTATCTCTAAAGAATTCAAATGACTTAGGTATCTTCATATCTTCAGTTGATTTTTCTTTATTTCCTACCAATTTACCAACACCAGCACCGATTAAACAGAAAACAGATGCAGAGTGACCAATGGTAAAGGCATCAGACCCCGTTACTTTCTTAACGAAAGGTCTAAGTAATGCAGGAACAATGATGATATATAATGCTAAGAAGATTGTCGCAAAAATTGTAAGTGCTGCCCCCTCTAAGCCTGCTTCAAAACCAACAGCTACACAGATATAGGACATCCAAAACAGTATATGTCCTGTTAAGAAAATATTTTTAATAGGTGTAAACCTTGCAACAACAAGATTGATAGCGAAAGCGGAAACAATTACGATACCAATGGTTGTTCCTTGAGCACCTAAGAAATCAAGCCATGCAGTTGGTTCAAATTGGTTCTCTGCTGGTAACTTATACAATGTTGAAAAAGCAGCGGATAATGGTGATACTGCTGTACTAATGATATTAACACCTTTAAATAGAATAATAACACCAATAATGGTTTTAAAAGTACCTTTGATCACATCACCAAGACTTTTTCTTTGAACCAATAAACCAATCAAAGCAACTAACCCTAAAAATAATGAAGGTTGTTTAAAAATATTCGTCGTAACATAATTAATAACTGACATAAGACAAATTCTCCTCCCGTAAAACCTTATTTTAATTGAAGTAACATCTTATTTCATACTTACCTAAACTAAATTAATTTGTTAATGACCGGTAAAGCTTTTTCTGTGATTTCATCACTACTCATAAAGTTATCAATTTGTATTACTGGTGCACTTACATTACCCTTTAGTTGTGAATATAACTCATTGGATGTAAAAATGACATCTGCACCTGCCCCTGAAGCTGTTGTAACATCGCCATTGGTTACTTCAGCATCAATTCCATTGTTTTTTAGCACTTTATCTATTGTCATTTTAAGAATTAAACTGGTACCAACGCCAAATCCACAGACTGTTAGTAGTTTTAGTCTTTTTGCCACGCTTTGTCACCTCCTTGTGTCCATTCTTTTTTAAGTATAACTAAAGTTAAATGTGAGTTATACGCTAACTTATTCAAATATCTTATCTAGAATCAACTGCTTGTCTTTTTCTTCTTTTAACAAGGTTATGTTTTTTTCTACAGATAAGAATTTTGCTAAATCTTGCAATGCATTCAAATGCTCATTATTATTAGGAGCACCAAAAGCAAATACAATACTTACAGGATCATTCTGCTCACTACCAAAATTAACGGGATTTTCTAATGTAATCATACTCATGCATGTTTCATGAACAGATTGGTCTGGTCTAGCATGAGCAAATGCTACTCCAGGCATAATAACAATGTACGGACCTAGATCCTTCACTGCATTAATCATATTATCAATATAAGTTTGTTCTACAAATCCTTTATTAACGAGTAAGTCGCCTGCTTTATTAATGGCCTCTTCCCAATTATTAGCTTGTACACCTAATGCCATCATATCTTCATTTAATACATCTTGTAACATAACCACTTTACCTCCCAAAATATTCATCTCTTGACTGTATTTGTATATTTGTCTGAATTTATTTAGACGTATGATAAATTGTCTAATTTCATATATTTCATCATTTTCGAGAAAAGGACTAACCTTAATCACGTCAATGTTGCCTAGCTTAAAATCACTGGTTGTAATGACCATGTCAATCTCTTTTTTATATTTTTCATAGTCATATACAGAACAAGTTTCAATAATATTAAGTTCTGGTAATACTTCTTTTAACTTAGTGGTCAATATACTTAATATGGAAACCCCTTCTGTACAAATAACTAAAGCTGATGCCCTTGATATTTTACAAGATAAACGTTCATAAGCTGCACGTATATGCAACGTAATATAGCCTATTTCTTCATCATTTATGTGTATGTTATAGAGTGCCTCAAGATAAATCACACTTTCCCTTGCAACTTGAAAAACTAAAGGGTATTTTTCTTTTATTTGATCAATATACTTATTTTCAATTTTTCGCTTATTTTTTATACGACTAATAGCTGACTTAAGATGCAAAGCAAGTCCATTGACCAATTGCAAATCCAGTGAAAATTCAAGTTTCAATTCTCTTTCAAAGTACTTAATAATATGCGTGGTACACCCTATTATTTCTTCATTAAAACTCTCTGTTAAAGTGATGTTTTTTAACTCATTAATGGTACTATAGGATTTTGAACCTACAAGGTAGATAGCAATCTCATCAATCTCAGCTTCGTCAAAATCCACCTCATACTTATGCAGTGCTTCTACAATTAACCTAGCTATCTCATATTCTCTTTCTTCTCTGATCTGTGGTTTACTCTCTGTCACCTTGTGGCCGTGTTGTAAACGATTTATGGATATGGTCAAATAAAAAACTAATCGAGTGAGAGCAATATCCGTTAAATAAAAACCATGCTCATTTTCCAAGTGTAATAATAATTCAAAAACTTCTTCTACATGTTTCATACTTAGGGTTTTATAATTATTTTCCCATAACTCAATTAATTCATGATACATATCTCTATTTTTAACAGATAGTAATACATTATTGATGCTGACTGTATCTAAGAATAACTCCAACATAAGGCTTCTTTTAATGGTTTCAGGTCCTGTGATGACCATACCTTTGCCTCTAATCTTCTCAATATCCATCCCATTGCTTAACAAATAGGTTTTGACATCTTTTAAAATTTTAATTACCGTATTACGGCTTAGGAAGAGATGCTCGCTAAGCGCCTCAATGGTTAATGCACTCTCTGCAGTAATGAGTTCAAGTACGATATATCTAATCCTTTCTCGATCCGATAATACTCTGTTTTCAATGGATAGAAATTTGAGCTTTTCTAATAAAAGTGTTCGATCAGCAGGCACTTTTAACTCAATACCTTTGTTTGGTATCTTCACTAATGTAGCATTATTCTCATTAAGCCAGTCATCAATCAAATCAAGGTCATAACGCACAGTACGTACGCTAACCTTGAAATCCTTTGCTACATCTTTAACAGATACAGGATTATTTATTTCTAATAAATAGGTTATGATTTCAATCTGACGTTTATTTAAGTAATACATAAAAACACCTCAACCGAGCTAATCTCCATATTTTGCGTCATGACTTTGCTTGCTTGCAAGGGCACAGTCAAAGCAAGGGTGGGAAAATTCATTTTCACACTTTGTACCATGACTTTGTTCGATTAGAAGGACAAAGTCACAACAAGGGTGGAAAAATTTATTTTCACACTTTATGCTATGAATCGTTCTATTCTCCAAAATTTGATTCAATTAAAACACCTAACTCTGTAACAGCGTCTTTTTCGTCTTCACCTTGAGCTTCAATGATGATCTCTGCATCTTTTGCTGCCCCTAGTGTAAGAATGGCAAGAATACTTTTTCCATCTACTTTCTTTCCATCCTTTATGACATGAATAGTCGATTGATATTTCTGTGCTGTTGTTACAAATAGGTGTGCCGGTCTTGCATGTAATCCTGATTCGTTTAATAGTTTAGTTGATATGCTCTGCATAATATCCCTCCATGTATTTTTCAATGGCTGGTCCCTCAGCCATCATTAATAGGTCATCCAGTTTTGTTCTTATATCTTCAACTGATAATTTACTCATCATATAACGCAATTTTAGTGTTTCACTTGGGCACACGCTAAATTCGTCAAGCCCCATAGCTAGTAATAGTGGTACCATATATGGATTAGATGCAGCTTCGCCACACATGCCAACCCATATGGATGCTTTGTGGGCATTGTCAATAACCAGCTTGATTATACGAAGCACACCAGGATTAAATTCATCATAGAGATGAGCGATCTTCTCATTGCCACGGTCTACAGCTACCATGTACTGTATAAGATCATTTGTACCAATACTAAAAAAATCTACTTCTTTTGCAAGAAGATCGCTCATCATTGCTGCGGAAGGTACTTCTATCATCATGCCCACTTCAATACTATTACTATACATGATACCTTCTTTCGTCAATGTTTCTCTTGCCTTTTGTAGCATCTGTTTCGCTTCACGTAATTCTAGGACATTGGAAATCATAGGGAACATAATTTTAATATTACCGTGAGCACTTGCTCTAAGTAATGCTCTTAGCTGTGTCATGAATATCTCTTTACGGTCTAAGCATAAACGGATTGCCCTATATCCTAGAAAAGGATTTAATTCCGTTTGCATATTGAGATAATCTACTTCTTTGTCCCCACCAATATCCAGTGTGCGTATAACAACAGGCTTGCCCTCTAGCCTCGTTGCTACTTCTTTGTAAGCTTCATATTGTTCTTGTTCTGTAGGTAAGCTATTTCGATTCATAAATAAAAATTCTGTTCGAAATAACCCAACCCCTTCCGCACCATTAGCTATGACTTTATCTGTATCATCTGGCAAGCCGATATTGGATACAATCTCAACTTCCTTGCCATCTTTCGTAATGGACTGTTTATTAAGGTATTTTTCATATAATAACAATTGACTATCATATTCTTTTTTCTTTTCCTTATACCTACGAATCTGTTCAGGACTGGGGTTAATGATGACAATGCCTTCCCCACCATCAAGAATTAATTGGTCACCATTATGGACTTCAGTGAGGATATTAGGTATACCGGATATAGCTGGTATTTCTAATATTCTTGCCAATATGGCAGTATGGGATGTCTTTCCACCTACAGCTGTAACGAATCCCAGTACTTTGTTTTTATCCAGTAATGCTGTGTCCGATGGGGTTAAGTCTTCAGCTACAATGATGACTTGATCATCTGTGGCTGACATATCCCATTCTTCAATACCTAATAGGTTTCTTATGATTCTTTCAGATACGTCTTTGATGTCTGCAGACTTTTCTTTCATATATGCATCATCCATGCTATCAAAGATGGCAATGAACTGTCCTGCAACTTCAACCACTGCATATTCTGCGTTCACCATTTCTTGACTAATCTTGTCCTTAATACCATCAATCAACATGGCATCTTCTAAGATAAGAGCATGGGCTTCAAATATTTTTGCTTCATTTTCACCAATAGTTTCTTTTGTTTTTCTGGCAATTTCAATAATCTGTTTCTTACTGCAAGCTATGGCATCAATAAATCTGTCTATTTCTTCATGAACGTTGGTAATTGATTTTTTGTGATTATTTATCTTTTCTTTAATCATTGTACTAGCTTTACCAAAGATAATACCCTGTGATATGCCTATTCCTTGTAACACACCTATCACTCCCGTTATTTTCAACAATTTTCTATATTACTATCATAAAACTTGTATCTATTTTTCACAAGTGCAAAACGTTGCACAAATGAGTGGCAAAAAAAGTTGATGGGTTATTCTAAACATTGTAAAAATATGAATGTTGGTATATGATTAGGCACTATCTTGCAGAGGAATTATGTGGTATGATAGAACATATATTCGTTAGATTTAATTGTTTTTTACTTAAGTGTGGTTAGTCCTTAAGAGTAAGAAGGACTACATTACTTTTTGCGGATTAACCTAAGTATTATTTATGGAATAAGTTAACATTAAAGGGTTTGGTGATTATGCGATCGATACTTCATGTAGATATGAACTCATTTTTTGCTTCCTGTGAGCAAGCACTTCATCCTAAGTTAAAGGAGAAGCCTCTCATTGTAGGTGGAGACCCTAAAAAACGAAGGGGTATTGTCTTAGCTGCTAGTTATGATGCCAAGGCTTATGGGGTAAAGACAGCTATGCCTATATGGCAGGCTATGAAATTATGTCCTCAAGCCGAAGTTATTCAGCCTACTCATAATTTGTATGGGAAAATTTCCAAGGAGATTATGAAAGTATTTGATGAATATACGCCCCTGAAGGAACAAGTTTCAATTGATGAGGCTTTTCTTGATATGACAGGTACAGAGAAGTTATTTGGCACGGTTGATGATGTGTCCAAGACCATTCAGGAACGATTATTGCTGGATTTGGATATCCCATGTTCTGTGGGAATATCTTGTAATAAGTTATTGGCTAAAATGGGATCAGATTATAAAAAACCTCTTGGTATTACCAAGATTTATCCTGAAGATGTACCTAGGATGTTATGGCAATTACCTGTTGGAGAATTGTATGGTGTAGGTAGAAAGACTGCTCCAGCATTACTTCGAATAGGTGTTAAGACCATTGGTGATCTTGCCAAATGTTCGATGGATGCCTTAGTTGAGGTGGTTGGTCAGAAGCATGCAGCCGATTTACATCAATCGGCTAATGGCATTGATCATCGTCCTGTAGACCCTCATCATAGAAGTGAGACTAAGAGTATTAGTAATGAGATTACTTTTTCAACAGATATAGGTGATTTGAATACGCTGAAAAAAGAAGCCTTACTCATTGCTGATTCGGTGGGTTGGCGATCACGACGGCACATGCTCAAAGGACGAACAGTTTCCATTAAAGTGAAATATAGCAATTTCAAAGTCATCACACGAAGCATTACCATTGATTCACCTACAGATGTGACAGATATTATCTATAAGAATGCTTGTGATCTTCTTGATATTATTCCACTTAGCCCGATTCGTTTATTAGGAGTAGGGATTAGTAATTTTGATGATACCTCATATGAGCAACTGTCATTGTTTGAACAGTCAAGTACGGACGATGTGTGTAAGAAAGAACATGTGGATCAACTTGTTGATACATTACGTGAACGTTTTGGATATCACGCTGTAAAAAGAGCTTCTTTGGTCAATAATAAATACAAGCCCAAGTAGGTATAATATTCGATTTGAATATGTTTCTAATCTATCTATTTTACAAGGAAATTCATAATAAATAGTTAAAAAGGACTGTCCGATTAAGGATTCATCATACCATAGGTATCATGCTCCTTAGTCTAACAGTCCTTTATTATCAAGAATACTACTTTTTATTTTATACTAACCGTTCAATAATACGAGCTATCCAACGGCTGAACTCTACGGATGCTTTATTAGCTGTCTCTACCACATGAGCATGGGAGTGCTTCTTCTTCTGAATCCCTGTTGCCATGTTCGTGATGCAAGATATACCAAGAACATCCATACTCAGATAATTAGCTACAATCGTCTCTGGTACGGTGGACATACCGATAGCATCTGCACCCATTCTACCAAAGGCAACGATCTCTGCAGCTGTCTCATAGTAAGGTCCCATGAAACCTGCATAGATCCCTTTTTTATATTCAATCTTATGCTCACTAGCTACTTCTTCTGCAAGTGCTATGAAGTCTTTCTTATAGGGCTCAGACATATCTGGAAATCTTGGGCCAAATCGCTCATCATTTAATCCCATTAGCGGATTGGTATTCATTAAATTAATGAAGTCTGTAATAATCATAAGGTTACCAGGTTCAAAGTTAGTATTAATACCACCACATGAGTTGGTTACGATTAATTTTTCCACGCCGAATAACTTCATCACATAGACGGGGTAGGTAACTTCTTTCATGGTATAGCCTTCATAATAATGGAATCTACCTTGCATAGCCATCACTTCAACACCACCAAGTTGCCCGAATACAAGTCTACCTTCATGACCTGCTACTGTCGATTGTGGAAAGTTAGGAATATCTTTGTAAGATATGGTTTCTACATTTTCTAATTGGTCTACTAATGAACCTAGTCCAGAACCGAGAATAACAGCCACCTTTGGCTTTCGATCCACTCTACTTTCGATATATTTTACTGTTTCACATACGCGATCATACATGGAATTCGCTCCTTTATGTTTATTAAAATTTTGTTATGCCATCTTTTGTGACTATACCCTTAATTAGTTTCTTTGCTTGAACTTCTTCTACAACAATGGCATAAGCATTTAAAATCATTTTTGCTGAAGTCCTTTGTTTTTTACGGTCATTAGCATATATAGTTGCTATAGCCTCGCCTTTTTTCACATAATCCCCAATTTTCTTATGAAGTACGATACCTACAGACAGATCAATATCACTATCTTTCGTTTCTCTTCCTGCACCGAGGACGAGAGCAGCTCGACCTATATCATCTGCTTTAATACCTTTTACATAACCTTCTGTTTCGGATAATAAAGGGTCAACGATCTGTGGTACAGGGAATAGTGATGTGTCATCCACAACAGCTGAATTTCCACCTTGAGCTTCAACAAGCTCTTTGAGTTTTTCTATGCCTTTTCCAGACTGAATAATATCTAATAATATTTTTCTTCCTTCTTCTGCATTATTTGCTTTCTCTCCAAGGACTAACATATGAGAACCAAGTACAAGGCATAATTCTGTTAAGTCCTCAGGACCATGTCCTCTCAATGTTTCAATGGCTTCCTTAATTTCTAGAGCATTACCAACAGCATATCCTAATGGTTGATCCATATCTGTTACCACACCAATGGTATGTCTCCCCACATGGGTTCCAATATCGACCATCTCCTGGGCAAGTGTAAATGCATCTTCCTCTTCCTTCATAAAAGCACCACTGCCTGTCTTTACATCAAGCACAATAGCATCTGAACCAGAAGCTATCTTCTTACTCATGATACTGCCTGCAATAAGTGACATGTTATCAACTGTAGCTGTCACATCACGAAGAGCATATAATTTCTTATCTGCAGGTGCTAAATCTGCTGTTTGCCCGCCAATAGCAATTTTCTTTTCATTCACATTCTGAATAAATTTCTCGATGGTCATATCCACTGAGAAATCATCAAATGATTCCAATTTATCAATGGTTCCACCTGTATGTCCTAATCCTCTACCGGACATCTTAGCAACGGGCACACCTGCAGCAGCTACAATAGGTCCTAAGATAATGGTTGTTGTATCACCAACTCCACCTGTACTGTGCTTATCGACTTTTACACCTTCAATAGCTGATAGATCTATAATTTCACCACTGTTTACCATGGCAAGTGTTAAGTCCGCTGTTTCTCGCTTATTCATACTCTGAAAATAGATGGCCATCATAAGAGCTGAGATCTGATAATCTGGTATGTTCCCGTTCGTGTACTCTGCGATAAAAAAATTGATTTCTTCAGTAGTCAGTGCTTGACCACTTCTTTTTTTCATAATGATGTCGTACATCCTCATAAGATTTACTCTCCTTTTCCTACTTATTATTCAAGAAAATTATATCGATTATTCTCATGATTAGCTTATTACTAGTTAAACCTATCTTTCTATGATTAATAATCTGAACCTGTGTCACCTAATCCTTCAACAATAGCAATACCTGCACTAGCACCAATTCTGCTAGCTCCAGCTCCGATAACACTGTTAGCATCTTCTGTTGTCCTCACACCACCAGATGCTTTAACCCCCATATCAGGTCCTACTGTCTCTCTCATTAAACGAATGTCTTCTACGGTAGCTCCACCTGTTGAAAATCCTGTGGATGTCTTCACAAAATTAGCTCCAGCTTCTTTGGATAACTCACAAGCTTTAATTTTCTCTTCATCTGTTAATAAACATGTTTCAAAGATCACTTTTACTAATGCTTGCCCTGCTGCTGCATCTACAACAGCCTTGATATCATCCTTAACAATATCATATTTCTTATCTTTTAATGCACCAACATTAATAACCATATCAATTTCCTGAGCACCATTTGCGATAGCTTCTTTTGTTTCAAAAGCTTTTGTCGTCTTCGTTGTTGCACCTAGAGGGAATCCAACTACAACACAAGTTTTAACTTTCGATCCTGCTAATTCTTTTGCTACGAATGATGTGTAATAAGCATTCACGCAAACAGATGCAAATTCGTATTTTCTAGCCTCTTCACAAACTTTTTTGATTTGTTCCTCTGTTGCTTGTGGCTTTAATAATGTGTGGTCAATGTAACTGTTTAATTTCATTTTCAACACTCCTCTTTCTTTACTTTTATATATTAATGTGGAAGCGTTTACATGTTCTTGTAAAAAACAGTTTAATGGTTATTAATTATACTATGTTTTCCATGATTACATAGATAAAACTAACCATACTGTATTTATGTAAACGCTTACAGGTTTTCCAAAAAACAACTATCTTTATCAATCTCTTTTAACCATCTTTTCAGACCCTTTTAACTGAAGTTCAGGTATGAGTGTAATTTGTTTAAGCTCACGCATCTGTACATCTTTTTCCTTTTCTAAACTTTCAATCAACATCTTCATGCCTATTTTACCCATCTTAGTCGTTGGTCCATTAATAAAACTTATGTTCATACCAATGATATTTAAGGTATCTATTTTATCAAACCCTAGTACAGCCATATCCTCTGGTATGCTTAATTTTTGTTCATTCAATGCTCTCACGCATCCTAACATAGCCATGTTATTACTGACAAAAATAGCCGTAGGCATGTCTTCTAGTCCAAGGATATCCTTTGTCATCTCATAAGCACTCTCATGGTTATATTCACCATCATATATGTACTTTTCATCAAGAGGTATATGATGCATTGCTAGCGCTTTTTTGTAGCCAATCAGTCTTTCCTTAGCTGGTCTTGAATCTAGGAGTCCATTAATTATTGCAATCTTTTTGTGACCTGCCTTAATCAAAGCTTCCACACCATCACATGCACCCTTAATATGATCGATAAATACACCACTAAAATTGGCATATTTTATATGTCCATCCATTAATATAATGGGTATACCAAGATTCTCTAATGTATTCAGAAACTCGCTACTATAACACGCATCACCATAAGTTGGTGTCATAAGAATGCCTTCTATCCTCTGTTCACTAAGCAATTTTAATGCTTTTAACTCTTTTTCTTTGCTTTCATCTGTATCACATAAAATAATGTTCAGCTGATGTGCATCGGCTATCTGAGTAATCCCTTTAATGACCTCCCCAAAGAATGGATTATTAATCTCTGGAATAATCACACCAATGGTATTCGTTTTATTCGTTGATAGACTCCGGGCAATGGCACTTGGTGTATAATTCAACTGTTTAATAGCTTTATGAACCTTTTCTCTCGTTGTTTCTTTTACGTATCCTGAACGATTGAGAACGCGAGAGACCGTGGCTAATGATACGCCTGCTGCTTTTGCTATATCTTTTATGGTAACGGACATCTCCTCATCCTCCTTTAAGTAACCCATTCATCAACTAGTCAACAATAAATATTACTCAATTTTCAACATGTTAACGTTTCCATACACAGTATACATGATTGGTGATATTCTGTCTATGATTTTTTACGACTCTTTTGTTTATACCTATAGGATATTAAGTACTCGAATAGATCCTATCTACCATTGTGTAAATGAAATATGCTGATGTGATTATAACTGTATCAAGGGTATATTTTGAATAAATGTCCGAGAAGGACATAGGCGTAACAAGTAAATATAATACCCCTATAATATATATTTTAGGGTTTTATTATAACAGGCATGTTGCTATGATTAACTTATTATAATAAACGAATTTGAGGTGTTACCATGAGGTTAGTTGAAATTAATGAAGCTGAGGCAATCGTTGAACCTTTTTGGGAAGGAGGTACAAGTGAACATACAAATCCACATAAAAATTATTGTGTTCTAGACGAGTATCATATCAAGTATGGTTCAAACACCATCGGACAAATTAGCCAAGGATGGGCTTTTGCTAGTATCGTAATCGATAAAGCTACAAAAGGCGAAGTAGCAATGTCTCTATCAAGAGATTGCAGTCTAGATATTCGCGCATATGACACATTTAAAATATTCGCATCCATCCCAGAAGAATTATTTCTTGATGTCTATGTGAAGATTGATGGTGTATATGAAAAAATTGGCGATAGAATAAAAGGTCATGGCATAACAGGGGAATACGATTTACCTATCAAAGGTAATAAACTGACAGCCATAAAAATTGATTTTTTACCAACAAAAGATTATCTTATCGCTAACATAGCATGGTTGGGATTATCACATTCCCAAAGGGTACAATATATGGAAAGTCGTACAATGCATTATAACAGCCAATGGACAGGGCTTTTCAAAGACAAAAGCAACGTTGCAATTAATACGGAACTAGGCATTTTATTTGACAATGAAGATTTAGATGGGTTAAGAGCTAAATTTACAAAAGAACCTTTTAAATCAGCCTATAAAGGTATGGTTAAGTTAGCTAAAGGATATATGAACATTGAACCCGAACAATTTATTGGAACCTACGTAGCTAAAGCGGATAGACGTTGGTGCCGTGATCGCGATATGAACAAGCCAGAGATGCATATAATGATGGAAAATTTGGCTTTTGTAGGATTAATAGAAAAAGATTATGATATGTTAAAAATGGCATGTCGATACGCATTGTCCGTAGCTCATTGTACTTATTGGTGCGAAAGTATTATGGGGGTTTTCCCTGGAGCTATCTGGCATCATAGAAGTTTTACAGAAGAGATTTATTGTAAAAGCTGTGGTTATGTTCTGGACTGGGCCGGTTCCTTACTTACACCTTATGGTAAACAAATCATAAGAGATGCTATTACCATGAAAGGATTACCAAGGTTAGAAGCAGATTTTAAATGTGTGGATTATATACGGTACATGAATCAAGGTATTGTATTCAGTGGTGGAAGAATAACTGGTTTACTAGGGTTAGTACACCAATTTCCAAGATATCATTCCAATATACTTGAGGCAGAGCAAGATATCATTGACATGATTCATAATTATGTAAAGGAAGATGGCGGTACATTAGAAGGTCCTCATTATTGGCAATATACATTTTCCAGTGTATTACCTTCATTATATGCCTTAGCGAGATACAAGAAACAACCCTTTTCAATCTATGCTGATTTACTTTCACAAACTGGAAAGTTTATCTTATCACACTTATCACAACAAGACGATGGTACCATATTACTTCCTATTAATGATGCCCATCCAGGTATTCATCTTAATGCGACTATTGCCTATAGTTTTTATGCCTTAACAGGTGAAAAAGTATGGTTATTACTCTATACCAAATTATTAGAGAAAGGTTATGTAAGTGATGATGTGTTTACGTTAGTTGCATCACCACTTGTGGAAAAACCTGAAGGTAATATGGAACTTCAACCAGGATTCTTTGAAACAACAGGGCAAGTGGATATACATAGACAGGGAAAAGATATTAAAAAAGCTCATTTGCATTATTGTAGTGGCGAACTCTATGTGGGGCATTCCCATCAAGATAAAGGTAGCATTATATTAGAAGCAGAAGGTAAAACATTATGTCCTGACTGTGGTACAGGATATTATCACGATGCTAATTCAAGTACCCTATGCTGTGCAAATAATCATAGTTTATTTATGCCAGTTTTTGATAATGGTAAATTAGCCCGCCAGCCAATGGGACGTTATGGTGGAACAATTACTCAGGCAAAACAAGAAGGTGATTTTGTAACCATTGCTAGTGATGAATCAGAAGCATGGGAAGAAGGATTAATGAAATCCTCCACTAGAAAAATACTATCTCCTTGTGCAGAAGTCTATATTGTTATCGATCAAGTTGAACTCTTTGAAGAACATGAAATGAAATTCTTATTAAATGCCTATGCTGACTATAAAAAATTAGACAATGGTAAGTTTAAAGCTAATTTTGATGTCTGTAGTCTAAATGTCATGCCATTAAATTGGAACTGCGAAACCAGTCATGTAAGGCATTTTCTAGATGGTGAAAAAGACGATGTTTACCAATTAGAATTGACCAGCAAAAAATCAAAAAAACACTATATTGTAACTGCCATAATATTAGAGAACAATGATAGATTTGAAGTAGCATTCAAAGATAATGATATGATACTTTCAAGCGATCATTATACCATATCCGTAATCATAAATGATGATACGATACATGTTAATATGGCATAATGGCTTTAGCTTTTTATTCTCCATAAACATAGGGCTGTCTCTTAAAAGCAAATAATGTCAATGTCGTAGTAAAATGCTTTTATATTTTGCAAAACCTCTAGACTATAATATTGCTTTCATGAGACAGCCCAAATCATTTTACTACTTATCTTACTTCCACATGATCCAAATTAATCGCACCATACTCATGATCACCATACAATACCACTACTTGATGATCTCCAGCTCTTAATGCCACATCTATAGATGCCTCACCCCACGTATCCCAGTTAGCTAAGTTATCCATATACACCTTGCCAACAAACTGTCCGTCAATGAAGATAGCTCTAACAGCTTGTGTACCCGTTGCATTAGCATATCTCAACTTAAGATTATATGTCTTCTTCGTATCAACACTGATGTTGAAAGAAACTGTATCATTTTGTTCACCGAAACCATCTATAAATCCATCCCCTGTGTAACCCACATGATTTGTATTGGTGGACACCCCACTCTTAGTCGCTTTTTCAGCCTCATAAATAGGACTGTTATTCGTTTTTGTGGATTTGACATAGACCATATCCCAATAGTCTAAACGATCAATAGTAAAGGAAACGTAAGAGCCTTTTTCATCTGTACCTACTGTGTAATCCAGTGACTTACTCATGGACTCATCTCGATCTGGTGTGGCTAAATACACACCTGATACATTTTTATTAGGTCCAATATAATATTTTGTTTTAAGGTTATATTTAACAATTGGGTCACCTGTTGCATTACGCCACTCATTATCATTTTCACCTGTTAAGTTAATAAGATGAATCATATCGTAATCTTCCTTGAATCGGTACATAGCATAGATAGAATCTGCCTCACCACTACCGTTTACAAATTCATTCTCTATATCAATGAATTGAGTGCCTGAATCACCATAATTAATATCTGGATCATACAATAAGTTTTCATATGCCGTGATAAAATCATAATGTTCTTTCATAGCGTCACGTAGATCAGCTCGCATCGTCTTAGCTAGAGAAGCATAATATTCATGAGGTAACATGGTTGTATGCTCTTCATTTGCACCTAACTCTATATGATACGCACCACTAGCAGCAAATGCCGCATTGGTAAGTCGAATAGAGTTCTTGTCAAACTCGCCAATGGTTAAGTTATCAAGATTAATGGCACCTGTGTTGTCACTATCATATGCTAGTCCAATGGTATGACTGCCTGCAGTTAGTGCTATGGTATAATAAGCATCATGTGCCCATGTATCCCAATTGTCTTGGTCCACAAAAGGTACAGTTGCTACTTTTACGCCATCCACATAGAGATTTCTTGTTGCATTAGAACCAATATCATTACCATATCTAAATACTAATGGATATAAGCCGTCTTCTGTTGCATTAATGGTGAATGTAACCTTATCACCTTGTGCTTCAAAACCATCTACAAAGCCAGTACCCGTATAACCACCATGATTCGTATTTGTCCCCACACCCAATAGACTTGCTGATTCTGCTTCATATTTTGTTCCTGTATTATCACGATAATTCATATATGCAGCTAATACAAGTGCTTTGTCCTGTTGTGATTTTACTTGCTGAATATAGTCGTGGATGGCTTTATAACTGTTAGACTTAAACCAAATCTCACTAAAGTCGAAATCCGTATGACCATTCTTAGTGACATCTTCCATAGCCCAGCCATCTACTGTACCGTCTACAATATTAAAAGTAATGGGATGATCTTCCCCTACTTTTGTTTTGGTTGCATTGATAAGGCTTGAGAATCCACCATCTAATGCCACCGACTGACCATAGTAGTTGTAAAGATTATTTCTCTGACCCATCTGGTCGATCTGCAATCCGCTGAATCCCATGGCGTTAATCGCATCTAAGTATTGATTTGTAATATACGTCTGCCAACCTGTATCTGCTGGGTTAAACAACCATAGATAAGTAGAGTTATTACCAAAATCTACGTTTAATTGATGCTGATGGTTCATATCTTCATATAATCCCCATGAAGGATCAACGCCATATTGATCATAGCCTTCTCTCCCTGCATAAGACATCACATAAGCCATGGAATCAATATGTTGTTCATTGGATGCTTGTATAAGGTCTTTTATGGTATTGGTATTGAGCGTACGTCCAAATAAATCAACCCATGCTTCATCCATTACACCATTTGTGCGTTTTATCATCTCATCATGACGCCACATCCAGTCGTAGAATTGAATGGCACTAATATGATAATCTCTAGCCAAGGCATTTATCATATCTTGGCTTGTCAGTAAACTCTGCCCAGTAGGAAATTCAGCCACATAACCATAACGAGGAAAACGCTCTACATTACTGGAACAGTCAATAGCTGTTGTTTTATACGTTCCTTCATTGACATATGCCTTAACCAAATAACCTTGATAATCTTCTTGTGGTACTTGCCAAGTTATATCTGTTGTTGCTATACTTCCTGCTCCTACAGTTGTTTGGCTTGTCGTACTATATATTTTATTTTCTAGATGATATACCTCCATGGTCACGTCACCTGACCACTGACTTGCTGTTAGGTTCTCTATGGTCACCGTAATAGTAGCAGTTGAATTAGGAACATGTTTAGCTTTATCCGTATGTAACTCCTTAACACGTATGTCATTTTGAGCCTTTATCGGTGTTACTATTAATATGTTAAGCATTAACACCAGCGTTAGTAAGATACTCATTTTCTTTCTCATTCTAAACCCTTCCTTTACTTTATATTGGTTGAGCCCTTTATCCTTCAGTATGCTTGCTGTCAACTTTTATGATTAGTGCATCACCTCCACGTAAATCATACCCCAATTGATAATCTTTGGTACTTCAAAACAAATATACCTACCTCTATCTTGTGCCTCAACAGTATATGGAATAGATAGGCTGTTACACGGTTCATCAGGGCTTGCATAATAGATACCTTTTACTTCTTCATCAATCAATGCTTTAACCTGTATATGCTCCACTTGATGTGGCTCATTTGCTTTGGCTTCATTCCATATATCACTTTCTATACCAATCATATTGATGAAATGAATAACTTTATAGTTCTTCATTTCTCTTATTTGTGTCCAAATAGCACCTGCTACAGGTTCTGGTGAAAAGGAACTGTTTTCAAATAAATATTCCGTATTAATACCACCAGTATAGGTCATGGATATATCAATAGCATGACGATCATAGAGTATATCCCCATAACGCACCATAAAATCATAATAACGTCTTACTACATTTTCATGTTCCTCTAGTAATATGCCATGATTAACATAATAAGGGTCACATAGCACCCCATTATGCTCACCAAGTACCAGATGAAATCCACCACTTGCTGCTATAACAGAGGATGTTAATAACAGGCTATTCAAACATGCCTGTGGATCGCTATCAAACTTCTTATCATAACACTGCATATAAGCAGCTAAAATCACTTGTTTTTCACTCAGTTCTCGGGCTCGATATATTAACTGGTAGAGATGACGGTATGTGTTTTGTGGATCCCACACCTCTATATAACAAGCCGCTTGCTTGCTAGGTGCCACAGCTTCTATACCCCAGTTGCTTACAGCATTGAAGATAAGTCCTATTTCTGGTTTTATTTGTTCTAGTTTATGTTGCGTCTCGTTAATCAGTGGTCCAAACTGCTCATCTAGATGTTCTAATCGCCTGTTATCTTGTAATTTGGAATAAGCCGTTTTCGGAAAACCGTATGTATCCAGATGAATCCCATCAAAATCAAAAACCTCTACTGCTAATTGAAATTGATGGATAATATGATTAAACCATGGGGATGACTGGTGAATGTTCATAATATAGAACCAATCACCTAGATTTTGTGCTCTGCCATCATTGGTATAGAGCCCCCAACTCTTATGGTTTTCATAAAAGGGTTTTGATGCCGCATAGATACACCCATAACCAATAGCTGCCATATTGTATTTGTGGCAGTAAGCAATCTTATCTTCTACTGCTATTTTAGAAAGCTTTCGATCCAGTAAATCTACAAAATAATCTTCCTGTGGTATTAGGTCTTCATGTTTATACATCCAATCGTAGAACTGGACCACATTCAGATGATATTTTGTCATTTGATTAAGATCGGCTTCATCTTTTTCATCTTCTTGATAAAAGTCACTTAAAAAACCATAACGTGGTCTTTCTTTCCAATGATCTAAGACATCAAAAGCTGTCGTTTTACATGAATCTTGAATCTTTATTTCTACACCGTATCCTCTATTTCTTATAGCTGGCGGCATATATTCCACAACAAGATGGTTATCTCCTTCATTCAATACATGGAGTTCTTTAGCTTCAAAAACCACCTCATGAAGATGTGTGACTTTATATTGCAAATACATGGGTTTACTGTTAGCTACCCCATTATATATTTCCACATGTATCTTAACTTTCTCATTGATCCCATACTGCCCTCGATGAGGGTATACATCCTTAATCGTCAACTGAATCCCTTGCTTATTTTCTACTGTATTATTCATTATTCTTTTAACGCTCCTTCACTCATGCCACCTACAACAAAATATTTCTGGCTTAACACATATACGATAATAACCGGTAGTAACGTAATCATAGAAGCCGCAAAAACCAATCCATATTTCGTAGCATGTTGCCCGTTAATACGATGTATCACGATGGGTAATGTTAATAAACTCTCTTTTGCTCCTAATATGATCTTAGCTGTTAAAAAATCATCCCATGTACCTAATAGCACAAGGACAGCTAAGGTACCTATAGCAGGCTTGGCTAAGGGTAAGATTATTTTTCTAAAAATGGTATAATGCCCACCACCATCCACAACAACAGACTCAATGAGTTCGTTGGGTATGGATTGAAAAAAACCTCTTAGGAAAAAGGTGTTACCACATATACCCGTTCCTACATAGAGCAAAATAAGTCCACTTCTTGTACCAATAAGCCCTATCTCATTCACTAACATAAATTGAGGTATTATATTAAGTACTCCTGGAATCATAAGGGTAAATAAATATAATTTAAACAAAACTTCTCGACCTGGAAAAGGTATCTTGGCAAAAGCATATGCTGATAAAGCAGATACCATAATAACCAGAATCGTTGTGGCACATGTAATCAATACACTGTTGCCAAAATAATTAAATATATGGTAGACATTTACAATTTCTTTGAAATTATTAAACGTAAATTCCTTAGGAAATAACCTTGGTGGATTAGGTAAAGAAAATGTAAAAGTCTCAAAAGCATTGCCAATCATAATGACAAAAGGCAATATGAAGATGATAACCCCTAGAATGAGCATAACCCATTTTAGAGAACTTCTTATATGTCTAACCATTCTACATCTCCTCTCAATAATCCACTTTCATCTTTTTATTAAGTATTAAAGTAACAATTAGGATACTCACTGCTGTTAACAGACCAATAGCTGCCCCTTCTCCAAACTTATAGAGTTTGAACGTTCTTGTATATAACAAATATTGAAGCACACTGGTCTTACCTCTTGGATCGCCTCCTGTAAGCACAAGAACTTGTAAAAATACATTGAAAGAACCAATTAACATCTGAACAGTCAGAAAGAATGTTGTGGGTTTAATAAGTGGTATAGTTACTTTTCTGAGTTTTTGAAAAGCGTTTGCTCCTTCAATATTGGCTACTTCATAATAATGCTTATTAATACCTTGTAGTGCAGCAATATATAGTAGCATTGCATACCCTATATTCTTCCATATACCTAGTGTCCATATGGCAAAATTACCACCCCATTCACTTTTTAACCAGTTAATGGGATGGGGAAGAACATGTAATACCTCTACTAACATATAATTAATGGGTCCCTGTATGCCAGGATTAAATAAATATTTAAAGACTAAACCTGCTATAATCCACGACGTTATAACAGGTAAATAATAGATTGTTTTAAATGTAACTGAAAATCGTTTGATACTGTTGACGCCAACGGCAATGATTAAACCTATGCATAATGTAACAGGTGTCACAATAATAGCATAAAGTACATTGTTTCGATAAGCTGTAAAAAACCGCTGACTGGATTCACCTAGTAATTCTTTGTAATTATTAAGTCCTGTGAAAGTCAAATTTCCCGTCATAATGTCATAATCAGAGAAACTAATCTGTATGTTCTTAATCATGGGATAGAATATAAAAGCTATGGCTAATAGGAGCCCAGGTAAAATGAAAAATATGGCTTGCCACGACTTGTTATATGTCTTCTTAGATGAAATGACCTTCTTCTTACTGCCATTTATCTTCATGTCTCATCCTCCATAAAATATAGCTGGATCAATTGACCAAATATAATCAACCTACTTCTCACTTAAAACATCATCAATTAATGAAGCGGCTTGTTTTAAGCCTTCCTCAGTTGTCTGCTCACCACGCATAATACTGTCAAAAGCATCTTTCAGATGTTCTTGAATGGTTGCTTTCTCTGGTGATGGAATACGGGTATTAGCACTGTTTAATTGTTCTAAGTATACAGACCATACCTGGTTATCTGTTAGTGTTGCATGCTTCGCTGCTGATTTAAGAACAGGCATCTGTCCCATCTCTTTACCCATAAGTACCTGTATGTCTTCTGATAATAAGAATTGAACAAATAAAAAAGCTTCTTCTGGGTGCTTGGATGTACTGAATATACCAATACTCTCGCCACCAACGATAGATGATGATTGCCCATTATATGTTGGGATTAAGGCTGGTTTTAGACCTAATTCTTCCCAATCACCTGTAAAAGCAAAGAACCATGGACCTTCTAAGAACATAGCATACTCACCTGATTTAATGCCATCCCATGCATCTGTTGTACCATCTATTTCTTTGATGGTAAACATACCTTCACCATGTATTTCCTTTAATTTATTCATAGCATCAATACTAGCCTGACTATCTAAATATCCTGTAGCTTTGGTAAAGTTTTCATCCGTAAGGACACCACCAAATGTCCAGAAGTAAGGTAAGAAATCCCACTCACCAGCACTGGATACATTAAGGGTATAGCTGCCCTTATCCACACTTGCTTTGATGAAATCTTCCATAGAACTTGGTATATCATCAAATCCTAATGCCTTTAGAGCTTCCATATTGTAGACTGCCGCTTTACAGTTGGTATCAAGTGGCATACCATAGTACTTGCCATTATATAGATTCGTCGACATAGGACCTTCAAATAGATTGTCTTTTAACTGGCCAAAACCGTCCATGTCATCCAGTGATAACAAAGCACCAATCTTTGCAAAACCTGCTACATCGGTAATATCTAATCGAGCCACATCAGGTGTGGTCTTCGTACCCGCACTAATAACAATCTGTTCACGATATTGATCATTACCTTGAGCTATAACTTCCACTTCAATGTTAGGGTATTTTTCATTGAACATGGGGATAATGGTGTCTTGGAAAAATGGTGTTTCTTTATCTGCCCCATAGTTGTGCCAAAAGGTTATTTTCACTTTTTCATCAGATTCGTTAGAAACTACTTTATTGTTGTCTTTTGTTGGATCTGTGTCATCCTTATTTGTATTTTTACTACTACAGCCAGCAAACACCAAACTTAATGTTAATAAAACCATGATGACTTTTTGATAACTTTTCATTGTATTGCCCCCTAATATAGTATAATATGGTTTATAGATTTACTTTTTACATGTATTATTATAATACATTCACAAAATATAAAAATAACGAATTCTGACTTTCTTTATACAAAACCTACTTTTATAAATTACATGTTTTTTTATAGAGAAAATTGTCGATGTAGGGAGTGTCTTTTATGATTTTTAAAATGAAAACCAATCAATTACCTGTCGTTCGATTTATTGGACAGATTGCCTATCATCAACCTTGGAAACATTTTGAGCGATATGCTGATGAATACATTTTATATATTATAAAAAAAGGGGATATGTTTATTGAAGAAGATGGTCAACGTTATCATCTTAAGAAACGTGATTTTTTCCTCTTCGAACCTCATAAGACCCATAAAGGATACCTTGAAGCGCCTTGCGATTACTTTCACATTCATTTCTCTAATCTTCCCCTACAACAAACACCTATTACAGGCGATCCACTCATTCAAGAACTACGGCTTAGACGCTATGTAGCCACAACAAGTAATTGTCTCTCTAATGAGCTACCTAATGATTCTACGTGTTTTATACCCAAACATTTTCATCTTGACCATCTGGATTATTACGGTAATAAGTTAAGAGAATCCATTAATAATTATGAGATGCGCATAGAAAATTATAAAGAAATAGTTTCTACAGAGTTGTTGCATATATGCATTAAAATTGCTCGTGAATATGCCACTTACTTGTTAAATAATACATCCAATCAAGTAAGCAAGCCACTGCATAAAGCTACAGAAGTGCTTCATTATATACATCGTGAGTACACCAACAAAATTACTGGATCTATACTTGCTGACTATTTCGATGCCAATATTGATTATCTGAATCGTTGTTTCAAGCAATTGACAGGTAATACGCTTAATCACTATATCAATATGTTAAGGGTGTCAAAAGCTCAAGAACTCATCATTACAACCAATATGAAGTTTTCTGAAATTGCCTATTTGGTTGGTATTGATAACCCTTATTATTTTAGCCGTTTATTTAAGCAATATACAGGTTGTACAGCTACAGATTTTTATCATGAGCATGTAACGCAAAAAAATGATACTGTCTAATCCTCTTGTTAGACAGTATCATTTTTTTTATCCTCATATTACTAATTCGTTTTGAATCTTTTATTTATGGCTTCTATCAATGGCGCTACCTGAACCATGGTAGGTGCACCTTTCATCCAGATCTGCTGTTTAATAACTTCGATCAGTTCTTCCTTAGTTGCACCTTCCTTTATGGCTTTTACCATTTCTAGCTTAGCTCTTTTTTCATTATTATCAAAAATAGCTGTTGCAAAAGCTATTAAATATCTATATTTTAGTGGAATAACACCTTCTCCCCATATCTGATGATGATACCCTGCTATAGTCTCTTGAAATTCTTTGCCAAAATTCTCTGCAATCATAACACCTGGGGGCACAAACCCGATTTCCTCTTTGAATAATGCTTTATCTTTTTTATCTAACATGCGATAACCTCCTTCAATCTATTATAATTTAATTCTATTATAACATATTGATAATGATTATCAGTAACATTTGTTACGATTTTTCTTGTTTTTCATTTTTCTCATGCATAGATGTATGTTTTATATGAATTTTTGGTTTTATCATTTTGCTAGTACTATCAATCACGCTGAGATATAGGCTTATTCATGTCTGCTTTATTCGTTCAGTCTCATAATATTTAGTTAAATCTTTTTAATGTGACAACATAATTTAAAAAAACATTTACTTTTGAAAGATATTTGTGTATAATGTTATTGTAATTAGAATTTTCCTAAATCAATATATTTAACAGAATAAAAGAAGCAATAGGCTTATGACAATAGTTAGGCACAAGACTTAACTTTTATGTTGCTCCACGAGTTGCTTCATATATTTTTCGCTTTTTTATGCAACCGATTGCGTAAACTTCACATTCTAGTGTCATTGATTATCATATACTTAGCCTACTATTTCCTTTAATTTTTTTCAAAATCATGCAACCGATTGCCCTTAACTGCACTCTCGCTGTCATTGCTTTGCTATATACATATCTAATCGTTATTACTTGAATTCCTCTAACTATCTATTACCTGTTTTACACACATTCAAAACTCCTTTATTACTAATCTTTGTTTATCTCATACTTTGTAGATAAAAACATAACAACATAACGCCACAACATGGAAGGCATTTTAACCAACTCATAGCGTTTATTTACTGAACATTTCATTCTATGAAAGGAGATTATTATAATGTGTATTTATTCTGCCCATTTTCCATAATAAGCGATGATTATTTAATTCATAAGTCTAAGTTTTACTATATTGTATATTAAGTGGAGGTATTTATGATGAAAAGAACAATGAAAGTAAGTATATTAAGTGTACTCATTACGATTTGCTTGTCAATCAGTAGTCTAACAATTAATGCTGCTCCAAGTACGCGTAATGGTGGTGGCGATGAAATTATTCTTCAAGGTTTTTATTGGGGTGCTTGGGATGCTCCTGGCAGCTGGTATGATACCATGTCCAGTAAAACCAGCATGATAGCAGATGCAGGTATTACGATGATCTGGAGTCCTGGTCCTTGGGATGATGACAGTACAAATACTGGTGGATCTGGCTATTGGTGGCATGATTTTGGACTTGATTCTGCTCATGGTACTGAAGCAGAATTAGATAATATGATTTCAACGATGAAATCAAAAGGTGTAAACGTTATGTTTGATATCGTTGCAAATCATGCAGACAGGTTCCATCCTGATTCTCCATGGCCAGTTACATCAAATATCTGGAGAGCAAATGCTTGGGAACCAGGTTTTTCATTTGCTGAGACAAATGAATTAAATACAGGTAACGCTTATAATTACATAAAAGATGCAATGATGGTACTAAAAAATAAGGGAGCTGTAGGTTGGCGTTATGATGTGTGTCATGGATATCCTTCTGATAGAGCACTTGGCTGGAATAATGATACTGGTGCAAGTTTTGCAGTAGGTGAATATGACTGGTCTGGTTATCACTCTCTTTCTAAAAATTTAGAAGATTGGTGTGCAGCTACAGGAAGTACTGGATTTGATTTTTATGAAAAATGGAATTTAAACAGTGGAAACCCAGCTAAATTCGGTGGTCTTCATACGAATCCTAGAGCAGAAGCTCGTGCTAGAGCCGTTACATTTGTTGAAAACCATGATACTGAAATTTCTAGAGGAAATGGAAATAACGCTCCAGACGATTCTATGGGTGCTCGTTCAAAATGTTATGCTTGGATTCTTGCAACACCTGGAACACCATGTATTTTCTGGTCAGACTTGATAGGTGGCGGAGTCGGTTACGACTGGTTAAAAAGTATGATTTGGGTTCGTAAGAACGCTGGAATTAAAGCAGATTCAAATATCCTTTATGATCAAAATAATGGTGGATCTGGTCGAGCAGTTATCGTTGAAGGAACAAATCATAATATCGCTATTGCACTTGACTGGCCTGATTGGAAACCATCAAGTGGAGACTGGCATTCAGCTGCTTCTGGATGGAATGGCTATATGAATGTCTGGACTAATGTTAGTGATAGTGGTAATGGTAACGGTAATGGAAATAATAATGTAACCAAAGTAGTGGCTCATTATGATGTCGGTTACGGAAATTCTATGTCCATACGTGGAGATACTAGCCCATTAAACTGGAATTCAGGAATACAAATGACCAATGCCGGAAATGATATCTGGGTATGGGAAACCACTGATATTCCAAAAGGACAAAAATTTGAATGTAAAGTTCTCAAGAATGATTCTATATGGGCTACTAACTCAAATTGGTGGGTTTATGGTGGTGATACAATCGACATATATCCTAATTTTGCTTATGGTGCAATCAAATTAGAGGATAATATCTTTGATGCATTTGGGTTGTTTAGCAAGTCAAATAAAGTATTTACTCAACTTTCCCCTCAAAATTAGGGTTGGATACATAATTTATTCATGAGTAATCAATAAAAACTATAAAGAATAACCTCTGGATTATTCTTTATAGTTTTTTATAATTTCCTCGTGCATTACGATATTTTACCTTCTTCCTGTGTAACTGCCATTTCTTTTTCTCGTTCCTGAATGCGCAATTGATAATGTTTCGTTATTGCTTTATATTCCTCCAGCCCTTTCTGTCCAGCATCTGTTAACCCATAAACACCTCTTCTAATTCTCTCAAACCACCCATAGAAATTCTTACTTACAATGGATGTGGTTTTATCACCTGTTCCTAATTCCCTTAATTTCTTAGGTGATAATTCCCCATAACGATGCAGACAACAAGCGATATGTATGGACTTTTCTCTATAAGCAGTCATCACTTTCTTCCTGGTACTTCCCCCCACATTATAATCTCCACTACGTTCCTTTATCTCATCAAGAATGCCTTTTTGCTTTCTTTTAGCTCGGTTCATGCTTTGTGCCCGATTAAAAGGCTTGGGATCGCATATGACCTGAACAAGAGGATTTTTCCTGGTAAAAGAGACTACGATTAATCCTAGCTCCAGTCTCCTAATAAGGTGGATTTTATCTCTCCAATCTCTTGAAAAAGTTTTCTTAGGTCGTTGGACCGCAATATATACTTGATCAGTTAGACGTTGTCTTTTGACTCCTTGAATGAGGAGTTTCATATTCAAGTTCTTTTTCAGTTCAATAACGACTAGTTTATCGTCTTTGACTGCCGTTACGTCTAAGGTTTTGACTTCGCCGTTTACTTGATAACCTAGATCTGTAAAGTACTTTTGAATAGGTTCGTATAAGTCCGTTTCTTTAATATTTTTCATTGATTATTCTCCATATGTTTAATAATATTATTATAGCTCTTGTGGGGTTATTTTCCAAGGGGTATAATTGTGTAGTGTACAAGACATTCGTAGGTAAATAGGGTGTAAAACAGGAAAGGTTAACCTGATTATGTTTTCCAAGAAACCACTAGCCAACAAATATGTTATCATTAGACAGCTACATAACTTCCAGCCATCCGTGAAGCACAAACATCAACTATACAAAACTAATATCTCCTTATTGTAAAACCCTTCATTAACAGCGTCCCATTTTTTTAATCAAAAGAATAGCTCCAGTGCCAGCCTCAATAGTCAATCCTTCCAAATTCACCACTTCCTCTTGTTGATATCCCTCTATAGCTACTTTTTTAGCATAAACATCATGATTATGAAATCCAATCTGCTCCAAATCGATATCAAGAGCAATCACTTCATCTTCCTCACTCCAACTACCTATAGCAATAAGCATAGCATCTTCCTTCAAGTAAGCTGAGGCACATATCTTCTTGTTCTTCACTTTAACAGGACAATTACTGTCCCAATAACCGTACATTTTACTGGCTTCTATATGAAATTCATCCCATAAGGCATAGATAGCTGTCGGCTGAACTTTACCCCAACCACTGCGATTGGTCATACCATAAACCATGCCCCTGAACATATGTCCATCGTTCTGAAGCATCTCACCCATAAGTCCAAATGGCATACCAGATATCTCAACCATCCAATAATCAGGATTTTTAGCATAATTGAAACCTTCTCCAAACCATAGGCTGTCGACATAGGGTAATAGCTCTTTATAGAGTAATGTACAATTAACCATGCCAGCATGTTCATTCATGTGATTCCATGAATGGAAATCAATAGTGGCGTTCTTTTTTTGGTCAAGTATCTTTTTGACACGTTGCATCGTATGACGATCGTATGCTACATCATCGATATAGATGCCATCTATGCCTACGGTTTTAACTAACCAATCTAACCCTTCTAGGTAGAAATTATTCAAACGTGATTTTGGATTAACCAAAATGGAGGCACATGTCTGACCTTCATATTTTCCATGCTGAAAATCGTGTTGCCATGCAGGTATGAGCGTTTCATCAATATTCTCTTCTACCCACATCTTACGTTTTACGAGTAAATCATCATTCAACCATTTTGTCGGATCTATGGCTTTCCAGAAAAGTACTTCATCTGGGTTTTGTTTGGGGAAAATTTCTTCACCTAAACTGTAGAAGGGCCATAACTCTTTAACGTGATTGGTAATCTCTCTATGGGTATAGTAAATCTTTACATGCTTATCTCTAGCGTGTGCCTCTTGAATGAACGATTTCATAGCATCTATTTCTACAAATGGATAGTTAATAAAAGGATGTAATTCTTGCCCATGGTGAATGTTTAAGTAATTACAATGTAAGCCTTCCATCTCTGTTAACCAATCTGTTTGCTTTGCATTTTCATGTGGGTGATAGTAACGCGTTTGCCAATGTTTTGCATAATTAATACATTTAAAAGGCGTCATATAAAAATCAATGATGAAGGTTTTGCTTTCACCTTTATTGATTACCATAGAACCTGTTGTAACGAATAGATTACTTCCTGAGGTTTCTTTACTTAGCCTAATACGTCCTTTACCTTCATTATCCCAAATAGGCTTCTGTCTTTTTCTTTGATTATAATAGACGTTGACAAATGGTCTTTCGTAATCATCATCTAGGAACGTACACGCTAATCCTCCATTAATATTACCAACCCAAATAGTATCTTGATGTTCATCATTCCACTGAAAGTCAACAGGTTGAAAGGCTCCACCCTCTTCTCCTAATCCCATACTATACCTAGACGCATACTCCGTAAAAGGTACCTTAGCTTGCACCTCCCTTAAAACCAAATCTTCTTTGGCTATCAGGGTTGTCCTTAGAGACATAAAACCATCATATTCAACTTTTAGCTGGCGCTCGATATCTACTTTTTCACCCACTAGTTGACTCTTTAATTGAACGCTCTCTGATGACTTATTTTCTCTACTAATAGTAGCTGTAAATGGAAGTGGATTCCCTGAATCTCCAAACAATTCAAATGTAATGGGATTTCTGAGCACTTCGTAAGCTTTTTCTTCTATACCACTAAGATCTTCGTTAAAATAGCTGGTTATCTCAGTAGGTAAACAAGCGTTATCGACTGCAATATGACGTCCTTTAATGGTTATAACTTGCTCATTCAAGGTAACAGGTTCAAATCCTGCTGGTACATATTCTTCTTGACCCATGGTGCTGTTTAGCCACTGTAATCTTGATAGCCTCCATAAATCATCATAACCTTTATGTAGCAATACGTCGCCTTCTACATGAAGTTGTAATGCAACATGTGCTTCTTCTTCACCATGGACCATAACACGGACAGTACCCAAATAGTTGCCTGGTGTCACATTTTCTGGCACTTCTATTCCTATCCAAAACACTTGATAACCATCTATAGTCACACCATCATGTTTATACGAGTTGCCATCAGCATCAACACCCTCTAAGTTGTAACACGTGATGTCCTTAGCTGCAATATGATCTGTCAAATGACCCTGACCAGCCAATGAATCAAATAGTAAGTTCACTTTTAGTAAGGATTCATCATCGCTAATACATAACTGAAAGGTATAGATTTCTCCTGGTCTTGCTACACCACTGAACGCTCGTTGGTTGCGTTTTATATACCCTTGCTCTTCTCTTGACGTTATGGGTCTCTTTCTATCTTCACAAAAAATATACATGTTTACCACCTCTCTCTGTTTTTATTCATTTTCTATACTGTCAAACTTCAATTTTCATTACACCCATAAGGGCGTGTAGGTTCACTTGCTATACTTAAATTATTTATACCATTATTCATTGAATAAGAACATGGATTATTCCACACATTATTTGCATTATATTAACTTTGGTGATAAACTTTTAATGAATTAATAATCATTGTAAGGAGATTTATGCGTATGAATTATATCCAACCACCAGTTATAGACTTTCACAATATTAACTATAACCTAAGCACAGTCTTTCGCCATCGGGTACATAAAGACCAATGGGGTGATGACCATTTTGTACCTTATCTCAATAAATTGTATCTTATTCTGGAAGGTCAACTTTCTTTTATGATTAACGATACGTCATTTACGGCTTCAAAAGGGGATTTACTTCTCTTACCTCTTCACACTTGTCAAACCTATCATGTTAATAGCGACTACTTTGATCATTATTACTGCCATTTTCTCATGACTATGGATAACCATAACCTTGATCTTTTTGATAGGATACACTGTCCCTATAATCTTCATCTAGATGACACCCAATATACTTATTTTATTGATCTGTTTGATACTTTAACCCATACTTTTAGCCAAGGACCCTCTGTTATCCATACCCTAAAATCTTATGATCTGTTTAACCATATCCTATTAACTTATTTTGATATGATTCAGAATGATATTATATCCATCGAGCCACAACTCTACCTGACACAGATGTTTAAAGTCATGGATTATATTAAGCAAAATATGCATCGTCAATTAACCGTTGAAGAGATGGCTAACAAGCTTCATTTACACCCTAACTATTTTATCCGTCTTTTTAAGAAACATTATGGGATGGCTCCTATTCAATATATAAATACCATCAAAATAAAAAAAGCTTGTGAACAATTATTACTAGGGCGTGATGCCATTAGTCATATTGCTACAAGCCTTGGTTATTCGGATATCTATTATTTTTCAAGATTATTTAAGAAACATATGGGGGTCAGTCCTACTGGTTATCGCTGGAAACACAATCCAAATATTTAATATAACCCTAATCTTATAGGTCACGAAACTCCCCTGGCGTTATCCCTTCATATTTTTTGAAATACCTTGTAAAACTCTGCGTATTATTGTAACCAATCTGTATGGCAATATCTTTTACAGTCAACTCTGCTTTTGCCAGTAATACCTTCGATTCATTAATACGTAAATGATTAAGATAATGGATAAACGTCACACCTAAGTTATCTTTAATAATTTTTCTAAGGTGTGAATAGCTAATATCCAGTTTATCAACTAACCAATTCAAATCCAACTCACTATTACTATAGTTTTCATGAATTAGGGCAAGTACTTGTTGAATATGCTTCTTATCTTTAGCATTGTTATTTTCTTGAAAATTAATGACGCTACGATAAATATAGAGTAGCAGATCTCGCATCTCCTCTATGGTATCTTGCTCAGCTAAAGACCTAAACATATCGTATGATTTTTCAAAAACTTCCGTCACACTGATATTTGCCTCTATAAGATAATTCATGGTGCGACTTAGTAAAGAGTAGAAAATAGGCATAATACTCTCAGATGCCACATTTCCCTTATCTTTAATCTGTTTAACCATAGCATTCATGGTATACTCTATATCGTCATAATCATTCTTTTTCAAATAATTAATGATGTATTTTTCTTTCATGGTATCCTGCATATCTAAACTTTCGTTATCCTTCATGGCCTCATAAGTGTTGATACTATTGTAGCCCATGGTTACACGATAATTAAGGACCTCTATAGCTTCCAAGTAAGATAAACGAATACGTTCGCGTCTTTTATATACATTGCCTACGCCTATGGAAATCGTAAAATCCTCAAGTACTGCCGTCTGTCGCATAATGGATTTTGTGATTTCTTGAATACGGCAGACCTTACAATCATCTGTTAAGCCTAACAATAATACCACTTTGTCCTGTTCAATAACAGACCCTGCTCCCACACATCCAGCTTGATTACTTACTTCTTCTGCAATTTTAAGGAGTAAAGTCTTATAATAATATTGTTCTTTATAGAGAAAATTCTTGGAGAAATCTATGTATCGGTCAATGGATAGTACCAAAGCACAGTATTTCTGTACGTTATCATAGAATACGTCATGAAGGTGTGTAAAATCGCCTCTTATAATCTGCATAACATAGGTTTGACGAATAGCAAACTTATTACTCTCAAATAGATTCATGATTTTCTGGTCTTCTTCAAGAATATTACCAACGACATCCGAGATAACATCCAATTCATTCTTTCTATCCTTGTCACGGTCTATTTTTTCTTTTAATTTCTCCAAGATATGTCCTATTGGATTATAGAATTTTTTACTTATAGCATAGGCGAAAATTAATCCAAGGATAAAAATAAGGAGGGATAGACCCATAAGCCATAATTTGAAATAATTAATTTGTTTATAGAGAGATTTTAAAGATATCGCTTTAATATAAATAAGACCTGTAGCTTCTGACTTCACATAAGATATCATGTATTTTTTATTTTTTATATTGTGATTAAAAAAACCTTTGTTATCTTGTCCTTGAATAATGTGGTTAACAAAGGATTGGGTTACTTGATCACTTTGATTGTCTGGTTTGGATATAATAGCACCCTGGTCATCCATGATATAAAACAAACTTGTCATTTCATTATCTTGGTCATAAGGCAATTCAAACACTCGCTTATGGATATTCACCACCAAGGCCCCTTGATAATTAAATGTGTTAAATAACTCCAAAGGATAGATAAATGTGGTCACATCACTGCCAATATCACGATCAACATCTACTAATTTAGGATTGTTCATCAACTCTTCATTAACAGGTTTTCGAATAGGCAATACTTTAATCCGATCCCTATTACGTCTATACACATCCATCCATCGGGTATCAAAAAAGTTATCTTCCGTATAGAGTTCTTTCCATGAAACAATAAGATCGTCTGTCTTATCATTGAATAAATAAATTGATTGTATATCGTTATTAAGAACCTTATAGGACAATAAGATATTACCCACTGTCAAGTTCTTCTCTACGTAGTAGTAATGATGCCTTGTGCTCTCTTTATTTTGCATCTCAAACAGCTCTTGTACGTCTTTATTTAAACCAATTTGTAGTACATTGTTTTTAATTCTTTCCATAAATGCATCCACATCTTCTTGCAACAATTTCAGATTATCCATATTGGAATCATTTATTTCATTGGTAAAAAACCTAAACACATTAACAAAAAAGAACGTAGCAAATAATGATAAAGGAATCATTAAAAAAACAATATATGTCAAAAATAACTTCTTAAAAAAGCCACCTTTACGCTTTTTCACCTTCTCCTTAAGCATAATAGCAAATCCCCCTGTATCTGTATCTATCTTTATATATTTTAACATCCCTTATATAGGATTACAAATAATGTAACGCTAAATACGGCTATAAGGTTAGCCTTTATATTAACTCACCTTATAGCCTTCTAAATACTTTTCATGCTACTCCATATATATTGGATTACTTAAGCACAGTAATGCCTTTGACTCCACATCTCTAATTTCAATTCTATAGAATGAGGACTGACTTGGTAGTTCCAAGGTTAATTGATTTGTCAAGATATCTATAGGTACCTCTTTCACTATACCTTGTGAGCCAATAATGAATAATATACCTACACGTGTTTTGTGAATAGTCATTTTCAGCATTATAGTATCCAAGTCATTGACCTGATATACTTCTCCGATACCCTGTTCTCCAATATATGGTTCAACACGAGGAGCGCTGGGATTTGCTGTTATACATGCTCTCCCAGCTTTGATCCCTTCCAAAATACTTGCCTTACTAAAAGCATCAGCTTCTACCCAAGTCGTTGGACAACCATACCACTTTCTAGGTTGTATCTTGTGAAAATCACTTCCTCCAACAGCAATCAATCGCTTACCTCTACATAAACAATTATGCCACCAATCAATCGCTTTCTGATTCTCTTCTGAGTACCAAGCATTCCAAACCTCCACATGGGTAAAATCAAAGTCATTCAATCCCCATTTCCACACATCTTTATGAAAAGGGTGGTTTAGTGAGATGATGGACTCTTTTGCCTTACCTTCTTCCACATATTTCATAATATCTTCTTTTCGTTCACATATAAAATGAGATATAGGGTGATGGTGCCCAATAAAATTCATGTGTCCTTGATACGTGCTAAGTTCTACCCCAGGTATGATCACCAGATTTTCAGTAGCGCTAGCGGTATTCTGTGAAAATGTATTGTGATCTGTAGTTGCAATAAAATCTAAAGATTCTTGTTGCACAAAACGCTTCATCTCATCCAAAGAAAACATGCCATCACTATGAAGAGTATGGGTGTGTAGATCCCCTTTATACCACTTATTATGCTTATATGTGGTACATATACGAAATGAGACTTCACAAGACTTTGTTATATGTACAGCCCCTATAATGATGGTCCATTTTCCTGATAAAAGAGGACCAGGTAAATAGCCATCTGAAGCATAATCGTCGCTCAGTACATATCTATTTTTCGCATGATTACTCCATCCACGATAGCCTTTCGTATCTTCAATACTTACATCAATAGCCTGACGCCCTTTACCTTCCACTTGATATAACACTTCTAATTTCTGCACATTTTCAGGTACCCTAAAAGGTATTCTTATAAATTCCCCCGTCTGTTCTTGTTCGAGAGTATATGTTATATGATATACGTCATCTCTTATTCCCCATTTCATTATAATCCTCCTGCAAGTCCTGTTGCTTATTGTATGGGTATCATAATAACCCCTAATTGATCAATTTCTGTATTGGATCTACCATAAAAACCTGCTATTTGCCAACCAGAAGGTGCTTGAATTGCCAACTGTTCATCGGTCATGGTACCACCTTCTAATACACGACCTAGACTCGTTACAATCTTCAAATAATATACCCTTGGTTGACTCCAATACCATTTCTTCCCTTTATGCAGGGTTATCTGAGTGACATATTCGTTATCATCCAAATTCATCTCATAATAGTCGCCACCTTGACCACCGGCGCTGAAGGTCTCACCATCTGCATAAGATATACTAATAGCATCTAATCGATCATCACTTCGAATAGCTACTTTAGTCATCTTATTATCCTGCATATCTGGGAGAAAGTTAAAAGGTTCTCCACCTGAACCACCAAATGATTCACTTAATTGAATAGTATCGGATAAGGTATAGTCTAGTGTAAGACTGGTTGCAAAATGATCTGACAGACGTTCTCCCTCTTCATCTAAAAAAAGTTCATTCTGAATCTTATAGTTTACATATTCAAAACTAATGACTTCACTACTGCGATAGAGAATTTTATCCACTGTCTCATAATTAGGACCACTCAGATCCTCATTAAGATCTTCTAACGTATCATCATAAGGTCTAAAAGCTGGTATATCCCCTTCACGTATATATTCAATCCAAGGATCTGTTAACCCGCAAGCTTCCGTTAAGTTTGCATATAGTTGATCACACTCTCTTGTGTAGAAAGCATTGGTATCACCAAGGAGTATAATCGCATTACCTCTTGAATACTTATTGATATACGCTGCTAGTTGAATAAAATTATCATGTCTTGCTTCTCTGGAGCCTTCGTCACTACCTGCGTCTGCATGAAGGTTATACACATCTACGATAGCTCCTGGCTGTAATTCCATCCGTTGATAGGAAAAACCTTTTGGTGTTAATTCATCTGCACCATGATAGCCAAATGGCGGGCAGGTTAAATTCCCATGGGTCATACGCCACGGTACATTATGGTCATCTTTTATTGGAAACTTCGATAACACATTAAGCCCGCTACCAAAAGGCACATTTCCTGGATGTTCCGTTACATAAGGAAAACTAGCCTTTTCCAATAATTCATCGTGATAAGCAAAGTCTTCCTGCACAGCTACAAGATCAAACTGATTCATTAATTCACCGATCCTCTTGGTGTTTTTTGCAGGATCTGCGCTAGAAAGAAACCCCGGTAATCCTGCAATATTATAGGTTAAGATAGAAAAAGTGTTTGTCTCTTCTGTCTCTGACTGGGCTCTAACGCCAATCTGTAATCCCCCTAAAAGAAGCACCAACGATAAGATATAAGATACCATTACCTTTTTTACTGTAAACCGACCTGTGAACATACACATCACTCCTTATTTATTTTTTAATGCTATCCCTTTGTTGATCCTACCATAAGCCCAGAAATAAAATACTTCTGTAAAAATGGGTAGATAATCAACAGTGGTATGATAGCAATAATGACACCTGCCATTTGGGTATTCTTTGTAATGATTGTAGCTGATGAGGAAGCGTCAGAATCAATAACCAGTCCCTTTAATGCAATCTGTAATGTATACTTTTGTGGTGAATTAATAAAGAGTACTGCCTCCATAAAGTGATTCCATCGTTCTACAAATTGGAACAATGTCACCGTTGCTAGACCTGGCTTGGCAAGAGGTAAATATATCTTAATAAACATCTTCCATTGGCTAGCTCCATCAATATAAGCTGCCTCACCAATGGATTCTGGTATACTTTCAAAAAAGTTTTTTAATAACACAATAGAATAACCTGTGATAAGACCTGTAATGATAATGGCCAAGAGTTTATCAATAAGGTGTAACTGCTTATATAACACATAGAGTGGTATCATGATATTCTGTAGTGGTATCATCATGGTAATTAAGATCATCCCCAGAATGATCTTCTTACCAGGAAGTTGTTTACGAGAAAGAGCATAAGCTGTAAGGGCACAGAATCCTACGTGTAGAACGGTTCCACAAACTGTTACAATAATGTTATTCATAAAAGGACGTATCATCTTAACTTGCTGAAATAATGCTTTATAGCCATCTAAACTAAACTTACTTGGCCATAATTTTATACCTGGATTCATGGAGTCTAAATCAGTAGAAAACGATAAAGCAAATGTATTAAGTAAAGGAAGCAACGTCATTAAAATCATCATGATCATAAAAAGGATGTTGCAGGTAAGAAAGATTTTTCTAGACATGGTTTTCTGATGTTTTAACATTTAGATTGCCTCCTTATCTTTCTTAATAATGAATTGATATAATCCGAGGAATACGGCTGTAATCATAAGCATAATGAATGCAATGGCCGATGCATAATCCATTCTAAAATTCTTAATACCTAGGTCATAGGTATACGTCATGGCTACACGTGTCTTATCAATAACTGCAAAGTTAGTTAATACATAAGATTGACTAAACATGCGCAATACACCAATAAGATTTAGCATAAATACAACTTTCATGGTACTAAATAGCCCTGGTAATGTAATGTGTAAAGTCTGTCTTAATCGACTGGCGCCATCTATAGCTGCTGCTTCGTAGAGATTTTTATCTATGCCAGCTAACGCTGCCAAAAAGATGACACACCCATAACCAGCTGTTTTCCAAGTATTTAGAAATATAAAGATTGGCTGAATCAACTTGATATTGGTCATGAAATTAATGGGTTTCATACCAAACCATTTAATGACTTCATTAACCATACCAGTATCGGGTGCTAATAAACTAATCCATATACCGCCTATAGCAACCCATGAGAATAAATTAGGTGTATAAATAATGGTTTGTGTAAACTTCTTAAATTTCTTCTGCATGATTTCATTTAATAATAGAGCTAATAATACTTGCATGATGAATCCGACGATCAAGTTACCGCCACCGATCTGCAATGTATTCCTAAATGAACGCCAGAAATCAATATCTGTTAGTATCTCTCTATAATGTGTGAATCCTGCAAAAGTATGTCCTCCACCAATTTTATAGTGTTGAAGACTCATAATGAATCCATTGACAATGGGATAATAGCTAAAAATGATAAAATAAATAAGAGCTGGCAAAATAAGCAAATAAATCCCTTTATTTTTGGACATGCTCTTACTCAACATAGGTTTTTTCTTTAATTGTGAACCCATCATAACCTCCGATGTCTTATATTTTGATGGTTGCCTTGGCTTGTAACCAAGACAACCTTTTCTATTAATCGATATATTTTTTTGCTTTCAATTCTTTTTGCATGTTAGCTACAGCTTCTTCACCGCTTACTACACCAAGCATTGCTTGTAACGCATGTTTCTTAATAATATCCTTAGCATCCTTGGATGTTTCTCTAAGTACTTCGCTTTTTCCATATTTAATGATAATATCTCTCGCTTCTTCATAGTGAAGTGGTTGAGGAAGTGGCGATTTAAAATTCAATGCTTTCGGTACAACGATACCGTGGTCAGATGCATGTTCTGTACCAATTTCAGTTAATACATACTTGCCATCAACAATATTATAATCGTGTCCTTCTATACCTAATGTATTAATAATAATACCTTCCTGAGTATAGAGTGATTCTTCAAGGAACTTAAAAGCTTTTTCTTTATTTTTACTACTTTTAAGCACTAACCATAGACCATCTTGCCCACTGGTTAAGGTACCTTTACCATGTGCATCTAATATAGGAGGCAATCCTTTGATTTCAAAACTGGAATCAGGCTTTTCACTTCTTACTTTCGTATTAAATAAACCTACCCAGTTATCCCAGTATACAAAGGCTCCTGCTTTGTCACTAAGAATCATTTCACGACACGCTGAACTAGAGTTCGTAGCAAAATTAGGGTCCAATAAACCGTCTGCATATAATTTAGCAAACCAATCATAAACAGGAATAGCTGCTTCGGTTGCCCATGGAATGTACCATTTACCATTCTCATCCATAGCTTCACCATCAAACAAACCATAAGCACTCATAAAAGGTTGTAAATCATAGATATTCTTTATTGTTATGCCATATGTATCATCTTTCTTATTGCCATCAGGGTCTTTCTCTTTGAATGCTTTAAAAACAGTATAATAATCATCTAATGTTTTCGGTGTACCTAACCCTAGTTTCTGTAACCAATCCCAACGGATAAGTGGCATTCTTCCACCTTCATATTTATTAAAAACAGCATATATTTCTCCATCGTCTCGGCGAATACGATCCCATTCCGATTGTGAAATAACTTTTGGATCTGTAAGAATTTCTGAACTTTCAATATAAGAGGTTAACGGTTCAAATAGACCCGTTTTATTAAGTTTCTCAAAATCATCTGAACCCATACAAACAATATCGTAATCTTCCCCAGAAGCTAAAGCTGCCGTAAGTTTTGTATTGTATTCTTCTCCTGTTATTTTTGTTACTTCAACTTCTATACCTAATACACGTTCAATTTCTTGTTGCCACAAAATATGTTCATCTGGATCTTTCCCCCCTGTAATAGACGTTAATATTTTAAGAGGCTTTGTATTTTCTTCTGTAGCCTTTTTATCTGTATTCGTGTTACTTTTTTCATTATTTTGATCTGTTGCTACATGGGTACTTGGTTCTTCTATCTTTTTCCCAGTACAACCACTTATACCTACTATTAATATGAAACAGCATACTATGATAAAACTTCTTTTTATTTTCACCAAATATCTCCTCCTAATATTTATATAACTGTTAAATATGTATCGATACTAATTCTTTTTCGAAAAAGAGTTTGTTAACATGCACAATCAAATTGTATCACAGAGGTTTCATTTGTAAAGATTCACTTTTCGTTTGATGCTTCAGTTTTACTTATTCCGTCTACAATCCCCTATTATAGCCTTTCCACAGAAATCACATACTGTAACTACAATAAAAAGAGGCAGTCTTGTAAAGTTAATCATGTCAATGTTGTGGTAAATTATCTAGCCTATAAGACAATTAGTGATTGGTTTGCTGATAAATAAAATAAGCTATATTGATAAAAAACAAAAGATGACTAAAACGTATAGCTCGTTTCAATCATCTTTTAGTACGCACACTAGTAATTTTAACTCTATTTTAGCTTAACGGCTTGACTCTATTTAATGTATAACACACACTCTCAAAATCTTTTAAAACTGGTAGTGTTAATCCACCATACATCAGTTGGTCACCACCAAATATACCTTCCATTCCTTCTATGGCATAATCATATGCCTCATGCAATCCACTAAGCTTCACATGTTGATCCATTGGATTAGGTATACCAAGTATATTCATATAGAACACGATGGCTTCTGTTTGGTCTGTTGATACAAACATCCATGCTGCACTATTATCTTCAAAAGGACTCTTAAGGCGGTAGAAGTCACCAAACTGAATCAACTGACGATTTGCCTTATAAAAAGCTATCTGCTGACGCAAAGTGTCCATCTCATCCTCACTGTACTGTGTGATATCAAGTTCATAACCCAGATTACCGCTCATAGCTACATGAGCTCTTGTTTCGAGTGGTGTTACACGTTCAAGTTGGTGATTAGGTACAGAGGATACATGACTACCCATTGCCATAATTGGATAAACCATACTCGTACCATATTGAATCTTTAATCGTTCGATAGCATCCGTATCATCACTGGTCCAGATCTGTGGCATATAATAGAGCATACCTGGGTCAAAACGACCACCACCGCCAGCACACCCTTCAAATAACACTTCTGGATGACGTTTTACTAATTCCTCTAAGACATAATAAAGTCCTAACATATAGCGATGAGGTGTTTCCATCTGTTGCTTAGGTGAACGACCCTTGGATGATACATTAGACATATAACGATTCATATCCCATTTTACATAGGTTATTGGTGCACTTGACAATATGCTAGAAACTGATTCACGAATATAGTCGCATACTTCTTTTCTAGAAAAATCTAATGTCAACTGATGCCTTGTCAAGACATGCTCTCTTCCCTCAACATACAAACACCAATCGGGATGTTTCCGATAGAGTTCACTATCTGGTGATACCATCTCTGGTTCAAACCATAGACCAAAAGCCATATCCATCTTGTTTATATTTTTTGCAAGAATGTCTAAGCCACCTTCAAGTTTATCATTATTAGCAATCCAATCTCCTAGAGAACTACGGTCATCATCCCGTTTGCTAAACCAGCCATCATCTAGTACACATAACTCAACACCAATCTCACTGGCCTTCTCAGCCAATGCTTCAATGCTTTTTCTAGTGAAATCAAAATAAGCTGCTTCCCAACTATTGATCAATACAGGGCGCTCTTTCTCTTTCCATACACCTCTCATGAGGTTTTTACGATATAAGCGATGGTACTCTCTAGACATACCGCCTAGTCCTTCACCAGAATATACCATGACCACTTCAGGTGTTTGGAAGGTTTCTTTTACTTCTAATTGCCAAGAAAAATTGAAAGGGTGAATCCCCATTAATACACGGGTACGATCATGTTCCTGGACAGATACATGACCACAGAAATTCCCACTGTATACAAAGTTAAAGCCATATACTTGACCGGTCTCTTCTGTTGCATCAGGTGTTAATAATGCCAAAAATGGATTATGCACATGACTACTAGCCCCTCTTGTACTTCCAATACTTTGAACTCCAGGCACTACTTTTCGTCGTACAACATGACGTTCTCTTGCCCATGCCCCTGATAGATGCATCATATCATAATTGGCATGTTCAAAGTCCACACAGCAACTTTGGGCACTTAATATCTTTACTGCTGCTTCACCTTTATTAATGATCTGAACAGAACGTGTTATTACATTAAGCTTATTAAATACCGTGTAGCTTAGAACAACCTGTACGCCACTTACAGTATCACTTAAAATAATATCTAATGTCTCAGCTTCTTCTTCATTGGCATAAGTAGCTGGAAGTCCTTCTAATTCTTTTTTCCCTTTATATTGATGATGGCTTTCGTATGTGAGATCCATAATTGTTGAACCGTTTGCTTGCTCAATATGTAGTGCAGGCGTACGATGGTCTACATGTCCATATGTGGCATATTCCAACAGAGCTGTATCAAGTGCATAGTTTTCATCTTCCTCAACAGGCATTAAGCTCCATGTTATTGGTTTGGTTGTTTCCATACCCTTCGTATTGATGTGCCTTATTTTCTTTCCATAGTAGACATGAATCAAATGATCATATTGATCTACCTTACAGATATAACTAACGTCTTTTCCTTGTAAATGAAATATTTTTTCATTCTCATAATAAACAATACTCATTAATCTCTTCCTTTCTACTTATACTATGTATCAATACTTAACATTCTATAAGCAGTATAGCTTAGAATCCATGATTAAAGAATGGTTTTTTGTATCAAGCATATGGTATTTTGTTGACAACTGTGTATTTCCTTTACATGACATCATGTCATATCTTTTGCTTTTCAGAAACACATATATCATGTATTATAGTAGTAGATAATTAATCATTACCATGATTATGATTAAACCCAGACAATCATTAAGATAAAGCAGGTGACTCATATGGAAAACATATTAGGACATAGGAGCAGTTCTTATAATCTTCAAGTCAATTACTATGGCGAAGAAAAATGCAAAAGTGGACATTATCATGGTCCTGCGGTTCGTGACGATTACCTCATACACTATATTCATGAAGGTAGTGGTACTTATAAGAGCAAGGGAAAAATCTATCATCTCCATGCTCGTCAAGGCTTCTTAATCTGTCCAAATGATGTCACCTACTATCAAGCCGATTATGATAACCCTTGGCACTATACTTGGATTGGTTTTAATGGCAGTGATGTACATGTCATCCTAGACAAAACTGGATTATCAGGTGATCATCCGATTTTTCATTATTTTCAAGATGATAAGCTTGCTGATTATTTCAATCAAATGAATAGACTGGACTTATTAGGACAAGGTAAGGAAGAATTCTTAACGGGGCTAGTCTATATGATTCTAGGTTCTCTTATTAGTAACAATATGGCAAAAGATACTTCTTTACACAAAGGTAGCATCCAGAAAATCTATTTACATGAAGCCCTACGTTATATCCATAATCATTATTACAAAGACCTAACTATCGCTGATTTAGCCAACTACTTAAGTATAGATCGCAGCTATGTGTATAAGATTTTTATGGAACAATTACAGCAATCACCTAAAAAATATATCATGCACTATCGCTTTAAAAAAGCTTGCTTCTTATTACAAACAACCCATTTATCAATTCATGCTATTGCATGTTCAGTAGGTTACAAAGATGGGTTAACTTTTTCTAAAGCATTTAATAAAGTTTATCATTTATCCCCTACCTATTACCGCCAAAAGCATACTATTAATCAAGAGAAAGGATACGATACCCATGTATAAGACCATCGGCATGGTTGCTCATGTGGATGCTGGTAAAACCACTTTACTTGAGCAAATACTCTATCATACAGATACAATACGCCAAGCAGGTCGTGTTGATAACCAAAATACATTCCTTGACTACCATACTATCGAGAAAGAAAGAGGTATTACTGTTTTTTCCGACCAAGCTGTGACGACTTGTGGAAACATCACATTACAACTCATTGATACCCCTGGGCATGTGGATTTTTCTTCAGAAATGGAAAGAGCGGTTCGCATACTGGATTATGCGGTAATTATCCTCTCTGCTGTTGAAGGCATAGAAGGACATACAGAGACTGTATGGCATTTATTGCGAAAATATAATGTTCCTACCCTATTCTTCATTAACAAATTAGATCGTGTTGGGGCTAATCTCTCTCAAGTTATGAAGGAAATAAAAGAGCGTTTTACGAAAGATATGATCCTATTGACCCAACCTTCTCTTAGTGAAAACGTTGTACAAAATTTACTTGTTAATCCAACGACAGAACTTATAGAGTCCATTGCAGAACGTGATGATACACTTATGGAAAAATATCTTAATGATCAACCTATTCAGCTATCAGAGATAAAAAATATCATAAAAACTGGGTTTAACCAATGCGAACTATTCCCTTGCCTATGTGGAAGTGCTCTTCAAGGTATAGGCATTCGTCCGTTGTTAGACATTCTCCAAGACCTTCTACATACCCAGCAACAAGATATGTCACATGAACCATTAAGTGGACGTGTTTATAAAATACGCCATGATGAGGCTGATCATAAATTAGCCTTTATAAAACTTAAATCTGGTCAGTTATCTGTAAAAGATACCATTGAACATACTCTTCAAGATTGTGAAAAACAGATTGAAAAAATTAATCAGATTAGAGTCTATAACGGCACTAAATATACCACTGTAGAATCTGCTAAGGCTGGTCAATTAATCGCCGTAACAGGCTTACATCATGCCTACGTGGGAGAAGGTATCGGTGCTATGCTTGACGACAAACATTTTACCCTGATGCCTACTTTACAAGCAAAAGTTATCTATAAGGATGGCGTCAACCCAAAGGAGATTCTTCACCTTTTTACTATGCTTACTGAAGAAGACCCTGCACTCGACGTTCTATGGAATGAGACACTAGGAGAAATCCACATTAAAGTGATGGGTACCATACAATTAGAAGTACTTACCTCTATTATTTTAGAACGCTTTAATCAATCCATAACCTTCGATTCTCCAGAGATTCTATATCAAGAAACCATCAGCGCCAAAACCCATGGTTTCGGACACTTTGAACCATTAAAACACTATGCAGAAATAGAATTTGATATGGAGCCACGTCCTAGAGGCACAGGTGTCTCTTTCTCCACAATCTGTAGCGTGGACATTCTCCACACAAGATGGCAGCGTCTCTGTGAAAAAAACTTACTGGATGCTTGTAAAAAAGGTATGTTAACAGGCTCCCCTCTAACAGATGTCCATATCACCCTTACAACAGGACGGTCCCATGTGAAACATACCAGTGGTGGTGATTTCAGACAAGCCACCTTTAGGGCTATCCGACAAGGTATTGAGAAAATAGATAATCTACTCTTAGAACCTTACTATACATTCAAAATCAAAGTTGAGAGTCAGCTATCTGGACGGGTTATGATGGATATTACCAAGATGAGTGGGCATTTTGCAGCTCCCATTATTTTAGAAGATCATGCCATCATCACAGGTACTGTACCTGTATCCACAGCCATGAACTACCCAACAACCTTAGCATCTTTCACCTCAGGTAAAGGGCACATTTCCTTTGTGTATGCTGGCTATGATATCTGCCATAATACAGAAGATGTTATCGCCCGCTTGAACTATAATAAGGACGCTGACAAAGAATATACCTCCACATCTATATTCTGTTCCCATGGGAAATCTTATTCCATTAAAGGAAGCGATATAGATACCCATCTCAACCGATAGTAACTCTCTAGCGTTGTATAAAATATGGCTATTGTTCTACTTCATGTTTTCGATCATCTTATCTAGTGAACAGACTGCTTTAGGATTAATAGCCTTTAAACACTCCCTATATGCAATAAGATTAGTAAACTCATCAATGCTTGTCCCCCATAAAATTCTTTCAAGGTTTTGCCTTATTTCATGAATATTCTTAAGCTCAATATCTTGAACCTGCTCCTGACTCAGCATCTTCAAAGTAGTTGCCAAAGCTTCTACAACCCGCTCTTCTTTGGCATCTCGAATCACTTGTATCTTCTTATCTTCATAAGCCAAAACGGTGTGGTCTGTTCCCTCAATTTGACTGATTAAAGCCTTTGTCTTTCCAACAACACAACTATTTCTTTGACATTCCCCACAATACTGCTCCCCAAGACAAATCCCTCTAATATTATTATCCATCAACTCATAGTACGTCTTTAATCGCTCTGAAGTACCACTATACTTGGTACCTTTCTCACCCTTACTCATGATAAGCAATTTTTTAACTCTAATGACTGCTATGACAGTAATGACCACCATGAAAGCAATGGCATATAACGAACTTATGTATTTATCAGGTACTGTGCTATAGAGTTTTGCTAACCCAAAAAACATAAAGATACTGGCTGCTATTAATTTTATGGTTAATTCAGGCACTTTATCTCCAATCTTCTTACCTACATATATACCTAATCCCCCTGTCACAAGCATACCTGTAACCGTACCCATTAAAATCAATAGGGGAAACTGAGCATCAACTGATAGGGTAATAGCTGTTAACTGAGTTTTATCACCCAATTCACCAATAAAAAATGCTGTAGCAACGGTCATAATAGGCCCTAAAGAACCACCTATTTTTTTGTCTTCGTCATTATCCTCATCCATTTGCAAGGTCCATAGCGCGAAAACCACAAATGCAAATCCTGCTACCATCTGAATCGCAGATACAGGTACGAACCTGGATAAATAACTTCCTAGTACAACAGCCAATCCATGATTCAATAACGACCCGAAAAATATACCTATTAATACCATTTTCACCTTATACTTTGTCGCAAATGCCATAGCAAGAATTTGGGTCTTATCCCCCATCTCTGCAATAAATATAAGCCCAAGTGCTTTTAAAAATTCAACTAACATCATGTCCTCCTTGTAAGATGTACTCTCTATTTTTCTAAGGGTTATAAACGAAAAAAAGAAGTCAAACTCAAGATTAGCATACAGGCGTATACTAATCTAAAAGTCTCACTTCTTTAGCATTCATCTAAAGCAAATAGAACCAGGATTTCTCCATTATGTTGACTCTATTCATGACCTTAGGTCATAGTTACTCCCTTTTAGAACTGTTAAGATTGTACCATATCTTATCGTTCGTGTAAATAGTTTTTGATTTTTCTCTATGCCTTAACAAGTTGCTCATAACTCACCCCATATTTCACAGCGATATCCCTTGCAAAGCTCTTACCCTCAGGTATACCTTCTATGACTTTGAACGCCTCTTGTTGATGGTATAAGTTCGTTACTAGACTTATGGCACGCGCTTTGGTTAAGCCTTCATTTAATTCCTGTATACGTTTACCTAATTCATGAAGGTGGGTATTGAATATGACACATGCTCCTAAATGTCCAATAGCTCTTAATGTATCCATAGCAATCATTAAACTCTCTGTATGACTTGTACCATCAAAAGATTCATTCATCAGTAGAAGTCCCCTAGAACTCATCTTAGAAAAAATCGCAGAGAACCTTTCACATTCCTCACCTAATCGTCCATTATAGATTGTCTCGACTTCCGTCGTAGGGAAATGCGTAAATAAACCATCGATTAGTTTCATATGTGCAGCTCTTGCAGGCACATAGTATCCCAATTGTGCCAACCAATAGATCTGACCTATACTCTGTGTGAAAGTGGTCTTTCCTCCTCTATTAGCTCCTGTTAAAATAAAGAGATTACCATGAGTCATCCCAAAATCATTATCCACCATTTCCCTTATACCATTTTTGGCCATCAGGTTATAGGCAAGATTAAGATTATACAGCCCTTCAATCTTCGTATCGCCAACTTCACTCAATTTCGGTTGACATAACACCAGGTTTTGCTCTGTTACCTTTCTATAGATTCTGAATCCAATATCATAAAATGTGAGTTCTTTTAATATTGGCTCATAGACCTCTAGTAAAATATTATTAAACACATCGCAAAAATCGATTAATGCTTTCATAGTAGGTGCTATGACTAACTCTAGATTATTAAGGGCATCAGGTAACGCTAAACTATCTGGAGCAAATATTTTCCTTGGTATAGCCTTGATTTGACTAAAACCTATCTTAATGATTTTGCCTGTTTTCTTCATTTTCCGGGTATATTTAAAAGCTTCTTCTTCTACTGATAGAAAAATAACTTCTTTAGGTTTTAAATAATCATCAAGATTAATACCTATTTTCACACAGCGTATACCTTCATCCATGGACCGTATCTGACTTACGTCATCTTTAAAATCTTGATAGGTATCACTATGAATCGCATCATATAATAAGCTTTGTATATTTTTCAGCCCCTCTGAATGAAGATGGGCATTGGCTAACACTTGATGTAATCCTTCTGTGATGGACATGACCTCCCATACTTCATCTAACCTCGATAACAAGTTGTACATATTGGATTCACTTTCGAAAGCAAACTTGATGAGGTTTTTAATGGCTGACGACTTTTCCATATTCACTTTCATAGCATCTAATAGTAATTCATTCTCTATAAAATCTTTCATAATGTCTTGTCGATACCTAATGGTATTGATCTGTGTTGGCACTTTTTGTAACAATGTCATGATATCCTCTGTTATCGTAGGTGATAGGTCATCAAAAACAGAAATCATATTCAAGTCATCTACCGTTTTATTTTCCAACTGAAAATAGGAATCCATTGGCGTCGTCCATAACAGACTCATTTCTTCTATGTTTTCCATTATGCCTTCGCCTCCAATCGACTAATTAATTGATGATAGGTTACTTTATGTTTCTTAGCTATCTCGATACCGTGACTCACACCTAAGGGATCGCCTTCATAGATTTTATAGGTATTATGACCATCTAGAAATCCTGTGACTAAACTGATAATAGGGGTATCATTCTTAAGCTCTTCATTAAGCAAACGGGCATGTGAGGCTAACTCATGGAGATGGGTATTATAAATCATTCTCATCCGTTTATATTTAACCGCTTTTACCACCTCTTCAGCAATTTTTAAACTCTCTAGATAACTTGTACCCGAAAAAGACTCATTCAATAGTAATAAACTTTTGTGGGTTGCATCTTTAAAAATACGATTAAAACCTTCACATTCTTTTCCAAAACGACCAAGGTTCACCGTTTCTTTTTCCAGTACTGGAAAATGGGTGAATATCCCATCTACCAAACTAATGGTGGCTTCTTCTGCCGGAACCAACAGCCCCAATTGACCAAAGATTTGAATCTGCCCAATAGCTTGGGTCATGGTTGTTTTACCACCTCTGTTGGCACCTGTTAAGATAATAATCCGTCCTTCTTCATCGATGTTCATGTTATTATAGATAATCTCTTCTGTTTCCTGTTCCTTACCTTGGTCATGCATTGCCAAGGCTACATTATAACAATCCCTAAGTTTCATGGTTCGTTTTGTTGCATCTAATATGCGTGGCTGACAAATTGGCAAATTCTCCTTTTTAAGGTAAGTTAGCAAGTCATAGCTGGCTTTATAAAAAGTTATCTCTTGTAAGAGATTCACAAAAGGCTTGGTATCTAACTTGTTATAGCGTTCTAAAAAATGTAATAAGATATCCTTATGTTCTCTTAAACCATATTCCATCTCATCCATGAGATCAAGATGCACTTTTCCCATGTTAAAGACAGCTTCATAGCGTTTTAGATGTTTTCCTAGTAACTGGAACTCATTATCTGAGAAACCTGCAACCTTTCGAAATACTTTTGGGTGTCGAAAAGTATGATCTGTTATACGGGTCACTTGTGCTTCATAAGCTCGCATAACCGGTGACATATTAATGGATACTTCTAACCCTCTAATCTTACTAAAGATATGTTGAATATGCTTAAGATCACTTTTCATATCTTTAAAACTTTTTTCTCCTAATAGTTGATTCACATTTTCTTGCAATCTCAATAAACCCTTAGATGTTGGTTTATAATAGAGCAAGGTCTGATGTAAACTTTCAACACATCTTATGGACGTATCAACCGTGATCACAAGGTCGATTAAATAATAGAAATTGGATAGTGTTTCTGTAACTTTACTATTTTTAGATTGCAGTTCATAGAATTCTTTTAGATTCATCTCTAAGTCGTTAATAAAATCTGGTGAAGCCATAAAATCGCTTAATATAGCTTGTCGATAGCGAATTGTCTCCTCGTCCATACAGAGTTTGTATATAAGTGCCTCATTTTCTTCACTCATGTTAATCAATCGATCATATAATCTATGCAAGTTCAGATCCTCAATAACTTGGGGATTAATCTTTTTATATTGTGATTCTGGTAGCCATAATAAACTATCAAACATGATTACATCTCCTCTATGCTTATCTTGTTGTCTCTCATTTCATATGTTATCAATTGTCTACTCTATTAACTAAGTGTGATACATATCCAATTATAGTTTGTACCAATAACATAAAAAAAATTGAAGATAAGGCAAATTAAAAGCGAATTAGATAAGTTGTATATCTAATCCGCTTTCTAAAAGGAGAATATTATGGTTAATCTACAAAAAGTAGTTTAGTATGACTTTTACTACAAAATATTGTCGTCAACGTTCTTTAGCCAACTATATTTTGTAGTACATTTAGTCATTCTTACTTTTTGTGGAATAACCATTGTATAGGTTTTATAATACGACTTTACCAACCATTTGTCTTAAACTAAGACCTTGTTTAACGCCTTTAATCATATGAGATGATCCTGAGACATCACCAATTAAGATACCTCCAACAAATTTATCATCGCTAAAATACAGTTTCTTATAGGTGATATTTTCCATATCCTCTTGCATGATACTGTTATAGGATACACCTTCTTTGTTACCGAGATCACCAATGGAGAATATATTCATGTTCATCCCGTTAAAGACATTATTAGGAATAATATTTGCATAAGTGACCTGGTCTCCAATAACATTCGCACCTGCCACTTTACCTTGTTCTACAGCTTCTGGCCAGATAGCATAATTGATACCCTCAAACTCAGCCACATCACCAGCAGCATAGATATTCTCTACATTAGTTGTCATATGGTCATCCACAACAACACTTCGATTGATGTTAATGCCAGCTTCTTCAGCTAGTCGCACGTTGGCTCTGATACCAACAGATACGATAACCATATCTGCTTCCACCATTGTACCATTAACTAATTGCACTCCTGTCACGTGGTCTTTGCCGATAATGGCATTGGCTGTTACATCTTTGTAAACTTTTATACCTGTCTTTAAGATGCCTTTTTCAAAGATTCTTGAACCGTCTTCATCCAATTGTTTAGGTAATATTCGAGGTGCCATCTCAATGATAGATACATCAAGACCTAATGTTTTTAACTCCCAGCCTGCTTCTAAGCCTAAAAGTCCACCACCTATAATAGCTACTTTCTTACATTGTTTAGCATAAGTTTTTACTTGATCTGCATCTGCCAGTGTTTTAATGGTATAGACACCTTTTGTATGGATATTTGCAAGAGGTGGTACAAAGTTATAACTACCATTTGCTAGAACCAATTTATCATAAACAACCGATTCGCCATTATCTAAAACAACACGATTGTCATCTTTATTAATCTTCGTCACCATTGCACCTAATTTTAAATCAATATGATGCTCACTGTACCATGTTTCATCATGTAAGTAGAAGTATTCTTCATCATGACTATCACTGATATAATCTGATAATATTGGGCGATAATAGGCTTTATTAGGATCTTTATCAATAATAAGAACGCTAGCAACCTGACTTCTTTTGCGTATGGCTTCTGCCGCCGCAATACCTGCCGCATTATTACCAATAATGACAATGTTTTCTTTTGTTTCTGACTGATAGTCTATTTTCTCTTCGTGATATACTTCAAATTGTTCTGCTGTAGCACCACATGCTGGACAGATTTCAGGTGGTTCAACCCCTTCATAAACCTCGCCACATATAATACAACGCCATAATTTCACTTCTCCATCTACATTATCGTTATCCAGTTCTTTCTTTTCTTTTGTTACTTTTACAACTTTTGAATGATCCATGACACACACCCCAAATTCTTTTCCAAATTGATAGGCTTTTTCAAGTTCTGTTTCACTTGGTTTGAAGTTAATTTTTAAACCTTTTACCACTTTCATTCTTAATTGCTTAAGTCTTGCTTCTATGTTGGGTACAGCTTCACCACTCCATCCATAAGAACCAAAGGTTGAAGCGACTTTTTTATCACTACCTATAGGCGATAGACTTATGAGCAATTGCCAGATTGGTGGCAAGGCATCGCCATTAATAGTAGGTGAGCCAAATAATACACCATCTGCCCACTTGATTCTATTAAGCACTTCAGCTTGATCAGCTGTTACTAAATCATATAATTCTACTTGAATATTACCATGTGACTCAATGCCTTTCTTAATCTGCTCAGCTAATTCACCTGTATAACCGTAAGCAGATACATAAGGCACTACAACCGTTTTCTTTACATTAGGATTCTCTTCCATAGACCATTCCTTACATTGTCTTACGATCTTCATTGGATCATCATCAAGGACTGGACCATGACCATTACATATATAATCAATGTCGAGGTTTTCAATCTTAGCTATAGCATCTAGCATGTAAGGCTTGAAAGGTCCCATGATCATATCAAAATAATATTTTAATGCTTTCATATAATCATCGTGATGTGTAATCTTGGAGCTAAACACATCGTCAAGTGCATAGTGTGAACCAAAAGAATCACAGGTAAAAAGCACTTTATCTTCTTTTAAATAGGTGTACATGGAATCTGGCCAATGTAAAAACGGTGCTGATATAAATTGCAATGTTTTATCACCTAGACTGATCTCATCCCCTGTATTAACAATGATACTATCAAACTCTGTGTTAGCAATGGCTTTTAAGAATCGTATAGCTGTTGCTGATCCAACGACTTTAGCATTTGGTGATATTTTTAACAATCGTTCAACTGAGCCGACATGATCTGGTTCAGTATGGTCAACAATGATATAATCAATATCTTTTATGGTTACTTCTGATGTTAACTTATCTACAAATTTATCTAAAAACTTAAGCTTAACTGTTTCGATAACGGCTGTCTTCTCTGATCCTTGAACAACGTAAGAGTTATAGCTCGTACCGAATTCTGTATGCATAATAATATCAAATACCCTCAAGTCATGATCTTGTACACCCACGTAAGTGACTGCATCTGTGATTTTCAATGTGTTCATACTTATTAACCTCCTATAATGGAAATATATCTACTTTTTAATATATCAGCAATGCTATATGTATTCCCTTGCTGATTTACTTATAGCATACCCTTAATGATAATAATTGTCAAGTAAAATTAATAATTATTTAACAATCAAAATTCTTACCTCTTTTTTCTTATTTATGATAATAATACCTTATTTATTCTAATTATATATTATCAGAACTAAAACCCATACCCATTTTAATAGAATAAAAGATATTATGTAAAACATGTATATTCTAGAACAATTTGGTAAAAATGAAAGCATTACTATCTTATACGTTATTCCCGTAACTATATGGAAGATATGATATTTGCAAAAAAAGGGCGAGGGTTGATATATGTGTTTACCACAAATTTAGATGAGAATATTAAAAAAATAAAAAAAATATATGAGCATGATGATTTACTTCAAACGAGAGTCTTTGAAGCCAAACATGATTCCGTTACCTTTTGTTTAATGTACATGAATGCTATGATTGATATGGAAAATGTAACCCTCAATATTGTCAAGCAATTGATGTTAACAGACTATACTAAATCCTTACAAGGTGATAAACTCATAGACTTTATTGCAAAAAAAGTGCTTACTGTCTGTGACCACAGTGTTACATGTGATGTAAATGAAATCGTCCAAAAGTTAAGTTATGGGTTCACGCTTCTCTTAGTGGATACTTGCCAAAAAGTAATTATCATGGATACCCAAGGCTATGATAGACGTTCCACTACAGAACCTGATTCAGAAAGGGTTACAAAAGGTCCAAAAGAGGGATTTACAGAATCTCTTATCATTAACACCTCCTATATCCGTAGACGTATTCGTCATACTGATCTAAAATTCGAGATGATGAATATTGGTAAAACAACCCAGACCATGGTCTGTATCTCTTATATGTCCAGTGCTGTTAATGATAAAATTCTAAAAGAAGTTAAAAAAAGACTTCAAGATATTCATGTCGATATTATTCTAGAAGCTGAATATATATGTGAATACATCCAAGATCGCTCTTATACTCTTTTTAATACAATAGGCTCTACCGAACGTCCAGACGTTGCTGCATCTAAGTTATTAGAAGGTAAAGTTCTACTGATTGTAGATGGTTCACCTAGGGTTTTAACGATTCCTCATCTTTTTATTGAGGAATTTGAAGTAAATGAGGATTATTATAATCATTTTTGGTTTGCTTCTTTTAACCGTATTGTGAGAATTTTATGTTTCTTATTATCCACAAGTATACCTGCCATGTACATTGCTTTTTTCACCTACCATCAACAATTATTACCCTCACATCTGATTGTGAGTATTCTTGCTAGTCGTGAAGGCGTTCCCTTTCCATCTTTTGTGGAACTAGTCATGATGTTGCTTACCTTTGAGGTATTACGTGAAGCAGGCAACAGATTGCCCCTTAGCATTGGTCAAACCATTAGTATTGTAGGTGCTCTAGTTTTAGGTGAAGCAGCTGTTACAGCAAGAATTATTAGTGCCCCTATTGTCATCATCACTGCACTCACAGGTATAACGAGCCTGGCACTACCTAAAGTTCTAGAGGCTGTTATTTTTATACGATTCTATTTATTATTACTCGCCACTGTGTTTGGTCTATACGGTTATATATTTGGAGTCATGAGCGTTACCATGCATCTCATGAATCTCAAGAGTTTTGGTGTTGATTATATGACATTCTTCATTAATCTCAATAAGCTTAATATTGAAGATACAGCTATCCGAATGCCTTGGTGGAATATCAATAATAGTTACAAAAACCTTATTCAATATCGAGTGAATAGATTACGTAAAAAGAGGTTGAAGCAGAAATGAAAAATATAAAATCCTTTCTTCTCATGAGTTTAATCTTTGTTCTTGTCTTTATGTGTACAGCTTGCTGGAATTATAGAGAAATCAATGATATGTCCTTAATAGAAGGTCTAGCCATTGATAAGCGAGGTGATGAATACCACATAACAGGTAAACTTTTAATAGCCACAACAGAACACCCCACCCAAGGTACCCTTCAACACTTTTTCGTTAATGCTAGTGGCCATACGATCTTCGATGCCATTAGAAATCTCATACTAAAAGACGGTAAAAAAGTTTATTTTGGACATTTGCATTATATCATCATAAGTGAGCAGATAGCCCGTGAAGGTATCAACCAAGTCCTGGATATCTTTATGCGGGATATTGAAAGTCGTGAGGATATGTGGGTTTTTGTAGCCTCACCTGGCTTTGTAGCAGAAGATGTATTATATGGCATATCTTATAATGAATTAGCTACCTACATTGAGGATGCCACAGCTAATGCAAAGAATATAGCCAAATTTTATCCTTCTAAAATGTATGAATTGATTGAATGCATAAACGAAAAAGGACGAGATGGCTTAGCTCCTCTTGTGAGCAAAACACCATCTGTTCAAGGTGAAACTGCCCATATTGAAGGCTCAGCCGTTTTTAATAATAACACTATGGTAGGTACACTGAGTGGTGATGAATCCAAAACTCTGATGTTTGTTTTAGGAAGAGGAACAAGCAGTGTCATTCCTCTCATTTATACCGATGACCAACATACCTCGAAAGTCTCTCTGGAAGTCATAAAAAATAAAACTGAAATTATGCCCATATATCTTGATGGTGGTTGTATTAAGATGCGTATCCATGTCTATCTTAATGTGGTTATTGGAGAAATCATGAATAATAAGGTTAATGTAACAAGTCCACAAGGGCAAGAAAAATTAATTGCAGCTACATCGGCTTTTGTAAAAAATAATATTGAAGCTCTTATAGTAAGAGCACAAAAAGAATTTAAAAGTGATATTTTTAGCTTTGGTGAAATGGTTAAAAATTCAAATCCTACTGTATGGAAAGACATTGCAGAGAATTGGCATGATATTTTTCAAGGTCTTGAAATAGACATGGATGTAACGGTTAAAATATATGGAAGTAATCTATATAAACAAATCATAACCAAACCCCATAATATGAAAGATTAGGTGACTTGTATGACTTTAAATATCTTGGTATTATATGCTCTATTGGGGGGTATAGAGTTTATTTTTCTCTATAAGAAGGAAGGTAAATCAAAAGTTGTTGTTCTATATCTATCCCTTTATTTAGTCGTTATGGTCCTAGGGCTATTCACATTATTAGGGTTAGTTGACAGGAATTTTTCTTTCATTATGAAGTTTTGGTAAGCATTAAGATCTAAAATCTTATTACGTAAAAGAGGTAAGCCATGCAGAAAGAAGTTGTAACCGAAAGACAAGCTATTAGTGTTATTGCCATATTTGTATTAGGAACAGCTATGATTACAGGTGTTGCCAAAGATGCTGGTGAAAATGCGTGGATATCATTGCTTCTCGCTTCTATCATAGCCATTCCATTCCAACTCATGTATGCAAGAATGTTAGCTAATTTTCCAGGTAAACATATTCTAGAAATTACGGATATGGTATTTGGCAAAATAATTAGCAAAATAATCGGTGTGTTCTTTCTATGGAATGGTATCTATTTAGGTGCTAATCTTATTAAATTATTTGATCAATTCATTCATATTGTTGACCTTAATCTAACCCCTGAAATAGTCATTATTACACTTGTGACCCTATTTCTTATTCAAATGTTAAAAAGTGGCATTACTGTTTTTGGTCGATGGAGTGAATTCTATCTCTATCTCTTAATCATAACATTTCTATTTATTACCACTTTTTTGACACCTATAAAAGTATTGGATAATATTGTTCCCGTTCTATATGATGGCTACAAGCCTGTTATAGAAGGCACCATTGATACCCTCATATTTCCAATGACTCAAACCTTTATCTTTTTATTAATTTTCACCAACTTTAGTAAGAAAAAATCCTATTATAAGGTCTTTACCCTTGGTACATTGTTAGGTTGTGTTTTGCTAATGATTATGACTTTAGATACGCTTTTGGTCATTGGTAAAGATAATTATGTAGCTTCTCTCTTTCCCCCATATATTACCTTGAGACGGCTACATATTGGTATGTTTTTTCAACGACTTGAAATGCTCCTTATATTAGTTTTTATCTATGTTGGCTTTATAAAAATAGTAGCCGTATACTTTTCTGCGCTCATTAGCTTAAAACATATTTTTAATTTAAAGGCTTATAAACCTTTTGTTATACCTATGTGTCTGCTACTAGCCATATTAGGCTATCTTACTTACTATGATTTTTTATCACATGATATAGTCGTTAATACTGTTTACCTCCCCTATGCAATGGTTGCTAATATTATCGTTCCATTTATCATATTTATTGCCGAGGAAATATATGTACATTTTAAGTTACCTAAAAACAAAACCAAATCCTAGTTTATTATCTAACATTATTGCCTTCATTCTTAATTAGTGCTACAATAATAAAGTGACGCAGGGAATGGGAGGTATTCTAATGACGAAATCGTTTAAACTTAGTAAACGTGGCTATGCACCGAAAGAAGTCCAAGATTATATTAACGAATTGGAAGCCGTTATTGATCAGTACAAGTCAAAAGAACAATATATCTCAACTGCTTTAGTAGACTCCCATATGGCATCAATGAATATACTGGAAGAAGCTGAAATTCATGCTTTTGAAATAGAAAAGGACGCACTTGTTGAACTGGAACAATTTAAGGAAGGGTTGAATTTAACAAAGAAACGATTAATCAGTTTTAAGAATGATTATGATACATTTGTTGGTAATTTTCAATCATCCTTGGAAACCATTGAGCTACATGAGGCAGCGTGTTCGTTGGATACGTTAGAGAAGGATCTGAATAAGTATATGAAGAAGACTAATGTTGTTAAAAAGAAAAAGAAAAGGAAGAAGAAATCTACGTAAACAGGTATCGTTTACTGTCAATAAAACTACAGCAAAAAAAGAATCGACAAACGGAAGTTAAGTAAAACCATATAGCGTGATAATTTACTCTTGTTACATTTGTTGCTTTATCTGTTTTAAAGGAATGCAACAAGCTGTAAAAGTCGTTCATTATCA
>JMSU01000009.1_pt1 | contig 182663 bp, 175 predicted proteins | sample 179011 | NCBI WGS metagenome assembly JMSU01 (sample SAMN02769580, study PRJNA246767) | bioreactor metagenome | isolation source: Culture-1 Bioreactor ArsB derived from microbial biomass from the upper 2 cm... | place: Germany: Bremen | collected day 87 after inoculation
ATCCGATGAAGCAAGTATGCTTACGGGTTCTATTGGAATGCTTCCATCTGCAAGTCTTGGAGAAGGAAAGTTTGGATTATATGAGCCTATCCATGGCTCTGCCCCTGATATAGCAGGACAGGATAAGTCAAACCCTCTTGCTACTATCTTATCTACTGCAATGATGCTTAGATTTCTTTTGACTTGGAAAATGAGGCAAATGCAATAGAGAAGGCAGTAGAAAAAGTACTAGTTGATGGTTATCGTACGGGAGATATCTACAGCGAAGATACTAAGTTAGTTGGCACTAGGGAGATGGGACGACTAGTTGTTGCACATTTATAACAAAAAATCTCAGAATATATGCTATTTTGGGGCTGCCCCCATTGTATAAAAACAATAGCGGCCAGCCCCAAAATAGACCATATGCCAATATTAGATATCATAATTTTTTTCATTGGTAATTCTCCCTGCTTCCCTCAGTTTGATATCTTCCATTCCGCTGTTCACTCATACCCTTAGGAGTTGCTCTAAATAACTTCTCCCCGTCTTTAAATCTCTTCTACCCATTGTAATCTATTTATCTAACAGAATCTCTTGAAATCTCTCATAAGAAGTTTTGGGATCAATAATAAAACGATTGATTGTATATGGATTAGTCCATTGTGTAGCATACCCCTCTTCAACAGTAAAGGCTAGCTTTACATCTAGTTTTTTGAAAATATCGATTACTTTTTCGTCATGCGCTCCATAGGGATAAGAAAAACCTATATTTTCAACTGGATATCCTAAGCTCACTTTCAGATCCTCCAATATAGTGTCTCCTTTTTCACTTAATAACACTGGAGTATTCTCAACTTTTTTATGCATGTTATGTGAGTGACTGCAAAATTCAAAGACATCGTTCATCTCATTTATAGTCGACCAATCTAAAATATTTAATGCATTGGGATTAAATATGCTCTGATTGTCAGGTACGTTACTAGTTATTAAAAATATCGTTGCATTAAATCCATACTTTTTCAATATAGGATACGCATAGACATAATTACTCAAGTATCCATCATCAAATGTAATCATAAAACTCTTATCAGGGAGTTCTTTTTTTATATAGATATAATCGTACAATTCTTTTAGACTTATTGACCGATATCCGTTGTCATATAGAAATTTCATTTGCTCATCAAATTGTTTGAGGGATATAACAGCTCCATTTTCTCTAAATTTTGTATTTTCCTCATCCTTTAAAATGTGATGATATAAGAGTATAGGAATTTTTGATTTTTCTTGGATAAGATAAATCCCTATATAAACTATGATACCTGTCAACAATACTATGCTAGTAACAATAAACAACTCCTTTAGCCTCATAACCCCTCTCCCCCTCTTACTAAAGAAAATCTAACTTTACATAAACTTTATTCTGATATAATCTAATATCTTTTGTTAGATTTCTATATATAGTACGATAAACATCTTACATTCTGGAGATTTGACAGTCATCACAACCAATATATACCAATTCTATTCTTCATATAATCACTTATTACATAAACTGCTTGTATACTACATATTATTTTTTTCGCCCACTTTCTTCTTTTTTTAACCCGGATTATTCATAAAAAGTTTGAAAGGGTGCAAGTAGTTTTGAATTCTAAGACTTTCATCAAGTTCGAAGGCATACCCAAACGGTACGTTGAGAATTTGATGGATGTCTTAGAATCAAAAGGACGCAGCGAAGTTTTGAATTTTTTATGAATAATCCGGGTTTAATTAGAGACTTAACCAAATACGTCGAACAGCAAATTAATAGCCAAATACAATAATTTTTCATATTGTATTTGGCTATGGCATAGTAATTATATTAAGTAAGTCATGAGATGATAGAAATTATTGAAATTTCGGAGGTTATTTTACATGATATTTGCTTCTTATAAATTTATAGTTTTTTTTCTTATCGTAATAACGGGATTTATTGCATTAAATAAGTTTAAACTCTATTTAGTGTCAGAACTATGGCTTGTCTTATCATCATTCTATTTCTACGCACAAGGGAGCATGTCATTTTTACCCTTTTTCATATTCACTGTCTTTTTCAATTATATTGTTGGCTCTATGATTATACAGCAGGATGGTGAGTATGCAATAAGAAATAGAAAAGTTTTACTGGCAATAGGATTAGCAGAAAATATTCTTTTACTTGGTTACTTCAAATACACGGATTTTTTTATTTCTAATTATAACTTAATTACAAAACAGGCTATACCCCTAAGGAATATTTTACTCCCTATAGGTATTTCTTTTTTTACATTTCAATTAATAGCCTATTTGGTTGATTGTTATAGAGGAGAAACTAAAGAGTATACCGTCATAAACTACTTGTTATTTATAACATTTTTCCCTCAATTGATAGTCGGACCTATTGTTCATCATAAAGATATAGTTCCTCAATTTGAATCTGGAAAACAGTTTCGTCTAAATGAAAGAAACATAATGTTAGGTATATTTATTTTTTCAATTGGATGTTCAAAAAAATTATTGTTAGCTGACCCACTAACTAATTATGCTCAGGAGTTTTTTCAAAATGTTTATGCTGGAGGGGTATTTAAAAGATGGACTTCTGTATTTGCATATACTATCTCATATTACTTTGATTTATCAGGATATGCAGATATGGCAATAGGTTTAGCACTGTTTTTCAATATCAAACTTCCCCAAAACTTTAACTCTCCATATAAAGCAAGAAATTTTAGAGATTATTGGAGGCGCTGGCATATGTCACTCTCTAAGTTTCTTTCGGCATATGTCTTTAGAAGTGTATATAAAAAAGGACAAGGTAGCCTTAGGTTCTATTCAGCAGTAATGATCACTTTTTTCGTCTCAGGATTTTGGCATGGGGCAGGTTGGCGTTTTGTATTATGGGGTATCGTAAATGGTATTTTTGTTTGTGCCGCACATTTTATGGCTAGAAGAAAGTGGCGCTTACCCTTTGCCTTGGCATGGATACTTACATTTGCAGGTGTCGTAGCTGCAAGAATAATATTTGTTGCACATTCCGTAAGGGACGCCCTATACGTATATAGGTCAATGTTTAACTTTAGTGAGTTTAGCAGCATGGGTTTAATGGAAATATTGTTAGCTGTTAGAAAATTTATTGTATTTAATTCATATACTATCTCCGTCCTAATACTTGGAATGTGTATTGCCTTTTTAGGAAAAAATACAGAGGAAATCACTGACAATTTTTCACCACAATTCAAGTATGCAGTTGCGGCAGGAATGCTTTTAACTATTTCCTTCTTCCAAATGTCAAGTGTAGCAAAATTTCTTTACTTTCAATTTTAATTTGGTAGGTGTGTTATGAAAAATACTAAATGGTTTATGACTCTTGTGATTACATTGTTAATATGTGGGATCATAATATGTGGTTTTAACTATATAATTGATCCTTTTGGTGTGTTTGGTGACAAGTTTATAAAATGGTATTCATATGATATGGCTAATAATCCAAGGATTGCTAAAATAGCTTATTTAGATCAATATTATAAAAACTATAATTCTTATGTGATTGGTGGTTCGAAATCCAGTCCAATATCCCCTACCGTTTTAAATAAGTATTATAAAGACGCAAACTTTTATAGCATGCTGATGTACGGAGGAGACTTTTATGATTATGAAAAAACGATGTATTATCTTATTGATAATTATGACGTTAAAAATATAGTTATCCATATGAGTATGCATGAGATCAGTCATTATAATCAACCTGATGCGGCAATAAATTCTGAATTAAGCGCAAAGGTTACAGGTGATTCGTTGTCCAAATTCTATCTAAAATTCTTAACGCTTAATCTAAAGTATAGCTTCAAAAAAATTGAAGGACTTTTTAGAAGGCAAATAGATCCATTTCAATATTCTCAGATTAAGGCAGAGGATGGGTCATATGATAAAGCTAGGAGTGATACTGAAGTCATAGGTAGTCTAGAAGACTTCTTAGCTAAATATCCTAAATTCAATATAGACTTACCTAAGGTTTCTGGAACTGCTATTGATGAAAATGTAGCGGCTCTTAAAAGAATGAAAAAGTATTGCGATGAGAGAAACATATCATTTCTATTTATGACCGGTGCCACTTATCATAAAGAAATGGAAAAATACAACGTAGAAGATGTCGTGAGTTATTGGAAAAAATTAGCTGATGTCATTGACTTTTGGGATTTTACTGGATATACCTATGTGAGTTATGATGCAAGAAACTTCTATGATGTTATGCATTATCGTACCCATGTTGGAAAAATGATGTTAGGCCGAATATTTGGTAACAAAAGTATAGATGTCCCTGAGGGTTTCGGACATTATACAACAAAAGAAAATGTGGATGAATATTTAAAGAAAATATATCCAGATCATTCCTATATTGTAGATGCTATTAATGAAAAGAATTCATCTAAAAAAGTACCTATTATTACTTATCACCATATTGATCCTAAGGCTGATAACTCTAACACTGCAATAATTTCACCACAAAAATTCAAAGACGATATGCTTAACCTAAATCAAGCTGGGTTTAAAACAATTTTCTTTAAGGATTTGGTTAACTATCATGAAGGTCTACAAACATTGCCTGATAAACCTATAGTTATCACCTTTGATGATGGTTATTTGAGTAACTATAAGTATGCATACCCTATTTTAAAAGATCTCAATATGAAAGCAACTATTTCTGTTATAGGTAAATCTGTGGGTAATCCAGGATATGAAAGTAAGGATAAAAAGGTTTTTCCACATTTTACTTGGAAACAGGCAAAAGAAATGTATGACTCTGGGTATATTGATATACAAAGCCACAGCTTTGACATGCATAGACCTAGCCAAGAAAAATATCCCTTTAGAAAAGGAATTTTCCCTAAAAAAGGTGAAAATACAAATGAGTATATTAAATTCTTCACGGTAGATTGTATAAAGCAAAAAGAACTTATTGAATCAAATATAGGTAATCAAGTAATCGCCTTTTCTTATCCATATGGCCACTATAATCCACTTTCTGAAAAACTACTATCGGACCTTGGCTATAAAGTTACTATCACCGTAGATAAAGGAATCAATCTGATTACTAGAGACAAAAATAGCGCCCTCAAATTAAAACGCATTAACGTAGATTATACTCTGCCAAGTCAAGAGCTAATTAAGGTGTTGGATAACTGACAACTAGTTAATATCATTAAGGATTTAAAAAAGTAAGCTGTTTTTTCTCCTTAGTTTTTAAAGACATCTTCTTTACTGAGCAAATTGCATAATTCTAACTCGGTACAATTGCATATACGAATATCATCCTTAATTTAATAATTTAAAATAGAGCATATTTTGGTGGTATAGCTATAGGGTTTTTAAGACTATATATGCTATTAAGTTTTTTAGGATAGTAATTATGCAATTTGCTCAAATAAAAAAAAATTTATGAATCCAAAGGATGATCCGTCAATCCATTCAAAATTGTTAATAAGTATAGTTATTTTATTCTATTCTCTTTAGCTAGTTCATTCAATGCTAATTTTCTATGGCCTAGCTTTAAATCAATTTGTTCATTTTGAGTATGCTATTTTACCACTTTTAATAGTTTTTTCAACCTCTATTTCTTTAGTTGCTTCTGGATTTATTTCATAAATATTCTCTGATAATATTACAAAATCAGCTATCTTTCCTTTTTCAATACTCCCCTTTTCATAGGCATTTAGGATCTGCTCTATAGATCTCTCTCCTAAGGTATGGAATGCAAGCTGTAGATTACTTTTATGTGCCTTTAATACTAGTTCATCTACTTCCTCCTGGGTATAGTACAAAGCTCCATTTGTTGAAGGATCATCCTCATAGGGTTCAAGCAAAGCTGCTGTTCTTGATCCAAAGGATCCATCTAGTATTATACATCCTCCCATTCTCGTTAAGCCCTTTTCTAAAACCTTATCTACATCCATCTCAATACCTATGATATTTTCTGGTAAGTCGAGATATTCGAATATCTTACTATTTACAGTACATGAATGACAATCTACCCTTCCCAACCATACATATTTATCCGAAACTACATTATCAAGTTCATTTATTGTTGGAGACCTTTTTTCTATCATTTTTTTTGAAATTAGTAAACATTTTTTGACATTCTACACTTTCCCTCCTTTAATCCAGAAGATGGACTTTTTTTGAGTTTATCTCTAACGACATAAATTTCATGGATATATATGGAATTATTGTTGACAAATTCCCAAAACAATGATAAGATTTTTTTGTATTAAGTGTACTACTCGTGTTAGTACACTTATCAATCGTAGGAGGTAGATTATGTTTGAGATTGACTTGAAGGATAGGAGGGCTATATACGAACAGATTATTGATAAGTTTAAGCAGCTGATTATAAGGGATATTCTAAAACAGGATGAGAAGATTCCATCAGTAAGAGAACTTGCAAAACAGTTGACTATAAACCCAAATACAATACAAAAAGCCTATAGAGAACTTGAGAGACAAGGATATATCTATTCCGTAAAAGGCAGAGGAAATTTTGTATCCTCTGAGATAAAAAAGGTGGATGATGCTAAGGTGGAATATTTAAAAAAACAAATTGAGAAAAGCGTATCTGAGCTTATGTTTATAGGTATCGAAAAAAATGAGTTAATAACCCTCATTGAAAAGATTTATGAAAGTACGAAGGGAGGAAATGAGGATGATTAGGGTAGAAGCTTTAAATAAGACCTTTAATGATGTTAGAGCACTTGACGATGTACATATGCATGTAAAAAAAGGCTCTATCTATGGGCTTGTAGGTGAAAATGGAGCTGGAAAAACTACTTTGATAAAGCATATCATGGGAGTTTATAAACAGGATAGTGGAGAAATAAGGATAGATAATGAAGGTATATATGAAAATAATGATTGTAAACAGAAAATAGCCTATATCTCTGATGAACTTTATCATTTTCCTCAGTATACAGTACAGAAAATGGCAGGATTCTATAAAAAAATATATCCCAATTGGGATGATAAAAGATATATGGATATTCAAAAAATTTTCAGAATAGATGAAAGGAGAAGAATAGGGAGACTTTCTAAGGGAATGCAAAAACAGGTTGCATTTTGCCTTGCTTTAGCTAGTATGCCTAAAGTAATAGTACTTGATGAACCCATAGATGGTATTGATCCCTACATGCGGAAAAAAGTTTGGAATTTGATAATAGAAGATGTTGCTGAGAGAGAAGCTAGTGTATTAATTTCATCCCACAATTTGAAGGAGCTTGAAAATGTATGTGATCATGTCGGGATTTTACATAGAGGCAAAATGATTATTGAGAAGGATTTAGATCACTTAAAATCAGATGTCAATAAGATACAGATAGCTTTTAAAGACGCATTTCCAGATGAAATAAGAAGTAAAGTTGATATATTATACGAAGAAAAAACAGGAAGCGTCTATAATTTGATTGTAAGGGGCGATAAGAATAGGGTTGTAAATACATTTTATAAACATAATCCTATACCTATTCTTTTAGATGTTCTTCCTCTTACCCTTGAAGAAATATTTATATATGAGCTTGGAGGTGCAGGATATGAAATCGAAGCAGTTTTGTAATAAAGCAATTATATTAGAAGATTTAAAACGGTTCTTTGGAGTAAGTATATTATATTTCATAGCAGTATTTGTAAGTGGTCCCCTATATGTATATAGTTTTAGCAATATTAAAAAACAACATCAATTATGGTCAGTAGTTGAAGCTATTAATGGACTTGAATCCCATGGTCTTGTTACCGGTACAGCAGGAATACTTCTTGGAGTACTCCTATTTAGATATCTTCACAATAAAAACTCTGTGGCCGTAATCCATGGATATCCATTTAGGAGAAGTGAACTTTTAAACAGTCATATTATCTCAGGGATCATTCTACTAAGTATTCCTATAGCCCTTAATGCAATTATTTTTGCAGCCGTACTTCCTAAAATAACTTCAAACATAGATCTTAGATTATTGTTTGGAAATAATATAAACGTAGAAGAACTGTCGAGTCTCTATTCGGCAAAACAAGCAATATACTGGTTCCTGAAGATGGAAATTATGGGTATAGTTTTCTTTTTAATATCTGTTTTTGCGGCAACCATTAGTGGAGTAACAATTATCCAGGGAGCTTTGTCATTTATATTACCCTTTGTTCCATTCTTTATTATAACGGTAATTCAAGCATCACTGAGTGCCTTTGTATTTGGGTTTGGATCAACAGCCAGAGGCAACTTTGCGGCAAAAATAATTCCCATTCCTATATCAAGGAATAATATTAGTCGCGACCAAAACTATATTGTGTGGTATATATCACTCTGTATTTTACTGTATTGTATTAGTTTATGGCAGTATAAAAAGAGAGATCTAGAAAAAAGCCAAGATACGATTGTATTTGATATTTTAAAACCTATTTTTAAATACGGGGTAACATTTTGTACAATGCTTCTAGGCGGTGGTTATTTCTATTCCTTAAAACACGATACCTTGTGGCTTTGGATAGGAGGATTTATAGGTTCCTTTTTAGGCTATTTTGTTTCTCAAATGACTATAAAAAAATCAGTACGAGTGTTCAGGTCATTAAAGGGATATATAGTATATATGGTTGTAGTAGCAATCGTTATACTTGGTGTAAAGGTTGATTTGCTTGGATATGAAAAAAGAATTCCTAGTCAAGATCAAGTCAAGGAAGTATATTTTGACAACTTAGATCCCGATGGTAGAGGCATTGTTGAAAATGAAAGTATAGAATCGGTCCTAGCTATACATAAATTTATAATTGATAATAAAAAAGATATAATTAAGGCTCAAAGTCAGAAGGGCTATTCAGTAATGACCTATATAACTATAGAATACTTATACCATAGCGGTAAGAGAATATTAAGATGTTATAGGGTACCTAAATCATTGTTAGCTAATAATGAGCATATTAAAGATTTATATGAATCCAAGGAATATAAAATAATGTCTAATAAACTACTATTAGATCTTGATTTAGATAAAGTAAATTCTGTTAATATAACAAATCATCAATATAGGAAGAAAAAAATCATTTTGGATAAAAATGAAATAAAGGAGCTTTTTGAAGTATTAAAGACAGAAATATTTACAGAACCCTACGAAAGTATGATTGATAGAAATGAATGGGCTACTATTGAATTTGACACAAATGATGGTGCCTATGAGTATGGATTCAGTCTTTACTTAGCTGATAATATGCAACAAGATATTCGTATTGGCTTTAAAAGAGCATATTCCAACCTAGAAAAATGGTTTATACAAAAAGGATATTTAAAGGATATTAGGATACTGCCTGAACAAATAGAATATGTGGTTATACAAAAAGCCAACAGAGACTATAGCGACTCCCATGGTAGTAACGAAATTGAACAGGATCTAAAAGCAGGCAATTCTGAGAGAGTAGAGATTAGAGATAAGCAAAAAATTGAAGAGATATTACGAACTAGTGATGACTCTAGCTCTAAAGATAATAATTATATAGTGGCTATATATACTAAGGATGGTATAATGCATTATGAATGGTATAATAAAGAGAATGCCTCAAAATATCTTAAGTAAGAAGTAGAAATGTCGTAATTGATGATTCAAAAAAACAAGTGGTTATAGGGATTATAAGTAGAAACTTTAATTTATACATATATAACATATTCAATGCTTTCGGAAGTTTTAGATGTGTATAAATTAATAGAAATAATTTATACGGTTTTACACTTTAAAGCAATCAATTCTAATCTTTTGTTTTTTGTCAATTTTCTCCACCCCTGTGACAATTAATTAAGACGACTCGATTTTATTGAGTCGTCTTTGTTTACATCCTCTTTCTATTTTCCTAGATAGGCTTCTTTTATTGCTGGGTCAGCTATTATATCTTTCGCAAGACCTTCCTTAATTATATTACCCTGTTCTAAAACGTAGGCTCTATCAGCAATAGATAAGGCCTTATATGCGTTTTGCTCAACCACGAGTATGGTTTTATTGAGTTTTTTAATATCTTCAATAATCTCAAAGATAGTTTTTACTAACAAAGGTGCTAGACCAAGGGACGGTTCGTCCAGTAATATAATATCTGGATCAGTCATAAGACCTCTACCAATAGCAAGCATCTGTTGCTCTCCACCACTTAATGTTCCAGCCAGTTGTGTAATTCTTTCCTTTAATCTAGGAAATAATTGATATACTTGTTCAATATCTTGTTTTATTTTCTTTTTATCATTTCTTAGATAGGCTCCCATTATTAGATTATCTTCTACAGTTAGATTTGTAAAAACTAATCTTCCCTCAGGTACTTGTGATATACCAGCTTTAACAATTTTATTAACTGCCTTAGGTAATGTTTTTCCCATATATTCAATTTCACCCTCGAACTTAACTATTCCAGATATTGAATTTAGAAGGGTTGACTTGCCTGCACCATTAGAACCAATAATAGATACGATTTCTCCCCTATTAACATCAATATCTACACCTCTAAGGGCATGTATCCCACCATAATGAACATTTAGATTTCTAATTTTCAACATTATTCTTCAACCTCCTCTCCAAGATATGCCTCTACAACCTTTGGATTTGATTGAACTTCTTCTGCCGTACCTTCTGCTAGTTTTCTCCCAAAATTGATTACTGTTATATTGTCACATAAATTCATTATTAAATCCATATGATGTTCAATAACGATTATTGTTAACTTAAATCTTTCTTTTATATATTTAATTAATTCCATTAACTGCATCGTTTCTTCTGAATTCATTCCTGCTGCTGGTTCATCTAAAAGAAGCAGTTTTGGTTTAAGTGACAATGCTCTTGCTATCTCCAATCTTCTTTGTATTCCGTAGGGTAAATTTGAAGATACAATATTCTTTCTTTCTGTTAATCCCATTATCTCCATTAACTCATCGGCTTGTGCCAATAGCTTTTTCTCTTCTTCTCTAAATTTTTTAGTTCTAAAAATAGTATCTATAAAAGAATAGTTCGAACTTTGATGACATGCCGTAAGGATATTTTCATATGTTGTTAGTTTCTTAAATAATCTAATGTTTTGAAAGGTTCTTGTCATTCCATTATCTGCTATTAAAAAAGGTTCCATACCCTTAATAGACTTACCCTCAAATATTACATCTCCCTTTGTTGGTGAGTAAATGCCAGTTATTAGATTAAAAAAAGTAGTCTTTCCTGCACCATTTGGACCAATAATTCCATGAATAGAATCCTTTTCTACTTTGATACTTAAATCTCCTACTGCAGTAAGTCCTCCAAATTGTTTAGTTAATCCATTCAGTTCTAAAATGCACTGGCTCATTTTATTCCTCCTCTATTCTTAGATTCTTCTTAATAGAAAATCTAGAGAAGATCTTTTTAATAGTTTTTGCGTTTAACTCATGACCTCCCATAAGACCAGTAGGTCTTGTTACCATAATAAATATAACGGCTGCACCATAAAATACCAATCTCCACTGAGCTACGGATCTAAGCATTTCTGGTAATGCCGTTAGTACGAGTGCACCTATAACACTTCCAGTTATACTTCCTAGTCCACCGAATATAACAATAATGGTAAGTTCTGTGGATTTAATTAGTTGGAACATAAGGGGTTGTAGAAAACCAGTATAGTGCGCCAATAGACCACCTGATACTCCAGCATAAACCGCACTAATCATAAATGATATCATTTTATATTTAAAAACATTAATACCAATTATCTGGGATGCCAGTTCTTCTTCCCTAATAGCTTTCATATTCCTCCCATGTCTTGAATTGATAATATTCACCAAAACAATAACGGCTATAATGTTTATTACGATAACATTCAATAAACTAGTATGTGTTGGTATGCCTGGCAATCCCCTTGCACCACCAAATATGGAAACGTTATCCAGTATAAGCCTAATAGATTCTCCAAAGCCAAGAGTAGCTATGATAAAGTAATCACCCTTTAGTTTTAAAGTAAGCCTACCTATTAATAGACTAATAAGCCCTGCTACTATACCACCTATGGCTAATGCCAAAAGGAATGGAACACCAACTCTCAGGGTAAGATAAGCAGATACATATGCACCAATAGCCATAAATCCTGCATGCCCAAATGAAAATAATCCTGTAAAGCCTGTTAGTAATGATAATCCTAATACAGCAAGGAGATTTATTCCTGCAAGAATTAGGATACCTTTTATATATAATAAATCCACTTTAAAACCTCCTACGCTTTATCAACATTATTTTTACCCATTATACCTGACGGTCTTACAACCAGTATAAATATAAGTAGGATGAATGCAACTAAATCTCGATATTGAGATGATATAAAAGCAGATGTGAAAGTCTCTATAATGCCAAGTGCTAATGCACCAATAACAGCTCCTGAAAGACTTCCTAGACCACCAAATACAGCTGCAATAAAGGATTTAATAGTTATCACACCAATTTGAGGATAAACAGTATACTTCATACCAAACAAAACACCTGCTATACCTGCAAGTCCACCACCTAGCGCAAATACTATAAAAATAATGTAGTCTGTATTTACACCCATCAAAGCACTTGCTCGTAAATTATATGCTGTAGCACGTATTGCTCTACCAGTTTTCGTTTTTTCAACTATATACACCAATGTCGTTAAGCTTATGGCAGATATGATAAACATTATTAAATCTAGTCTACCAACAGATAGAGAACCAATTGTAAACGGTGTAGATGAGAACACCTTAGGATAGGTTCTAAATGTAGGTCCAATAGTTGCCACAACTATATTTTCCAAAAATATCGAAGCTCCCATAGCGGATATGATGAAATATAGAAAAGGTGCATTTCTCTTCCTCAGTGGGGCATAGGCAATTTTTTCTAGGGCAACTGCTAATAGTGCAGATCCAATAATTGCTACAGGCAGTGCAACTACAAAGGGTAATTTTAATAGTGTCATAGCAAAAAAGCCCATATAAGCACCCAGCATAATGACTCCACCGTGGGCAAAGTTACTAAAATTCATAATACTATAAACTAAGGAATAACCGACAGCCATTAGTGCATAAACACTACCAATTGATAATCCATTTATTATCTGTTGTATTACAGTCAATTTTTGTTCCTCCTCTATGATATAAGAGTAAAATTAATTAGGAGAGGATCACCTCTCCTAAAGTAAATTTTCTCTTGCTTTAATCCGCTTTAAACCTTCCTTGGAATTCATACTTACCATCAGTTATTTTTATGATAGCTGCTTCCTTTCCTTCAGGGTTATGAGTGCCTTTACCAATGTTTATTTGACCAGTGATTCCTTGTACCTTAGCAGTTTCAAGAGCATCTCGAACACTTTGTGAATCAAAATTTTCAGCTCTATTTACTGCATCTTCTAATAATACAAATGCATCATATGCCATATATCCATTAAGCTCAACATTAGTATTGTACTTTGCCTTATACGCTTCAGTGAATTCCTTAACGTTATCATCATTAAAGTCTAAGTGATTTACAAAGTAACTACCTTCTACAGCATCCTTTGCCATTTCAATTAATTTATCCGATGGCCATCCATCTCCACCCATTAATACTGATTCTATTCCTAATTCCCTTGCTTGGTTAGAGCTTAGTGCCACTTCTTTATAGAAATAAGGCATAAATATAACTTCTGGCTTAGCTTCCTTTATTTTACTTAATTGAGGTCTGAAATCTACGTCACCAAATTTAAAGCCTTCTTTTGCAACGATTTCACCACCATTTTCTACAAAACTCTTTTCAAAGAACTCAGTTAAACCTTGAGAGTATTCATTAGCAACATCATAAAGAATGGCCGCTTTAGTGAATCCTAACTTTTCAGATGCATAATTAGCCGCAACGGCACCCTGATATGGGTCAATAAAGCAAACTCTAAAATTATAAGGTTTTACATTTCCGTTATCATCCATAGTTACTTTAGGGTTAGTAGCAACCGTAGCAATATTTGCAACCTTTGTTTCTTCTAATGCTCCTGATATTGCAATTGCTTGTCCACTGGCATTAGGACCAATAATTGCTATAACTTTATCCTGAGAAGTTAATCTTTTAACTGCATTTATTGCTTCCATTGAATCGCCTCTAGTATCATAACCTATTACTTCTAATTTTTTACCATTCCAACCACCATTATTATTAGCTTCTTCTGCCAACATTTTTACAGTATTGAGTTCGCAAGTTCCCCATACAGCTTGATCACCTGTCAAAGAACCAATCCAACCAATTTTAATTACTTCTTCTGAGTTATTATCAGCAGATCCACCATTGCTTTCTACTTTGTCTGATTGACACCCCATAAGCGTTGTACTAATTATCATCATAACAATTAGCAATAGAATTAGTTTGTTTTTCATTTTATTCTCCCCTTTCATATATATAGAACGCGCTTACAAATCAAAATTTGAAGATTTATTGCGCTTTCTATCGAAGTTAATAAAAATCCTTCTATACAATTATAGAAGGGGCGGAACAAAATGCTTCAATTTGCTTCAAATCGCTTCAATATTTTTCTGTTTTTTCTGAATATTTCCTCCATTCTTTCTATAGATATTTTATTTAGTCAATATTAAATGTAATTTACAAGATCTATTGTAACTTCTATATGCATTATTAAATGAAAAAAATAAGTGCCTCTGATAGTGTCAAAATAAGACAAAATCATAATCACTTATTTATATCATTAAATCGTCTAAAATTCTCTATATTATTACTGTTTTTCAGCGTCTACACTCTACTCCCACTCGATAAATCACATTGTAAATTAAACTTATTTGTTTAATCGTAGTAGTGTTTTATAGTCAATTTTGGCTGCTTTGTTTATATTATCTTGCATTTTTTAATTTTTCAATATCAAAATAATATCAGCTGATTATATTTCATATATACCGATTTCTTTTAAATAATAATAGGTTCCATCATAATATTCAGCTTGTCTTGTTGGGTCATTTTCATCTCCGTAAGGTATACAAATAACCATACCTTGTCTAGCTCTGGTCAGTAAAACTCTATATGTATTTTTAATGTATAGCTTTTTGTCATCATTATTTATGTTCATCCATTTGTTACCTCTAAACTGTTTGTAAATAAATTGCTTTCCATCAAATCTAAAGTCTGCATCCCTTTCTCTTTTAATATTTATAAAGTAAGAAAACACGCCCCATTTTGTATAATCAGGAACGTGTTAGGAATTATGTGTTATAAGATGTAATTTTTGATTTCAATAACTATGTCTTTGCAATAGAAACTTTTATTTAACTCATTTTGTCAATTAGCTCTTTGGATGGACCTTTGTACTGGTGTTCGCCTTTGAAACTCCTTGCATGAATTGCTTGCTTTGGACATTGATTGTAACAAGCCCAGCATCCGTTACACTTGTTATGATCGACTACGGGACTAGGACTCATTTCAATCGCATTATATCCACAGACTCTTGCACAATTGCCACAATTTATACATTTCTCTTTATCAATCTGTTGGATTCCGAAATCTTTCTTCACCTTATCTCTAGGCATACTTGGCACTAGTTTTTTTAAACTAAAAGTACCAAATATAGACTTTAGCTCTTCACCCTTTTCAATTTGACTAATACTTTTTCCAATTCGACTAATGTATTCAACAAAATTAGACATATCTTTTGTAGTCGGCGCATTCTCAGAGTGTTTTCCGTTCCTCTTCATTGGTGGGTAATTCATCGGCATCTTTAATGAATGGCCTGCAACAACTTTGAAACCTCTTGCTTCTACTTGTTTTGCAAATTCCGTCTTAGTTTGTCCTGTAAAACCGCCGAATGTATTGAGAACAAATGCAGCCTTACCATTTTGCATACTTAATGATTCAATGAAGCTCTTCATCAATGTTGGTGGCCCGAGATATTCAGCAAACGAAGCAAATCCTACAATATCATAGTCATCTGGAATAACGATCTCCTCATTAGCTATATCGCACAGATCTATTTCTGCATTCGGTATATGCTTTTTTAAATAATTTACTGCTAACTTTGTATTACCTGTACTCGAATAATAGTAAACTATACCTCTCATAATTTTCACCTCGCTTTATCTAATAAATCTATATTTTCCATCTTTACGGGGATATGCCTGTTGAGGTCTTGACTCTATATTGCCTAATGAAATAGCAAGCTGAGGGATTTGATTGTCCTCTAGATTCAACTTTTTCTTGTACTTCTCTCCATCTTCACTATTTAGAAGCATATTTAATGCAGAAATCCAACATGCTCCAATATCCATCGACTCAGCGGCAAGCAACATGTTTTGAGTAGCTGCAATACATTCTGCTTCTGGCATCATTGCTTCTTGGTCTGCCGATACCATTATTACCGTTGGAGCATTATAGAAAATATGATAGTCTTCTTTACTGTTTAGCTTACGAATAACATCAACGGGTGATTTTTGACCAATCTTTTTTGCTTCTCTGCTTAACTCATCAAGCAACTTGCGATCCTGAATAATTGTGAAGTTCCATGCCTGTTGCTTCTGAACCGACGGTGCATGTTGTCCTGCATCAATGATTTCTATGATCTGCTCATCTGTTATTTGCTCACTCTTAAACCGTCTAGTCATCCTTCTCTTTTTGATCGTTTTTATTACTTCGTTCATTTTTTTATTCTCCTCTTCTTATAGTTTGTTCGCTAACGAACTTCGGGTTAAGTAAATATATAGCTGATAGTAATATAACAGCACAATTTAATCCTACGAAATACAACATTAGGTTTACAGGGTATCCAATTTCTTTAATCGTGAGTGATGAACCAATTCCTGCTAACAGCATTATCATTTTTGTAATAATTAATGCAAGCTTGTTATCCTGCCACACTAACACTCCTAATATCAGATAGATGATTCCCCCTCCAATCATTTGCATGAACATTGACTGATTATCAAAAATCAGAGCAATATATATATGTCCAATACCAGACAAAATGATTAGGAAGCCTATAATTCTTTTTAAATTTTTCATAATCACCTCCACTTCTGGTTTCTTTTCTTGATCGTGCTTATGACCTGATTCATAGTTAGTTCTCCTTTAGAGTTATAGTTGGTTCGCATACGAACTACATGTTTAAATATAAATACTCTTTCGAGTATTTATACATCTCTTAAATTTTCTATCACTTGCTCAACATTGTTTTCGAAGTTTTCTCGCATGCTATCTCTAAAGTTTGAATAGAATTTGCTTAATAATTCATCTTCCAACTTACTTAAAACAGCTCGAATTTCTTTTCCTTCTTCAGTGAGAACCACTGTGAATGATCTTTTATCATCAGCTGAAGAAAACTTCTCAACGAATCCCATTTTGTGATATTTGTTTATTACTTCTGACAATGATGATTTTGATATACCCCACATATTAAATATCTCTGTGAAGGCTAATGATTTCTCAGATCCAGACAAAATGTAGAAAAGAGGTATATGATTCATCAAAATAGGAAGCCCAAGTTCTTTTATTCTCTTTGCGTAAAACTTATCAGTAAGTGCTGTCAGATCTCTAAGTTTTAGAACTATACAATCGTAAATCATAGTCTCACCTTCTGTTTGTTCGTGTATGAACTAATATTAGCATACATTTATCTTTTTGTCAACAAAATTGACTCTTCGTAAATATCTATTCACTTTTGAACAATCATCACACCTACTTAATCCTTTTTAGCAGTGATCAACTCTCCACATGGGTAGTATATATGTAGCAACTCTAAAAGAACGCACCTATTTATGGTACGGTTCAGCGCAACTACTTAATCAGTAAACCTCAGATTCTTTATCCGTTGGAAATCGTATTATCAATGTTATTATATATGATTATCTTTTTAGTTATTGTATTTTTATATTTAACTGTTTCAATCCTTGAGCATTCTATAACTCTCTTTCAATATCTTAAATGATGCTCTGTACTTTCTAAAACACCTTTTTATCCATCTATCTGTTCCAAACTTCTTTTTAATCTTTTTTTCTTTGCTCCAGTAACAACTTAGCCTTTTTAATTGATTTATGCAACTTGTCTTGTAGAATATCTTTGGGAGGTAATTCTGTAATGTATTGAGCTACATGTATTCCACTTTTATCTAGTTCTAGTAATTCAACGGTTTCTTGAGATTTTTCTACACAGAGTATAATACCTATAGGAGATTCTTCTCCTTCATTTTTTTCATATTTTTCAAGCCATCTTAAATATAATTCTACTTGCCCTTTATGTTCTGGTAAGAATTCACCTAGTTTTAACTCTATAAGAACCAGCCTTCTAAGTTTTCTATGATAAAATAAAAGGTCAATATAGGAGAGAAAGGGGTCAGATACCATAAGAAATCAAGTACATTTTGACAAAAAAAGTCCCTTCTAAAAATAAAAATCATGAAAAAATTTAGCATTAAATCGATTGTTGATATTATTCATACCATCTTATTACATAACTCTAGCCTGTGAATACAAGTTTGCTAAAAGCAGGGACTGACCATACCATAATGATTTAATATGTAAAAGATGGATTAATCAAATCTGACCCACGAACTTTTAAGTAAAAGGCTTCAAACGAATTTCCATCTATTTACCGATTTAAAATAGTGCTAAATAATGTTATAATATACTTGCATGGAATGAGATTCCGATTTAAACCCGTGTTAAGTACACTGTACTTTTGGTCAATGAGTCGAGTCTCCTTTCTTTTTTGAGTTTTTTAAGTTCTTTACTTGTTAATCTCTTTATTTTCTGCATACTTAGATTCTTATCTTGTGCCGTTGGTGGACAAAACTTCTCATTTGAATGTATCATCTTCATAATAACTTTTATAAGTTTGTTTGCAATAGCAACGATTGCAAGATTTGGATCTTTCTGATTTTCAATAATTAGACGATTATAGGCAGCTGTAAAATAGCCTACGTTATTTACTACCAGTTGGGTTGTTTGTATCATTGATTGTCGTAGCTTCTTATTACCTTTTCTTGAAATGGTTACCCTACCAGCAAATTTACCACTCTGATTCATGACTGGATTCATTCCAGCGAATGCGGACACTTTTGCCCATTAGCAAATTCATATGGATTTCCGAGATAGGCTACAAACCTCGCTAGGCATTTGATACCAATTCCTGATATTTCGAGTACATTCTCTGAAAAAGGCAGCTTAGCTAAGTGTTTTTCAAGCTCTAATTCGATACTCTCAATAGATTGAGCTAATGCTAAATACTGTTTAACTATGATTTTCAATATTTCAATCTTATCTACAATTACTTCTCGTTTTGTTATCAATAAGCTTGATGATGCTTCTGATATTTTAGACGCTAGCTTACTTCCTATTTTGTAATCATGATCTTTATATAGTTTTATTACATCATAAGTATTCATTCTCTTCAAATCATTGGGATGAGGAAGTATTTGCAATAGATTAATACCATATTTTGTATCTACAAACTTACTCAGTTTACCTTCAAGTCCAGGATATATTTCATCAATAGTGAGATAGAAGGAGGTAGGGGTCAGGCTCACTATTAAACTTTATTTACTATTCTAGATATAGTTTGCTCTGACACCTCTAGCAACTCCGATAGTTGTTTTTGATTTATCAGTTTAAGTTTTACTACTTTTTTAACAAATTCATCTTTTATCCTTGTTATCTCTCTATTCTTTGATCTTCCTTTTAGCATTTCAAATTTAATTTGATGTGTGGCTTCAGTTGTGGCTATAAGTTCCTCAATATTTACAATGCTATTTTCGTCTTCTTTGTTTCTACTCATTGCTTTCTTAAGGGCTATTTCTTCTGGCATTATCTTATAGGTTTCGTCTCCTTCAATTGTATCGTCATCCGCAACAAATTCCATATACATTTCAACAGCTTTTTTCTTATCTGTTGAAAGCATTGATAGGGGAAATCTTATGCTACAATTTTCAGGTTCATAATTCACATATTCCTTGTGGCTGCTCCATTCATAATCAATGTCTGCTATTCCTGCTCTAATTGGGTTTCGATGGATATATTTAATTAAGGATAATAAATATTCATCTTTGTCACATACTATTGCCTTGTAACGCTGCTCAAACACATGGCCGGTTCGCTTCTTCATTTTGTTATAGCTTTGTGTAAATGTTTGCTGTATTAGTTGCATGACTTTAGATAACGGTTCATCAGACACTTCTATTAATAAGTGGGCATGATTGTCCATAATCACATATGCATATAATTTAGCCCTATATTTTTCTATATATTTAGCGACTTTTTCTATGTATAACCGCTTTATATCTGTTTCACTAAAAATAAATTCTCTGTTATTTCCACGGGCAATTACATGATAAAGTGCTCCTTCATAATATACTCTCGCTTTTCTTGCCATTTTCACTCACCTCTTCTTTATTATATCATAAAGTTTAATAGTGAGCCTGACCCCTTTCTCTGCACAAATATCTGAAAAATCAATTTCCTTTGCATAATCGAAATCTTGCTGATAATTTTTCCATCTTCTATTCATTTCAGAACTATCTTTCACTATAGATAATATCTCTTTATAATTTTTGACAATATGTAGCGTATTGCGCTTTATACAAGTCTCTCTAAAAGCACTTTTTAATATATCTTTATTAATATTATTACTTTGTAGTTTATCTAAAACATATATATCGTAAAAATCCCTTGGTCTTGTGTTCTGATCACTTCTTGTAATAACAGTTTCAAGTTTTTCAGCAAGTACGGTTTCTAAATTATATGCTAATATTTTAATCGTTCTATCTTCCAGTAATAATTTAAATTCATATTCTATCTCTTTAGGAGTTATTTTGTCTCCCGTAGTAATATCTAATTTTAAAGGAACAGACATTGGAGAATAGTTAGCAGATAACGAAACACGATAGCCAGTATAATCATCGCCTTCTCGTATCTCCCCAATGCCTTTAAATTTAAAAATAACATCATCGTCTATTTTAACATTGGTAATTTCCATAAACATATCTTTAACTACCTTTTCGGTAACCGACAATCTCTTTATCGTAGCGTCCATATCCATTGTTGCTCTTGTGTCAAGTCCTACCATAGCTGCGATTAAAAAACCACCTTTTAGTATAAAGTTATCTTTATATTTTGAAATCGAAATACGTTCAAGCAATCTTTCAAGCATATAGTTTTGAAGCACCAATTGTGCAGAAATAGATTTTTCTTTTGCTATATTTTTAATTATTGATTTTAGTTGCATAGGGTTTTTCATAGTAGAACCTCCAAATAAGAACGAACTTTTTCTATCACCTTTAATTCTTTTGCAAATTCAGATAGAAGCGGTATGTTTTTTGAATTTGAATTACCATATTGTTTAAATGCTTGCGAAATGATTTGTATATCTGTATTAGCGTGAGGACGTAATATATCACATAAGGTTTTTTCAGCACAATAGATATTTAATTTATTGCCACTAGGACTTTTGGTTTGAATAATTCCTTTTTCATATATTTCTTTTTTACTTTGATGACATAAAATAAAATGTTTTTTTGCCATTGTCAAATTATATGTAGCAGGAAAAGTCATGTCATATTTCATTGGTGTTCTATCTGTCAAGTCCAATAAAAATAAAGCTGTTTCATGAGAAAAAATTCCTTTTTTAAACCTTGCTTGTAAGTTTAAAAATTCATCTTCCCATATATTCGGCAATATATAAACTCCTCTTGCTGTTTTTTCAAGTTTTCCTTTTTCACATAAATAATTTAGAAGTTCTCTATTTATATTGTTTTGGCTGACCATTGCACTAGTCACGATTCCATTATTATGCTGTGCCAGTTTTATTATCTTTTCTATCTGTTTCATTATATCACCACCATTTCATTGACTTTTATGCTTATAATATTAATGCTAACAAGCATAAAAGTCAATAACTTAATTTATAATAGATAATTTAATAATATAGAATTCTTTTTCTTCTATTGTTTTAGCTTTAGATAAAATTAGTAAATTATTTGTCGAACTTAATTGTCTCACCAATGGTGCTACAAAATTCATTATCTTTAAATATTGGTCTGAAATATTCTATCACTAACTTTACAAATGTAAATAAAAAGAGACTACCATATATTTATACGTAAGGTAGTCTCTGACATTAAAATTTATTTATAAAAGTTTCTAATATGAATAATACAAATAATGTTAACTTTATTCTATACTATAGAGCTAATAGAAATAATATAAATAATGATTTGTACTACTCCCACTCAATAGTTGAAGGCGGCTTACTAGTTACATCATAAACTATTCTGTTTACGTTATCTACTTCATTTACTATTCTATTTGATATCTTCTCAAGAACATCGTATGGTATTCTAGCCCAGTCAGAAGTCATACCATCGGTAGAAGTTACTGCTCTTATACCTACTGTATGGCTGTAGGTTCTTTCATCACCCATTACTCCAACGGATTTCATGTTTGGTAGGGCTGTGAAATACTGCCATATCTCACGCTCTAAGCCAGCATTTTTAACTTCTTCTCTTAAGATAGCATCGGATTCTCTTACGATTTCAAGTTTTTCCTCTGTAATTTCTCCAAGTACTCTAATCGCAAGACCTGGGCCGGGGAATGGTTGTCTCCATACTACTTCCTTTGGCATTCCTAACTCTTCTCCAGCTTTTCTTACCTCATCCTTAAATAGCTGTCTTAAGGGCTCTATTAAATCAAATTTCATGTCTTCTGGAAGTCCACCAACATTATGATGACTCTTGATTACAGCCGCTTCTTCAGTTCCGCTCTCTATAACATCGGGATAGATTGTACCCTGTAATAGGTAATCTATATCTCCTAATTTTTGGGATTCTTCTTCAAATACTCTTATAAATTCTTCTCCAATTATCTTTCTCTTTGTCTCTGGATCAGTTACTCCCTTTAATCTACCTAGGAATCTTTCTCTAGCATTTACTCTAATAAGGTTCATATTGAACTTTTCACCAAATACAGCTTCTACCTCATCGCCTTCATTCTTTCTTAAGAGACCATGATCAACAAATATACAGGTTAAGTTGTCACCAATAGCATTGTGTACCAATACAGCGGCAACAGAGGAATCTACACCTCCAGATAGTGCGCATAAAACCTTCTTATCTCCAACCTTTTCCTTGATTTCATTTATAGTTTTTTGTGCGAAGTTATGCATAGTCCAATTTCCTGTACATCCACAAATCTCATATAAAAAGTTCTTGATAAATTGTCTTCCGAATGGTGTATGCTCAACCTCAGGATGGAATTGTACTGCGTATAATTTCTTTTCTGGATTTTCCATAGCAGCTACTGGGCAACTGTCAGTTGTAGCAGTTATTTGAAAGCCTTTTGGAGCTACCTCTATAAAATCGGTATGACTCATCCAGCATATGGAATTGTTCTTAATATCCTTAAATATCTTCTTATTTTCAGCTAAGTTTAACTCGATTTTTCCGTACTCCCTAGCAGGAGCTCTGTTTACCTTACCATCAAATAGCTTCGCCATAAGCTGGCCACCATAGCATATTCCAAGTACAGGTATTCCTAGCTCAAACACTTCCTTTTCAATCGTTGGAGCATTTTCAGCATATACACTCGCTGGCCCACCAGTGAATATTACACCTATAGGATTTTTTTCCTTGATTCTCTCTAAGGCTTTCTTGTAGGGTACTATTTCACAATATACATCTGCTTCTCTAACTCTTCTAGCAATCAATTGGTTGTACTGTCCACCAAAATCCACAATTAATATCAACTCTTTATTTTCCATGGTAAACTCCTCCCATTCTTCTTTATAGGCATTTTTAATGGTCGAGATAAGTTTTAAGAATGATTATATATCCTTCCCTTAATCTCGACCCTATAGCTCTACTCTATTAGTCTCTTACACTATAATTTGGTGATTCCTTAGTAATATGGATATCATGTGGATGGCTTTCTGTTAATCCTGCACCAGTTATTTTAATAAATTTGCCGTTTTCCTTTAAATTTTCTATTGTTGGAGTTCCACAGTATCCCATTCCTGCCTTAAGTCCTCCTACTAGTTGATATATAGTTTCTCTAAGGGGTCCCTTGTAAGGAACTCTTCCTTCAACTCCCTCTGGAACAAATTTCTTAGCATCTTCTTGGAAGTATCTATCCTTACTTCCAGCAGCCATAGCGCCAAGAGAACCCATTCCTCTATAAACCTTAAAACTTCTTCCTTTATATATAACTGTTTCGCCAGGGCTTTCCTCTGTTCCTGCAAATAATGAACCAATCATTACTACATCTGCCCCTGCTGCTATTGCCTTAGGTATATCTCCAGAATACTTTATACCTCCATCGCCAATTATGGGAATATCATATTTTTTTGCCGCCTCAGCGCAATCATAAATAGCAGTTACTTGAGGAACTCCTATTCCTGCTACAACTCTAGTTGTACAAATAGATCCTGGCCCAATACCTACTTTAACTGCATCGGCTCCAGCCTTAATCAAATCCTCAGTTGCCTGTGCTGTTGCTACGTTCCCTGCTACAACTTGAAGCTCTGGGTACTCTGCTTTAACCTTTGCTACAGCATTTAAAACGCCCTGCGAATGACCGTGGGCAGTATCTAGCACTATTACATCTACTCCTGCCTTCTCTAATGCTGCTACCCTTTCCATCATGTCGCCAGTTATACCTATAGCGGCTCCTACTAAAAGTCTATTGCTTTCATCGGTTGCTCTATTTGGATATTTTATAGACTTTTCGATATCCTTAATAGTTATAAGTCCTTTTAGCATACCTTCAGCATCAACTATAGGGAGTTTTTCAATCTTCCATTTCCTTAGTACCTTTTCAGCTTCATCTAGTGTAGTACCTTCCTTAGCCGTTACCAGATTTTCTTTAGTCATTATATCATCGATTTTCTTTGTAAAATCATTTTGAAATCTTATATCTCTATTAGTTAGTATTCCTACTAATTTTCCGTTTTCATCTATTATAGGAACACCTGATATATGATATCTCTCCATTAATTCTAATGCATCGGATATTACATGGTCCGGAGACAAATGAAATGGATCAACTATTACTCCATGCTCACTTCTTTTTACCTTGTCTACTTCCATTGCTTGTCTTTCAATAGACATATTTTTGTGGATTATTCCTATTCCACCTTCTCTAGCAATTGCTATTGCTAATTTTGATGTAGTAACAGTGTCCATTCCCGCACTCATAATTGGTGTATTTAGTTTTATTTTCTTAGTAAGTCTTGTTTTAACACTAACTTCCTTAGGAAGCACTTCTGATTTCTGTGGTATAAGTAGTACATCGTCAAAGGTTAATCCTTCTTTAATTAATTTTCCCTCCATAATTCTCACCCTCCACTTTTTTTCATATTATTTGCTAATTTCCCAAAAATAAAACAAAAAAGCCTGCAATAATAACCTCATGAGAGTGAAATTATTATGCAGACCATTTAAATACATAGTAAATATACTTAAACAAAAATTTGTATGCAATAATTTCACCCATAGTCGGACAATTTACGGTTGACCGGTAGAGACTTCCAGACCATATTACTGGATTTATATGAGTGTCCTACGTGTGTTTACACTTTTAATATTCTGTTTATTATTTCTATATAAAGTATCAAATTTATGTACAATTGTCAATACAGTAAGTAATTGTTGGAATATTAAATTAATAAACTCCTATAGAAAAACTATAGGAGTTTATTAATTCTGGGTCAAAGACTATAAATTATTTTTTTCATCCTCTTGATTTTCTAAGGACCCTGGATCTTCACCAAAGGATACATGGGTATCCTCCATGTTGGTTATTTCATTATTACTTGCAGTATTATTTCTTTTCCCATTTTTGCCTCTAAAGATATTAAAAAAATTATTCAAAAATTCCATGTTACACCTCCTTTAATTGTTATCTTTTTTTTAATAATATCCAATCTTGTTAATAATGTTTACCTCCTTCATAATTTACATGCCATATAAAACTATTTATTTCAAATAATATATATAAGTTCATATCGCAAAGGAGGATTAATATGGAAAGTAATCCTATATTAGATGAATCAAGTCTTAGAATATTAGAGGTTCAATTATCCTATGAAGCTATGATGAATAAGAAATATAATCTATATGCCTCATACTTCAGTGATGCTCAGCTTAAAAACCTCTGCCAAAATTCTGCAATGAAACACAAAAATAATTACACTAGTTTACTTAAGTTTTTAAATTCACATCAATAGTATTTCATTTTTTTTGAAATTGATTCAAAAATATCCTAAATTGTTCAAAGAATTTATAGTACTTTATACTAAGGAGGCGCTCTAAGATGTCATATAGTTCCGAATTCAGTGAGAAGGAATTAATGAAAGATCTATTAATGTGTGAAAAGCAAGTTACTTCTTATTATAATGCAGGTATTAGCGAATCAACTTCCACAGGGTTTAGAGATTCATTAAATACATGTCTTAGTAATGTTCAGAGCTGTCAATTTGAATTGTTGGATGCCATGAGTCAACGAGGCTGGAATCAAATAAAGGAAGCACCTTCAAGTCATATAGAAGATGCTAAAAGAAAATTTTCCAAATTATTTAGTGAATTGTCTTAACCCATATTATTCATGAAAAATTGAGAATAATGCAAGTAGTTTTTAATTTTCTATGAGTAATCTAGTCTTAATATAGTATCATATAACTATCAACTTACATTGAAGTGGAGGGATATGATACATGAAGCTTATTTATAAGAATACAAATTTAAAATTAATTCAAGGCGATATTACTCTAGAATCTACGGAAGCCATAGTGAATGCAGCTAACTCTACACTACTCGGCGGTGGTGGAGTAGATGGAGCTATACATAGGTCTGGAGGTACTAAAATACTTGAGGAATGCAAGGCTATAAGAAAAAAACAAGGTGGCTGTCCCACCGGTGAAGCCGTTATTACTACGGCAGGTAATCTCCCATCAAGCTATGTAATCCATACGGTAGGTCCTATATGGCGAGGTGGTAACAATAATGAGCCCGAGCTTTTAGCAAATGCCTATAAAAATAGTCTAAGGCTAGCATATAAAAATAAGATTAAAACCATTGCTTTTCCATCAATAAGCACTGGAGTCTATAGCTATCCAATTGAAAAAGCATCAATTATTGCACTGAAAACCATTAAAAATACTTTAGATGAATTTAGCTTTGAAGAAATACGATTTATTTTATTCTCAGAAAAAGACTATAATATCTACTTAAAATCAGTTAAAGAGGACTTCAAAATGAATTTTTGAAGTCCTTGTACAATAGGATCTATAGATTTTCATATTTTACTAACATCTATAGATTTTCATATTTTACTAACATCTATAGATAAACAAAATAAACATTTTAAATAAATTTCTAAGAAAATAATGAATGTTTCTACATTTTTTATTTGAAATTTATTAAACTTTAGAGTTGTTTATGTCTATATCATATTTTTTGACTTTGTCATAAAAACTTGTCTTCCCAATATCTAATTTCTCCATAGCCATCTTTCTGTCACCATTATAAAGCTTTAGTGCATTTATAATTGCCTCTTTTTCAGCATCTGTTACTACTTTTTTTAGAGGCTTAAGATCCTGTTTATCTATTGGCTTATTAGCCTTTACTTCTATTTTTAGATTTTTTGAAAGTATAGTATTGCCTTCGCATAAAATAACTGCTCTTTCTAAAATATTTTCAAGTTCCCTAATGTTTCCCGGCCAATCGTATTTCTTTAGCTTTTTTAAAGCTTCACCTGATATATGCTTTTCTTCACATCCAGCCATCTTACATATCTCAGGTAATTTAGAATATACTATGCTGTGAATATCTCCCTTTCTTTCCCGCAATGGAGGGACCCAAATAGGAAACACATTTATTCTATAAAATAGATCTTCTCTAAATCTTCCATTCAAAACCTCTTCCTCCAGGTTTCTATTAGTAGCAGCTATGATTCTAACCTCTACATTAATCTCTCGTTCTCCTCCTATTCTAAAGAAAGTTTTGCTTTGGAGTACCTGTAAAAGCTTTACCTGCATTGAAATAGGGATTTCAGATATCTCATCCAAAAATATTGTACCACCATTTGCCATCTCAAAAAATCCAATTTTACCCTTTTTCCTAGCTCCAGTAAAGGCTCCGGCTTCGTAGCCAAAAAACTCACTTTCCATAAGAGTTTCGGGAATAGATCCACAATTCACTTGAATAAAGGGCCTATTCTTATTCTTACTTGCATCGTGAATCTCCTTTGCCATCAAGCCTTTTCCTGTTCCACTTTCTCCCAATAGAAGAATAGTAGAATTTAGTTTTGAGGCTTTATAAAGAAGGGTTTTACTCTCCTTTATTTCATCACTTTCTCCTATTATCCTCTGGAAAAAATCAATATTTTCTTCTCTTTGTTCAAATTTTTTCTCAATCTCATTTAGTCTAAGATATGCTTCATTCCTTTCTTCTATGAGATTCTTAAGCTCTGATATATCCTTAACCTTTAAAAGCGCACCTACTCTTCTTCCCTTTCGATTCACAGGTTCAAGGGAGCATAAAGTTGGTCTGCCATTTATTTCTATAAATTTATCCCTAAAGCGCAGGTTCTTCCCCTTAGCAACTTCATAAAAATCCTCTATATCAGAAACATATCCATGAATATCAAAAATATCCCTTCCTATGACATCTACTTCAAGATTCTGACCCTTAGTCATGTATTCTCTACCCATAAGTAAATCAAAAATACTTTCCTTTCTTATGGTGTACCCCTTACTCTGATAGAACTTTACATCTCCATTCTTACCATCGAGTACAACCATATGGCCAAGAGCATTAATATATTCAGTTTCAAATTCCTCTCCATCTACAGATATGTTCATGGTTTTCCCGGTAAAATCTACCTGTGCTTCTATATGAATATCTAAAAAAGTAGTATCTAATCTAAGCATTTCATCTCTGTAATTCTTCTTATATTTAAATATTGGGGTAGCCTTTTTATCTTTATATACACCTACGGCCACTATTGAATCTCCAATCTCAATGTCTTTATTATCTATACCAATTACACTTAAATTCTCAGGTTTAAGTCCACCGTCATCTCTTCCTAGGTTATTGTTTGCTATTATAATTATGTCTCCCTCTATTATTTTCCCAGATTCGTGGCCCTTTCCCTCATCATTAACAACTCCAAAAACTTCCTTAGCCTTCTTATTATATATTTGAATTTTTCCATGATTATCTATGAATATAAATCCTTCTGACATCATATCTGTAAATTGATTTATATAGTCCATATCCGTAAGCACAAGAGTTTCCTCCTCATATATAGGGTTTACATAGTAAAACTTAATTTATACGTATACAAATACTCAACGTTTTTGGGAGCTTTGGACATGTATAAATTAAAGTCTTTACTTAAATCCCTATAAGAAACTTATTACAATCATTATATACAAATTTCGCGGGATTTAAAATAAAGTTATTTTTATTCTGAATATTCTGAAATTAATTGGTTATTTATCCTATTTTCAGTATATAATAATTATATAGGGAGGTGATATTATGTTTAATATCATAGCAACTTTTGACAACATTATGAGCCTTAAAAAGCTTGTAAGAAAGCTCAGAAAAAATCCCAAGGTTAAAGGACATATACTAGTAATCAATGAAAATGATGCTATTGGAGAAGATGAAAGATATATATCAAGTGTTCTAATTAAACGTTCTAGAGAGGTATCTAGCTTAGGATTAGATGACACTTTAAAAGGAATAATATTTGGCGCAATTATTGGAGGTATATCTTCAGTTTCCGCTATACTATTTAATGTAAGCCTCTTAGGCCTATCAACTATTGCTCTATTAGGTATATTGGCAATAATATTCTATGGGGCAGCAGTTGGCAGTATAATTGGCTTACTAATAACTAACCTCATAAGTAGATATTATACAAAGAATTTTCATGGAGAAATGACACTAATTATCAAAGAGGTGGACGATGAGGTAAGAGACATCGTTGTTGATACTATAAAAGAATATACACCAGAAAAATTCAGTGTATATTAGTGCTTCTGCTACTAGCTCTAATTCAAGTCATTCTATAAGTTCTTTTCAGAACAAAACAGGAGTGGGATTATTTTCCCACTCCTTCAGGCTGTTGACAAACCTAAATTTCTTCGTTGTTGCTTCAACCAAGAATCCTTACGTATTTCTGTATACGCTGCGGTCTCTTGGTTTCAGCACGCCTCGAACTTCAAATTTCTCAACAACCTATCATCTTGTTGACTTTGTCAACAATCTGCAGGAGTGGGATTGTTTTCCCACTCCTTCTTTATATTTTCATATAAGATATCAACTATTTATTACATCATTGGAGGCATTCCGCCGCCCATTCCCATTGGTGGCATATCATTCTTTTCTTCTGGAAGATCAGCTACTGCCGCTTCAGTTGTTAAGAATAATGCTGATATTGATGCTGCATTTTGAAGTGCTGAACGAGTTACCTTAGTTGGATCAACTATACCCGCTTCAAGCATTGATACATAATCTTCATTAAGTGCATCGAAACCAATACCATGATCAGCATTTCTAACCTTTTCAACCACTACAGACCCTTCAAGTCCTGCATTGATAGCTATTTGTCTTACTGGCTCTTCTAAGGCTCTTCTGATTATTAATGCACCAGTTTTTTCGTCGCCTTCTAGAGCTTCTATTGTAGCTTCTACAGCCGGAATAGCATTGATAAGTATAGTACCACCACCAGTAACTATACCTTCTTCAACAGCTGCTCTAGTTGCATTTAACGCATCTTCTATTCTTAGCTTTCTTTCCTTCATTTCAGTTTCAGTAGCAGCACCTACTTCGATAACTGCAACTCCACCTGAAAGTTTAGCAAGTCTTTCTTGTAATTTTTCTCTATCAAAGTCTGAAGAAGTTTCTTCGATTTGACTTCTTATTTGTCTGATTCTATCTGCGATTGCTGAAGTTTCTCCAGCGCCATCGATAATTGTAGTGTTTTCTTTATCTATTTTAACAGACTTAGCTGTTCCTAACATATCTAATTCAACAGTCTTAAGGTCTAATCCTAATTCTTCAGAAACTACTTGACCGCCAGTTACTATAGCTATATCTTGAAGCATCGCCTTTCTTCTATCTCCAAATCCAGGGGCCTTAACTGAAACACACTCAAATGTTCCTCTAAGCTTATTAACAACAAGCGTAGCAAGAGCTTCACCTTCAATATCTTCAGCAATAATTAATAATTTCTTTCCTTGTTGAACTATTTGCTCAAGGATTGGAAGAATTTCTTGGATATTAGTTATCTTCTTGTCTGTAATTAAGATGTATGGGCTTTCTAATACAGCTTCCATCTTTTCAGTATCAGTTACCATGTATGGAGATACGTATCCTCTATCAAATTGCATACCTTCAACTACCTCTAAAGTAGTTCCCATAGTTCTTGATTCTTCAACAGTGATAACTCCGTCTTTTCCTACTTTTTCCATAGCCTCAGCTATAAGAGAACCTATTCTCTCATCAGCAGCTGAAATAGAAGCAACATTAGCTATAGCTTCTTTTCCTTCTATTTGCTTTGAATTTTTCTTGATTTCTTCAACTGCTACTTCAACCGCCTTCTCAATACCTTTTTTAAGGATCATTGGATTAGCGCCAGCAGCTACGTTCTTTAATCCTTCTCTGATTATAGCTTGAGCTAGTAATGTCGCTGTAGTTGTACCGTCACCAGCAACGTCATTAGTCTTAGTAGCAACTTCCTTAACTAATTGCGCTCCCATGTTTTCATATACGTCTTTTAATTCGATTTCACGAGCAATAGTAACACCATCATTAGTAATAGTAGGTGAACCAAACTTTTTATCTAATATAACGTTTCTACCCTTAGGTCCTAATGTAACCTTAACAGTGTTAGCTAACTTATTAACACCTTCTTCTAATTTACGACGAGCATCTTCACAGAATTTAATTTCCTTTGCCATTATGTAAACCTCCTTCAAAGATTTTTTATTATTCTACTACCGCCAATAGATCATTTTGCTTCAAAATTGTGTATTCTTGACCGTCATACTTAATTTCTGTACCAGCATATTTTGAGAATATAACCTTGTCTCCTACCTTAACTTCCATTGTAACTTCTTTACCATCAACCATTCCACCTGGTCCTACTGCAACTATTTCAGCCATTTGTGGTTGTTCCTTAGCTTGACCTGGTAAAACGATTCCGCTTTTAGTTTTTCTTCAGCTTCTACCTTCTTGATAACAACTCTGTCACCTAGTGGTTTGATGTTCATTGTAAAACCTCCTCGTTTTCTCTTTATTTAACCCGAATTATTCATAGAAAATTTAAAACCCTACTGCGTAGACATTCATAAATTCCTTGACGTACTGTCTAATATGTCTTCAAAATCGATGAAAACCTTAGAAACAAAACTACTTGCACTTTTTCAAACTTTCTATGAATAATTCGGGGTTCAAATGTAATTACTAACCAAATTATTAGCACTCACCTTTATCGAGTGCTAATCACAATACTAATTTATAATAATAGCAATCATAAGGCAACTCTCATTTTTTCCGATTTAGCTTAATATTTTACTATTTTTATTGATTAGTAGTCAATTTTGAAATACCACTTCTATTTTCTTCATTTTTCTCATTATTATTCTATTTTATTAATATTTTAGCTTTAACCGTTTATATTTTACTTAAAATTCTCATTTTTCATAGCAATTTCTTCCCTAAAAAACAGTTTTACTGCTTGTTTAATCACTATCATTATCTAATTTACAATGATTCTTTTTCGCATCTTAGAACTTCTTTTATGAAAACAGGGACTATCTCATAAAAACATCTTTTGAGTTCAGTCTGATGTGCGACTCAGAAATTTGAGTTAGTTAAACTTCTCAATCACACATCTATAAATAGCTTAAATTATAAATATCTACAAAAAAGTACAATGTTCCCATTATAGTTCTAACAGGAACACTTCATAAAAATATTGATGAAATATGTAAATTACTTTTTCCTTCCTATCTTCAGTTCTCTGGCATAATAAAACAAATACTGCTGTGCAAAGCCTGCTATACTTCCAAACTTCTCCTGGGCAAAGCTTTGAATTTTTTTAAGGCTTGTACCCTCTGGAACATAAAAGTACTCCATAACTCTTTTCACCCATACGTCTATGGGAAAGGCATCGTCCTTATCCATGGAAAAAAACATAATACAATCTGAAACCTTTGGCCCTATTCCAGGAAAAAGTATGAGCTGTTCTCTTGCTTCCTCGGTATTCATATTTTTTAGGCTGTAGATATCTATCTCCTTTGTAGCTACAAGTTTGGCCGCACTTAATATATATTTGGCTCTAAAACCTATTCCACTGAACTGAATGTCCTCTATATTTAAATTATGCAATGCCTCGGGTTTTGGAAAACTAAAGTATCTCTTTCCTTTATATTCACCAATAAGTTCTCCATAATTTTCACTCAAAGCTTCTATAGCCCTTTTTATCATAGGTATCCTATTATTTGCTGAAATTATAAAGGACACTAGGGTTTCCCATTCATCCTGCTTAAGGATGCGAATACCATGTCCGAACTCTACCGAGGTCATCATGGTTTCATCTAGCTTTCCCAAATGTTTTTTTATCTCTCCATAATCTCTAGCTAAATCAAAATAGCTATGCCATATATTCAAAAATTCATCGCTGGTTGTATTATCAATATAAACATTATTATCTTCCTTTTTTAGATTGATAACCCTTCCTAATGCTATTCCCGTATAACTCCCATCCTCTTGTTTATTCCATCTAAAACACTGTCCGCACTCAAATATATGAGGAAGTTCAAAATCCTTTACATCTTTTAACCTTACGCCATTTTGCATTTCGTGAATTTTCATATATACAACACTCCTTTTAAAAATCTAGTCATATTTTACTAACAATCAAAATACAGTATATTATTTGAAGGATTTATAAATAAAAATATAGAATTAATAATCTTAATATACTCTAAGGGTGGATTACTATGGATAATTTTCTAGATAAACTCAAAAAAAATAAAATATTGTCAATGGAAGACATACTCTTACTTAAGAAAAATATCAATGAGGAACACCCTCATTTAGACAATTCATCTAAAGCAAACATTCTAGCTAGGTCCATCCACAGTATCTTAAATGAAAATCTAAGGGGATTTACTAAGGACTACAAAAGCGATATAAAAACCTATCTAATAAAAAATACTATCTTAAACAATAAAGAATCTATCTATCAATATGATGTATTTAAGGCCTGTGCCTCATCTGAAAATACCTCACTTGAATTTATTTATCAAGTTACTAAATGGGCAAGCAAACAGGCTAATGAAGAAATAGCTTTAAATACCATAAAAAATATCATTGAAGAAATAGATATTGATTACAATGATATGGTAGACGAAATCTCTCTGAGTAAAGTCCTAGAAGAAAACGATGAAGTAGAAGATGCAAATAAACCTATTTCACAGGAAGCTCCCGAAGATATCACTCAGCCTATAGATGATGAAGAATGCTCTAATAGTAAACAAGCCCTATATACCGAAGAATCCTTTGAAAACGAAGTTGAAGTTGAATTTCATTCGGAAGCCCTATCAGAACAGGAAATCGTCGAATCCAGAACTCTTAAACAATATATCATTGAAGTTAAAAATAGAATATACAAAATTATACATACAAACCTATCAAATGAAAAATATAGAAAATATATACTTATATATTCCCTCTTAATATGTCTTTTAATCGTTCCATTTACACATATTATTAAAAATTATCTATTTAAAGGAAATGACGGCCTTATAGAAGTTGTTAGCAGTGTAGAATACGATGAAAATTCATTGGAGTTTGGGAAAAATGATGATTTTATTATAGATGAAGAAATTTTAATCATTACAAGTCATTTACCCGAAGATTTACAGTATAAAAAAATAAACCAAGAGGGTTTGAAAAGTTATCTAATTGAAAGAAACTCACTTTTATCCAGTGAACCATATTTTACGACAATAATCGATTCTGCCAGAGAGTTTAACATAAATCCCATTCTATTGTTTTCAATAGCAGGTCATGAACAATCCTTTGTTCCAAAGGATCATGAAATGGCTAAAGAAATTGTCAATAATCCCTATAATGTTTTTAGAAGTTGGAAGGACTATAACACCGATATCGAGGATTCTTCAAAAATAGCATGTAGGACAGTTATAAATCTTTTAAAGGACAAACCTGAAAATGAAGACCCCTTTAAATGGATCAACAGAAAGTATGCTGAGGACAAGAATTGGTGGAAAGGTATAAGCAGTATATATAGTATCTTAGAAAAGAAGGCAAGTTTAAAAGTAAGTATTGATGATCTTACTAAAACCTCTGAAAAGGTCTATCTTGATATTACAAACTAAAATGTTGAGAGGTGAATCCTTTCTCCTCTCAACATCTCGATTGAAAAATCATGGCTTTATCATCAACTAAAAACTTTCATATGCTTTTTTATCAGTTCTTTACTCCTAAATCTATAAAGTCAAATTTTGTCACATCAAACAAACCTACATCTGTAAGTTTAAGCTCAGGTATTACAGGAAGTGCAAGGAATGCTAGGGTCATAAATGGATCTATATCCTTATTTACACCCATATCATAGGCTATTTTTAACATTTCCTTCAGTTCCGCACTTACTTCATCTAGTGACTTATCAGAAATCAAACCGGCTATAGGGAGAGGTAATGATTTTAAAACCTTACCCTTAGAGCATATGGTAATTCCGCCACCTATTTCGCCTATTTCTTTGATAGCTAAAAGAATATCCTCATCATTATCTCCAGCGACGATAAGGTTATGGGAATCATGGGCAACGGTCGATGCTATGGCTCCACCCTTTAGATTGAAGTTTTCAACAAGTCCAAGCCCAATGTTTCCAGTTTTATTATGTCTTTCAATTACAACAAGCTTTAGGATATCAAGCATATCATTATATTTGAAATATCCCTCTTCTGTGTCTACCTTTCTAATAACCTTTTTAGTAACAAGGCTATGAGCCGATAATCTCATAACATTTACAATGTCGCTTTCTAATTTAATTTTAAGCATATCCTTATTTACTTCACTTAGCCTTACAGTGTCCATTACTTTTGAGTTCTTCTTAGCTTTAACCTCGAATAGGGCTTTGCTACTTTTAGCAACCAGCTTACCATCTTTAAAAACCTTTTCAATATTAAAGCTTTCAATATCATCTACAACTATTAAATCTGCTAAATAGCCGGGCACAATAGCCCCTCTATCATATAATCTATAGCACTCTGCTGCATTTAAAGATGCGATTTTAATTGCAGATATAGGGTCGATTCCGTTCTTTATTGCTAGTCTAATGTTATTATCAATATGTCCGTCATTTAATATATCCTCTGGATGCCTATCATCGGTACAAAATAATGCTCTCCTAAGATTAGCTCTAGTTATTCCCTTTACCAAGGCCTCTAGATTTCTTGCAGCGGATCCCTCCCTAATTAATATATACATCCCTAATCTAATTCTATCCTTCATTTCTTCGACTGTAGTACATTCATGCTCGGTTCTTATGCCCGCACTAACATATGCATTTAGTTCTTTTCCAGCAATATCCGGTCCATGACCGTCCTTTATCTTATCTCCTGCTATTTTTATTTTTTCAAGAACCTCTTTATTCCCTCCAATTACAGCAGGGTAGTCCATCAGTTCTCCTAGCCCTAAGACTCTATCGCTATTAATCATTTTCTCAAGCTCACCAGCACAAAGCTTTGCTCCTGAATTTTCAAAGGCTGTTGCCGGTACACAGGATGGAAGCATTACAAACACATCAAGGGGAATGTCCTTGCTCCCCTCTAGGATATACTCAATCCCATCTAAACCACATACATTGGCGATTTCATGGGGATCAGCTATTATAGTTGTTGTTCCATGGGGAACTATAGCCTTAGCAAATTGGCCTGGGGTTACCATCGATGACTCAATATGTACATGTCCATCTATAAGCCCCGGCGCCACATATTTACCATTTAAATCAATTTCTTCTTTTCCAGCATATTCTCCTATGCCGGCTATCCTTCCATCACTTATTGCTATGTCGCCTTCGATTATTTCCTCAGAAAACACATCGACAACTTTTGCATTCTTTAATACTAAATCCGCCTCTACTCTCCCAGCTGCTATGTCGATTCTTTTTTTCATATCAGTGGTCAAGGTATCACTCCCTCTCATTAATTCCCTTCAATATTTTCTCCGGCGATGCCGGTAGTTCAGTTATCCTCACACCAACTGCATCATATATTGCGTTTAATATAGCAGGAGCTACAGGTATCATTACTGGCTCACCAATTCCCTTCGCTCCAAAGGGTCCCGTTGATTCAGGTTCCTCAATAATAATCTTTTCTATCTCAGGTATATCAAGACTTGTTGGGATAATGTATTTTGAAAACTTATTGTTTTTTATCCTTCCATCCTTTAGTACAATATCTTCGAATAGTGCATATCCGACTCCCATGGCAAATCCTCCATCTATCTGTCCCTCAACCATAGAAGGATTTATTGCTCTCCCTGCATCTTGGGCACAAACAGCCCTAGTGATATCAACCTTTCCAGTTTCAGTATCTACTTCTACCTCAACCCCATAGCAGTTAAAGGTGTAGGGCCAATAGGGTGCACCCTGACCGGTATCAACATCCATTTCAGTAGTCTGGGCAACAAAGCTCTCAGTTACTGTTAATTTTTCACTTTTATCCTTAAAATTTTGAGCAATTTTTTCAAAGCTTATTCTTTTTTGTGGAAACATTTTAAGATAAACTTCTTTATCCTTAGCCTCTAATCCTAAGGCAGCATTTAACTTTAGTTCTTCCTTTGCCGCTTCAAATAGTCTTTTCTTAAATGCTTCCACCGCTAATTTCACTGCATTCCCTGTATTGTAAGTTTGCCTACTGGCTGCAGCCGTACCCGAATCAGGCGTTTCATTACTATCTTCATTGACAATCTTAATGTCATCCATATTAATGCCCAAAACCTCGGCCCCTATTTGACATAGAATAGTTTTAACACCCTGACCAACTTCTGAAGCCCCAACAGAAATAGAAACTTTACCATCGTCCTCTAACCCTACGGTTGCCATAGAAACGTCTGGAAAGCCATTGCCATATCCAGTACCATAAAAGGACGCAGCGATGCCTTTACCTCTTTTCTTCATATTATATCATCTCACTTTCTTCAGAAAACATTCTTTTGGATACAGCTTCTATACATTCCCTAAGAGGGGCACTCTCCGTAAGCACTTGCCCAGTTGCAGTTATGCTTCCCTTTCCAAAGCAATTTTTAAGTCTGATTTCTATAGGGCTCATCCCCAGCTTTTCTGCTAAGATGTCCATTTGTTGTTCATTGGCCACTGGAGTTTGAGTGGCTCCAAAGCCTCTCATGGCTCCGCAGAATGGATTATTTGTATAAACTGCATAACTATCTATTTTAACGTTAGGAATCTCATAGGGACCTGTAGCATGGACTCCAGCTTTCCTTAGAACATTAACGGCCCACGATGCATAGGCTCCGGTGTCTCCCACTATTTCAGCCTCAAAGGCTATCAGTTTTCCTTCTTTATCGGCTCCTGTCTTGAATTTCATATAAAGTGGGTGTCTTTTTGAATGGGCATAAAAAGATTCTTCTCTAGAATAGCATACCTTAACGGGCATTTTTGTAAGTAAAGCTCCTAGTGCAATGTGTATTTGCATTGTTATATCCTCACGCCCACCAAAGGCTCCACCAACAGCAGGATTAACTATTCTTACCTTCTCCTTAGGGCATCCTAAAGCATCGGATACTTCTATCTGGTCAAAGTGAGGATACTGCGTAGCCGCACATATTACTACTGTTCCATCTTCTTCTAAGTAAGCTAGGCCACTTTCTAGCTGTAAAAAAGCATGATCTACCATAGAGGTCTTATACTCATTTTCTACTACAACATCACAGGCCTCGAATCCCTCATCTATGTTACCTTTTCTACATTTATAATGATAAACTATATTGCTATCCCCATGGACTTTAGCCGCATCATCATTCATGGCTTCCCTCGGGTCAAAAACTGCAGGAAGTTTATCATACTTCACCTCTACATGTTTACTGGCCTCTGTAGCTATCTTCTCACTTTCGGCGATTATAAAGGCTAAAGGATCTCCAATTCTTCTTACTTTGTTTTTACAGAAAACTTCATGGTCTTTAAAATAAACACCATGGTGATTTTCCCCAGTAATATCCTTATGGGTCAATATTTTTATCACACCAGGGAATTTCTCTGCTTTACTTATATCCATCGAGAAGTTTGCATGGGGCTCCGTTGACCTTATAGTCACTCCATAAAGCATACCTTCCATATATAGATCTCCAGGATACTTTGCTTTTCCTAGTATTTTTTGTTTACCATCTACCCTAATTAGATTTTTTCCTACACTCTTATAATCATTCATGGACTTCACTTCCTTGCTCTTTTAATAATTCTGAAGCCCTTTCAATGGAATCAATAATTTTTTCATATCCCGTACATCTACATAGATTACCTGAAATAGCCTCTCTTATTTCTTCCCTCGTAGGGCTACTATTTTTATCAAGTAACGCCTTCGCCGACAGAACCATTCCCGGTGTACAATATCCGCACTGTACCGCACCATTATCTAAAAAGGCTTTTTGTATAGGATGTAGATTATTTTCATCTCCCAAGCCCTCTATGGTTATAATACTCTTACCATGGGCCTGGGTTGCTAAAAGTAGACATGAAGTAACGGTTTTACCATCTAATATTACTGTACAGGCTCCACATTCCCCTTCACCACAGCCTTCCTTCGTACCTAATAAGTTCATTTTTTCTCTTAATAAATCTATAAGCCTCAAGTCCTCTTCAACTTCAAGCTTATAATCCTTACCATTAATATTAACCTCAATATTATTCATGGAATTTACATCTCCTTTATACTTTTACTTTACCTAATAAAAACTCTGGGGCATCGAACCCCTTCGTTTTGGTCAGATTTCTCTCCGAGAAATGACCTCAACAAATGATAGTCTTTAGTTACAATAGATATGCGAGTATGAAGTTTAAGTTTTAGGAAGAGTTACAGACCCCTTCTGATACAAGTTAAACTTCATACTCACACATCTACAGTTAGTCCTACTCGCATCTCTATAGTATAGCCCAAGTACTTTTGATATTTCATTTGAGTGATTTCAATGAGCCTGTTTTATCCTTCAGGTGTGTATAAGAAAAACAGGCTCATCGCATGAACGAAAAGGAAATATCAACGCCCCGCCTATTAGGAACTAACCCCAAGCTAGCCATTAACTGCATTATAAACAGCTTTCTTAAATACTCCCTTTACAGCTTCCTTCTTATATTCCAAGGAGCTTCTACCGGCAAGCCTCTTTTCTAAGGTCTCTGAGTACTTCATCGCTGCCTCTTCAATAGTCTTATCACATAATTCTTTCCCCTTCATAAAGTCTTCAACATTATATTCCCTAAGGGGAGAACCTCCCAATGCGCCTGAGGCAATTCTAATATCCTTTATTAACTTATCTTCAATCTCCATATAGACCGAAGAACTGATTTTTGATATAGCCAATGCATTTCTTGGACCTAACTTTTCAAAACCGATATGGATTTTCTTATCCTTTGAAAATGGAATTCTTACGCTAGTTAGCATTTCATTGGATTTCAATGCTGTTTTACTTCTACTTTGATAGAATTCACTGAGCTTTACAGTTCTTTCTTCATCATTACATTTAATATTCAGTACTGCACCTAAGGCCAGTAATGGAGGTACCCCATCTGCCGCAGGAGAAGCATTGCAGATGTTGCCTCCAATAGTAGCCATATTTCTTATTTGTGGTGAACCAACTGATTTTGCTGCCTTCCATAATCCTGGTATTTGCTCTTTAATATATTCATTCTGAACTATCTCAGAAAAAGTAGTTAGTGCGCCTAATACTATTTCATTCTTGAGAATCTCAATTTTCTTCATTTCCCTAATATCTGAAATATCAATTATTATGTTTCCCTTATTTTTATCTTCTCGAATATGAACTAATAGGTCGGTACCACCTGCCAGAACCTCTGCTTTTTCTTGATGATTTTCCAGTAACTTTAGAGCATTATTTATATCGAATACCTTGTGAACCTTTATAATTCCCACAGAATAACTTCCCCCTTTCTATCAAATGGTGAATTTCTCCATCTGCTCTTTAATAAGTCTATTGGAATCACTCATGATTGACTTTTCATTTAAGGTTAGAAGCTCTCTATCCTTCATAACAATTTTTCCATCTATAATTGTAGTTTCAACATTGTATCCGGAAGCAGAATATACTAATTGAGATATGATGTTAGAGCCTTCATGGGGTGCATTGCTAATATTATTAAGATCTACTATTACAACATCCGCTTTTTTACCTACTTCTAAGCTTCCAAGTTCATTTTCCATCCCCATAGCTTTAGCTCCATTTACTGTAGCTAGCTCAAATACCTTTTCCGCCGGCATTACTGTAGGGCTAAGAAGTCTTGCCTTCTGAATTAGTGCCGCACTTCTCATTTCTCTAAATATATCTAAGTTGTTATTGCAAGGCGCGCCATCAATTGCAATAGATACGTTTGCTCCTAATTCAAGCAGCTCTGGAATTTTTGCAATACCTGAAGCTAATTTCAAGTTAGAATTTGGACAGTGAGCTATCTTCGTTCCAGTATCAGCTAATATTTTCATTTCCTCATCATCTAACCATACACAATGGGCCAATATAAGGTCTTCGCCAGTCATACCAAGCTTATGAAGATACTTAATATTTCTCATCCCTCTATCCTTTTCAACTAATTCTATTTCTCCTCTGTTCTCCGATGCATGGGTATGAACCATAACACCGTATTCCTTTGATAGATCCCTAACCCTTGTAAGAAGCTCCTCTGTACAAGAAACAACAAATCTTGGTGCAAAGGCATAGTGAATTCTTCCATTTGCTGTCTTATGCCATTTCTTAAGCAGCCTAACACTCTCTTTAATGGATTCATTTGTATCCTCCATAAGTGATTCTGGAACTCCTGTACCATAATCCATCATACATTTACCCACTATCGCTCTAAAACCACTTTCTTCAATGGCATTCAAGGCAGCTTCTGTATGATTTACAGTCTCCATATCTATAATTGAAGTAGTACCACTTTTTATAAGCTCTGCTATTCCAAGTTTTGCAGAAGTATAATTTGTTTCTGCAGTATGGCCCCCTTCTAGTGGCCAGATTCTCTTTCTTAGCCAGTCAAGTAATTCTAAATCATCGGCCTTACCCTTGAATAGGGTTTGAGTTAGGTGGACATGGGTTTGTATCAATCCTGGAATTATAACCTTACCCTCTGCATCTATCTCTACATCTGCACTTTTCTCAATAGATGTAGCAATTTCCTCTATCCTATCATCTTTTATAAAGATATCGCCCTTAAAAATTTCCCTTTCATTGTTCATTGTTACTATTGTACCCTTTGTAATTTTCAGTGTTGACATATAAATCCTCCTTTAAATTATCAGGTCTATCCTTTGCTGTTAATTAGCAGTAAAGAGTTCACAGCTAAGACCAAGCTATGGTTACCCCTTCAAAATCATGTCGTTTCTTCAATGGGTTTGATGACAATTATTCCTTAGCTGTCAACTCTCGACTGTTAATTTGGGATAAATCCCCTATCACTTATCATAAAAGATAGGGGATAATGGTTTTAGATGAAGAATTTAAATACGAAGATTACGGAGATTATAAACATTAAAGGTGATACGTCTCTATATTTTCCTGTTGCAAGCTTTAATATTACGTAGCTTATCATACCGAACACAATACCTTCAGCAATACTATATGCAAGTGGCATCATTATTATTGCTAGGAAGGCTGGGATTGCTTCAGTAAAATCATCAAGATCTATTTGCTTAATAGGACTCATCATGAAAAGACCTACTAGAACCAACGCTGGTGCAGTTGCGGCACCTGGTATCATTATAAACACTGGAGAGAATAATAAGGCTAGAGCAAACATACCAGCACTTGATAGAGCAGTTAAACCTGTTCTTCCACCTTCTGCAACACCAGAAGCACTTTCAACATATGTTGTAACTGTACTTGTTCCTAAAAGAGCTCCAGCTGTTGTTCCAACAGCATCTGCGAAAAGAGCTTGCTTAGCTTTAGGTAAGTTTCCTTTTTCGTCTAACATGTCTGACTTAGTTGCCACACCAACTAATGTTCCTATGGTATCAAACATGTCTACAAATAAGAATGTAAATAGTACAATTAACATATCAACTGAAAAAATATTTGAGAAATCAAGTTGGAACAGAATAGGACTAAGTGATGGAGGCGCACTTATAAGCTTAAAGCCCTCAACATTTGTAACTCCCATAGGAATACCGATAATAGTACTCAGTAATATACCTATTAGTAAAGCTCCTTTAACGCCTTTAGCAAGTAACACGCCTGTAACTACTATCCCTATTAAAGCTAGTAGTGGTGCTCCTGAAGTTACATTACCTAACTTCACTATAAGGCCGTCAAGTTTTCCATCTCCTATATGGAACTTACCTGATGTTATAATGCCTGAATTTACTAATCCTATTAGTGCAATAAACAAACCAATTCCAACCGAAACAGCTCTTTTTAGATTTAATGGTATACAATTTATTATTGCTTCACGAATATTAAAGAAGGTAAGAATAATAAAGATAATCCCCTCTAAAAATACTGCTGTTAATGCAAATTGCCAAGAATATCCCATACCTAAAACAACGGTATATGCAAAGAAAGCATTTAATCCCATACCTGGAGCCAGTGCAAATGGTAGGTTAGCATAGAATGCCATTATCAATGTTGCAATTACTGCCGATACAGCCGTTGCGGTAAATACCGCCCCACCGTCCATTCCAGTTGAAGATAAAATAATCGGATTGACTATGAGAATATACGCCATAGTCATAAAAGTGGTTATACCTGCGGTTACTTCTGTTTTTACATCTGTACCATTCTCCGAAAGTTTAAACCTTTTTTCAAAAAAACCATCATTCTTTGTAAGACTCGCCAATTGTTTCCCCTCCTTTATTTTTAGACCTACTGCTCAATCTATAAATCAACTCCCCCTTTTACTTAAATTACAGTAGGTAGTTCCTACAAAATATACGCCTATAGATCATTACTTTTTAGTCGGGTACTAACTATAGAATCCCAATAAATCTTTTACATTTTGTTTCCTTGAATATCCTTAAAGCTTTGGCTATTCAAGAAACCAAAATGTAGATTTAATAAGTAGGTTCTACTTATAGAGATTCCGGTGCAACTATTAATTTATACACATCCAAAACTCCCAGAAACACTGAGTATTTGTATATGTATAAATTAAGTTTTACTAGGAACTCTCTATATTTAATTGATCTGCTTTCTTACTTTACTGGATCTAGAATCTCAAAATTATCTACATCTATTAGACCTCTGTCAGTAATCTTCCATTTAGGACTAGTTGACAGAGCAAGGAATGATAAGTGCATGAATGGAGCATGAACCTTGCAACCTAATTGGTTCTTAGCTGTGTTTTCTAATTCATTTATTTTTCTACTTACTTCACTACCCGTTAGTTCGTCAGTTATTAGTCCACCTACAGGTAATCTGAGTTCATCTAGTATTCTGCCTCTATCTGCAATAGCTAATCCGCCGCCCATTTCTATAACTCTATTTACCGCTAAAGCCATGTCTTCTAAATTTGTACCAACTACCATTATGTTATGGGTATCATGGGCAACACTTTCTGCAAAGGCACCGCTAGTCAGTCCAAAGCCCTTTACAAAAGCCTTTCCAATGTTACCGTTTCTTCCATATCTTTCAATACAAGCGATCTCAAGAACATCTCCTGAAGTATCTGGTAGAACTACACCATTTTGTACTCTTAAGTCAAATTCAAGACTTCCAGATAGATTTTGGTCAGGTATAAGCTCTAAACATCTAACAGTAGCCGTACTTCCAGAAGCCTTTATCTCAAGGTCACTCTTTGAGATTGGCCCTCTTTTAACAGAATTTTTAACTGTATCTGGATATACGTATTTAGGTATATCTACAACCATTTGTCCTCTAGCTGCAACTAAATTACCTTCTATAAATACTGCATCAACAGTCATATTCTTTAAATCACTTATTATGGCAACATCAGCAAGTTTACCAGGTGCTAAAACACCTCTATCTTCAAGTCCAAAATATGTGGCTGGATTTATAGTAACCATTTGTATTGCCTCTATTGGATCTACTCCTTCGGCTATAGTTCTTTTCACGATTTCATTCATATGACCTAGTTTTTCTAGATCCTCTGCAACCATATCATCCGTTGCAAGTATTGCTCTTCTCGAGTCTAAACCCTCTTCAGTTATGGCTCTAATACACTCTGCCATATTTCTTTGAGTAGAACCTTCTCTCATGAAAACGTATACACCTTGTCTAAGCTTTTCTACACATTCTTCCTTAGTCGTGGTTTCATGACATGAACATCTACCGCCTGTTGAAATAATGTGGGCTGCAAGCTCACTACCAAATAGATCCGGTGCATTTCCATCAACAACTTTTCCTATACTTCTTGCATAGGCCGTTGAAGCAACTAAGTCCGTTATTATTTCTGGAGTATTTCTATATACATGTTTAGCATTACTAAAGCCCTGAAGCTCTCCGATTCCAATTATGTTTTTATAGTTTAAGAGTTCCTCCATATCCTTAGAAGTAATATCTACTCCCGCAGTTTCAAGCTGTGGACAATCAGGAGTTAACGCAGGCACTACTAAGTGTACATGATTTGGTGTTACACTAGCCTCATCAGCCATTGCTAACATTCCTACAGAACCTAAAGCATTTCCTATCTCATGTGGATCAGCCACTAAGGTTGTAGTTCCTGAAGGTATAGACAGCCTTGAGAACTCTGAAACAGTTAACATACTACTTTCAAAATGCATATGAGAGTCTATGAAACCCGGTGAAATATATTTTCCATTTACATCTATAACTAAGGTTTCACTGCCAATAAGCTTTTCAGAGTCACCAACCACCAATATGTGCTTACCCTTAATTGCTAAATCAGCTCTATATACTTCTCTAGTTATTACATTAATTATATTTCCGCCGTGCAGAACTATATCAGCATGCTTCATATCTGACATGAGTACATCTATAAGTTCTCTATATTCCATTGCTTTTTTTATAATATCTGGCTTCACTCCCATCACCACCCTTCTATTTCTTATCAAATACATCTAAATATATATCAACGTTATCAATAATTCCAATAATCGCTGCATCAATAGGCGAATCAAGCTTTCTAGCAGCATACCGAGCTGCAGTTCCCTTGGTGTATATTACATATTCACCAATACCTGCTCCAACTGTATCTACAGTAATTATTGGCTCACCAATAGGTTCTTTGTTAATATTAAGAGGTTGTGTAAGTAATAACTTACACCCAACAAGCTTTTCATCTTTTCTTGTAGCTACAACCGTTCCAATTACCATTCCTGTATACATAGGAACACTCCTTTATTCAGGCGAAAGATAACAGGTTATAAGCTGTGAGAAAAGTTCCAAAGTACTTAAGCACCACTTTTATCACAGCTAAGGTAATATTCTTGGTGTTAGTTCCTTAACAACTACCTGTTAACCATCAACCACTAAACATATAAGTTAGCGAAATATTATTTTTATCTTATTTTCTCTCGCTACATCTTTGGCTAGAGGAGTTATAATGGTTCCTCTACTTACAACAAATTCTTCTGCTTTTCCTACCAAGTCCAAGACATCTCTTTCGATTACAACCTTCTTTGAATCCACTTTTTCTTTCTTCTCAAACTCATTTTTTTTATCTCTAGATATACCTAGATCTTTGCCAATACATGCCCTATAGTCATGTTGTTTAATTATTTTTGCTCCAAATTCTTTTAGTCTTTGAATATGACTGTTCATCAAACCGAGCATCTTCTTATTCTCACAAGGTATATGGTTTCTGCCACTGGCTGAATTTTCATTAATAAACACCTTTTTACCAGCCCACAGCAACTGCCATAATAGTGTAGATATAAAGCTGTCCTGTATTCCTACAGCTACCTTGGCCAGAGTATTCTGGGTTAAAGCAGGTACTAGAGCTATATCTGAGGATTGTACTATCTCTAAACAATTCTCCTTATCACTCTCAAAATAGAGCTTATGTGGTCTTAGTAAACTTGTTATTCTTTCAATTTCAAGGACTTCCTCAGCACTTTTTGAAAAACATAATGTCAGTAGATCACCCTTTTCTACAAGCTTTTTCAGATTATCAAGGGCTTTTTTTGTTTCTAAATCGCTCCCTGTAAACAGTACTAGAATATTTTTCTTTTCTACCTTAGGATATTTCTTAGGCTCTATGCTTTGACTATTTATCCTTGTGGTGATATCTCCAAGAACCTTCATTATCAAATCTTTATTAGACATGAAAATATCTCCCTTTTACGAGTTAAACGTTAAATTTTCAACGTTTAAACATCCTTATTCTTTATTTAATATAACTCTTTCAACTTCAGAATGTGGACGTGGGATTACATGTACAGAATGAAGTTCTCCTACTGATCTTGCAGCTTCTGCTCCTGCATCTGTAGCTGCCTTAACTGCTCCTACATCTCCTCTTACCATAACTGTTACAAGTCCAAAACCTATCTTCTCGTAGCTTACTATTGTAACGTTTGCTGCCTTAACCATAGCATCTGCTGCCTCTATTGCTCCTACCAATCCTTTAGTTTCAACTAATCCTAATGCTTGACTCATATAAATGACCTCCTCAATTTTTTGTTTGAAATTTATTAAACATTAAAGTCGCTTATCTTTATTCTTCTGAAGATTCCTCTGTATTCGGCTAAACTGTTTCTTCCTGCTTAATCTCATCTTTTTTTGTAGATGCACTTTGTTTCTTTCTGGATACTGTCTGTTTCTTTTTAGGATCGCTCTTTTTCTTGTTATCCTTTTTACTGTTTTCCCTAAACATCTCTATTAGTTTATTAACATCTTCGTGGGGTCTTGGTATTACCTTTGATGCTAAGACTGTTCCCACTTTTTCAGCGGCACTAACTCCATATTCAACTGCCGCCTGTACAGCTGCTACTTGACCAGCTAAATGTATCGTTACACTTACAGATTTACCTGCACCAATAACCTTTTCACATCCAACAAGTTCTACATCAGCGGTATCTGTAGCTGCATCCAATGCTGCTGCCGCTGCAGATAGTCCTACTGTTTCTATAAGTCCAAGTGCTGCACCCATAAAGGCTTACACCTCCAAATCTCTATCTTTTCTTCCGGGTGGAAGTTAAAGAAACCTTTGGAACTATATCTTCTAAGCTGACTTTATTAATTCCATTTTTATACGGCTCCTTAATTTTTCCACTTTCTGAATCATTTTCTACTTTATTGTCGCCTACACTTTTATTAATAAGATCATCTAATGTAACATGCTTCGTCGAAGTTTTGCTTTGGGCTTTTCTATTAACTCCAATTCTTCCATTGGCTTCCGGTTTTGAATCATTACTATTTCCCTTGTGTATGATATTCCTTATCATATTTTCTTCTTTATTGCCAATATGCATCTTACTGCCTCTGGTATCATTACCTTTGCTAGAGGCACATTTTTCTACTATACTTTGCATAATTACTCTGGTTAATTGATTTGTCATTCTAACACCTCATTAATCGCCAAATAATTTGTCAAGCTCTTCATTTGGTCTAGGTATTACATTTACTGATATTACCTCAGCCATGTTTCCAGCAGTAGCCTTTGCATTCTCAATTGCAGCCTTTACAGCTGCCACATCGCCTTCAACAATAACCGCAATTACTCCGGAACCTACTAAATTAAATTCCTTTATCCTTACATCAGCAGTTTTGAGCATAGTATCTGCCGCCTGTATTGCTGCTACTTTGCTCCTTATCTCAAAAAATCCAATTGCTTGCCTCATCTACATACCCCCTTTTAAATTGGGGAAATACTTTTCTATATCAATCTTTTTTTCATAACCAGGAATTATCGCCTTATTAAACTTGATTCCTGCTTCTCCTAGTGGTTTGGTCGCATCGATACCTATCTTATCGGTAATCCCCCTTGTGTTATGGGAAGGGTCCAATCCTGATCCATGGGCACCATTCACTATCACTACATCACTCGAGGCTTGAACTCTAGTGGCAAGAGCACCTTCTATATCATCACCGTCAAATATATCAATATCGTCGTCTACAACAATTACATGTTTCATGTCCTTATTACTGCCAAGTGCTCCTAAGATAACACCCTTTCCATCGCCTTCTTGTTTCTTATTGATTGAAACAATTCCATGAAATCTACATCCACCACCTATTGTTACATTTACATCCTTAATATCTGCAAATTTGCTAACATGCATATAAAGTTCAACTTCTCTTATCAATCCATTTGAAAGATGTTCTTCCCTACATGGAAAGGACACTTGGAAGATTGGATTATTTCTAAACATCACCGCTTTAACTTCTATCACTGGATGATTAGCTACTTTGCCGTAGTATCCCATCAGCTCACCAAATGGACCTTCAACTTCTTCTCTATCATGTGGTATAACGCCCTCAAATACTATTTCAGCATGTGCAGGAACTTCTAAGTCGACTTGATGGCATTTAACGAGTTCTAAGGGTTCTCCCCTTAAAGTACTATCTACCTCGTATTTGTCCACGCCATAAAGTTCACTACTGATTTGCGATGCTAAAAGAAACGCGTAGTCATAACCTAATATAACTGCTACCTCAAGATCTTTCTTCTTAGCCTTCAGTTCTTTTAGTTGATCTGTAAGCAATGGTGATGCAATTAGTATACTTAAGTTATCTCCTCTATTTACCTGAAGTCTTCGAATAGAAGTGTAGCGCTTTCCAGTTTCTGGATCTTTGATTATCACAACACCTGCTGTAATAAAGTTAGAAGAATCACTTTCATGGAATGTCGGTATAGGAAACAATCGATTAATATCTATGTTTCTAGTAACAATATTTTCTTTAATAGGACCATTGTCCAATAGTCTAGTGTTCTGAGGATTGGATATTGCATCCATAAACTTACAAATACGCTGTTCATGATTTGTATCTATCATGTCATAGAATATATCTCGATCTCCGAACATGCCTCCTATAATTGATACATTACTTCCCTTTACATTGTTAAATAGTATTGGTTTTCTATTGCTAAAGTGTTTAAGAACTGCTCCTAATTCAAACTTAGGATCAACTTGTCTATCACATACTAAAAGTTTGCCACTTTTCTTTAATTTTTCTAAATCGGCTCTTAACATTTGCCTTTCCATTCAATCACTCCTAGAACCTTTTGATTCTATTTCCATCTTTCAAAAAGGTTTGCATCTATCCCTAGCTGGTCCAAAACTCTGCCAACCATTATGTTTACTAAATCCCCTATTGTTTGAGGGTGATGATAGAAACCAGGAGATGCTGGGACTATCCTTACACCCATCTTGGCAAGTTTTAGCATATTTTCAAGATGTATTACACTTAGAGGTGTTTCTCTAGGTACTAATACAAGCTTTCTACCTTCTTTGATTGTTACATCAGCCGCTCTATGAATCAGGTTTAAACTCAGGCCACTAGAAATGGCTCCTAAGGTATTCATGGAGCAAGGTATTATTATCATTCCATCGGCTTTGAATGAACCACTTGCAACAGGTGCTGCTAGGTCATCGTTTCTATGGAAATGAGTTGCCATTGATTTTAGTTCATTGATTTCTATATCGCATTCATGTTTAGCAACATATTCTCCCATTCTTGATACAATTAAATGGGTTTCAATATTTAACTGCTCTAGAGCTTTAAGGAGGGCCACTCCATATAAGGAGCAGCTTCCTCCTGTCATCCCAACTACTATTCTCATAGTTTTCGACCCCATTTACTCAACTTTATTTCCTTGGTCTCCTCCACCTAACCATGGGTCTTCACCTTTTTCCCATGCATTCATATACTCTTCAATAGCCATTACTTTAGTAAAGATACTTAAATCATTTAAGCCATATTCATGCATTTCCTCAGTTTTTGATGCACAAGCATCACTTAGAGTAATAACCTTGTAAGCATTGTATAGAGCATCTGAAGCCGTACTTCTTACACATACGTTTGTCCAAACCCCTGTAACTACTACTGTATCAATATTTTCTTCTCTTAAGTAAAGATCAAGATCTGTATGAGCAAAGGCACTATGTCTTCTCTTCGGAATGATATACTCCTCTCCCTCAGGATAAAGCTCCTTTATGAAGTCTGAACCCCATGTTCCCTTAACAGCGTGAACAGGTCTAACTCTAAAGTCAGCGTCATTTTTTCTATGTGCTTCTTGAATATGAACTAGATGAATTTCATCGTCCTTTCTTGCTCTAACCCACTTAAATAATTTTTGTAAGTTAGGTACTATGTCGTCTCCACCTGGACACCTAAGTGGGGCCTTTTCTCCTATAAAGTCATTTAACATATCTATTACAACTATCGCATGTCTTGCCATTTTAATTCCCTCCATTTTTTTATTTATAATTAAGTGATTACTCGGGTCAGCTCTTTTGAGTAACAGAGATAGGAGAAAGTTATATCTCATCTCTCTACCCCTTGACTCAAAAGCAGACCTAAAACCTAGCAGCTATTTAATATTTAATCGTCTTATCAAGTTTTTGGATATTTTGTCTTCTAATGAATTCTCCATATCCTTCTTCTCCTACGATTCCTGATTCATCATCATAAACTAATTTACCTCTAACGATTGTTTTAACCGGCTTACCCTTTAACTTATAGCCGTGGAAAGGAGTGTATTTAGCCATTGTATACATTTTCTCCTTTTCTATAGTCCATTCTTTATCTAAATCAATGATAGTGAAGTCAGCATCTGATCCAATGAACATAGCACCTTTCTTAGGATAGATTCCATAGTGTTTTGCTGGGCTTGAGCAAAGTACCTCTACTAATCTGCTAAGGCTTAATCTTCCCTTATTGTATCCTTCACTTACTACAACTGGAACCATAGTTTCTACTCCAGGAATTCCAGGGAAAGCATTCCATATATGCATTCCTTCTGCTTCCTTCTCTGTAGGTATCTCATATGGAGCATGGTCAGTTGCAACGAAGTCAATTCTGCCATCTTGCAGCGCCTTCCAATGTTCTACATTGTCGTCCTTAGTTCTAAGTGGAGGAGCGATTTTTGCAAACTGCTGGAATTCTGTCATAGCATCCTGATAATTTAGAGTTAAGTAGTGAGGACAAGTTTCAGCAGTAACATCTAATCCTCTCTTTTTAGCATCTCCAACTAGTTTTGCACCTATTCCACTACTCATATGAACTATGTGTAATCTAGCCCCTGCCTCTTCAGCAAAACTGATACCTAGTTCTATAGCAACCTTTTCTGCTAAAGTCATTCTTGCTTCAGCCCATGCAGGTGCATCAGTTCTTCCTTCTTTTTCAAACTTCTTAACATAGAAGTCACACATCGCAAAGTTTTCAGCATGTATTCCTACTGGAAGTCCCGTTTCAGCTACAGCCTTAAATGCTTCAAGCATTTCCGGATCAGTAACCCTAGGATAAGTTGGAACTGAAGGAGTCATATAAACCTTAAATGCAAGAACACCATAATCAGCTTGTTCCTTTACATTATGAAGCCAACCATTTCTTACGTCTTCGCCCGTAACTCCTCCCCACATACCATAGTCAACTATAGCCTTATCCTTTATAGCATTAAGTTTGTATTCTAAGTTCTCAACGCTTCTTACCGATGGTACAGAACAGCATGGCATATCAACTATAGTTGTAACACCACCACTAGCTGCTGCAGAAGTTCCTGTCAGGAAGTTTTCTCTATGGGTAAACCCAGGATCATTTATGTGAGTATGGGAGTCAATACAACCTGGTAGAGTAAGATGGCCCTCAGCATCTATAACCTTTGTAGCCCCTATTCCATCTAAGTCTAATGTAAATCCTGCAACCTTTTGGTCCTTTACTAATATATTTGTAATAACGGTGTCATCGCCTTGAGGTATTCGTGCATTTTTAACAATCACATCATAAGTCATAAAATATGTCCTCCTCATTTTTAATTAATTATATAGAGTTCCTATTAAAACTTAATTTATACATACACAAATATTCAGTGCTTCTGGGAATTTTGGATATGTATAGATTAATAGTTTTACCGGAATCTCTATGTTTATTTCCTAGAATAATCCAACTATCTCGCCGTCGTCTAAAATGTCCATCTTATTAGCTGCTGGTACCTTTGGAAGACCGGGCATAGTCATTATATCTCCAGTAAGTGCAACTAAGAAGCCTGCTCCTGCTGAAACTCTAATAGCGCTTACGGTTATCTTAAAGCCCTTAGGTCTACCTAATAGTTTAGGATTGTCAGATAGTGAATACTGTGTTTTTGCCATACATATAGGAAGCTTATCAAGTCCTAATTTTTCGTATTTTGCTATCTCCTTTAGTGCTTTGCCTGTAAATTCTACTCCATCTGCTCCGTATATTTCCTTTGCTATAGTTTCTATTTTTTCTTGTATAGTTTTATCTAATTCATATAGAGGTTTGAAGCTTGACTTACCGCTTTCTGCAAGTTCTACTACTTTTTCAGCAAGCTTAATTCCACCTTCTCCTCCCTTTGCCCATACTTCTGAAAGTACTACATTTACTCCCATCTCTTGGCATTTTTCCTCTACAAAGCTTAATTCCTGTTCAGAATCAGTTGGGAATCTGTTTAATGCAACCACTGCTTGAACTCCAAACTTCTGTACATTTTCAATCTGCTTTTCAAGGTTCTCAAAACCATTAGAAAGGGCTTCCATGTTTTCTGCTGATAACTCTGACTTTGGCACTCCACCATGATTTTTAAGAGCTCTTACTGTTGCTACTACAACAACTGCTGCTGGTTTTAGTCCTGCATATCTACATTTTATATTGAAGAATTTCTCAGCTCCAAGGTCTGCTCCAAAGCCTGCTTCAGTAACAACATAGTCTGCTATCTTAAGAGCAGTTTTTGTTGCCATAACTGAGTTACAACCATGGGCTATGTTTGCAAAAGGCCCTCCATGAATAAGTGCTGGAGTATTTTCTAGAGTCTGTACTAAATTGGGCTTGATTGCATCTTTAAGTAATAAGGCCAAGGCGCCTGTTGCATCAAGCTCACCTGCTGTTACTGGTTCATTGTCATAGGTATATCCAACTATCATTCTTGACAATCTGTCTTTTAAGTCTTCCATGCTAGTTGCAAGACACATTATAGCCATTATTTCTGAAGCAACGGATATATCGAATCCATCTTCTCTTGTTACACCATTACCCTTGGCACCTAGACCTATAGTTATGCTTCTTAGGGCTCTGTCATTCATGTCTAATGCTCTTCTCCAAGTTACTCTCTTAGGGTCGATATTTAGTTTATTTCCTTGATGAAGATGATTATCTATAAGGGCTGCAAGTAGGTTATTAGCTGTTGTAATCGCGTGAATATCTCCTGTAAAGTGGAGATTTATGTCATCCATTGGAACAACCTGAGCATATCCTCCACCTGCTGCTCCACCCTTTACACCGAAGCATGGTCCAAGTGATGGTTCTCTTAATGTAGTTACAGTCGTCTTGCCAATTTTATTAAGTCCCATACTAAGGCCTACGTTTGTAGTAGTTTTACCTTCTCCTGCAGGAGTTGGATTTATTGCTGTTACTAAAATCAACTTTCCTTCTTCCTTATCTTCTAACCTTTTATATACATCTAAAGCAATCTTTGCTTTATACTTTCCATATAATTCTAAATCATCTTCATTTATTCCAAGTTTTTTTCCTATTTCAACTATTGGAAGCATCTTTGCTTCTTGTGCTATTTGAACATCTGTTTTCATTTATTAACCCCCTCAGTTTTATCTATATAGAGTTCCTAGTAAAACTTAATTCATCCATGTACAAATACTCAGAGTTTTGGATATGTATAAATTAAAGTCTTTACTGGAATCTCTATATCTAATCCATAAGATGTGTTTCTAAGATTTGACCCTTGTTAAAGTTCTCAAGTCCAAGTAAATATTCTAAAGAGTTTAGTAAGTAGTCTAGTTTAACCGGTCCAACTAATTCAGATCCAGTAACTGCTACACCATATCTTGCTGCCTCTTGCTTGACAAAGTTAAAAGTTCTATATAATGGTGTTTTTCCACAATCGAACATATTCATCGATACAACAACGCCTTCTCTTTCAGGGAACTTGATTCCTACTGCCCTTACAGTTGAAAATCCACCGCTTGGTCCTCTTACCCCTTTAGCAATCTTCTTAGCTATTTGTACATTTTCCGTATCTAAGAAAACATTGTATGCCGTTAGTCCTTCTAAATCAGCACTTAGAATAGTTGCTCCTGCAGTCGGATGTAATTTAGCAGGTCCCATGTCAGGTTTTCTTTCATCAGTATGTGCAACTTCCTTTAAACCTTCGTACTGTCCTTTTCTAATAAATGAAAGAGCTTTTCTTTCCTCGCATCTTGCATTTTGTCCTGAGAAATATAGTGGAACTCCACATTTTTCATAAAGCTCTACTGCTAGTTCTTCTATATACTCTGCACATTCTTCTAACGTAATGCTTTTAAATGGGAATATTGGTATAGTATCTTGAGCACCTATTCTTGGATGTGTACCTGATTGTTCTTCCATATTTATTAACTCATAACTCTTGCTTGCTAAATTTATAAGGGCTTGCTTAAGTGGCTTAGGCTCACCAATTAAAGTTACAACAGTTCTATTGAAATCATGCTCTGGCTCATAGCTTATAAGTTTTACTCCATCTATATTTCTAACTTGATCAACTATAGCTTCAACTACCTCTTCTCTCCTCCCTTCACTAAAATTTGGAACAGCCAAAATGTACTTTTTTTCATTACTCATTTTATGTTTCCTCCTTCTTTATTATCATTTAATAGATTTTAATGTGTTTTCACTTTTCTAAGCAAATTGCATAATTACTCTCTAAAAGGACTTACTACTATATATAGTCTTAAGATCACTATATGCTTTATTCTAAAAGCTTAAATTAAGGATGATATTCACGTATGCAATTTTGCCAAGTTAGAATTATGAATTTCTCTTCACTATTTATCTAATGTAATGTTTCTATAAAATATGACAAAAAACCTTTGTGTAGATTTTACGAACAAAGATGAATTTTCTGAATATTTTCATATGCATTTTTGTATATTTTATATAAGGGATTTTAATACAAGCTCGTCAAATATAGTTAACAAATAGATTTTAAGCACATAATAATAAAGGAGGGATAAATGATGGGTTTAAAATTAATTGATCTTTCACAAGAAATATTTCAAGGAATGTCAGTTTTTCCTATGCATCAGCCTACATTTATAATGGTTAACATGACCCATGAGGAAAACATGAAGTTAACTGGAAGTAAAAAACTAGGCTTTTCCGCAAGGAATTTGCTTATTAGTGAACACGGCGGCACCCATTGCGATGCAGTATGGGAATATAATCCAGAGGGAGCAACTATAGATAAAATGCCTATGGAATACTTCTGGGGAAGTGCCATTTGTATAGATCTATCCCATATACCGGCAAGTAGATATATCGAATCAAAGGATTTAGAACAGGCTGTAAGAAAATCAGGGCAGGAAATAATGAAGGGCGATATAGTTCTCCTCTATACTGGTCATCATGATAGGCATTTTGGTACCGATAAATGGCAGACCGAGTATACTGGTTTAAGCTATGCTGCTGCAAAATGGTTGGCAGATCAAGGAGTAGTTAATATAGGTGTTGATGCACCTGCAATTGATCACCCAGACGATCTAGATTTTTCCGGTCACTTAATCTGTGGCGAATATCATATTTCAAATACAGAAAATCTATGTAAGTTGGATCAGATTGTTAACAAAAGATTTCTTTATATAGGACTACCATTAAAAATACGAGAAGGGTCGGGTTCTCCAATCCGGGCTGTAGCCTTGGTAGAGGAGTAAAAGGAGGTGTCTCAGAATGACAAGTTCCTACTGGTACTAGTTTGAGATTCATCCGTAGTAGTAAATTAAGTTCAAGTATATAGTTTATCGAAAGGAATTTTCAGTATACTAAAAAAGATTAAGTCGGTGTCGACTTAATCTTTTTTTCATGCTAAATTTTGCTGTAAACTACTTCTAAAGTTGCCTCTAAAAGCTCTTTACCTTCCTTTAATATGCTATCGCATTTAGTTTGTATATTGTTTACAAACTCTTCGTCATTAAGTCCTCCAAGATTTACCCTAACGTTAAGCAGTGCTCCTTCAAGTCCAGAGTATGCCATCAAAGCTCCTACCCCTACATCTGTTATAGCATTCTTATTTCCATACTGAGCGAAAACCTCTTGTAACTTTAACATCTTAAGACATTCCTCTGCTGCCTTTAAAGGTACATTCATAGCTAAGATCGTTGCTTCATTTATAGCTTCTTTTCTCTTACTTTTTTCTTCTTCCGTTTCCTTTGGCATCTTAAATGCTGCCATAACCTTATTAAAGGCTTCTGTATCTTCATCTATTATTTTTAATAAACTTTCTTTAACAGTTATCGTTTCATTGAATGCTTTTTCAAATTTTTCCTGAGTTGCTTCATCTAATTCCTTAAATTTCTTTCTACCTATTGTTAAATTTCCCACCATAGCTGTCAGCGCTCCACCAAGCGATCCTCCTAGAGCTGCAACACTTCCGCCACCCGGAGCCGGATCTTTGCTTTCAACAGCATTTACAAAATCCATTACAGTTTTTTCAACTAATTTCATCTTACACCCTCCACTTAACATTTTTTATCTGATGCTTCTTCTATCAAAATAACAAAAATAGTTAGTAAAATATATATTATTTATCTACAAATTTAATTTTCTCAGTTAAGTTAAATTTCAATTCCCATAATTTTTTTTATTTTCAGTGCAGTTTCTAGATTGAATCTATCATGCTCATCATCCAAACTCATGTTTGTAATTTGATGTATTCTATTGATTCTATATAAAATTGTATTATAGTGGGTGTAAAGATGCTCCGACATTTTCTTTAGGTTTCCATTAGTTTGAAAATAAACCTCTAGGGTTTTCACTAGCTCAGTATCTCTCTTTGCATCATACTGACATAGTGGAAACAATGTAGATTTATAGAACTTTAATAGCTCGTCTCTTAAATTATCATGGCAAAAGATTTTGTATATCCCAAGATTGTCGAAGTCAATAATAGTTTCATTTACAAACGTTTTTCTTGCTTCTATTGCGTTATCGGCATCCTTTAAACTCTTGTAAACATTTTCTACGCCCTTATATACCCTTCCAATTCCTATACTATACTTTATGAAGCTCATTTTTTCATTAATTGATTTATCAATATTCTCAATTATTTTATCTAGCTTCTTCTTTAAACTTTTCTGATCCTTCCACATAAACATAATTATGATGCTTTTTCCTTTACTTGTAATCAAATATTTAGCATCTTGGTTTTTACAGATTTGATTTATAAGATGAATCCCTTTGTTTTTATATTGATTAAAATCATATTCATCACCGATACTAGGTGTCTTATTATCAAAATATATATTAATTATATTGTAGAATGCCTTATGATCAAATTTATAATACTTTGCTCTTTCAATGGCCTTTTCTTTTCTTATCTTATCTAGGGAAATAAGATCTTCAAAGAACTCCGCTGTGTACCTATTTTCTACATCTTGAACTGAGATTCTCTTCAAAAATTCTACTGCCATAATTGTCGATGCTCTTTCGATTGATGCAATATCAAAGCTTGTTATACTTTTTTCCGCTGCTATGGCTACGACATGTCCAAAAGTATTGTTTCTTACCACAATTGGAACCATTATGGCTTCATATGTTTTATCTTTGATCTTCATCTTACAGGAATATGTTTTAGATAAGTTTTGGTTATATACATTGTTGTTTAAAAATTTTTCAACATTCATTGTAAATTCTTCATAATCAAAGGGATAAAATTCATCATCATATATTAGGTCATCAAAATGATGATTCTTAACTAGGATTGGATTGCCTACTATTTTAGACAATGTGGTAACAATTTCCTTGACCTCTCCACCTCGGAGGATTATATTCATTAGGTTTTTATGGAGTTCCTCAACTTTTTGAAGCAGTAAGGCCTGTTTATTAAATACTTTCTTAAATATTGGGCCCATTATATCAGTAAAGGGTATTGCATAATCTAAATCAATAATTGGAAATTTTAATTCGTTTGCTAAATCTATTACTTCCTTTGGCAGCTTTTTTAAATAGGGATATATTTTTATTGCTATCCCGGCTAGTTTTTTCTTTTTAAGCTCCCGAATGAACTCAAGTTGTTTTTCAATTTCTGCAGCTTTGAAAAAGTATGCTGTAGTTAACAAAAGTTCACCTTCACTAACCCAATCAAGGATCTCAGAATCGGCCATAATGTTAACTCTATAAATAACATTATTGTAACCTTCAAAGCCTGCAATCAATTTACATGTTTTAAAACAGTCCATTTCCAATGCTTCCTTAAGAGTAATGCCTGTTTCTTTTAACAAACTTTCACCCCCTTACCTTAGCGCCGATTATTCATACAAAATTCAAAACTCTTGCGCATTTTCAAACTTTCCATTAATAATCTGGGCTTAGGTTAAGTTTCTAACAAAGTTAAACACCCTTAAAATACAATTGTTTTTTACATTGTTTCTACATATTTATATATTACTTCTTAAAAAATCTGAAAACTCCTTCTTTCTTTTGAAGAATTTTAACAATACTTCTTGATAAAAACAAGCTTTTCCTTATGTTTGTTTGTGTATTTTATACAAATCGCAGCCATTTTCATCTGATTATCAATGCTTTATTTATCTATAAATCAATATTTTTTTAAAGTTTTTGTATATACTCTACAAATCAAAGAAGAGATTCGCAACAACGAATCTCTTCTTTGACCATAGTATTCTAGTGCTTTAGTTTGCAGACGGTTGTTCTTCTATTTCATCTTCTTTTACATATTCTTCTTTTAGAATTATATTTAACAGTAAAGCTGTTATAGTTCCAGCACTTATTCCTGAGGAGAATAAGCTTTTTAGTACATTAGGTAAATGTTTTAGAAAATCAGGTCTTACGGTAACGCCGAGCCCTATTCCTAAAGAGATAGCAAGTATAAGCATGTTTCTATTATTGAGGGGAACATTTTTTATAGTTTTTATACCTGCCGCTGCTACCATTCCGAACATTATAATACCTGCTCCTCCTAAAACCGGATTAGGCATTATTGCAATAAGTGCTCCAAACTTAGGGAATATCCCTAGAAGTACAAGTATTATCCCTGAAATAATTACTACGAATCTACTTGCAACTTTTGTTAAAGGTATTAGCCCTACATTTTGGCTAAAGGATGTATTTGGCCCTGCATTAAAGAACCCTGCTATAAAGCTCCCTACTCCATCGGCTAAAATGCCGGCTGAAATTTCTTCGCTGCTAAGTTCTTTGTCAGATGCTTCACCTATGGCCATTAAACAGCCTACTGTTTCTATTGTAGTAACTAAATAAGCCGTTATAAATGGAATTGCAGCGGCTAAGCTAAAGGTGATTCCATACTTAAATGGAGTAGGTATTGCAATCCATCCAGCATCTTTAATAGCTGTGAAATCCAGTAACCCCAATGGATAAGATATTATATAGCCAAAAATTAATCCTAGAATAACTGCTGCTGAACTGAATATTCCTTTAGCATATCTATTCAACATCATAATTACAACCATAACCGATATCGATACAGCAATATTAGTTAAACTTCCATAGTCAGGAGCTCCATATCCGCCAGCTGCCCAGTCTATTGATACAGGAAGCAATGTAAGACCTATTAGCATTACAACTGTTCCAGTAACTATTGGTGGAAAAAATTTTCTTAATGGTTTAATAAAACGACTAAGAATAATTTCTACAAATGACCCTAGTATTGTTGCTCCAAATATTCCTGGCAATCCTAATGTTGATCCAACTGCTATAGAAGGTCCAACAAAGGTGAAATCAGTTCCCATTACACATGCAACTCTTGCACCTACTTTTCCGATACCCTTAGCTTGAATAAATGTAGCAATTCCTGCAGCAAATAAGGCTGCACTAACAAGAAAAGCCAAATCATTTACTGGCAAACCTAATACTCCACCTACTACTAGAGGTACTGCAACTATACCTCCAAATGCTGCCATAATATGTTGAAATGCCAAAAGAATACTAATCTGAATAGGTGGTTTGTCATCAATCTTATAAATAATTTCCGAGCCAGATCTAATCTTCCTGTTGTCCTCCATTTTCTTTCCTCCTATTATTTGAGATTATTTCATAAAGCAAAATCTAATCAAATGTAAAAGCTTTTAATCACCTTTGCTTTTTAATTTAGACTAATCTTTCCACCACCTTTTTAATTTTATTATTTTTTGTAAAAATCACACTATTCATTTTTTTCTCTATTTTTGTATTTTTTCCTTTATGGTGATTTTATAAATAACCTTGAAACCAGATAGATATTGTGGATAGCATAACAATATTTTATTGATTTTTTCTACCTCAATCTCCTTTTCTGGCATATAAGGTTGTATTGTTGTTTTAAATGTATGTGAATGTTATACAAAGATTTTTTTAATGAAATAGACATTCCTTCTATTCATTGTATGTTTTTTATAATTTGTTAAATATATACAATTCATCAAAAAAAGAGTTACTATAAATGTGGAACTTTTTATAGTAACTCAATAAAATTATGATTTTCCCATCATTAATCCCTTATTATCCCCGCCTCTTCAAAGGTAATCATTTCATTATTCATATAGACGGCAGACTCTATTATGTTAAATGCTAGAACCGCTCCGGTCCCTTCTCCTAGTCTCATATCCATATTTAGCATTGGTTCTAGTCCCAAAAGCTCTGAGGCTTTGGCCGCACCCTTTTCCATGGATGAATGGGAAGCAAACAAATATTCTTTTACCTTTGGCTCCATAGTGCATGAAAGCAATGCAGCAGCTGTAGCTATAAAGCCATCCACCACAACCGGTACCCTATTTGCAGCTCCCGCAAGCATAACCCCTACCATTGCACCAATTTCAAATCCACCTACCTTAGATAAAATATCTATTCCGTCTTTCATATCGGGTTTATTAATATCAATGGCTCTCTTAATTACATTCGCTTTATGGACTAACCTCTCAACCGGTAATCCTGCTCCCCTTCCAGCAATTTCATGGGGATCATATCCTCCTAAAACCGAAACTATAGCAGCGCTAGGAGTAGTATTTCCTATCCCCATTTCTCCAGTGGTAAGGATATTTCTGCCTTTTTTTATTTCCTCAGCTGCTATCTCAATCCCCACTTCCAAGGCTTTGATTGCATCATCTCTTGTCATAGCAGGTCCCTTTGCCATATTATTAGTTCCATATTTTATTTTTCTATTTATAACCCTCGGTTCCTCTAAATCAACAGCCACACCAACATCAACAGTAATTACATCTGCCTTAGCCTGTTTAGCCAAGGCACATACTCCAGTTATTCCCTTAGGGAAATTGCAGGTTTGAACAGCTGTAAGTATCTGAGGATCTGGCGCCACCCCTTCCTCATAAACTCCATGATCTCCCGCCATTATTATAACCGCTTTATTATCCACCTTCGGAAATAACTCTCCAGTAATCCCTGACAGCCTCACAACTATTTCTTCTAATTTCCCAAGACTTCCCTTTGGTTTTATTAAGTTATCAACTCTAGCCCTTGATTTTTTCATAACGCCCTCATCAAGTTGATCAATTTTTTCTAAAGTTTGTCTCAATAATTCCATTTTATAATCCTCCCTCTCCAAATTCTTCATTGTCAGTTTTAGATGTGTAACTCACAAATTTGATAAACGAAAGTAGGCTCCGAGGTTTCCTTTTTACGATTTTTATGAATCTGTTTTAACCTTTAATTTAAAACAGGCTCATAGCGTGAGCCAAAAGGATTCTCAGTGGCTACTTGAGTTAGTTTATCTTCTCATTAACACATCTATCTTTAATCCACTCCTTATACTTTCACATGACCTTACAGCTTATGACTATAAAAGTAAGCAATATCCTCTCACTTGTTTTCCCAAAACCTAGTCACCTTCGCCTTTTTTCAAAAAAATAAAAAGTCCATAGTTTGCTTATATATATAAATTACGAAAAATCTATTACATTCCGAAGATTCGACATCCCCAAAATGCTGGCTGTCAAACCTCCAGAACATAAGATTTTTATCGTATTATATCTAGTAAACAAACCATGAACTTTACCGTGATTCATGTATTATCAAATTATAGGCAGGTCTCCTGGCTTTGGATCAATACCCTTAAACGCCTTCCCGTCTTAAATATCAAACAGTGGCATAATGTCTAAAGGTTCCCCATTACAGTGGTGGGTCCGCTGAAGATTTTAACTTCATTCCCTATTCTCCTTAATTCTTTCATTATTTAAAATGAGATAGAAATAAGGCACCTAAAAATTCTTTACATACTCTATATTCATTTATACATTCATTACTTCAATCTTATACGAAACTAGAAATTTCTGCAACAATCTTCTTATGATTTTCTAAAAATTCATTTCCTTTTAACCTTGAGGTATTATTAACTCTGCTTCGGTTAAGGCCCTAACTTCTTCAATCGTAAATAAAGCAGTCTCAATCAACTCATTGTTTAAAATTTTTAACCTTTATAATTTCAAATAAACGTCTCTATATCTTCATTAAAATATAACCTAGCTATACTGCCTTTTCAAGATTTTTTCTATTTTCAGTCAATAGAAAGATATTCCACTTAACATATCTAAATTACATGATTGTATCTATTTTTAATTCTATGCTAAAGACAAACAACTTTGACGTATAATAAATTTCAAGGAAAAAATGTAGAAGCATTCATTTAGATTATTTCTCGAAGAGAGATCTGATCAAAAAACGAAGAGACTCGATATGCCTGAGTTTTACTTTATTTTCTCTGGAATTCATTTTAAGTGTTCATATTGTTTATCTATAATAGGAGAAAGAGAGCCCTAATTATAGGACTCTCTCGATGTATTGTCTTATTTTAATCTTATTTAATCTTAGTAGTCTCCTTGTGCATGCATTGCATCAGCAACTTTTAAGAAACCAGCTATATTAGCACCAGCCACTAAGTTATATCCAAATCCATATTGCTCTGCAGCTTTCGTAGCATTGTCATGGATATTGATCATTATTTGATGTAATTTAGCATCAACTTCTTCTCTTGTCCATGCTAATCTCATGCTGTTTTGTGACATTTCAAGAGCTGAAGTAGCAACTCCACCAGCATTAGCTGCCTTAGCAGGTCCTACTATTACTCCATTTTCTAAAAAGTACTCAACAGCTTCATTAGTACAAGGCATGTTAGCACCTTCTGGAACGAACTTAACACCATTTGCAACTATCTTCTTAGCATCTTCTATTTTAATATCATTTTGAATAGCACATGGCATTACTATATCAACTTTAACTCCCCATGGCTTTTCTCCTGCGAAGAATTCTACACCAAATTTATCAGCGTAATCTTTAACTCTAGCACCTTTGTTTTCATTTAACATTTCAACTAAGTAATCTATCTTTTCTCCAGTTACTCCATCTGGATCGTAGATGTATCCATCTGGTCCTGAAAGTGTTACTACCTTACCACCTAATTCTGAAACTTTTTGGCATGCTCCCCAAGCAACGTTACCGAAACCTGATACAGCTACTGTTTTACCTTCAAAAGTCTCACCTTCATGCTTTAACATTTCTTGACAGAAGTATGTTACACCAAAACCAGTAGCTTCTGGTCTGATTAAACTACCACCATAAGGTAGGCCCTTGCCTGTAAGAACACCATTTTCAAATGCTCCTCTAATTCTTCTATATTGTCCATACAGATATCCTATTTCTCTTCCACCAACACCAATGTCTCCAGCTGGAACGTCAATATCTGGTCCAATGTGTCTATAAAGCTCAGTCATGAAGCTTTGGCAGAATCTCATGATTTCAGCATCAGATTTTCCTCTTGCATCGAAGTCTGATCCACCTTTACCTCCACCTATCGGAAGTCCAGTTAATGAGTTTTTGAATATTTGCTCGAATCCTAAGAATTTAATAATTCCAAGATAAACAGAAGGATGGAATCTTAAGCCACCTTTGTAAGGTCCAATTGCTCCATTGAATTGAACTCTCATTCCACGGTTAACTTGTACTTTACCATTGTCATCAGCCCATGGTACTCTAAATATTATTTGTCTTTCTGGCTCAACCATTCTACCTAAAAGATTAGCTTCAACATACTCTGGGTGTTTTTCTAAAACCGGTGCTAATGAAACTAATACTTCCTCAACTGCTTGTAAAAATTCTGGTTCACTTGAATTTCTTTCCTTTACTGTTTCCAAAACTCCATTAATGTACTCCTGAGCGTTCATAGTTTTCTGTGTCATTGCAAGAAACCTCCTTATTTTTTTCAATATAACTTTTATTCAATAAAATCTTCATACATAGATTTTATTGAAACGGATAACTTAAACTATAATTATTATAATCAAATTCCCTCTTATTATGATTGTTCCTTATTCTTTCAATAATTCTGTTTTATTTTTGTGAAAATAATAACTTGCGCTAATTTTCAGAATAATCTGGAATTTGATGGGAAAAGGTTTTCCCTTTTCATAAATAAAAAAGCCCTCTTTTCCATAACTATCAATGAGGCTGACTCTTTCAAACACATAACAGATGTTACATTTATCTATACATTTAATATTTTTATAATTCCCTATGTGTTATAAAAAAAATCCATTGCTTTTATACAATGGAATTATAACACATACTCAAATGTTTGTAAATATTTTATCAATATTTTATTTGTAAACTTTTTATAACAATATTTATTGCTGTTATATTTAACGATGTCATATGCTCTACTTCTCTTTTTATTAGCTTCTGAGTAGACTCTATAGTTTGTGGAATTCTAAATCCAAACTTTAGTATTAGCTCAACATTAATTGTTATTGCCGATTGATTGTTAATTATATTCACCCTGTTTACCTTATAAATGCTCTCAATATCTGCTGTAACATGTCTTACCATATGAATGATGGCTCTATCATATATAGTAAATCTACCCATATAACTAAATGTAGGCCTGACAACAGATTTTTCAGCTATTTGCAGGGTATTATCCTTTTTCCTCCCAAATATTTTAAGCCGATCAATAAAATATCCAGAAAAATCCTTTTTTAGCTCAAAGGTTGGCACAGGTATTACATGCTTTCCTTGCTTCATTCTAGATTCCCTAGCAATTTTTATCTCTTCTTCACTAGCTATTTGGTCAATATATACTATCTCATCTATAGGATTGATTTCTAAATTTTCCGAAATTTGCTTAACCATCTTTTCAGAAGTCCCTATTAGTAGAATACTGGAGGGATTGTGTTCTTTAAGTTTCTCTATAACAGTTTCTCTATGCTGTTTTTTCATAAATAAAGCTCTCTTTACTGCAGCAATTTTAGTCTTCTCTCTTTTCGCAGATCGTCCCGCTATTATTTTTCTTCCTTTAATAAAAAGACCATCATCAATAATGCAATTTATTTCTTTGTCATGGGCAAGCGATAAAGCTTTATAACTTTTCCCAGTGCCACTTTTTCCCACTAGCGCAACTACTTTCATCTATTTCCTCCTACAGAATTCTTCTATCTTTTATATTGTATTTCAAAGTGATTATAAATACAATGAGAATCATTATAATTTAGCATTTTTTTTGTTTTTTTAACATTTTTATGTTGTTTCCTATCCCTATTTTGCTGTATAATTCAATACGTAATATGTCAGAAAATAAATTTTAACATATAAATTTAAGGAGGTTTTTTACAATGGCTTTTATAATTAATGAATCTTGTATTAACTGTGGAGCATGTGAACCAGAATGTCCAGTTAGCGTTATCACTGCTGGAGATGACAAATATGTAATCGATGCTGATGGTTGTATTGATTGCGCGGCATGCGCTAACGTATGTCCTGTAGACGCACCTCAACCAGTATAGTAAGTACATAAATAGTACGATTTAAAAGAGATTAAGCTTTTGGCTTGATCTTTTTTTATTTATAGGTACGAAAAAACAACCTAATCTAATAAATACTTTAGGTTTATTTATTTCCATATATAATACGATAAACATCTTACATTCTGGATATTTGACAACCAGTGTTTTTTGGGTATGTTAAATTTTGGGAATGGAATAGATTTTTCGTAGCTTATATATAAAGATTATTCCCCGTTCTAACTTTTGATTCTAGTATCTCCATTTTCTTAGCCTAATACATCATTTTCTGGTTAATCTTACTTAAAAACTTCAGTATTGCCTTTTCTTCATTAAGAGTTATATCATTTAAAATAAAATCTAAAATCTCTGACTGTCCATCTAATATTTTATTGTAAACCTCTTCTCCTTCGTCAGTTAGTATAACCATATTAACCCTCTTGTCTTCTTTAGCCTTTTCCTTCTTTATATACCCATTTGCCACAAGTTTGTTTATAATAGAGGATATTACACCCCTGTCTATCTCCGTTTCCTTTACAAGGCTGTAGATCGGCTTCATGCTATTGCTTCCAATTTTCTTGATTACAAGTATATCTAGCAATGATAGATCTTCATTCTTCCTACCTATCTTAAATCCCTTTTTATCCGCAATTAGAATCTTATTAATTATTTTTTCCATCATCATATTAATTTGATTATAGTAATTCGCCACAACATCACCCGCTGATAATCGTTTTCATTTATTATAACAAAAATGAGAAAAATCGGCAAATGCCGATTTTTGGATTGTTGACAAAGTCAACAAGACATCAGGCTGCTGAGAAATCTGAAGTTCGAGGCGTGATGAAACCAAGAGACCGCAGCGTATACACACATACGTAAGGGTTCTTGGTTTCAGCAACAACGAAGAAATTCTGGTTTGTCAGCAGCCTGAATGGCAAATGCCGATTTTTAACAACTACATACTCCTAGATGCAATAACATCTACTCCAGTATTTAATATATCCTTAACGATAATGTCACCAACTAAAACCGGTGTCTTTATCTCGATACAATCTATTATTTTCATGCATTTAAAAACTTTGTTCTTCGGAATGGCTTCCCTTGTTTTTACTGGCAATCTATTTAATAGGCCGTCCTTGATTTTTACTGTTGTTGTTAAAACCCTTGTTGGATTAGTTAATTCTTTAATCCCATATTCCTTTCCTCTAGGACATTTGTTTCCATCTACAGTATAATCACTTTGATGCTTTGATACATTGATGCGACATCCTAGCGGACATACTATGCATACCATTTCTTTGTCTTTCATATCAAGCGCCCTCCTTTTCCAATGATACTGTAATCACAGAATACTCTGAAGCCATCAAATCATCCTTTTTTATTTTTACAGCTTCCATTTCACCTGGGGCTAAATGCCTTTTCTTCATCCTTTTAATTTCTTTTCCGTCGATACTGATGACCATGTTCATACCACTATATACATCATCTACTCTCATGAATAAATCTAATGCTTTGTCGACATTCTCTGGTCTAATTCTTTGAGGTACAATATATCTAATCCCATTTCCAGGCTTCGCATCAGCCGTTAGCCCTTCTTTGCTAATTTCATTTCTGATATACTTTGCTGCATTTTTCCCCGCTCTTCTACTTTCTTCTGTAACAAAATCTACTAGATCATGTACATGAACAACATTACCACAGGCGAATATCCCTTCAATACTTGTCTCCATCGCCTCATTTACAACAGGCCCTGAGGTAACTGGATCAATCTTGATACCTGCTTTTTCAGATATCTCATTTTCTGGAATCAGCCCAACTGATAATAGCAACGTATCGCATTCAAAGTGCTTTTCAGTTCCTGGAATCGGTCTTCTATTTTCATCAACCTTAGCAATAACAATACCTTCTACTCTGTCCTTACCTTTAATCTCAGTTATCGTATGACTGAGGAGCAGTGGGATATCATAATCTTCAAGGCATTGTACTATATTCCTAGTAAGCCCACCTGAAAAAGGCATGAGTTCAGCCACTGCCAAGACTTCAGCTCCTTCAAGGGTCATTCTTCTAGCCATTATAAGTCCGATATCTCCAGATCCTAATATAACTACCTTTTTACCCACCATATAGCCTTCCATGTTTACAAATCTCTGGGCAGTTCCAGCTGTTAATACACCCGCTGGTCTTGTACCTGGAATATTTATTGCACCTCTAGTTCTTTCTCTGCATCCCATTGCTAATACTATAGCACCTGCATTTATCGTCATGAATCCATCTTCCGTATTAATTGCACTAACTACTTTATCTTCCCTTATATCAAGAACCATTGTATCAAGCTTGTATTCTATTCCTAACTCTTTTAGCTCAGCGATAAATTTTTCAGCATATTCTGGCCCCGTTAACTCTTCCTTAAAAATGTGTAGGCCAAATCCGTTGTGGATACATTGCTGTAATATTCCACCCAGTTCTCTATCTCTTTCTATTACTAAAATACTGTCTACTCCATTATTTTTTGCTTCAATTGCTGCAGCTAATCCCGCAGGCCCTCCACCAATTACAACGATATCATATGATAGCATTATCTCACCTCCTATTAATTCCCTGCCACACTAGATTCTTTTGTTTCACCCGTCAATATATAAGAGTTTCTACTGTCTTTTACAATTTCTTTTATGTCCTTATTTAATTCCCTTGCAAGGATTTCCATTACCCTCGGTCCACAAAAACCTCCCTGGCATCTTCCCATTCCAGGTCTAGCTCTTCTCTTTACAGCATCTACAGTTGTTGCTCCTGCATTTCTATTGATAACGTCAACAATTTCACCCTCTGTGATATTTTCACACCTACATATAACCCTTCCATATCGTGGGTCTTTTTTAATCAGCTGAGCCTTTTCTTCATCATTAAGTTCCATAAAATGAATAACTGGTCTTCTAGTACAAGTGAAATTTTCCTTTTCATTTAACTCTCCTATTATTCCTTTGAGGATATCTACTGCATACTCAGCAATTGCTGGTGCTGCCGACAGTCCTGGAGATTCAATTCCTGCTACATTTATAAATCCCTTTGCTGCCTTGGCCTCTTCTATGATGAAATCCCCTGTGCTAGGTCTTGCCCTAAGACCGGAAAAACTTGTAATGGTTGCACCGAAATGTATTCTATCTGTAGTTTTTCTAGATATATTGCGAACAAACTCAATTCTTTCCCTTGTAGTTGATGTATTCTCTTTATCATCTATATCTTCAGCATCAGGACCAACTAGTAGATTTCCATGTACCGTAGGAGTTACCAGGGTACCCTTTCCCAATCTATTTGGCGCTTGAAAAATTACGTGATTTATAATATTGCCTGCGCTTTTATCTAAAATATTGTATTGCCCTCTTCTTGGAAAGATTTCAAAATCCTTTCGAGAAACCATATTATTTAATTCCCCAGCGTAAACACCGGCACAGTTAATTACATATTTTGCTTCCAAGATTTCTTCACCTATAGATAAGCAGTATCCACCTTCTATTTTCTGAATATCCATTACCTTACTATCTAATCTAATTTCTACGCCATTATCTGCTGCATTTTCCGCCAAAGCAACAGCTAATTCCCAAGGACCAACAATACCAGCTGTCGGTGCATATAGAGCCCCAATAATTTCTTCATTTAAATTGGCTTCCCTTTCCCTTACTTCATCACGATCCAAAATCTCCATGTTTGGAATACCGTTTTTAATGCCCTTTTCATATAATTCCTTTACACTTTCTATTTCTTCTTCATTTGTAGCTATTACAAGTGATCCAATCCTTTTAAAGGGTACATGGAGTTCTTGACAGACCTTTTCGAACATAGGATTTCCTTTAGCATTTAATTCTGCCTTCAGTGTACCCGGCGCTGCATCATATCCCGCATGGACAATAGCACTATTTGCCTTTGTCGTTCCATTTGCTATATCTGTATCCTTCTCTATCAAAACAATATTCAAGTCGTATTTTGACAACTCTCTTGCTATAAAAGTTCCTATTATACCTGCACCAATTACGGCTACATCATACATAGTTAATCCCTCCTTATTTTAAACAAAGACACACTTGATACTTTGCTAAATCCCACTTCAATTTCAGGTCAATCCTTTCAAATATAGCTTAAGTCTGACCCTCTTTAGTCAAAATACCCAAAGCATATTGTGATATCTGTAAAGCCTATACCTCAAAAGCTTTGACCCAAATTAACCTTTAACTTATTCTGGAAAACATCAAAAAAAGCCCCACAAGTAAACCTATGTGCATAGGTTTACTTATGCGGCTCTCCAAATCTCACGCCTTAGAATATTAACTTTAACATTAATATATCATTATCAATTATATTTGTAAAGAATGAATTATTCTTTAGAAGCAGCAGCCTCAGCACAAGCTTCAGATTTTTCAGCGTCTTCCCACTCACACGCTCTCTTAACTGCCTTCTTCCATCCAGCATATTTCTTTTCCTTAAGTTCACTATCCATTGCTGGAACAAAATGTTTGTCTACTGCCCACTTCTTACCTATTTCTTCCTTGCTGTCCCAGAATCCAACTGCTAAGCCAGCCAAGTATGCAGCTCCAAGAGCTGTAGTTTCCGCAACCACTGGCCTGTCAACCGGAACTCCTAGTACATCTGACTGGAACTGCATTAAGAAATTATTCGCTACTGCTCCACCATCTACATTAAGAGCTTGAAGATCAATACCAGAATCATCCTGCATCGCTTCTAGTACATCCCTAGTCTGATATGCAATCGACTCAAGCGTTGCTCTGATTATGTGATTTCTATTTGCTCCACGGGTGAGTCCTACTATCGTTCCTCTTGCATACATATCCCAGTATGGTGCCCCTAGACCAACAAATGCAGGTACTACATATACACCATTTGTATCCTCTACTTGAGTTGCAAAGTATTCACTGTCCTTTGCATCATCGATTAATTTTAACTCATCGCGAAGCCACTGTACGGATGCTCCTGCAACAAAGATACTTCCCTCTAGAGCATATTCAACCTTACCATCTACACCCCAGGCTATTGTAGTCAATAATCCATTATTAGATGGAACCATTTCTTCTCCTGTATTCATCAGCATGAAGCAGCCTGTTCCATAGGTATTCTTAGCCATACCTGGTTTATAGCACGCTTGGCCGAATAGAGCTGCCTGCTGATCTCCTGCTATACCAGCTATAGGTATCTCCGCTCCACCAAATGTCTTAGCATCAGTATGTCCGTATACTTCACTTGATTGCTTAACCTCTGGAAGCATTGAAGCAGGTATTCCTAATTCATTAAGGATTTTTTCATCCCACTTAAGCTCCTTGATATTGTATAGCATAGTTCTAGATGCATTTGTATAATCAGTTACAAACTTTTGACCCCTTGTAAGGTTCCATATTAGCCAAGTATCTATATTACCAAATAATAATTCACCATTTTCAGCCTTTTCCCTTGCTCCTTCAACGTTGTCAAGTATCCACTTAACCTTAGTTCCTGAGAAATAGGCATCAACAACAAGTCCTGTATTTTCTCTAATATAGCTTTCAAGTCCACGTTCCTTTAAGTCATCACAGATGCTTGCAGTTCTTCTACATTGCCATACTATAGCGTTATATACAGGCTTTCCAGTATTTTTATCCCATACTACAGTTGTCTCTCTTTGGTTAGTAATACCGATTGCAGCTATCTCTTCTGGACTCACTCCAGCAGTTTCTAAAACTTCCCTAGCAACTCCACTTTGAGATCCCCATATTTCCATTGGATTATGCTCTACCCAGCCAGCCTTAGGATAGATTTGAGTAAACTCTTTTTGTGCTACCTTTACTATTTCACCTTCATGATTAAATATGATTGCTCTTGAACTTGTAGTTCCTTGGTCTAAAGCTAATATATACTTCTTTGTCATTTTTGTTACCCCCTAATTTATATTTGTTAAAATTTTTTAATTGCATTTTGATACAATATGATGTTTTTCTCTTTCAGTACGTACTTAATACCTAGGAGCTATATGAATATTTTTAAAGATAAACTATAAAATGACATTTTTATGATTATATTTTTTGAGTCTTAAATTAACCTAGACATGAAAGTATAAATCCACCTAATATTCCGCCAAGAATTGCGAAAAATGCATTAACAAAACCTTTTCCAGCGTCATCCCCAGAAGCCACTGAAGCCACAAATAATCCAGCAGCTGCTGCCCAAGCCATATCTATCCAAGCTGGACCTGATTGTACCATAAATCCAACGCCATGGTTTAAAGTCCATGTAGTACCAACTATAAATCCTGCAGCCATCCATCCGCCAATAGCTCCCCATGATTCACACATTTTTCCCCAACATAATCTAATTAAAAATGGGAATATAAATGCACCAGCAAACGTTGTAATCATATTAGCAGTAGTCATTTGTCAATTGCCCCCTTAAATAAAGTATTTTAAATATATTTACGCATTAGCCTCTTCTTTTTTAGCTAAGTGTACTTCAAGCTTATATGCAGCTAAACCACCAAGAATTCCACCTGCTATAGTGATTCCTAAAGTCGGTAATGATTCTATACCAGCCTGCATCCCACCTTCGAATACGCCCCTCATTGTACCAGCTACGCCTATACCTAATGCCATATCAACAAAAGCTCCATCATTATTAATAGCTCCAATATAATGATTCAAAAACCACATTGTTCCGATAATTGCAAGGCCTGCAAACCAACCACCACCAATACCATAGGCTTCTACAAATTTACCCCAAACGCTCATAACAAACATACCTGCTATAGCAGCTCCTAAAACCGTTCCTAAATGTTTCATTTTTCCCCTCCTAGCTTTTTAGTTATTTTCTTAGAAATAAGTTACTTTACTTTCTTTTAGAACCACCTCCCTAAAATAATGATTGTTATTTTTTTGTCCAAACGTTTTCCCCTTGGTCAAAAAAATTACATACTCCAAATTTTTTCCTTGCTTGTAGAGATACCTACAGCACCTGCCTTAAGACATTCAATTACATCATCTTTATCACTAATAAGTCCACCAGCTATTACTGGTATCCTTGTTTTACCGTGTATTGTTTTAATAATTTTGGGCATAATTCCTGGCATAATCTCTATTGCATCTGGCTTTGTTGAATACACTGAATTTATTCCTGTTTCAAGGGATAGAGAATCTAGCATAAATAATCTTTGTATAGCACATATATTCATGTTTTTTGCCTTTTTTATGAGATTACTTTTTGTAGTAATTATTCCATCTGGCTTGATTCTTTGGCTAATATATCTCAATGCTACTGCATCCTTTGAAAAGCCCTCTACCAAATCAATATGGATATATATATCCATGCTGGCATCCTTTACCTTTCTTACGATTTCCTTCAAATCGAATATGCTCCCCGTAAGCAAGAAAATAACTTCGCAGGGTGATTGAATAGCACTATCAAGTTTTTCTAAATTATTTACCGCTGCAATAATAGGGTTGTTTTCTACTCTATTCTGAAATTTATAAATCATTTTAATCACTCCTATAGTGTATAGATGTGCGTTTACAGAGATTTGGCAATAAAAAATTCTTTGATAAAGATTTTAAGGATTACTTTTTTCAAACCTATAACGAAAATTATATTTATCTGAGGCTTTAAAAATCTATAATTTCTTATGTGTCATAAAAGTTTTTTGATCGCCTTGTCAGTTCTATCGATATGCATGTGTCAGATACGTTTATTAAAAAGGTAAGTTTGGCTGAAGTACTATGATTAGAACTAGTCTCGTCATATTATACAGTCTTCTAAATACTCTACAGTATTATACATGTATTACATATAAAAAGCCACACGAAGCGAACCTATGCTATAGGTTGACTTGTGTGGCTCTCCTTATCTCCAGCCTTCAATATTATACATTGTTAAATTATATTTTACATTATCTTGTCCTCTTAGTCAATACCTTATTTTCAAAATTTTCTTTACTTATAACAATTTTTTGTATCCTTAATAATTTTTTAACAAACTGACTTTGCATAATAATTTAATTACTATTCTAATAACACTTGTCATAATTATATATAGATGTAGGGATTTAATATTTAAGAACAAAACCTTCTATAAAAATTTTATAGATTAAGTAAATTAAAAGAGTTTATTTATTAATAATCATAATATATTTTTACAGACTGTATATATATATAGTATTAAATTAAAATGCCAGTGCACATAGCATCTCATTTGATACTTTCTTTCTAATAAATAACCTTAAATTAAATTTTTAATAAATTTTAACATTTTTCTTGTAGTTTTTAGTAGGATTCTGTAGTCTCTAGTATAGTATTAAATTGTTAAGAAAAATTAAAAATTCAATATATGACATCGCATACTTGTATCCATGTATTATATACTGAATTTTCTATACAATGAAACCGTTTCACTTGACTTGGTCATACAAATATTTTATAATTGTAATAAATTAGTTGATTTTATTTAACAAATATGTAAGTTATTATACGCTCTATTAATGGCTATTATGTATCCCATAATAGCTTAACTAGTGGAACCCGGTATAATAGATTCACATGGTTTTTAAGTGTGCCTTATTAATATTATGTGGATTATTTATCTGGGATTTTATTGTTTTTGTCATAATTTTCTATTCTGTTTTCAAACCCTTTATTTTCATGAATATATACCATCTTTAAAATCTTCATTATAGGCCGATTTTTTCTGAAGAAAATTGGTTCTAAGAATAAGGGACTGGATGTTCTAAATTTTCATTTCTCCTTTTTAATCTCAAATATGTTGTATATAAATGATTTATTGAAAAGGTAAGAATTAATGAGATTATTTGCATTGTATATATTCAGATATTTTCTCAAATTAAGGGTTTAAAAAAAATAAATGAGGGGGCATATTAATGAAAAAAAGTTTATCAGTTTTGCTTATACTGGTACTAGCTCTAGCACTAGTATTCACAGGTTGTAGTCAACCTGCTAAAGAAGAAGCTAAACAAGAGGGTGGAGAACCAGCTAAAAAGTCTGGAGATACACTAGAATTAGCATTTGCAACAGGCGGTACTTCAGGTACTTATTATCCACTTGGTGGATCAATAGCAAATGTTTGGAACAACAAGATTGAAGGAGTTAACGTTACAATCCAACCTGCAGGAGCTTCTGTTGAGAACATAAACAGAGTTTCATCTGGAGAGGTAGACATAGTTCTTGCTATGAATAACATAGCTGACGATGCTTTTAATGGCACTGGAAAGAGCTTTAGCAAGCCTCTTCAGAACTTCAAAGCTGTTGGAGTTGTATATCCAGAAGTTATGCACGTTATAACTACTCAAGCTTCAGGGGTTCAATCAATCGCTGACTTAAAAGGTAAAGCAATCAATCCTGGACCTCCGGGAAGTGGTACTTACGTAACTGCAATGAAGATATTAGAAGCTTACGGAATCGGTCCAAAGGACTATAATTCTAAGCCTGGTAGTTTCTCTGATGCTGTTGCTGGTTTAAAAGATGGTAATATCGATGCTGCATTTGCAGTACTTTCATTCCCTGCATCAGCAGTTCAAGAAATAGCCACTACTAACCCAGTTAAAATTCTTGAAATGGATGGCGCTGATTTCGATAAGGTTAAAGAATTAGTTCCTTTCGCTGCCAAGTTCAATATTGAAGGTGGTAAGTACAAAGGACAAGAAACTGATGCTACTACTGTAACTCTTCAAGCAGTAATGTATGTTAAGGAAGATTTATCTGACGATTTAGTATATGAATTAACTAAGAATATGTACGAAAATACGGAAGAAATAGCTCAAGGTCATGCAAGAGGAAAACAAATCAAACTTGAAAATGCTATAAGTGGCGTAACTACACCAATCCACCCTGGAGCACAAAAATATTACGACGAAAAAGGAATTAAGTAAACTAAAGATAGACCGAGATAGTTTATCCTATCTCGGTCTTTTAAAATCATATGAGAAAATCTAGATTAGCAATAATATGTATCGTAATTATACTTTCAATACTTTCATTTTATAAAATGACTTTACTCCAGGTGTATGTAGCAGATAAAGGTCCAAATTTTAATAAAGTTTTACTTGAGCTTCCGATTAAACCCGAAGAGAAATTTTCTGTAAAATGGACACATTCCGTAAGTCTTAGACCGGTGATAGAAACCTATAAAATTGAAAATGATTTAAATATTTCTATATATGAAATGATATTTGACACCTTCAGCGCTAACTTACCAGCTAGCCCTGATTATGATACTATCTGGGAATACAATGAGGATCATATTCGTGTTTATAATTATGATGTCATATTCGATGCCGTTCCGGTAGTCATCGGGAAGGTTGTAGCCAATCATACATTGTATGTGAGGGACAACATTATTCCCCTTAAGGATATTTATAAGCCCGGGGGATTTGTAAAAATCAGAGCAGTAAAAAAAAGCTTTATAAAATATATTATTAAGGAGGCATTTTTTTAAATGAGTGTAAATAATCTAAAGCCGACACTAGATGAAGAAAAACAACAAGAACTCATGGCAAAATATGATAGAGAATTTACCTATAGAAAGTTAACTGGGCTTTTAGGAAAGATAGTTTTTGTAATATCAATAATCTGGAGTTTATGGCAGCTCTATACGGCTACATTTGGTCTAGAACCGCCTACAATCCAAAGGGGAGTTCATGTAGGTTTTGCCCTTGTTTTAGTATATTTGCTTTACCCGCTTAAAACAAGTGATAAGTCCAATAAGGTAAAGTGGTATGACTTTGTTCTTTTAGGTGCATCACTTTTAGTTGTAGGTTACCATGTTTTTAACTTCGAATCTTTATTATTTAGAGCAGGTGCTTATACTCAAACCGATATGATAATTTCTATTATAGCTGTTATTCTCGTAATTGAGGCAACAAGAAGAGTTGCAGGTCCTGTATTAATAACGGTTTCAGGCACTTTCTTACTATATGCTTTCTTTGGAAATTTTGTACCAGGGTTCTTTTCCCATGGTGGGTATAGTCTTCAAAGAATAGCTACCTATGCATGGATAAGTACTGAATCAATACTTGGTACACCAATAATGGTTTCTTCTACTTTTATCTTCTTGTTCCTGTTATTTGCTACTTACTTAAAAATGACGGGTATAGGTGATTGGTTAACTGATTTAGCCCTCGCAGTAGCAGGTCATACTACAGGTGGACCGGCCAAGGCAGCTATCGTTGCAAGTGCATCCCAAGGAACTATTTCTGGTAGTTCTGTTGCCAATACTGTTGGTACAGGATCAGTTACTATTCCCCTTATGAAAAGTATTGGCTATAGAGCTGAGTTTGCAGGAGCCGTAGAGGCAGCAGCTTCTACCGGCGGACAGTTGATGCCTCCAGTTATGGGTGCAGCTGCATTTATAATGACAGAATTTACGGATTTACCCTACGTTACAATCGCTTTAGCAGCTTCAATCCCAGCTCTTCTTTACTTTACAGGAGTATTTATAATGGTTCACTTAGAAGCTAAGAAGAATGGTCTTGAAGGTATTCCAAAGAGTCAACTTCCAAAGGCTAGGAAGCTTTTAAAGGAAAAATGGTTCTTAAGTATTCCGATCTTTATTATCGTTGGTCGTCTTGTAATTGGTAGAACTCCTATGAATGCAGCAATATGGGGTATCGGTTCTTCCATAATAATTGGATTTATAAACTCCTATGTAGATAAGGATCAACAATTTGGTATAAAAGAAGTTATTAAGGGATTAGAAGAGGGAGCAAGAAGTGCACTTCCTGTTGTAATGGCCTGTGCAAGTGCAGGTATAATCGTTGGTGTTGTTACACTTACTGGACTTGGTATAAAGCTTTCCCATGGTATCGTATTGCTTTCTGGTGGAAATATCTATCTTACAATGTTCTTAACTATGATTGCATCAATTATTTTAGGTATGGGTATGCCTACTACAGCTAACTATATAGTTCAGGCAACTATTGCAGCACCTGCATTAATTAAGGTTGGAGTTCCTGTAATAGCGGCTCATCTTTTCGTATTCTACTTTGGTATAATAGCAGATATAACACCTCCAGTTGCACTTGCAGCCTTTGCTGGTTCTGGTATAGCTGGTTCAAACCCATTTAAAACTGGTGTTGAAGCTTCAAAGCTGGCCTTTGCAGCATATCTAGTTCCATATATATTCGCAACATCACCTGTGTTAGTTCTAGTTGATGCAACTCCTGTAACACTTATTATCGCCCTCGCTACAGCTCTAATTGGTATGTTTGGTATCGCTGGCGGAGTTAGTGGTTACTTTATAAGACATTCTAAGGCTTGGGAGAGGCTTGTACTCTTTGGTTCAGGCTTAATGCTGGTTAACACGAATTATATAGCCAGTGGAATAGGTCTTCTTCTTCTAGGAGCTATGTATTTATTTCAACGTTCAAGCAAAGGAAAAATTGCATAAAAATGAAAAAGCGCCTTAGGGCGCTTTTTTAGTGGAGAGAAGTTCGTAGTAGTAACCTCATTTAGCAGGACACCTTTTTACACAAATCACACCACGCACTTCTCACCTATTACCGAACAGAGTTTCCTCTGCACTCTGTTCTATCTATTTAAATCTAACTTATCTAGATCTATAACTCTTAGTGAGTCCTTAATTTTTTTCTCTATAGCTAATTTACCATATTTATCTACTTCGCTACGATCCTTAGGCCCATGGTGTATAGATGCAGCTCCTCCGATACATCCACTTTTGCATGCCATTCCTTCTATAAAGTTTTCCTTCAGCCTATTTATCTTCGCCAGCTTTAAAGCTTTGTCGCATTCTGACAGCCCATCACAGCTAATTGGTTTAAACTCCGTATCTAGCTTTTCCTCTTCTATTACATGTTTAATAGCTTCGGTCAATCCTCCAGTGCGGGCAAAGATTCTTCCATAGAAAGAAGCATTATCTAGAGGTTCTTCTTTACATTCCTCCAGATTAATTTCCGTAGCATCTATCATGGAAGTAAGTTCCTCAAAGGTAATTACATAATCAGTCCATCCCTGTATATCTTCTTCATTAATCTCCATCTTTTTTGCAGTACAAGGCCCAATAAAAACTACCTTTGCATCTTCGTCCATCTCCTTAATTAGTTTTGATACTGCTATCATTGGTGAAACAACACTAGATATTTTTTCTTCTAATTCAGGATAATTGTTTTTTATATGTTTGACGAATGCTGGACAACAAGAACTAGTAATTAATTGCTTTTCATCTATTTCCTTTGCAAACTCAACTGTCTCATGGAAGGCAATAATATCTGCGCCTAATGCAGCCTCAATTACATCATGAAATCCTAAAAGTTTAATGCCCTTTATTAGTTGCCCAATCTTTACATGCTTAAATTGACTCGAAATAGCAGGAGCCACAACGGCATATACCTTGGTGTTATTTTGCTTTGAATTCTTTAATTGCTCTATAACATCTACTATATAGGATTTATCCATAATAGCACCAAATGGACATTTATACACACATGCTCCACACTGTACACACTTTTCATTATCAATAACAGCCTTCTTATCCTTATCTATATATAAAGCCTTTGCATCGCAAGCCCTTCTACAAGGTCTCATGACATCAGAAATAGCATTATAGGGACAAACATTTTTACATTTTCCACATTCTATACACTTCTTTGTATCTATGTATGCTCTGTTGCCTACATAATAAATAGCTGCAACTGGGCATGCCTCATGGCACCATTTTGCTAGACAACCTCTACAAGCCTCAGTAACGGTATAACGGTTTATTGAACATTCATCACAAGCTATATTTATGATTTCAATATTGTTTTTGTTCTCTTTCTCTCCGCCTCTAGCTATTTTCACTCTCTCTTCTATTATTGCCCTTTCTTTATATACACAGCACCTTGTTCTTGGTTTAGGACCGGGGCTAATTTTTTCAGGAATAGTATCATATTTTTCTTCAAGTTTACCTTCCATAGCTTGTTTAGCTACTTCCTTTAAAACTTCATATTTAATTACCTGAACATCATTTTCAAATTTTCTCATGGTATTTCACTCCAAATCTTTAAACATGTATTAAATTCACATTTTTACCCAATTTTTTCATGAGTTCTACCAATTCTTCAACTACATTAAGCTTTATACTCAAATCGATGGGTAAGTCAGGATTCTGGTGGGCTGGATTAATAGCCTTACCAACCCAAAGATTAATATCAGTACACTCTTCAATAAGTATCCTGGACAACATCGAGGCACCATCCTTTTTTCCAGGCTTGTATACTGTATACTTGTCACAAAAAAAATCGATAAAGCATCTTATTATTTCGACAGTCTTACTTAGGGTCAACACCCCTTCTGTTACTAAATCAATTCCATTTATTGCGGCAGTAGGAGGAATATTTTTATCTATATATTCTATACTAGTAATCAATTCCTCATCTAGCTCTCTTGAAGCAATTTTAGCAGCAGTTCCTCCACACACAATTTTCTTACCTTTCCGATTCATAAGTTCAGTTATTACATAATTATCGCTTCTAGGGTCCTTTGGAGGCCCTGTGAATAGGTTTACTACCTCGGGCTCCCTTATTTTTATTGTTGCAACCGTTGTATCATCACCTGGTTTATTTACATACAGTCTGTTACATGTATTAACAAGTCCCTTTGAAATGTTCTTAGCACTTCTTACGTCCTTTGATAATTTTTCTAGATATTCTGCAACATTGTCCCATTGCCATCCTAGATTCAGCACTCCTCCTATACCGGCATGGACTACTCCATCGCTTGCTACCGTCACAACATCTCCCTCTTGAAGCATAAATTCGCTTTCTTTTATCAATTTTCCATTTATATTCTTGTCTGTCTTTTCTATATCTAATATTCTATTGCCTCTTATAAAAAAGATAGGTGGATTATCACATTCTGCTATATATACCTTGCCGTTATTATATACCTTTACTATTGTGAAGGTTGAATAAGCTAATTTTCTAACTTTACATACGGGTAAAGTATTACTAATCGTATCTACTGTCTCATAGATAGTGGATCCTTCCTTCAGCATAGTAACAGCAATTTTTGACGTAAGAGTCGCTAATATATTGGCTTTTACCCCGCTTCCCAGTCCATCGGCCAAAACAATTATGACACTATCATTTGTGTGTACTATTTCAACCTTATCACCGCACAGTTCTTCACCATATTTGTTTAAACTATCATATGATATATCTATAAAATAATTCACCTTAGATCACCATCTTCTGCTAAGGCTATCATTTTCAATTTTGTAAGGGTACTCTTGGTTTCTGCAGTAGTTTCTCCAAGCAGACTAGCTATCTCCTGGGCTACCCTCATCTGTTTATCAATTACATTCTGAGCAGCTTTCACAGCATTCTCTTTGACCTTTTTTAACTCTTCCTTTTGCTTTTCTTCCATGGTTATATCCGTCATAATAACTAATAAAAGATTTTGGTCGTCTAAATACAAGATACTCTGAAGTAAAACTATATCGTAGTGGGGATAAAAAATTTTCTTAGCGAGTTTATTTCCTTTATTTCTTATAACCTCAGCAAAATCACTACTATCTATTAACATAGATATGGGTTTTCCCTTTATATAATCAGCATTAACCTTAAATACCCTTTCAGCCGATGGATTGAACTCAAGTACTCTTAATTCATCATTAAGAACGAAAATAAGGTTTGGACTATACTCAAAAATTATATTAGTTAAGCTTTCAGATTTATTTCTCATATAGGGCAAACATATATTTTGATCTGCTTTCCCTTCAAAAACTGCCTGGGCTTTTTCACGACACGTATCGTAGCCGCAGCTGCCACAATTTAATTCATCCTCTTTTTTGTACTTACCCATTTTCTTTAGTATGGATTCAATCTCTCCCTCGCTAGCTACTTCTTTCTTTATACTCTTATCAAAGAACACTTTAGTCAAATTCATCTCATTTGGTACACCAAAAGCTTGGATATCTTCCAGCACTTGCTTATTTCTTACATAATCCTTTACTCTCTTTTCCCTAATATAAAATGGTTTTGAATCTTTAGCCGTACCAGGTCCACCTATACAACCACCCTTACATATGTTAAGCTCTATACAAACATTTTTCAGTTCACCCTTTTCGATGCATTCTAGTACTTCTCTACATTCATTGATGCCATCTACATTTATTAGTTCATAGTGAAGATTTTCTTCTTCAAAAATATTTTCTATTATATTCCCAGTCAGAGGAAAACTGCTTCCACATTTATAGGATTTCATATCAAATACATTACCTTCTAATGATTTTAAATCTATCTTCTCTTCTTCAAACCATGTGGCAAGCTCATCATAGGTCAATACGCCATCTATTGTGGTATCATGCTGAAAATCCTTAGCTTCGATTTTTTTGCTAATACAAGGACCAATAAAAACTACAAAGGAGTCTCCTCCGTACATATTTTTTAGAATTTTACCATGGGCAATCATCGGCGAAACTATTGGTAACATATAACTAACCAAGGATGGATAATAAGTTTCAATTAACAAGTTAGCTGAAGGACAGCATGTGGTTATTATATTATTCTTTTTTTCCTTTTTAACATAATCTTTATACAATTTGCTAACTTTCTCTGCCCCCACGGCTGTTTCCTCAACATTTGCAAAGCTAATGCTCTTAAGCCCTGTAACTATTTGCCCAACATCTGATATATCAAACGACCCCATAAAGGAAGGCGCCAAACTTGCTATAACCTTTTTACCACTCTTCATTGCATTCTTTACTAGCTTCAAATCACTTTCATAGCTTATGGCCCCTTGTGGACATGATGTCAAGCACTGACCACAGTAGATACAGGTTTTACTTACCATCTCAGCTTGCTCATTTTTTATCTTAATGGATTTCAGTAAACAATTGCGAAAACATTTATAGCAATTCTTACAATTTGCTTTAGTTATATTTACATAATCCACATTTATAACCTCCCTGTAAGGTATTTATCAAAAAACTTATCAACCTCATCCTCTTTTACAGACACAATAGAGTCATCGTCAAGTTTTACTGAAACTGCCTTTGTGCATTCTCCAAGGCAAAAAGCCGCCTTCACCTCAATCTTTTCCTCTAGTTCTTTTTCTTTTATTATCTTTTGAAGATTGGATATGACATTGTAGGCTCCCTTTAAATGACATGCACTTCCTATACATACATTTATCTCTAACATTTCTATCACACCTTCTCTAATCATTTATGTTTATTTCGGTATACTACATACAGTATACATACTTGTTATATTATTATCAATACATTCTAGCTAAAAAAAAGAACTCTTCCTATTTAGAAGAATCCTCTATATTTTTCCTAATCGTTTCTATTCATTTTTTTTAGTTTTCAATTCCGTTTTCCAAGTTTCATATCTTTCAATTGAACCCTTTACAGCAACACAAATAGCTTTTTGAGATAAACCATGGAATCTAAATTGAATTTTTTCAATTAGTTTTTCTACTCCATCATCATGGATATTATGTCCTACTATAATATCCTTTAAGAATCTCTTAGCCTCACTAGTAATCAAAGTACAGCTTGTATCTTCAATTATTCCTGTTTTGATATTTATAACGAGTCCTATGCCTACCACACTAACTAGCTTTGCCGCTGAAATAGTACTTGGAAGCTTAGAATAGGAAATAAAATAAACTGTATCATCGTTATAAACCTTGTCCATATTACCCTCCATTAAGGTCCTATTCATTATTAGATTTATAGAGATATGTAAGAGTTAACAAGCTCTCTACTAAGTGAACATTCTCAACTATTACATTTTCAGGAACCTTTAAGTCTGTAGGTGTAAAGTTCCAGATTGCTTCAAGTCCGCTTGAAACTAATCTATCTGCAACTCCTTGAGCGCCATCCTTATTTGTACAAAGAATAGCTATGTCAATACCCTTTTCCTTGATAAATTCTCCAATATAATCCATATCTTTAATTTCGATATCTCTTATCTTTATACCAAAGAGCTTCGGATTGATATCGAATAGAGCCTTTACCTCGAAACCAACCTTATCAAAATTTGTGTAGTTTGCTAAAGCCTGCCCTAAATTACCTGCTCCAACAATTATTGTCTTATAGGTCTTATCTAAACCTAAAATCTTACCTATTTCATAAAAAAGCTCTTCTACATTGTAACCATAACCTTGCTGTCCAAATCCACCAAAATTATTTAAATCTTGTCTTATTTGTGACGCCGTAAACCCGATTATATCACTAAGTTCCTTTGAGGAAATTCTCTTTATATCCCTATCTAATAATTCCTTCAAATACCTATGATATTTGGGCAACCTTCTTATAACAGCCATTGATATCTTAGATTTCTCGCTCATATTCAACATACTCCTACTTTTAAACTTTTTTAAAAAAATTATAACATTCGAAACATATTTTGTCAATTTATTATCAATTGGCTAATTCACTATCGTTTATAGATACAGCCAAAGATATTTCGTCTATATATGGTACTCAGATCATATATACCATACTACATATTATTCTATCACATAAGTGATAGAAATTTCAATTATTAAATTCTTAAAATTCATACAATTGTTTTATATGTATAAATATTTGTTATTATCTCTCATTATATAGCACAATTACATGTTATTTTAAAATAGCAAAATTTACTGAGATTTTGGTTATGCAATCGCTTTAACTTTGTGATAAAATAATTTATGATATCAAAGTATAAAACATATAATCAGCGCTTTTTTTCAAAATTTAGTTTTTACATTTAAAATGTATTTAATACTTACACCCAGATTCTTCATAGAAAATTTAAAATTCTGCTACGTCCTTTTGATTCTAAGACATCCATTAAATTCTCGACGTACCGTTTTGGTATGCCTTCAAATTTAATGAAAGTATTAGAAATCAAAACTACCTGCACCATTTCAAGTTTTCCTTGAACAATCTGGGCTAAACCCATATATTTATAAACCCTTTAGGGAGGTTTCAAAATGATAGCAATCTCATGCAGTAATATTAGTAAATCATTTGGGATAGATTTAATACTAAAAGATATTTCTTTTACAGTAAATATTGGAGACAAGGTGGGTTTGATCGGCAAAAACGGCGCCGGTAAATCTACTCTTTTTAAGGTTCTTACTGGTCAAATCCCCTATGATGAAGGTAATATATATGTATCGAAAAATTTAAATATTGGATACTTGAAGCAGGATCTAGACTTTGATAGTGAAAAGACAATATTTGATGAATGTCTTTTGGTTTTTAATTTCTTAATTGAAATGGAAAAAAAAATCAGGGATTTTGAAAAAAGAATATCAGAATGCTCCAATCATGAAAGTAATGAGTTTAAAAGCCTGATGAACAACTATTCCAATCTTATGGATGAATTTAGCAACAAAAATGGATACGGTTATAAGAGTGAGATTAGAGGGGTTTTAAAGGGACTTGGTTTTTCTGATGAAGACTTTGAAAAAACAGTGGATAAGCTTAGTGGTGGTCAAAAATCCAGACTAAATATTGCAAAACTTCTACTTAGAAAGCCTAATATTCTTCTTCTCGATGAACCTACTAATCATCTTGATATAGATGCCATTAATTGGCTGGAAGGCTTTCTTAAAAATTATTCCGGCACACTTTTTATAATTTCCCACGACAGATATTTTTTAGATCAAATTGTTGGTAAAATCTTTGAAATCGAAAATAGAAGTCTCCTTCAATTCGAAGGAAGCTATACTAAGTTTATACGCTATAAAAAAAGCCTACATGATCAGCAGATGAAGAAATATTTAGAACAGCAGAAAGAAATAGCTAAGCAAGAGGAGTTAATTAGGCGATTTAAACAGCATGGCACTGAAAAGTTAGCAAAGCGTGCCAGAAGCAGAGAAAAAGCTCTTGATAGAATGGATGTAGTAGAAAAGCCCGTACTGGATGATAAAAAAACACGTATCAAACTCGAGACAAAAATTAAGAGCGGTAGAGAGGTCTTAAAGGTTAATGATATATCAAAATCATTTGATGAACACCTTCTATTTTCAAATATCAGCTTTGATATGTATAGATCAGAAAGAGTAGCACTGATTGGTCCAAATGGAATAGGGAAAACAACCTTATTTAAGATACTTCTAAATAAGTTAAACTATGATAGTGGGAATATTCTTGTAGGTCATAATGTATTCATGGGTTACTATGATCAGGAACAGGAGAATCTAGAGGAGGGTAATAATCTTATAGCTGAAATTTGTAATGAAGACCCAAAGATATCTATTCCTGAGGCTCGAAATCTCTTGGCTTCCTTCCTCTTTTGGGGCGATGATGTTTTTAAGGAGGTTGAAAATTTAAGCGGTGGAGAACGTAGTCGCTTATCACTACTAAAACTAATGCTTTCAAAGTCCAACTTTTTATTACTTGATGAACCTACTAATCATCTTGATTTAGCATCTAAAGAGGTCTTAGAAGATGCACTTTTAGAGTACGATGGAACTATTTTCACTATATCTCATGATAGATATTTTCTAAATAAGATATCAACTAAAGTTCTAGAAATATCTAGCTCAGAAGTTAAAGAATATCTAGGTAATTATGATTACTATATTGAAAAAAAGAATGAACTTAAAGATACCGATGATGAAAAATCATCAGAAACCATGACAAAAACTAGACAAAAAGAAGAACGAAGACGAAAAAAAATGGAAGATGCTCAAAAGAAAAAAGAAAAGCAACTTATAAGAAATATAGAAGAAGAAATCGCTAATTTAGAGTCAAGGCAAGGTGAGTTAGAACTCTTAATGTGCGATGAAGATATCTACACTGATCCTGAAAAGAGTAAAGAAATTCATGAAGAGTATGAAACTGTTAAGGAGCAATTAGAAAAATTATATATGGATTGGGAAGAAAATTTTTAAATTTTCCTAGACAATTACTGATTTTTAAGTATAATAATAGTAGATTCTTAATATGATAAGTTAAGAAAGTGTACAATAGAGATTCAAGTAAAACTATTAATTTACACATACCTAAACTACCTAGTATTTGGATATATATAAATTAAGTTTTACTATATGAACTCTACATTAAGTGACGAATATTTTAAGAGGAGGAATTCAAATGGTATTTGATAAGGTTAAAGAGATTATCATCGATCAATTAGGTTTAGATCCAGACACAAAGGTTGCTATGGAGACTTCTTTAATTAATGATCTTGAAGCTGATTCTTTAGATGCTGTGGAAGTTATTATGGCTATTGAAGATGAGTTCGATCTAGAAATCCCTGATGAAGATGCTGAGGACTTCAAAAACATCGGTGATATAGTAAAATACGTAGAAGAAAAGAAGTAGTCTGGAATTATTTCCAGGCTTTTTTTTATTGGGGTTATTTATCAAAGAAAACTCTGACCAAACCCTATAGTCTATTTAAGTTAAAGTACGGTTGAGTAACCATGCTGCTATGCGCTTGTGGATAAAAATAATATCTTACATGAAGTAATAACTTTTATGAAATCTTAAATCATTCAATCACATATCTATTCTATATAATTCCATCTTAATTTATATTTCCATTTCCCGGGAAATTTCGCCTTCTCTCTTTTGTTTTCAAATAATTATCTTATATTTCGACAGCTTATTTCATCATTTTTGATATTATGTATACCAAAAATAATAGTCATATTTTATACTATTTAAGCATATACATTAGATAAGGAATATTGTACACATCTGTATCCACATTTTTTCCACATTATCCACATATTAATCCACAGGCATTTTGGGCATTATCACTTTTTCGTATTTTTTATCCACATTGTCCACAATTTTATCCACATTTTTAGTGTTAATTGTTAACAAATAAATAAACCTGCCAATGGTTTACATAAGCAGGTTTTTGTTCAATTATAGTTTACTATTTTTTTGTTAATTATTGGTGGATAATCCTATTTTTTATATGTCGTTTTTCAGCATCTGAGCTCATTTTCATCATAATTGAAGCTATAACAATCAACTACAGTATTTTTATTTAATTAATACCCTGCATCTAATATCGTAAACACTTTTTATTTGTAAAATAAAGGAGTATTATCTATAACTAAATAGACAATACCCTACAAAACTCTCCTATAGCTATACCTTGTTGTACTTTTCTCCAAGTTTAAGATTTGGTACGGCATTTAAGTACATATCTGCATGATGTCCATTTATGTAATCATAATAGGCAGCACACCCTATCATAGCTGCATTATCCGTACATAAAGATATTGGTGGAACCATTAGTTTGAATTTATTCTTCTTAGACTCTTCACCTAGCAGTTCCCTTAATCCACTATTGGCAGCTACTCCTCCTGCTATAACAATCTTATCTACTCCGCACTTCTTAGCAGCTGTTATAGTTTTATCTACTAAAACATCAATAACAGCCTGTTGAAAGCTAGCTGCAACATCTTCCTCTACGATTGGAATTTCCTTCATTTTAGAGCTATTCAGATAGTTTAAGACAGATGATTTTAGCCCACTGAAGCTAAAATCCAAACTATCATTTTTTAGATAAGTTCTCGGAAAGGCTATGGCTTCCTTGTTTCCTTTTTTCGAAAGCTTATCAATTAAAGGACCTCCAGGATAACCTAATCCTATTGCTCTTGCAATCTTATCAAAGGCTTCTCCTGCTGCATCATCTCTAGTTTTTCCAAGTACTTCATACACGCCATAATCCTTCATGTATACTAGATGAGTATGCCCTCCAGAAACTATTAAACAAACAAAGGGTGGCTCTAAATCCTTATACTCAATAAAATTTGCATAGATATGGCCTTCAATATGATTTACTCCAACAAGAGGTTTATTTAACGAATATGCAAGGGCTTTAGCTGTGGATAGTCCCACTAATAATGCTCCAACTAAACCTGGGCCATAGGTCACACCTATTACATCTATATCTTCAAATGTAACATTGGCTTCTTCAAGGGCTTCATCAATAACATAGCTAATGTTCTCCACATGCTTTCTTGATGCGACCTCAGGAACGACTCCTCCGAATTTCTTATGTAAATCTATTTGAGATGAAACAATATTCGAAAGTACTTCTCTACCATTCTTCATAACTGAAACCGATGTTTCATCACAGCTCGATTCCAGCCCTAGTGTAATTATATCCTTATTCATTTTTCCTTTCTCCTTTGTTCTTTTGGTAGTTTTTATTTCTTTAAGAGAACTCCCTCTAAAAACAAGGGGCTCATTATATTTGTTTTGTCTTTCTACATATAATACGATAAACATCTTACATTCTGGAGATTTGATAGCCAGCGTTTTTGGGGATATTAAATCTTCGGAATGTAATAGATTTTTCGTAACTTATATATATTATATACTACTATTATTTCTTTAACCAATATTTTTGACCTTAAATCTCTAGATTTTCTACTATATATAATACGATAAAGGTCTCACATTCTGGAGATTTGACATCCAGCGTTTCTGAGGATAGCAAATTTTCGGAATGTAATAGATTTTTCGTAACTTATATATCAATAAGCAACCTTAAAGTAATTAACCTTAATCTCAACCTTATTAATTAAGTCTATTTTCTTTTCGCCATTTTCTTGATGTTTCTTTCCTTAGTTAATCCTAAAACTTTGTAATTTCCCATTGCTAAGCCTGCAATTAGAAATGTATTAAGTATAATTAAGAACACTAGTTCTAAAACAGAGTGGTGAAATGTAGTACCATCATTTATGAATACACTTATGTGCTGTAAAGATACAATAAAAAGAGCAGTAGCTAAATTTAATATTTTTGGTATTCTTTTATTCCCATTATTCAATAAAAATATTTCCTTCACAATTTGAGTAATCATGTTAACAGCCATCACCATTGCTGTTACCGAGGATAAATATTCAACACTAAAAAGGCCTACATATCCCTCTGCCATTGTTACCTCCCCCTAGTTAAGATGTATTTATTAATATATATGCTAACTATCATTATTTTTACACACAAAAAAAAAGATAAGGACTAAATTCTCCTTATCTTCTTAATCTTAAATACGTTAATTATTTAAATCTATTTACAATGTCCTTAAATGTAAACTTCGCATATAGCTCAATTTCCTTATTTATCCTATCAGAATCCTCATATGTATCCAGAATTATCATGACACCTTCAACGTAGGTTGATGCAATTATCTTAGCAATAAAATCGCTTTCTATAGTCAACCCCATTTTTTTAATCTTATCAAGTAAACCATTAATACGGTTTTCAACTAGCGCTATAAATTGTTTCTTAGCACTTGCAAATTTAGTTCCTTCACTTCCATTAATAATTATTAGAAGTTCATCCCTATATTCATCATGGATTTCTACTATCTTTCTGGTGACCTGCTGTGCAATATAGTTCTTTCCATCCTTTCCATGTAAGGAAATTTCTTCATCATTAATTGCTTCTTTCATCCTATTAAAAGTAGGATTTACAATTGTATAGAACAGATCTTCTTTATTATCAAAATATCTATACAGATTACCTACAGTCATACCACTTCTTTTTGCTATATTTCGCATGGAGGAGTTTTTAAAACCATTTTCTCTAAACTCACAAATCGCAGCCTTTAGTATATTATTCCTAACTTCTTCTTTTAAAACTTGCATATCATACACCCATTCTCCTACGAATCTCTTACTTTCTTTTATCTTATATTAACCTAGTCACGATGTCAATTTTTCCTATGATATGTTATTACTCGTATCTCAAGGCTTCAATTGGATCTAGTTTAGCTGCCTTGTTCGCAGGATATATTCCAAAGAATATTCCTACTCCTGCCGAAAATATCCATGCAATAAATATTGTCATTGGAGATATTGTAGGAGGTATCTTTATGAAGCTTGATACTATAAAGGAAAACCCGACTCCTAAAATCGTTCCAATTATTCCACCTATACCTGATATTATTATTGCCTCAACTAAAAACTGTAGCAATATATCTCTATGTCTAGCTCCAATAGCCTTTCTAATCCCAATTTCCCTAGTTCTTTCAGTTACAGATACTAGCATAATATTCATAACACCTATTCCACCGACTAATAATGAAATAGCAGCTATGGCTCCAACGACTAGCGTCATTACACCCGTAATCTTATTTACACTTTGCATCTCACTCTCGGCACTATAGCTCCTATATTTTTCCTTTCCGGCATTATCATGACGTCTTTCTAAAAGCCTTATCATGCTATCTAAAGTTTCTTGGATTTTTACCCCTTGCTTTAGGTTCATCTGTATACCATATACCCTATTACCTACACCAAACATCTTTTCTACAGTGGAAATTGGAACATAAATTACTGAAGGCTGTTCTCCTCCAAAACCAGAAAATAGTGATTTTTTATCTTTATATATCCCTACTATAACCAAGGATGCATTTCTCGAACGGGTGCTAACTATAATCTTTTCACCTAACACATTGGTTCTTCCGAAATTCTCAAAAGCCATTTTTTCATCTATAATTACTACATTCCTCTTGGCCTTTACATCTCCTTCTAAAATATACCTACCTTTTATAATTTCTTTTTTATCAATTCTATTATATTCTTCATTTGCCCCTTGTATCTGTACGCCTACCTTCTTTTTACCTGATAACACTTCTCCACTCGTATCAAAATCATTTGACATAGCATCTATCTCATCATTAAATGCCCTTCTCAGTGCATCCATATCTTCATGTTTAAGATAATCCCGTGATGTAGGATTTTTTCTCCAGTTTGTTGATAGATATACCCTATTTACTCCAAAGCTTTCAAACTCTTTATTCATCATACTTTTACTTCCCTGCCCTAAAGCAACTACAGCTATAACTGAAGAAATCCCAATTATTATCCCAAGCATTGTCAGCAGTGACCTCATCTTATTTACCCATATTGCACTAAGGGCCACCTTCATACTCTCAAGAAAGTTCATTAAATCCACTCCTTTAGCCACTAGCTCCTAGCTACTGACCCCTAGCCCTTTAGGGCCAATTATTTTAGGCCTTTATTCACCTTAAATACTACGTTACTCTACTAATAGTTAATCGCGGTTCTTGCATCCTCTACGATTTCTCCATCTTTAAAGGTTATGACTCTTTTAGTTTTTTCAGCTATATCCGGCTCATGGGTTACTATAACAATAGTAGCCCCTTCATCATTCAATTTTTTAAATATATCCATTATTTCCTCACTAGACTTTGAATCTAGATTACCCGTTGGCTCATCGGCTAAAATAACCACTGGTCTATTAACTAATGCCCTAGCAATGGCCACTCTCTGTTTTTGTCCCCCAGAGAGTTCATTAGGCTTATGATCTACTCGATCTCCAAGACTTACTCTTTCGAGGGCTTCCATTGCCCTTCCAGTCCGTTCCTTAGAATGAACATTGGCATAAAGCATAGGTAGCTCGACATTTTTAAAGGCAGAGGTCCTTGACAATAGGTTGAATGACTGAAATACGAAACCTATTTTTTTATTTCTTATTTGGGACAATTCTAATGCATTTAGTTCATCGATTTTGGCACCGTCAAGTTCATATTTACCATCAGTAGGTTTATCAAGACATCCTAGTATATTCATCATCGTTGATTTCCCCGAACCCGATGGCCCCATTATAGAGACAAATTCTCCCTCTTGTATGTTAAGGCTTACACCCTTAAGGGCTTCAACCTTGATATTTCCATTACTATACACCTTCCATAGGTTCTCAATTTTTATCATTTTTTCTTTCCTTTCTTTACCCCGTATTATTCATAGAAAGTTTGAAAGGGTGCAAGTAATTTTGAATTCTAAAACTTTCATCAAATTCGAAGGCATACCAAGAGGGTACGTCAAAAATTTGATGGAGGTCTTAGAATCAAAAGAACGTAGCAGAGTTTTGAATTTTCTATGAATAATCTGGGGTTACTTATGATCCTATATTAACATTGACTATGACACCGTCTTCAATTCTTTCCGTAGGATTTAATATAATAGCATCTTCTTCCTTTAGATCATCAGTAATTATTTCAACAATCATATCGCCTTCGATTCCTGTTTCTATGACCTTTTTCTTGGCTTTACCACCCGCAACAACAAATATACATTTTTCTCCATTCTTTTCCGTGAATATTGCTTCATGGGGCAACACAAGTACATCCTTCTTATTTGCAGTACTTATTTCTACATTCGCAGTGAAATTAGGCTTAAATTCTGTATTCTTATCGTCAATATCTATTTTAACCTTTACAACGGTCTCTGTCCCTTGTCCATTCTTGTCAATAAATGCATTTGGAGCTATGTATGTTACAGTTCCCTTATACTCTTTTCTTGCCATTCCATCATTAGTTACCTTTACAGGTTGACCTAGCTTTATTTTCCCTATATCATATTCACTTATATTGGTTACAACCTCTAAGCTATCCATATCCTCAATTTTAAACATCAATGTATATGAGTCCACAATAGATAGATCTGATACCTTCTTCTCTGTTACCGTTCCATCAATAGGGCTAATTATATTGGTCTTTTCTGTATCTGATTTTTTCTTGTTTATACTAAGTTCCATAGCTCTTATTTCCTTCTCCTGAATCCTTACTTCCGACAGATTATCGGCATCATCATATTTTTTCTTAGCAAGCAGATAATCATTATATGCCTTTTCCTTAGAGCTTTTTGCTCCATCTAGGTCATTTTTACTTATTACTCCTGCTTCAAGAAGATCCTTTCTATCTTGATAATCCTTCAGTTTATCTTTATATTCTATCTCAGTATTTCTAAAATCAGTTTCTAAATTTCTCTTATCTTCTTTTCTAAGCCGATTTAACTTCTCCTTTGCAATTTCTAGTTTTATCTGACTCTGATTAAGCTCGTATTCAATGTCTTCTGAGTCAAGGCTGGCAAGAAGGTCTCCTTTTTTGACATTATCACCTTCTTCTACAAGTACTGTCTTTATCTTGCCTGCTAGATCAGATGTAATTTCCCTATGATACTTGGAAATAACTGTCCCACTTGTAAAAATATTGGACTCAATATCTTGTTTCACAACCTGGGTAGTTTTAACTGAGATCCCCGTTTCTTGCTGCTTAGATTTCATAGCTCTCACAACCCCTAGTGAAGCAAATGATACAACTAGTATTACTGCTAAAATAATGAATATCGTCCTTCTTCTCATTTTTTTCATTTCCTTCCTCCCCCATCAAATATAATATTTTTGCCTCTAAAAACTATAGACGCTTAATACAAGAAAACCCCTTCAATATATTTTGATTATTTATATTTATCTAACATTATATCTCAGTTTTTATGACAAATTTATTAAAATATTCTTAAAACTTACCTTATTACCCTGAAAGAACTTGTCCCAAAAAATAAAGAGGCTACATTAGCCTCTCCACATAATAATTGCATCTTCATTATTGTCTTGATAGTACTTTGGTCTTTTTCCACAGGACACAAATCCAAATTTCGAATAGAGACCTTGGGCAGGTGTATTGCTCTCGCGAACCTCTAGGGTCATTCTATAGATCCCTAGATTTTCAGCGTATTCTATCATAGCTTGCACTAAAAAGCTTCCTAATTTCTTATTTCTAAATTCCTTATGTATTGCTATATTTGTAATGTGGCCTTCATCTATTATAGTCCACATACCTCCATAACCGACTATTTTGCCATTATACTCTATCACCAAGTATTTTGCTAATTGATTGTCCCTTATCTCCCTTTCAAAGGATTCCTTAGCCCAGGGAGTCGTAAAGCATATCTTTTCAATCTCCATTACAGCATCTAGATCATCTAAAGTCATTTCCCTAACACCTATATTACTCATCTATTTCACTACACCTTTTCATTTTTTCTTCATATTGTCTCTCCGCTTCAGACTTTCTTAAATATACTGGAATAATACTATGATATGACTCAAGCGCTAAGTCTTCTCTTTTCATTTTATCAAAGGCAAGTTGGGCAATTGAAGAAGCTCTTTGCATATTTACAAACCTTGGAGCAAATAGGGCCTTATCTCCTAAATTACTAATGATTTCTTCCTTATATCTACTTAGTCCATCTCCAAGAAAATAACTTTTTCTTCCCTTTTCTTTAGCTCATCCATAAGCTCATCTATACTGAGGGGGGCTTCCTTCACGATTTCTTTAAGCTCATAATCTACCCATTTGTATACCCCTGTATATACCTGGTTTCTCCTTGCATCCATTATAGGACAAATAAGTTCCTCACCATATGGAATGTTATACGCAAGCCCTTCTAGGCTTGACACTCCAATTATAGGAATATTCCTTGCGTGGGCCAATCCCTTAACCGTTGCAATACCTATTCTTACTCCAGTAAAGGACCCAGGGCCTCTTGATGCTGCGATATGATCAATATCTTCCATTGATAAATCAAGGGTAGACAGTAATTCTTCAATAATAGGCATAAGCTTCTGAGAATGGGTCATTGGACTGTTTATAGTATATTCTCCCAGAAGTTTTTCTTCGTTCATTACAGCTACAGTAGCTACAAGCGAGGACGTATCTATAGCCAACATATTCATTATTTAATCAACTCCTCAACTATTCTTTCGTAATGCTTTGTCGTTGCCTTAAAATAAAAATCTCTACTATTCATATCTTCACCATACTTTATTTCTATCCAAAGATGATCCTCCGGAATTAATTCCCTTATCTGAGATGCCCACTCTACTATGCAAACACCACCGCCATAGAAGTATTCTTCATATCCTATATCGTACATCTCTTCTATATCTAATATTCTATATACATCGAAATGGTAGACAGGAAGTCTTCCATCATATTCATTTATTATAGTAAAGGTAGGACTTGTTACATCCTCATCCACCTCTAAACCCTTAGCTATAGATTTGCTAATAGTAGTTTTTCCTGCACCCAAGTCCCCTGTAAGACATACTATGTCACCACTTTTTAAAAGCTTCCCTAGTTTATATCCTATTTCTTTAGTTTCTTCTTCATTTCTGCAAACAATCTTCTTCAAACTTTCACCTCTATTCGGTCCGTACTGAGTTTAAACATATTATCTCCATAATACAATAGATTATATAAGTAGACAAGAGGGTTATTTTCATAGCTAAGAACTCAGAGACATCGAACCTCTTCGTTTTGGTCAGATTTCTCTTCGAGAAATGACTTCAAAAAGAAAGAACTGCCTCATTCAGACAGTCCTATATCTTCTATATTTCCTATTTGTCTATAATACATAACTAAGAGTTCATCTAATTCCTGACTCATTCTAACAACTTCAGTCTCTGTAGGTTTACTTGCCATACTTAAATACTTTTCGAGATCTCTTCTAAGTAAGTTAATCTTATTCAGCAAATCTCTGTTTTCATGAAGTCTTAGCATATAATCCCACCCTCCAAATCGTCTAAGTGCAGGTATAAATATTCTCATATCTATAATATATATACCATAATAATTGGAGTTTAAACAATTAATTCCTGAGACTTTTCCCCTATTTCTTATAAACAACTTTTCCATCAATAATTGTATATAGTACCTCTGACATTAAATCAAAAGGATGCTTATTCCATATAACTATATCTGCATCCTTTCCTTCCGTAAGGCTTCCAACTCTATCATTAAGCTCTAAAATCTCAGCTGCATTTATAGTGATAGCCTTTAAAGCCTCTTCTTCATCCATACCTGCTTTAGTAGCTAAAGCGGCACATAGATTTAGGTGCTTTAGCGGTATTACAGGATGATCTGTCATAATCGCTACTTTAACCCCTGCCTTGTTTAATACCCCAGGTGTGTCAAAGGTTAAGTTTTTAAGTTCAAACTTGGATCTTTCACCAAAGCTAGGTCCAACTACAGCAGACAAGCCTTCTTCTTTTATATAATTGGCAATTAAGTGGCCTTCTGTACAGTGCTCTAGAGTTAATTTTACTCCAAATTCTTTAGCTATTCTTATTGAAGTTAGTATATCATCTGCTCTATGAGCATGGGCTTTAAGTGGCATCTCTCCATTTACAACCTTAAGCATTGCTTCCATCTTCATATCAAAGTCAGGTCTCTTTGAACTATCATCCCCTGCGTTTTCAAGCTTTCTCTTGTACTCATTGGCCTTCATTAACGTTTCTCTTAATAAAGATGCTGTAGCCATTCTAGTCATAGGTGCTTTATTCTTATCGTTATATACCCTTTTTGGGTTCTCTCCAAAGGCACATTTCATAGCTATCGGCTCTTTAACTATCATATCATCTATTCTGTTGCCATAGGTCTTTATCGCAGCAAACTGTCCACCAATTACATTGGCACTTCCAGGACCAGTAGCTACACAGGTTACTCCACCTTCTCTTGATTCTTCAAAGCTTCTATCTAGTGGATTTATTGCATCAATGGCTCTAAGCTGTGGCGTTACTGGATCCGTCATTTCATTTCCATCTGCACCTTCAAAACCTATAGCATCCTCCCACATCCCTAAATGGCAATGGGCATCAATAAATCCTGGCATTACAATTCTACCTTCAGCATCAATTACTTCTGCATCAAGGGGTGCAACAATATTTTCTCCTATTTCCTTTATCTTACCTTTTTCAACTAATATACTTGCTTTTTCATAAACTTCTCCATCCATAGTGAAAACTTTTCCGTTTTTAATGAGTAACATCAATATCCCTCCAGTAACTATTTGGGTTCGATTGTAGTTTCAAAAAAATATTTATGAAATTACAAATATTTTGAGATAATTTCATAACTACTTGAATTTGTATTTAGCTGTCTACTAACCCATTTTTTATATTATAATATCTTAATTCAACATGTATATATATTATCCTTCTTTTATGTATTAATTTTTTTATATGGAGGTTTTAAGGGGCTGACTCATAAAACTATCTTATGAGTTCAGCCCCGGGGTGTTTCAGAATGAATGAATTTCAAATAACGCAAAACTTCGTCATTCTGATTCCCCCCTTACTAATCATTATATATATTCTTACAATTTGTCTCCTTAACAAAGAATATAAACACAAAACCTATTACTGCCGATATAAGTGAATACATGAAAGCTTTATGATATAACTCTACCGGCGGCAAACTTCCTCCGAAATTATCGAATACCTTTCCTAATAACGGAGGCAAGATTGCTGCTCCGAAGAATCCTCCTATGTTTACTACCGAAGTAGATATACCCGCTATTTCAGGTGGATTTACTTCCTTAGCACATGCCCATCCTAGCACGAAGGCCGGGCATGTAAATCCTAGTACAAATAATAAAGGCATTAAAATTCCTACTGGAGGCTTTCCTCCACCTACAAAAACTAAAATTCCCCAACAGACTACATATACAGCACCAAACGTCATCATAGGAAGCTTTCTTTTCTTAATTCTATCGGAAAATCTTCCAATAACTATACTTCCTATAGCCATTCCTAATACTGCAGCCATTGTATAGTTTGCAGCCTGCACCTTAGGAATATCATATACTGCCGCTAAATATGTTTCTCCCCAAGAACCTGATAGTGTAACAAATGCTCCGAAAAAGCCTGCAAACACAACAAAGCCAGGCCAAGTTCTTGGATTTGATACAACCTTTAGTAACCCTTTAATAAGATTAGGCTTTTTGCCTGCAACTTTCTTTACATCTTTACCTTCTATTTCCGCAATAGAAGGAAGTCCCATTTCCTCTGGGGTATTTCTAGCAAGTAGATAGCATAGCACTGCAATTACAATAGATATTACACCTATAACTGCAAATGATACCCTCCATGTCAAATATCCAACCATTATTACTAATGGTGTTTTAGCAAGTATCCCACCAATATTTCCAACAAAGGAGGTTATTCCCGACATTGTTCCAAATTCACTTTCCTTAAACCATTCAGATTGAATTTTGAGGATAGATATAAATACAACGGATACTCCTAGACCTACTAGTAGTCTTCCGAAAAAAGCCCAAAATATCGTAGGAGCATAACCAAAAGCTATTGAACCTATACCTGCTACCAGTGTACCTACAGTTACAGTTTTACGAGCTCCCAATGAGTCAGCAAGCATTCCTGAAGGAATCTGCATAAGCATATAGGCATAAAAATATGTCGATCCCAGGTTTCCAAAGGTAGTTCCGGTAATATTAAATGCATTTACCAGTTCATCTTTAACTACACCAACGGCCAACCTATGGAAAAAAACTACTATATAGGCCAAGGCAAGTACTCCCCATACAACCCAGCGATAGGACATAAGCTTATTAACCTTATTACTATCTAATTGCGACATTAAACCTCTCCTCTCAAACTTTCCCTCTAGAGAGATTCCAGTGAAAACTTTAATTTATACACATCAACAATCCCCAGAAACATCGGATACTTTGATATGTATAAGTTAAGTTTCACTAGGAGCTCTCTATACCTGCTTCATACTTAATGAAACCTTGCCTCTTTCTAAATCTAGACCAATAATTTTCACCTTTACTTCATCTCCAACGGAAACTACATCCATAGGATTTTTTATGAATCTATTACTTAGCTCGGATATATGTACAAGACCATCCTGTTTAACACCAATATCAACAAAAGCTCCAAAATCAACTACGTTTCTAACAGTACCTGTCATTATCATATCCAGCTTTAAATCTTCCATTTTTAAAACATCACTTCTAAACACTGGTGTCGGCATTTCTTCCCTTGGATCTCTACCTGGTTTTTCTATCTCTTCAATTATATCCTTCAAGGTTGGAAGCCCAACTTCTAGTTCTTCAGCTAGTTTCACGATTTTCTTTTCAAGGGTTTTTGATTTATCCTGTTTTGGACTGTTCTCACTAAACTTATAATTGGCTAAATCCTTTAGGGATTTTACACTTTTCATATTACTTTTGTTTTCATTAGAAGAATTCTCATCACCTATTTTATATTCCAGTATTTTTTCTTCTATATTTCGAAGCTTTCCTTCTTTAATATCGTCCTTTGTATAACCTAGCTTTTCTATAAATTTCATGGTAATATTATAGGATTCTGGATGCACAGCCGTATTGTCTAGTCCATTATCACCATCGGAAATCCTAAGGAACCCTGCACATTGTTCATATGCCTTATCCCCTAATCTTTTAACCTTTTTCAGCTCTTTTCTATTGGAAAATTTACCATTTTCTTCTCTATAGGCAACTACATTCTTAGCTATTGCCGAAGATATCCCAGATACATAGCTAAGTAATGAAGGTGAAGCAGTATTCAAATCTACTCCTACATTGTTTACACAATCTTCAACTACATTTTTCAAAGTGTCTCCTAATTTACCTTGATTCAAGTCATGCTGATACTGACCCACGCCTATGCTCTTAGGATCAATTTTTACGAGCTCCGCAAGGGGATCTTGGAGTCTTCGCCCTATGGAAATAGCGCCTCTAATAGATACATCTACATCTGGATATTCCTCAGTTGCTAGCTTTGATGCGGAGTAAACTGATGCTCCTGCTTCACTGACAATTGTATAGTATACTTCTTTATCTATATCCTTTAACATTTCTGCCACTATTAACTCCGTCTCTCTAGAAGCCGTACCATTGCCAATAGGAATGATATTGATGTCGTATTTCTCTATAAGCTGTTTCATAGTCTTCTTTGATTCTTCTACCTTATTTTGGGGTTCATTAGGATAGATAGTGATATACTCCAGCAGCTTACCGGTTTCATCCAATACGGCAAGTTTGCATCCCGTTCTAAAGCTAGGATCAATAGCAAGTGCTCGAACATTTTTAACAGGAGCTATTAGCAATAGTGGTTTTGTATTTTTTCCAAATACTTTTATTGCTTCTTCCTCAGCTCGTTCTGTAAGGCTATTTCTTATCTCCCTTTCAATAGATGGAGCGATAAGTCTTTTATAGGAGTCTTCTATTGATCCAGTTAAAATATCAGTGGTAATTGCTTTAGTGTTATGTATAACTTTATCTTTTAGATAGTCTAATACCTTTTCGTCGGGGCTTATCACCTTAACCTTCAGTATCTTTTCTTTTTCCCCTCTATTTACAGCCAAAATCCTATGATTAGCAATCTTACTAACCGCTTCACTAAAGTCATAGTACATTTCATAGACTGTCTTCTCATCATCATCTGTGGCTTTAGAACTGATTGTACCTTCTCTGAAATTTAAATTTCTTATTTTTTCTCTATACTCGGCATTATCCGATATAATTTCTGCAATTATATCCTTTGCACCATTCACGGCATCTTCGATTGTATCTACCTCTAATTCTTCATTGATAAAAGGTTTTGCTAGGTCTTCTATTGTACCCTCTGTTATTTCTTGGTTTAATATCAATTCAGCCAATGGTTCAAGACCCTTTTCTTTGGCCTTTGTAGCCCTCGTCCTTCTTTTTTGTTTAAAGGGTCTATACAGATCTTCTACTCTTTGAAGGACCTCGGCTTTAAGTATATCTTTTTTAAGCTCATCAGTTAATTTTCCTTGCTCATCTATTAACCTAATTACCTCTTCTTTTCTTGATTCTAGGTTTCGGAGGTATGTAAGTCTTTCATTTAAGTCCCTTAAAACCTCATCACTTAGACCACCTGTCATTTCTTTTCTGTACCTTGCAATAAATGGTATAGTATTGCCGTCATCAATAAGCTCTATTGTCTTAACTACCTGTGATTGCTTTAATTTAAACTCTGCAATAATTTGTTTTGCTATTAAATCCACCGTACTCTCTCCTTTCTTTCTGGTTTATTATACCATTAATAGCTTACAGCTTCTAGCCATTAGCTATTAGTAAGACTTTAGTCATATCTTTTCGGTCATATATCTACTACCCTAACCCTAACCTAACAGTCAGTGACCAAAAAATCAGACAGAGGATATCCCCCTGCCTTTATTTTCTACATATTCCTTTGCTTTAAGTATTCATCAATAAAGGAATCTAACTCACCATCCATTACGGCACCAACATTCCCAACCTCTGCGTTGGTCCTATGGTCTTTAACTAAGTTATATGGATGAAAAACATAGGAGCGTATTTGACTCCCCCAGGCAATCTGGCTATAGTCTCCCTTAAGGTCATCTATTTTCTCCATCTGCTCAATCTCTTTCAATTCAATCAGTTTTGCCATAAGCATCTTCATGGCAGTATTTTTATTACTGTGTTGAGATCTTTCATTTTGACATTGAACTACTACACCCGTAGGTATATGTGTTATTCGAACAGCCGACTCTGTTTTGTTAACATGCTGTCCTCCTGCCCCAGATGCCCTATAGGTATCGATCTTGAGATCTGCTGGATTTATGTCAATATCTATACTATCGTCAAGTTCTGGCATTACATCTACAGAAGCAAAGGATGTATGTCGCTTACCCGATGGGTCGAAGGGTGAAATTCGAACTATTCTATGGACTCCCTTTTCTGCCTTTAGATATCCATAGGCATTTTCACCTTGTATTAGTATAGTAACACTTTTTATTCCAGCCTCAGTATCAGGTAGTATATCTAATATCTTTACGCTATACCCCTTTTTTTCACTCCATCTTGTGTACATTCTTAGAAGCATTTCAGCCCAGTCTTGTGCATCAAGTCCACCGGCTCCAGAATGTATTGAAAGCATAGCATTCTTTTTATCGTGTTCTCCGCTTAGTAGGGTTTCTATCTTTAGCTTATCCATGGCTTCCGTGAGTCCCTTTATTCCCTTTGAAACTTCCTTTTCCACCGACGAATCCTTTTCTTCGATGCCCATTTCTGCTAGGAGTCCAAGTTCTTCCCAGTCTGAATATAGCTTTTCAAAGCTTAATATCTTATCCTTAAGCCTTTTAGATGTTTGAAGGATTTTTTGAGCCTCATCCTGGTCATCCCAAAAACTCTGCTCCATCATCTTTTCCTCAAGCTCTGCAATCTGTATTTTTAATGCATCTATGTCAAAGTGAAACACTCAATTCTTTTAAAGCTTCTTCAAGCTTATTTAAATCCAATAAGCTTTGTTCTAATATCAGCATTCTATCACCTCTACTTAGGATTCCCCTATTTTTCCATCCCGCAACACTTCTTATATTTCTTACCACTACCACATGGGCACGGATCATTTCTACCTACTTTTTTTCTTTTCTAACAACCGTCTTAGGCTTTCTGTTTGATACTCCATCTCCCCCAGAGGTATTAGTTATCTTAGCAACCTTTTCACGCTTAGTTTCTGTTTCTATTGTTACGTTGAATATATATTTTACGATATCATCTTGGATACTATTTGTCATTTGATTAAACATATCAAAGCCTTCCATTTGATATGCCCTTACTGGGTCTTCATTACCGATAGCTCTAAGTCCTATACCCTGCTTAAGCTGATCCATGGCGTCTATATGGTCGATCCACTTAGTATCAACTATCCTAAGTAAAATAACCCTTTCAAGCTCTCTCATTCTCTCTTCTGTAATTTCTTCTTCCTTCTTATCATATAAATCCCTTGCGATACTTAGTATCCTTTCCCCAAGGGCCTCCTTAGTCAGCTCCTCAATATTATCAAATTCAAGGCTTTTCTTTGGAAGGAATAGTACATGCAGATGATCTTCAAGTCCCTTTAAATCCCATTCTTCAGGATAGTTTGTATCGGCGGTATAGATATCAATGGACTCATTAACAAGATTTTCTATCATTCCCCAGATGTGATCTCTAAGGTTTTCACCTTCAAGTACTCTCTTTCTTTCATTATATATAATTTCCCTCTGCTTATTCATTACGTCATCATATTGTAATACATGCTTTCTGATACCAAAGTTTCTACCTTCAACCCTCTTTTGAGCAGTTTCTATGGATCTTGACAACAGCTTTGCTTCTATCGGTTCGTCATCTTCCATTCCTAATTTATCTACTATTCCCTGAATTTTCTCACTACCAAATAATCTCATAAGATCATCTTCTAGGGATATATAGAATTGAGATGAACCGGCATCTCCCTGACGACCAGAACGACCCCTTAGCTGATTATCAATCCTTCTAGACTCATGTCTTTCAGTACCTAGTATGCAAAGACCACCGGCCTCTTTTACCTTTTCTGCTTCTTCATCCGTTACCTTTTTCATATTCTCATATAGACCCTTGTAAAGTCTTCTAGCTTCTAAAGCTTCTTCCTCATCGGTGTCATTAAAGCTCGTAACCATTGAAATTGCATTTTCAGAAAAGCCCTTTTTCTTTAATTCATCCTTAGCCATGTACTCAGCATTACCCCCAAGCACTATGTCTGTACCTCTACCAGCCATGTTTGTTGCTATTGTAACTGCTCCAAAACGACCTGCTTGAGCAACTATCTCCGCTTCTCTTTCGTGTTGCTTGGCGTTTAACACCTCATGCTTTATGCCTTTCTTTTTAAGAAGCTGGCTTAAAAGTTCTGAGGTTTCGATGGATATAGTACCAACAAGAATTGGCTGACCATGTATGTGTCTTTCTTCTATTTCTCTCACTACCGACTTAAATTTACCTAACAGTGATTTATATACGGAGTCGGACAAATCTTTCCTTATAATTGGCTTATTGGTTGGAATAACCACAACATCCATACCATAAATATGCTTAAATTCTTCTTCCTCAGTTTTCGCAGTACCAGTCATACCCGAAAGCTTCCTATACATTCTAAAGTAGTTTTGAAGGGTTATAGTAGCCAGTGTCTGGGACTCTCTTCTAACCTCAAGTCCTTCTTTTGCTTCTATAGCTTGATGAAGTCCATTGGAGTATCTTCTACCAAACATAAGTCTACCTGTAAATTCGTCAACAATTATAACTTCTCCATCCTTTACAACATAGTTGATGTCTTTCTTCATAAGGGTATGGGCCTTAAGTGCCTGATTTATATGGTGAGAAGTTTCCATATTTTTAGGATCTGCAAGGTTTTCAACGGCAAAAAATTTCTCAGCCTTTGGTATTCCGCTTTCATCGGTTAAAACAGCGGAACTTGCCTTCTCATCTATTGTATAGTCTACTTCTTTTTTTAGGGTTTGTATAAATGAATTGGCTATAAAATATAGATTTGTAGATTTGTTTCCTGCACCGGAAATAATAAGAGGAGTCCTTGCTTCATCCACAAGTATACTATCTACTTCATCGACTATTGCATAGTTTAGCTCTTTTTGTACCCTTTCCTCTTTATAAATAACCATGTTATCCCTTAGATAATCAAAACCAAATTCATTATTCGTTCCATAGGTTATATCTGCTTTATATGCTCTTCTTCTTTCTTCAGTAGTCTGACCATGAACTATACATTCAACTGAAAGCCCTAAGAAAGAATACACCTTTCCCATCCATTCCTTATCACGGCTTGCTAGGTAATCATTTACAGTTACTAAATGAACACCTTTGCCACTAAGGGCATTTAGATAAACAGGTAATGTAGCCATCAATGTCTTACCCTCACCGGTTTTCATCTCCGCAGTACGTCCTCCATGAAGAACTATACCTCCAAGGATCTGAACCCTGTAATGTCTCATTCCAAGAGTTCTAACAGCAGCTTCTCTAACAACTGCAAAGGCCTCCGGTAGGATGTCATCAAGTGACTCTCCCTTTGCTAATTTATCTTTAAAGTACTTTGTTTTATCCCTTAATTCGCCATCAGATAGTGCCTGCATATCTGGTTCAAATACTTCAACCTTATCTACTGTCTTCATCAAACGTTTTACTTCTTTATCATTGAAATTTCCAAATATCTTTTCTAGAAAACTCATTTCTCTCATCCCTTCACTACTCTTATAGGTCTATGTCGTCGGGCCTAATATTTGCCCCCTTATCTTTTCCTGATCGAATACTAGTCAAAATCATATGTGTTTTTTAGGATTTTTGACCTATATTAGTATAAATATAATAAAATTCTTCAAATATATATTATATCACTAAATTGTGTGATTATTATGTTGATTTTGTGTTTTCTTAGTTAATTTTTAATTACAATAAAGTCTTTGTATGAGAACTTATAAAAAAGGCAGGTCTCCCTGCCTCAGGCTGTCTTATCTTTACATTCTCCCCCTATATCCGACACTAACCATCCTGCTCTTCGTGATTAAATAGGGTTTAATCATTTGACCTTGAACAACAAGTATTATCCCTAGTGACATGAATATATCTCCTAAACTTATAACCTTTGCCATAGGATAGGGCTTAGGTATAACAATATACTTGCCTAGATACGTTGTCCAATTTGTAACCTGATCTATGGACATATAATTTGTAATATTTCCACTTTTTATACCCTCTATCATATTTTGTAATCCTGCAAGCTCTAATCCATCAAAACTTATGGGCATTTTATTTCCGTTCATAATCACAACTATAAAATTCAGTATTGCTCCTGTCAAGATTATCCACATACTCTTTTTATCTAAGTTAACAGCCAATGTCAATATTATCAACACCGCCGATGCAATATAAAAATATCGCCCGTAGGATTCGACAATAGACATATCACGAAAAATTAATGTTGATATTTGTAGAACAAATGCTATAAGGACTAAAAACCATCCTCTAATTTTAGCGATGCTGATATTTCTTATGCTACCATTTCTTACAAAACCAATTACTACTCCTAGAACTGCTGCTTCTAAAAACATTATAAAACTCCTTTCATAAACAATGTTTCCTATTATAGGCTGAATGTTTACTTTTTTGACATTCATAACCCAAATTATGTAAGCTCCATATAGTTACTTCTATTTTTATTAACAAAATCCTTCGAAATATCTATAAATTTAAAATTATTTCAAAAAAAAATGATTATAAATTGATTTCTATATAAAGACAAACAACTTTAAGGTCTAATAAATTTCAAAAAAAAATGTAGAAACATTCATTATTTTCTCTGAAGTTTATTTTAAGTGTTAATGTTGTTTATCTATAATTGATAATTAATCTAGAAATCAGTCTATAACCGTTATTAACTCAACATACATTTTATTTTTATTCAAAAATACGTAAGGAACGGTCTACGACCGTTCCTTAATTCCTAAATATATGGTTCAATCAAACCGTAATGGCCATCTTTTCTTTTATATACGACATTTACTTCATCAGTATCTCCATTGGTAAATACGAAAAAGCTGTGTCCCAATAAGTCCATTTGAAGTACTGCTTCTTCTGGATCCATAGGTTTAATAGCGAACTTCTTGGTTTTAACAATTTTTGATTCCTCTACTTCACTATAATTTGTATTTGGTATATGTTCAAATCTGATTGTGTCATGACCAAAGTATCTCTTCTCCAATCTAGTCTTATGCTTCTCCATCTGCTTATATAGTTTGTCAATTGCTTTATCAATAGAAGTGTACATATCTATTGTTGATTCCTCAGCCCTTAATAGAGTACCGTTTATAGGTATGGTTATCTCCACAATCTGTCTATTTTTTTCTACACTCAAGGTAGCCTTAGCTTCAATGTCATCCTTAAAATATTTTCCAAACCTCTCTAGCTTAGTAACTATTGTGTCCTTTAACGCATTTGTAACCTCCAAGTTTCTTCCACTTACTTTTACTCTCATAAGCTTCAGCTCCTTCCAATATATATGTTTAATGGAGTTTAAATTTAAATTAAAACCCCTAAATTGTATCCCTTTTTATAGAGATTCAAGTAAATCTATACTAGTAGCTTTAATTTAATTAGTTGAAGATTTTGCATTATATTCTGTTATCTATATCTTATTCAATTGTGTTGTTAATTATATCTTATCCAAAGGATTTAAATATAAAGAGTTCATATGGAAAACTTATTATACATATATCCAAATACTCAAGAATCTTAAAAGTTTTGGTTCTGTATAAGTTAAAGTTTTACTTGAATCTCTATAGTTAATACAAGCTTGTCTATACTATATATTTTACCCATATAAATTTGTCTAAAACATAAATATATTTTTCTTTTTTTGAAATTTTCCACAATTTTTTTAAAATTTTTATCAGAATTTACAGATTATAATATTTTATTCGTTTGTATACAGTTTTATTAGACAAATCTATTATTCCACATATTTGTGGATATTTTTTCGTATTTCTGTGGATAGTGTGGATAATTCTGTTGATAAGTGTATTTTCCCTGTATTCGAATGTTAATAACATGTTAATTTTTTGTGTACAAGCCTTGTGTCAAAAAATTTGTTGAAAAAAGAAAAAAAATTAGATAATAATTATGCATAAAATAGCGAAAAATGCCTTAGAAAAAACTAGAAAAGTTCGGAATACTAGTGTCGTTGCTGACTATTTCTATCCAATATTAAAACCTCAGATTTTATTAATCTGAGGCTTTTTTATGGCTAATTTCTATTTTTCCTTATTAAATTTTTTCGACTTTTGAAGATTCTTATATGAAGAATATGCATTTGTTACTCTTTTACCCTGTTTTATTCCTCTTAGTTCTCCACCCATTTTTCCCATATTCTTTTTCAGTGTATCAGAATTTTCATTATCAAAAATCTGTATTTCTTCAGTCAGCTCTAAAATATCACTGACATTTTTTTTAAGTTCCTTCATTTGTGGATATTTCTTTATGTCTATCTCATCAATCGTTTCTACATTAAGACTAGACTTTAGTTTAGTAAATAAATTATAAAAGACCAGATCTAACTTATCTACTTCACGTACATATTTGTCCTTTAATTCCATCTCTTTTGCAAGAGCTGTTATTTTTCCTAAGTTCATTAATTCCTTTTGTTTCTCTGTAAAATATAATATTCTCTTCATAGCTTCTTTTTTATCATGGCAAACGCTATTGAGATCATTTATTATTTGTAATGCAATCATATAATAAACCACCGTTCTTTTTAAATATAATTCAAAACTTATTTTCTCTTATCCATAAAGATAGATGTAACTTGTTTTCTATAACCTGCATAAGCATCATCTATTTTTTTCCCTTGTTTTACATTTTTTAGTCTACTTCTCATTTCATTGGTACTTATACTTAAATTTTTCCAGTTTTCATTATCAATGCTTTTCAAATCAATTAATAATAATTTCATCTTGTTTAATAGTTCTTTTAATTTTGTAATATAGATATATTGTTGAGAATCAATTGCTTCAATACTATCTACATTCAAGGCTGCTTTTAGTTCTTTATAATTTCTATAATAAGTTAGATTCAAAATATCTATTTTTTTCATATAGCTATCTCTTAGCTTCACCTGCTTTAATAGATCATCTATTCTCTCTAATCGAATAAATCTTTTTTGCTTATTAGTAAATCTATATATTTCTTTTAAATATTCTAATTTTTTTTCACTAATATTTATCATATCATAAACTAAATCTTTTATATATTCACCCATATAACCGTCTCCAACTTTTAATTTATTATGATAAAGGAAAAAGGTAGCATAAAGCTACCCTTTTATATATATTTTATAAGCTTATATCTAGATTAGCTCCCTTATGAGGTTGTACTGAAAGCTTCATATTCGTTCTATTTGATTCTTCCATTCCCTTCATCAAGTTATCAATTGATTGCTGATCTTGATTCATAACATTTCTAAGGTTAGAAATATTTATAGCTTGTCTTAAGCTATATATGTTTGCGCCTAGCATGTTTCCTATCCCTTCCATGCTACTACCCCCTCATTTTTAAATATGTGTTCTTCTTTATTTAGCCTTTGCTAATTTCATAGCCTCTTTCCATGTATCTCTAAGATCTATAACTAAACCCAAAACTTCATCAATAATTTTGCAATCCTTTTCTATATTTGCATCTGTTATTCTTCTTGTCATAAAGTCATACAAATCTCTAAGATTATTACTTATATCATAATCCATATTTAAAGTAGAATTTAACTCTACAATTATATCCTGTGCTCTTAAAAGGGCATTATTTGAATTTTCAATATCCTTTTGTTCTATATGGATTTTAGCTTTTTTTAAAAACTTTACTGCACCATCATATAACATAAGTGTAAGCTCCTCTGGAGGAGCTGTTAAAATAGCTTGCTCCTTATATGAATCATACTTACTATCAGATTTATTTTTCGGCTTGATAGGATTTATATTCGCTTCTTTATTATTTTCATTGTTTAGTCTAAAATGATTGTTTGGTTTAGAATAGTTATACGGATTAAGTACTGCCATAAAATCACTCCTAAATTAATATCTATGCTCCACCTAATTGGGAAGTTATCCAACTGGATTGATCATTCAGCTTAGCTAATGCCGTTTCCATTGCTGAGAACTTAGCATAGTATCTATCTTCTATACTAGCAAGATTATATTTTGCATCATACATTTCTGAGTTAATATCTAAAATATCTTGTGCTAATATGCTTATTCCCGCATTTTTCAAATTTGCACCAGCTATAAAATCTACCAATATAGTGGCCTTAACTTCCTTATATATACTGGAATCATTTCCTGGACCTGACTTATCTATGATTTGTTCTATTCCTTCAGTCATAGAATCAAACATCCTAGTAACTAATCCACTTTCTTTATATTTCGTATCTTCATCGGTACTATCGGACTCTTTGAAAAATAACTCCATAACACCTGCAGCATCATCTATTATGGCTTGTTTAAGCTCATATTCATCTATAACTAATTTCCCTTTTTCACTATAGGTGCCTGTCTCTATACCAATTTGTGTAAGCTGTTTAAAACTACCACCAATATTGTCTACTGTTTCATATAAATCGGTTCTTACGTCTGATAAAATACTTGTGAGAATACTATCATTTTTAATAAGACCACTTTTAGCCATATCTTCCAATTGCTTTAATTGATCATCAGACAGTGATTTCTTCTCCTCCTCTGTAATTGGCTGATAATCTCTATATATGTCTTCATCTAACTTGGAATTGATCTTATCTATAAGAGAGTTATACTCATTAACAAAATCTTTTATCTTATTATAAACTCCATCAACGTCACTTTCTACATTAATTGTAGTAGTACCTATGTCATTAGCAGTTATATTTATACCATTTATGCTAAAAGTGTTTGATGATTTAGTCATATTTTGAGCTTCACCAAAGTCAAATTGTAGGTCTTGACCATTTAATGTGTCAAGCCCAGAACCATCTACAACGCCATCACCTGACACATTTAAAATCTGAGTAAAAAAGTTTGTCCCTACAGTTGTGCCATTTATCTTTGAACCAGTATCTTCTAACTTTAAGGATACATCAGCGCCAGTCTTAGTACTGTTTATAAAAATTCTATCGACACCTTCATCATAGGACATTTTAATACCTAAATCTGCACTATTTACCTCTGTTATTATATCATCTAAAGTTAGATCTGGATTAGCACTCAAATCAAATGTAAAGTCTTTACTACCTTCAGTTGTAGTAATATTAAATTGTATTACATCATCAGCAATTATATCTGTAAACTGATCAGTTAATTTATCATTACTATCAGTATCAGCTACAGATATGTTCCCTGTACTAGCTTTAGTTACACCTTTTGCAAGCTGATCAATATTTACACTATAACTACCATCTAAGGCCTTTGAAGTAGCAGTAGCTGTTGCTTTAGTGGTATCAGAAGATGAAGCATTTTTAACCCAACTTATACTTTCATAAGACGTATTATAGCTTACACCAGTAGCAGTACTACTAGTAAGCTCAAATTTACTTTTAGAATCTACTATAAAGTTAGCTATATCTTTATTAATTTCTTGATAAATTTCTTGCTTCCAAGTAGATATTTGTTTTTCTTTATCTAGTTTATCTACTGTTTTAGCTCTTTCGGCCTTCATTAAATCAGATACCATCTGATCTATATCCATACCTGAACCAAATCCAAATATACGCATTCCCGCCAAAATATCACCCCTAATTTCAATCTACAATCAAGATATACATATACTATTTATATATACTGTAAACCTCTTTAAGCTCTTTCATCTACAAATAGCCCTGCAAGCTCCCACATCTTGGCTATCATATCTTGTATTTTTTCGGGTGGAAACTCTTTAATAATCTCTTTTGTATCTGCGTCAACTAGTTTATAGATTACGGTCTTAGTAACATCATGTATGTTTCTTTCGATATACTTATTAGCATCAGCCAATCTTTTATTCGCTTGTTCGATGGATTTTCCTATTAGATCGTCACGAGGCTCCATTCCAAAGTCTTGTTCAACTTCTTTAAAAAAATCTTTATTCATTACTACGTCATTGGATTGAATTTTAACAGAGTCTTGGTTAGGAGCGACCATATCGTCGCTCCTATTATTTACATTTAAATTACTAGTAACATTTACATAAGAATCAATTTTCATAATGCTTACAGCCTCCTAGTATTTATTTCGAACTCTCTTTATACTAAGTTTATCGGACTGTATTAGTGTTTTCTTTAATATAATTATCTGTAAGTTTGTGAAAACAACAGGTGAAATAACAATACAGCATTAAGACATGCATTTTTTCAATGCCTCAGTTATGCTTTTAGTTTTGAAAAACTAGAATTCAATACAATTAATCATAAAATTTTTCATGTAAATTTATGGCACACTATAAATAAAATTTATCATATAAAAACTCAGCATATTCAAAATCTAATATCGTATCTATATCAACGTCATATTTATTTTCGATAATCATTGGATATGTATTTATCATGTAATAATTCTTATATTTTTTTAAAGCACTATAATTAAATATAAAAATCATTCCATTTGGTCGATAAGTTTTTTTATATTCTTGTCTATTAAGGTTATTGTTCCTAAAAAAGCTAATTAATTTATCTTCTTCATTTATTATCTTAGTCCACTCTATAGGATGTTCGTTTTCAGAAACGCTTATAACCGAGTCTGCATTTTTCTCTTCAAAAATCTTTATAGCTTGATCTATATGAGTTGATTTTCTTAATGGAGATGTAGGTTGTAATACTATAAAATCCTCTATTTTCAAGCCTTCTTCAATCAATCTATCAATAGTGTAAAAATATGTGTCAATTACAGGAGACCTATCACCAGCCAGCTCTTTTGGTCTAAGAAAGGGTACATTTGCGCCATATTTAAGAGCCACCTCTGCTATTTCCTTACTATCTGTTGTCACAATAATTTTATCAATATATTTTGATTTTTGGGCTTCTTCTATTGTATACGCAATTAAAGGTTTCCCACGAAATAGTTTAACATTCTTCCCAGGTAATCCCTTTGAACCTCCTCTTGCTGGTATAATAGCTAACAATATATCTTCACCTCAATTATTAAAAATCTTCTATTTTAATTATTTCATCATATTTAATGTCCCTTTTTGCTTCTTTTCCAATTATAAACTTATAATACTTGGGCTCAATTCCACTTCCAGGTCTTTTGAAATCTAGATTCTCTTCTTTAATAATCTCACCCTTTTTTATATCTATAGCAGCCACTATACTTCTCCTAAAAGCGTCTTTCTTTTCTGATGATTCTGTAACAACCTTATGATAAGACCCTAACATCTTGATGGCTCTTTTAGACTCCTTTACTATGATCTCTAATTCCTTTGGATTAGCTGATATTTTATGATCCCATCCAAACATATCTTTATCTAGGGTAAAATGTTTCTCAATAACGCAGGCCCCCTTAGCTACTGACAATATTGGAGCTGTATAACCTAAAGTATGATCTGAGAAACCTACTGGGAAATTATACATATTTCTTAACATTTCAATATTATTCAAATTAACTTCTTCATCCTTTGGAGGGTATGTTGATACACAATGTAGCAGGATTATTTTATCATTGCCTTCTTCTAGAATGGCTCTTATAGAATCATCAATTTCTGATATAGTACTAAGTCCAGTCGAAAGAATAATAGGCTTTCCTTTCTTTGCAATATATTTAAGGAAAGGAATATTATTCAAATCCATAGAAGCCACTTTAATGAAACTTATATCTATTACATCTACAAGGAAATCAACTTCCTTTTTAGAAAAAGGTGTTGATGCAAAATCAATTTCTATTTCATCACAATATTTCTTCATTTCATAAAGTTGTTTTTCACTAATGCTAAATTCTTCTACAATTTGTTTAAGATTATAATCATCTCTATTTCTATAATCATCAGCAAGAAAATAATTATCTGCATATACTTTTTTAGAAAAAATAGTATCCTTTGTCCATGATTGGAATTTAACACAATCTGCACCTTTCTCCTTCGCTGCTTCAATCAGCTTTCTTGCAAGATCTATATTTCCATTATGATTTGATCCTAATTCCGCTATAACATATGGTTCTTCAAAATTATTTATATTTTTATAATCAAACTTCATAAATGTCACCCTCAATCCTTTTAATTATTTCGTCGTCAGCTATATTCTCCCACCAAAACCTATATGTTTTTTTATTGATACACTCTATATATAAATCTCTGTATTTTCTATTTGATATTTTTTCTTTAAACTTTAGTAATTTGGTATGGTAATCTCCATAGATATTAGGGAATAGTTCTCTCATATACTTATAATGGGCTTCTTTAATTTTTATTCCCCTACATAATCTTTCTTCATCAAAATTTTTTTTTTCTCCTGCAGTATTATTATCGTAAATTCTATAATTGGTATAAGCATTATCAATTCTTTTTGCTTTAGCTCCATTCATTATTAAAAAACTAAATAGAAACCAATCAAATGCAATTATATCTTTTGATATTTTAAAGTTTGCTAATATACCTCTAAGTTTTTTAAGATTCAATGCACTATTACTTAATCCCAAAAAATTACTATTTAATATTTGATTAATATCTAATACTTTTTCAGGTAGTCCGTAATTAAAATAATCTTCTTTAGTCCCTAATACGTATAAATCATTATATATTATTGAAAATTCATCATTAATATTTTCAATAATTCTCTCAACTCTATTTTTAGAAAAAGTATCATCAGAATCTGCAAAAATTAATATTTCATAATCATTTTCTATACAATAGTCTATCAGTCTTTTTCTTATTTCTGAAGGAGTATATCCACTACTAACATTAAGAATCTTAGTTTTTATTCCTTTATCTATTTTAAAAACCATTTCCGTAAGCAAATTTGTATCATATCCATCATTAAAAATTACTAACTTAAAGGATTTATAAGTTTGATTATTTATAGAAAAAATGAAGTCTTGTAAGAACCTCTCTATCTGTGGAAAAACTACCGTACCAATAATTATTTTTTTACTCACGCTTTCCCACTTCCTTACAAGGTACACCATATGCTTTTACACTATTTGCAATATTATTTATAACTACACTTCCAGCTCCAATAATACTGTTATACCCAACTTGTATACCTTGGATGATTGTTGAGTTTGTGCCTATATGGGTATCACTCATTATTTTTACTCCTCCACTTAAAACAGAACCTGGAGCAATATGAACATGATTTTCAATTTCACAGTCATGTTCAACTATTACGCCTGAATTCAATATACACATGTCTCGGATTCTTGATTCTGAATTAATGATAGCTCCTTTTCCTATAAAATTACCTTCACCTATCTGAATATTAGTAGCAACAATTGCTGATCTATCAATAATATTAGGAATCTTAAAACCGATTTTCTTTATTCTAAAGTAAAGTTTTTTTCTTAATCGTACGTTTCCTATACTTCCTGTGGTGATAAAAGCATATTTAACTCCACTTCTATGAAGTCTATCTGCTAATTCATCTGTTCCAATTATTTTTATACCCGAAATTAACTGTCCTGTTTTTTCTTTTCTATCAAGTATTCCAACTATTTCATACTTATCTTTTTCAATTGAATCTATAACACTTTTACAGTGTCCGCCTCCACCTAATAAAACTATCTTATCCATTTATACCAAGCCCTTGTATCATCTTCTCCATCTCACTAAACTGTCCCATATCAAGCCATGATTTTTCACTTATAGGGTATGTACCAATTTTTTTTCCTTTCTTAATATACTGATCAATCAGTTCAGTAATATGAAAAAAAGTACCCTCTGGCACATCTAATAAAACTTCTGGCTCAATTATGTACATTCCTGTATTTACTAACATGTTATACTGAGGCTTTTCAATCAGCCTATTAACCCTTTCCAAATCATCTAATTCTATTACACCATAGGGTATCACATGATTTTTAATGGACGTTATTACTGTAATAGCATTTTCATTTTCTTTATGGTAACTCAACATATCACTATAATCTCCGTCAATTAATATATCACAATTACTTACAATAAAAGTGTTTGTAATCATTTCTTTTAAAAGGTATAAACTTCCACATGTCCCAAGTGGTTTATGTTCTTCAATATATTCAATATTATATTCTGGATTTAGCTCATTAAAATATGCTTTTATCATATTTTTTTTATAATTTACTGTAACATAGAAATTTTTACACCCTTTTCCGTAAAATCTATTCATTATTCTTTCAATAATAGGTGTGTCTCCTATAGGAACTAGTGGTTTGGGTAAAATTTTTGTATAGGGATATAATCTTGTGCCTTTGCCACCAGCCATTATTACAACAGGTATGTCTATTTTTTCTTGTACTTTTCTATCTTCAGTAAATATATCTTCCCAAAATAATACATCTACCATATTATCATATTTGTCTATTACTGGAACAGCTGTTAAAAGTTTTTTCTTGAAGAGTCCTTTAGCTTTTTTAGTCTGTCCTTTATAGATGGTAATCGGGTTAACATTCATTATATTTGATACTTCTTTATTTAAGTCTCCGGAACTTAATATATATCTTCTGATATCCCCATCCGTTACTATACCTAATAATTTTCTATTTTCTACTACTAAAGCTATCCTTTTTCCATTATCATCTACTGTTTTCATAGTATTAATTATAGATTCATTATTCTTTACAAACAGTTTTTCTATATTCATTTTAAAACCTCACATGTAATTTTTCGTAAAGTATCACATACATATTTAGCATCTTTGAAGATAAGATTTGTACTGCAAGGGATATTTAGTATTTTTTTAATCATCCTTTTTGCTTCAACGATTTTATAGGTTTGATTATTCTCATAGGGTTTTTGTTCATGTATAAGTGACCATATTGGTCTAGTCTGAATTTTATGTTCATTAAGCTTATTTAATAATTCATCTCTATTTAATCCATATTTTTTTTCATCTATAATTAAAGAATAAAACCAATAATTAGGTCTTATATTCTTGTTGAATTCTAATATAGTAAGTCTATCTATATAATCAATTTGTTCTTTATAGTAATTGTAATTTTGTTTTTTAATCTCAATAAATTCTTCTAACCGCTCTAACTGGGCTACGCCTAGAGCTGCTTGAAGATTTGTCATTCGATAGTTATATCCAACTTCATTGTGCTTGTAATAAAGTGAATCGTCTTTAGCCTGTGTAGATAAGTACTTTGCTTGATCTGACATCTCATGATATTTGGCTACAAGCATTCCACCGCCACCAGTTGTAATGATTTTGTTTCCATTAAAGGAATAAACTCCAAAATCTCCTATTGTACCTGCAAATTCACCTCTATATTTACCTTCTGTGCAGTAACTACCTAATGCCTCTGTGGCATCTTCCACTACTTTTAAGTTATACTTTTTAGCTATACCCATTATTTTATCCATATCAGCCATATTACCAAATACATGTACAATCACTAAAGTCTTTATTACTTTACCTGTACTTTTATTAATTAAACCTTTTTCAGTTAATTTACATTCCTCTTTACAAAATTCTTCTAGCTTATCTATGTCCATATTTAGCGTCTCATCACAATCCATAAAAATAGGCTCTGCTCCTAAATATCTTACTGGATTTACTGCTGCTATAAAGGTTAAGGTCGGTACTATTACTTCATCTCCATATTCTACTCCTGATAAACTTAAAGCTAAGTGAAGTCCGGCTGTGCCACTTTGACATGCTACTGCCTTGTCTACTTTTAAATATTTAGCAATATCTTCTTCAAATCTATTTATATATGCACCACCTGTGGATATCCACTCTGTTTCTATTGCCTTTTTTACATATTCCATTTCTCTGCCCTTAAGATTTGGCACTGATAGAGGTATCATTTTATTCATCATATCCTCCCTTATACGTTATATATATCCACTTTATACTTATCCAGATTATTCTCTAGCCATTCAATAGTTTCAGCTAAACCTTCTTTAAGGCTATATTCTTGCTTCCAATTTGTTAGTTTCTTAATCTTCTCATTTGAGCCTAATAATCTATTTACCTCACTTTTCTCTGGTCTTAAACGCTCTTCATCGCATACTATTTTGGCCTTTGGATTTATTTGATTTATCATCTCTTGGGCAAGCTCTCCTATTGATATTTCCTTTTGAGAAGCTATATTTATTTCTTCTCCAATTGTTTCATAGGATTTAGCAATTTCTATAAATCCCCTCGCTGTATCCTTTACATAGTTAAAATCCCTAGTTGGAGTAAGTGATCCCAGATTGATTTCTTCTTTACCTGCTAGTAACTGGGTTATTATTGTAGGTATTACCGCTCTTGCTGACTGTCTTGGACCATAGGTATTAAATGGTCTTACTATTGTTATAGGCATTTGAAAGCTTCTGTAGAAGGACTCTGCCATTCTATCAGCCCCTATTTTTGTAGCTGAGTAGGGTGATTGCCCTTGAAAGGGGTGATTTTCATCTATTGGAACATACTGAGCTGTACCATATACCTCTGACGTTGATGTTATTAAAACCCTTTTAGTTTCTAAGTGTTTAGCAGCTTGTAAAACATTCAATGTTCCTTTAATATTTGTGTCTACATATGAGTCTGGTGAATGATAGCTAAATGGAATTCCTATGAGGGCTGCAAGATGATATACTTCATCTACATCCTTCATTGCTTCTCTAACTCCATTTGGATCTCTTATATCTCCTGTGAATATTTCTATTTCATTTAACTTCGCCTTGGAAAGTGTATCAAGCCATCCCCAAGAATTAAATGAGTTATAATATACAAAAGCCTTTACTTGATGGCCTTCTTCTAAAAGCTGCTCTACTAAATGGCTTCCTATAAATCCATCTGAGCCTGTTACTAAAGCTTTTCTCATTTTGTCACACCCCATGTATTAATAAAATTTACTAATCTATCTTCTGATTCATTTGCATATATATTTACTTTGCTCTTACCATATACTTAATGGGATTCTCCAATCTCACAATCTAATTTATTATTCCATATTTCAAGCACCGGTTTCAATTCATATAGCAGTATATCACTCATTGTAAAGTAATCTTTGGCAGCAAACAAACCTTCAATTTGATTTAGAATCCCATTTATTTCTGATGTATCTATAGGATTTCTCTGTATATCTTTGGTTAATGTTATTGCCTGCTCTAGCCAATGTAGTCCTTCAATGAATTGACCTAGAATCTCTATACCTTCTTCATCTTTTGACTGTTGAAAGTTTATGTAAATCAAGTCTATGCTTTGAATGATTCGCTTAATATACTCACAGGCACTAACTAATGTCTCTTCTTTTAGTTGTTGGTCCATCGTATCCTCCTAAAAATTCTCTGAGTTTTTCATTCCTTCTCTAAATATTTTTTTCGTTAATTTCATAATTCCATTCATCTGCTTTATAAAAACACTTTGTATCTCATACCATTCTTCACAGTCCTCTAAGGTACCAACTTCAACCAAACTATTGTTCTTTCTACCTAATTCAGTAGTCACGGATTGAACAATAAACATAAATAGAGGATTCTTTGATACTAAGATATTAACCTTTTCATTAATCGGATCAATAAATTTATTAATATCGGATCTGTTACTCTTCTTAATTACATTTTTTTTATATTTTTTTAAATCTTTACTGGCATCAATAATAACACTATGAATTTCTTCTAATTGCTCAAATTGATAATCCATCTCTTCCTTTATTTTTTTTAGCCTTTCTTCTTGTTCTTCTAAACTTACTTCTTTAAAGTAGGAATTAAAATCAAAAGTTATTTCTTTTTTACAATGTTTCTCTACAGCTTCTTTAAGAGTCATAACCTTTGTTCCTTCAATATAAGCTCCGGCTTCTGAAGAATCAATACAAAAGATATCATTATTCTTTATTTCAAGCTCAAACCAATCAAGGAATTGCTTCCATACCGTAGTAGTCTTTACAAGTTTGTCATCTATTCCTTTAACAAGTATAGTTTTTTCTACTTTACCAACACGAACATCATCGCTTACTGTATTTTTTTCATGAATGGTTCCTTTTGCATGACTATGACCATCTTCTCCATATGCTAAATCTTGACCTACTAGGATAATAGGACTAAATCCAAGATAATGTGCTATAGCAAAATTCATATGAGCCACAGATACTCCTGTAGGAAGTTTGTTCAACTCACCTAATTTATCTGATAAGAATCTCTCCACAGTAGTAGTACTCTTAAATAACGTTACATTATTTCCTTTATGTTCCTCAAAAATTTTAGGATATATTACACATTCTCCAAAAAGGACCACATCTTCCTCTAGAGGGTTTCCTTCAAATAATTTGTCATACATCAGCTTCAACCTTTCAAGTACGCTAGTTGCATGAAACTTTATCTTTTCTTGTCTTAATCTATCTAAAATCGTGTCTGCTGCAAAAATCACAGCACGATTCTGAGCTTTTTTTAAAACATCAATATTCTTATTAATAGAAGGTCCTGAAGCAACACATATAGCTGGAATATCCTTGAATTTCCCTTTCAATTTATTTATATCACATGTTTTTAAAACATTTGGAAAATTGTCAAAAATATGTTCTAAACCATCTAATGTATCACCGACAGAATTCCCAATCGATATAGTGTTATATACAAAAATATTTAGTATATTCTTTGAAATTTGCGATATCTTTGCTCCTTGAACTTTCTCCAGTACAGGGTGTTGAAATATTTCTATATTTTTTCCAAAATATAATAGTGGTCCGCTTATTTTAGCAAAATACATATTCAAATCTTCCTGTGTACCATCTAAAAGCACTAATTTCTCAAAGGATAAAACATTTGATAAATCTACATTTTCAAGAACTTTTTTAAATAAATCTAGATTTGTTACAACAGCTACAATAATACACCGCTTATTTATTCTACGAAGCATTTCATTAATCTCATATCCGATGCCAAACCCTACGCAAAAAACTAAATTTGCCTTTTCTAACTTTTCAATACTTTCCACTCTTACTTCGCTTTCTTTCATAGGATTATACATACTATTAATTAGTACCCCATCGTACTTGAATGTATAAGAGTCTGATTTAGTAATTACAACTTCAGTTTTACTCGAAGAAATATTCTCAATCTTTTCAGCCAGTATTTTATTCTTTTGCTTTAATATTTCTAGATTATTATTCCATGTATCCATAATAGTATAGTACCCCTTCTATATTAATAAACCGACCGACTATAAACGGTCGGCCGGTTTTGTGATTAATTGTTATTGTTATATTTATCTTAATAAAGAAAGTACTCCCTGCGGAGCTTGGTTTGCTTGAGCAAGCATTGATTGAGCAGCTTGTTGAAGGATGTTGTTCTTGCTGTACTCCATCATTTCTTTTGCCATATCTACATCTCTGATTCTAGATTCAGATGCCTGTAGGTTTTCAGAAGCAGTGTCTAGGTTCTTGATAGTATGCTCTAATCTATTTTGAACTGCTCCTAATTTTCCTCTTTCCTTTGAAACATTCGTAAGCGCTTCATCTATCGCAGTGATAGATACTTGAGCAGCTGTGGTAGTTGCAACACTTACAGCATCTATTCCTAACGCAGTACTATCCATTTTATTGATGTCGATATTAATTGTCTGTCCTTGATTCGCACCAATTTGCATAGTAGCTTCACCATTTGTACTAGCATCTTGTGCTTTTTGAGCTTGTGTCAAGTTACCAAATGCATTGTTAAATGCAGTTCTCTCAACTCCACTAGCATCTTCTGCAGTAATTGTTAAAGCTCCTATTGCTGCGGTAGATCCAGTAGTAGTAGCAAATACCATCTTGCCTGAAGACATAACTGCACACTTAACTCCAAACGTAGCACCTTGTAATGCAGTAAAGATTTCAGCAATCACATCAGTCGCTGTAACAGTTATTGAAGCACATTTGATTGTACCATTTACAGTTCCTCTAATCGTAATTGTGTCACCAGCTTTGATTCCTAGGTTATTACCATTTCCATCTGTTAAAGCTGTCATCTGCGTAGTACCGGAAACTACAGCTACTCCTGCTGAGTTTTCAATAATACCAGTTGCTATATTAAGTCTTTGCTCTTGAGTTACAGTACCTGCTGATAAGTCACCATTTAATAATTTTCTAGTATTGAATTCTGTCGTGTTAGAAATTCTATCGATTTCACCTTTTAATTGCGTAATCTCATCAGAAATCGCATCACGGTCGTTAGTTACGTTTGTATCGTTCGCCGCTTGCACTGTTAACTCTCTCATTCTTTGTAGAATCGCATGAGTTTCATTTAGGGCACCTTCAGCTGTTTGAATCATAGAGATAGAATCTTGAGAGTTTCTAGAAGCTTGATTCAAACCTCTGATTTGTCCACGCATTTTTTCGGAAATTGCAAGACCTGCTGCATCATCTCCAGCTCTATTAATTCTATAACCTGAAGATAATTTTTCCATTGACTTAGCACCATTGGTGCTAGTAGATCCTAATTGACGGTGGGTATTCATTGCCATAAGATTGTGATTAATTCTCATATCTAATTCCTCCTTGAATTTTTACCCTTAGCATCCATGCCCGGGTACACTTTTTATTATATCAAATACCTTATGTCGGCCGCCATAAAGTGAATTTGATATTGCCTTCAAAACTATTATCGGAATTTTACTTAAATAACTTTAGCAAATTTAGCAAAAAATAAAAAAAATATTTTTTAATGTCGTTTATTGACATAAAACTATACTTTTTTATGAAATTTGCCGATTTATTCACTATAGAAACAATTTCTTTATATCATTTAAGTCCAGCTTACTTGAAGCTGCTGCCTTGTTTTCATTTTGAATTTGGAGATAAACCTCTTTACGATGGATTTCTACATTTTTAGGAGCAGATATGCCTAACCGTACCTTGCCTTCGTCTATACTTATAATTTTCACTTCTATATTTTCGTCGATTATAATACTTTCCTCTTTTTTACGTGATAGTATGAGCACAGCTATACCTCCCCCTATCCTATTTTCTTTAAGCTATCAAATATCTTATATTTCAAAGTATAGTTATCATCTTCCAATACTATTTGTTTACCTTTTCCATTTTGTGCATTTATTATTACAGGTCCCTTCAAGTTTATAGTCATATCCTCAATCTTTTCCGTAACTACTGTTATAGAATATATTATTACATCCTCTAATTCTCCTAATTCTAATTCTCTAACAACCTTATCAGGTATATCGAATTCATAGTTATTTACAAATATAAAGGGATTAGTTATAACAAAGGTAAGATTGGGCTCGTCTACAGATTGCAGCCAATCGAAGGGAACTTCAGAATCGGGATTCCTTATAACAACATATTTTTCTATATCTTCAAAACCTAAAAGACCTTGAGTAAAATGTATTATTTCTTTCTCATCTATCTCCATTTCTCCAAAGTGTCGAGTATTGACTTTCATAGGTTAACCTCCTTTAGTTAAAATGAGAATTAAGAGTTGCTGTATAAAAACTTAATTTACTTCAGCAACTCCTAATCCCTTACTATTTTCTTAATTCATAATTAAATTGTTCTATCTATGGCTTTACCAAGATATTCGATATCTATACGGTTCTTTTGCTTTAGATACGTCTCTACTTTTCCTCTGGTATAATTAATTATTGGTTTGTTTACTTTTACGTCTAAATCAACTCTTCCTCCACGCACTTTTATATCTACCGTGCCTTCTATTAACTCAATTCTAGGTCTATGCTTTGGTATATAATCATAATCAAATTCATGCTGAAATTGTTCATAGGCGTTTTCAAGGGCATGTATAGGTATCATATCCTGACCATTTTCAATTGCTGCCATTTCGTCTCCTTGCCTTGCTATACGTCCTATGTTCTCAGTAGCTGTTTGTTTAGCATACTGTACAAAAGTTCTAGTCAATTCCATATAACCCTTTAGTCCAGCATCCGCAAAACATTGAGATTGGTCTATCTCCACTCTAGGCTTTTTAGTAGATATCTCAACCTTTGCATGTTCTGTATGCATATTAACTTCCGCTTTAGGTTGTCTTATATCTAATTTACCCCGTGTTGTTTTTATGTCTATAAGAGCTCGTGTTGAAGTTATACGAAGGAGATTGGGATTAATCATAAAATCACCCTACTTATCTAATAAAGTCTAATAACGTTGGCTGTATAACCCGTGCCCCCGCCGATAATGATGCTTTATATACATTTTCCTCTTGCTTTAGCTTCATAATAACTTCAGCTATGTCGGCATCCTCATTTAGACTAAGGAGATTAGTAAATGATAAGACATCTTCGTCAATTCTTTCCTTAACAAGCTCCATTCTATTAACTCTTGCCCCTATATCAGCCCTTATAGCTAAAGATTTATTTATATGATTATCTAATTTACCTAAAAAATTGCTTATTTCCGTTTGATCACCACTGTTCAATGCATCTATTGCATCATCAAAATCCTTCATCATCTGACTTTCCTTTACCTTTACTACATCAACCTTTAAAGTATCAGTAGCACCACCAGGGGTTTGAATAGATATAGTATACGGGTCAGCACCATTCACAGTTGCAGTAACCTCTAAGCCTGGATATACTGCACTGAACTGGGTGTTCAATTCAGTTTGTAAGTCTGCGCTATTAGCCATGCCACTGCCTAATTGTATCTCTTTTCTTTCTCCATTTAAGGTAACCATAATCTTTAGATCATCAAAGTCTCCGTTTGCAATGTCAGCATTAGTAAAGGGAGTAGCCGATGCTACAACAGCTGGATCTCCTGTATTTTCTCCAGGTTCTATGAATTTTGCACCATTCAGTTCAATATAACCAAATATATCAAGACCATTTGTACTTACTTGTATATCATCTCCTATACCTATTTCATAAATGGTGGTGGGTTTATTTTCCAATTTATATGAAGTTACATCTATATTATACGTCCCATCGTCACTTAGAAGCTTTTGATCTGTGTTATAGCCTGAAAAGACATATCTTCCGGCATATGTAGTATTTCCACTAGCTATCAATTGTTTTTGGAGCTGCGCCATCTCACCAGCTATCTTTTCAGTCTCCTCAGTTGTTAATGTACCAGTATTAGCAGCTTGTACCGTAAGCTCTCTAGCTCTCTGCAAGACGTCTCCTACATCAGCAATAGCAGATTCACTAATCTCTAGCCACGACAATGCATCATTATTATTCCTCTTATATTGTTCAAGCTCTGATAAATCATTTCTAAGTCTCAATGCCTTTGAAGCTATAATAGGGTCATCAGAAGCATACTGTATATTTTTCCCCGTGGCAAGCCGATTTTGCTGTTTATCCAAACGTCTCATATTATTATTTAGATTTCTCATCATGTTACTGACCATCATATTATTTGTGACTCTCATGGACTAAAGACCTCCTTAAAAGTGGTTCACTGTTAACGATTAACAGTTATCGGTTAAAATATAAAGATTAGGTAAAATTCTTTAGATAGTTCATAAATCCCGTTATGGCTTATTGATGCTTTTAGCTTTCTCATATATATTATAAAACGTAGACTTATCAATATATTCTAAATCAAGAATTATATATAGTTGACTCATTACTTCTGCACAAGACCCTCTATCAATTCTCAGAAAATATATGATTTCTTTATTATTTCCTCTTTCAAACCCTTCAGCAATGTTTGACATAATTGATACTGAAGCCCTTTGGATTTGATCTTTAAGACTATAATTCTTTCTTAAATCAGTGGATTTACATATTAAATAAATATTATTAACTAGTTCTCTACTTAATTTCCATGGCTCAATTTCCTGGAATTTTGTTAGTGTAGCCATTATCTCACCAACTTTGTATCCAATTAGTGTTGCAAAAACCGAAAACAGGTAGCTGTAAACCATTAACCAATTATTTATCTTCCCACTAATCCCATCCTGTTAATAATCGTCTCAATCATTTCATCTATTGTAGTTATCATCCTTGAGTTAGCATTGAATGAGTGTTGAAACTGAATCATATTTGCCATCTCTTCATCTAGTGACACACCTGATATTGATTGTCTGTTTATATCTACTTGATCTATTAGAACTGTTTGATTATCTTGCATCCTAATAGCTTCTTGAGTATCCACACCTAGATTTGATATAAGGGATTTCACAAAACCAACTGGGCTTCCCCATTTAAACATATCATCATCATGTCTAAGTTTAAACATTTTCGAAGCATTACTTCCATCCCCCGGTAATCCTTCCTGGGTAGATGATGCAGCTATTTTATTAGCCCCATCCTCGTCATTTATGTCTGAAGAAATGGTAAGATCTTTTGCAGAAATCCTATCAACAACAAGGTAGTCTCCATTGCTCAATAATTTTACTGTTTTTCCCTCATATAAAGGATTTGAGAGTATTGTCTTTATATTATCTTTAATGATTCCATCATTTTTTTCATCGGTAAAGGTTGAGTTAGTTCCTGCTAGAACAGCTCCTGTTACCGGAGCTCCAGGCCCATTATCCAGCCCGTTATTTACTAAATATGTTTCATATTCAGCAGTCGACATTCCATTAATAGTAAATAAGTTAGTTCCCGAGTTTCCATCCAAGTCATATCCAGTTTTATGTACTCTATTTAATTCTTCAGCCAATACATCGGCAAATTCATCGAGGTTTTGTATATAGTAGGGTATCCCTTTATCTGCACCATTTATATTATCTCTTATACCTATAAGACCCTTTAATTTTCCCCCAGTAGGTTTAAAGGTTGATCCATCCTCCCATGTCACGTCATGCAAACCTTCGGCATCAACTGAATTAAGCTTGGTTCCTCTTTGACTATAGGCTAAATGACTGCTTCTAGTGTGTGATACAAGGGCTTTACCATTAACCAAGACATGCATTTTCCTTTGGCTGTCTTCATAATAATTTATATCAGTAAGCTCTGAGAGATTATCTAAAAGTAAATTTCTCTGGTCCCTAAGATCATTGGCCTTACTACCATCTAACTCAGCTCTGAATATGGCATCGTTAAGCTTTGCAATCTCATCTCCATATTTATTTATCTGATCTACGGTAGTTGTTACTTCGAAATCTATATCACTTTGCATCTTATCAAACTGCTCTGCCATGTGGTTAATGTTCTTTGCTAAGGCAATTGCTCTTTGCCTTACTAAGGTTCTAGCAGTGAGAATTTCAGGTTCAGGAGCCTTGCTCAGTTCATCAAGAGAATTAAAAAACTGACTCATAACCGTTGTAATACCAGATTCAGAAGGCTCATTGAATATAGCTTCTAAAGTTTGAAGAGCTTCAGCCTTTGTTTCCCACTCACCATATGCAGTGTTTTCATTCCTATATTTAATGTCTAGAAATTCACTTCTAAGCTGGCTAATACCTTCTGTATCAACTCCTGCTCCCAACATTCCTTGTCCACCTGGCAAATGCATAGGGCTTGATTGCTCAATGTCTAATCTCTGTCTTGTATATCCCGGCGTATTTACATTAGCCATATTATGCGAAGTTATGTTTAAAGCTCTTTGACTGGCAAAAAGCCCTGAACGAGCTATATTAAATCCAAAAAATGTAGACGTCATTTGTCATCCCCCACCTTATATTTTTGCATCAAACAAACTAGTTTTTGTATTAACATCTTTCTCATCGGCATCAGATCCATAGGTGCTACCTGTATTTTCTAGTGTAGTTAATACATTTTTATTGAACTCTATATATTCAAGTGACTGTTCTATAAGCTTGTTATTTAGATCATTTTCATATTTAACATTCTTTAGAATATCTGAAAATTTATCTCTAATAGCCCCAATATCTTTTTTTGATTTTTCATCTAGATATTGGGTAAGATCTGTAATATTTTCTAATCCACTTATATCTAATTCTTTAATTATATTTTTTATTACAGCTTCTCTTATGTTTTCAAGCTTGGCTATACTTAATATCATTGTCTGCTCTCTGCCAGTAATAGCATCAAGCTCCTTTATTTTGCCTTCAACTATAACATCTCTCTTTTCTTTTGCAATTTCTAATACCTCTTGGTACATTTCACATTCTTTATTAAGGGTTATCATTAATTGTTCTACTGATTTGTTCATATCATCGACCCCCGTTCTTGATAAAAACGCCCCCAGGGCGCGTTTTTAGTTTTAAGTTCTATGTTCTAAGTGTCTAGGTCATTCTTATATCTTTTTATCAAAGCTTACTTCCTTAAATATCCCATCTATAGTTTCTTCTGCAGATGGATTGTATGTTCCAGAAGCTATAGCACTTTTTATTTCTCCTATTTTTGAATTTCTTACTTCTGGAAGATTTTTAAAAGCATTCATGGCAACTTGGAAATCCTTTGCCTTAGATGATATTTCAATCTTATCCTTAGCTATATTTGTTTTACTAGTTTTCTCACTCTTTGTTATCTTGCTCTGATAAGCTCCCATAACCTTATTTACATTAGGATTATTAAATATTTTCACAAAAACACCTCATCTCTACCGAATATTACTAATTATATTATCGGCAGGGATGAGGTTTTTATTAACAAAAACTTATCTATTTTCTATTCTTTTTCATATCAGTTGTGTACATCCTATCCTTAGAGCTATCTTTCTTTGGCTTTTCCTTTCTTTCAAATCCAGATTTCAAACCTCTTTCGATGTCATGGGCACATTGATCACAGTATCTTCCTGATCTAATTGACTTGCCACATGATTCACAATCTAATAATATGCCTGGATTTTCTCCTACTATTTCTAGCTTACCTTCTCTAAGATATCTTAATATCTTGTCTTCGGAAACTTCGGTTTCTTCCGATACTACTGTAACAGTCTCTTTTGGGTTTTCATAAAGGAATTCTTTAACCTTTCTAAAATCCTCATCATCCTGTCTTCTACACCTAAAGCATAATTTACTAATTCCATCATATTGGAATAATTTCCCACATTCTTTGCAGTTTCTTATATTCACAAGCAATCGCCCCCTTGTTCTTGTATATATAACACGATAAACATCTTACATTCTGGAAATTTAACAGCCAACGTTTCTGGGGATGTTGAATCTTCGCAATGTAATAGATTTTTCGTAGCTTATATATGTACTCTTATTAAAATATTATAGCATAAAACCACTTCTGTAAGTCAATAGTCTTTAGTGACCTAGTATTTATCAATAGTAATTTCTACCTGTAGCAAAGGTAGCTACGTATACATTTAAAGCTCCGTTCTCAAGCAATACTTCACTGCACTGATTTACTGTTGCTCCAGTGGTATGAATGTCGTCTATAAGCAATATATTTTTATCCCTTATATTGTCATTATTAATTATTTCAAAGGCATCTTCCAGATTTTTTCTTCTTTCTTCCTTTGTCAACTGATTTTGAGTTATCGTATTTCTGCTCCTTATAAGGCTTCTATTATCTACATCGATCTTCATCATTTGCCCTATGTATTTACTTATAATGCTAGCTTGGTTAAAGGATCTTTCCCTTTGTTTAGTTTTATGTAAGGGCACTGGTATAATTATATCGAAACCATACATATCACTTTCTATAAGTCTATCATATATAATCTCAGCCACATGATAGGCAATATATCTTTTCTTATGATACTTTAAATCATAGATTATTTTTTTTGCTGAATCATCGTATTCAATACAAGAAACAGCTTTTGTATAATAGTTAGGATTATCTATACATTCAGGACACCTATCTACTAGATATAGTTCATCTAAAGGTTTTCCACACTTATCACAGGTCTTTTCCCATATAAACTTTAGTTTATCTTTACATTCATCACAAATCGAATACTCTTCTTCTCTGTCTATAGGAAAATTACATAGTATGCAGTATATATTTCTTGGGTATATTAAGTTTAAAAAGGTATCGATATATTCCTTTAGAATTTTAATGTATTCCATTAGAATCAACCTTTCTCTACCAATCAAGCAACTGCTCGTCTAGGATTCTCTTAAGTCTAAATTTCAGACCTGAGTTTCTGTTTGAATTTCTTTCGTTTCTTATCATCATATATAAATATTTCTCCATACCCACTAGCACCACCAGTTCCTTAGCACGGGTAACGGCTGTGTAAAGTAGGTTTCTATTTAGCAGCATTGGAGGACCCCAACAAATGGGCATAACGACTACTGGGAACTCACTTCCTTGACTCTTATGGATAGTGATGGAGTAGGCAAGTACTATTTCGTCTAGACCTGAAAAATCATACTCCACATTTTTTTCATCATCAAAACAAACCGATAGGGTCTTGGCTTCGTCATCTATAAATGTCACATATCCTATATCTCCATTGAATACCCCTTCTCCACTCCTTAATCTATCTTCACTCTTCCACTTTATATTATAATTATTTTTTATCTGCATTACCTTATCACCGACTCTAAACAATCTATCTCCTATATTCTTTTCCCTCTTTGAGTTGCACTCTGGGTTAAGTATATTTTGAAGCTCGCTATTCATATTGTTTGTTCCAATCCTACTATTTTTCATGGGAGTCAGTACTTGAATATCCCTTCGAGGGTCATAGTCGTTGAATTTCGGTAATCTTTTTACGCATAGATCCTTTATGGTATGGAGTATATCGTCTTGATTTCTCTTGGGTAGAAAGAAAAAGTCCTTATCCTTTACATTAAGCTTTGGTCTTTCTCCCTTATTTATCATATGGGCATTGACAACTATCATGCTTTCCTTGGCTTGTCTAAATATTTCCGTCAATCTTACTACCTTGACTATTCCACTTTCTATTATGTCATGGAGTACATTTCCAGGTCCTACCGACGGTAACTGATCCACATCACCAACTAGGACTACTCTAGTATCTGGAGGAATAGCCTTGAGTAAATGGTACATCAAAAGTATATCAACCATCGAAACCTCATCAATGATAATTACATCAAAGCTCAGTGGCTCCTCTCCATTCTTCATAAAACCCATTCCACCGCCATCATCGGCGTAGGAATATTCCAAAAACCTGTGGATGGTTTTAGCTTCTCTCCCCGTAGTCTCAGTGAGTCTTTTAGCCGCTCTACCCGTCGGAGCTGCCAATCCAATCTTTAGGTTTTGACCTTCAAATAGCTTTATGACGCTGTTAACCGTAGTTGTTTTTCCCGTTCCCGGTCCGCCAGTTATCACAGTAACTCCATTTGTAAATGCCTCTTTAACCGCATCCTTTTGATTCTCCGCTAGAACAATGTCTTCTTCTTTTTCAATATTTTTTATTTCTTCTTCTAGATCTATATTTGGATTTTCAAAGCTTGTCCCTGAAAGGTCTATCAATTTTTTACATGCTCCTGTCTCTGCATAGAAAAATGCCATTGGAAATACGGCTATGTCTCCATCAATATTTTCCTGATGAATCTCTCCGTTTATGGTTAAGGTGATAATTCCATCCTCTACCATACTAGATTCTAACCCTAAAATTTCACAGGTCCTATCGATAAGCGCTTCCTTAACGCCATAGGTATGACCCTCAAGATTATACTGGGTTAAAGCATACTTTATACCGCACATAATCCTATAGGGTGATTTTGGATCAATCCCCATCCTTTTAGCAATCGTGTCGGCCATTTTAAAACCTATTCCCGAAATATCATCGGCTAACCTATAGGGATTTTCCCTTAAGTTTTCTATGGTCTTATCTCCATATTTTTTAAATATCTTAACGGCATATGCCGTTGATACACCGAACTGTCCTAAAAAAACCATAACTTCCTTGATCTCTCTCTGCTCTTCAAAGGCCTCAGTAATGTCCTTAGCCTTCTTAGCTCCTATACCGCTAACCTCTGTCAACCTATCCGGATGGTATTGGATAATATCAAGTGAGTCCTTCCCAAACCTTTCTACTATACGCTCAGCCATCTTTTCCCCAATTCCCTTGAGTAAGCCCGATGAAAGATAGCTTTTAATTCCCTCTAGACTTTCTGGAGGAATTTGCTTACTGTTTACCACCTGTAATTGTTCACCATATATAGGGTGAACTGTAATACTTCCGCTAAAGGACATAGTCTCACCAACATTTATGATAGGTATATATCCTACCACTACTACATCTTCTTTTCCCGTATCTATCCCAGCTACTACATAGCCATTATCTTCATTTCTAAATATAATTTCCTTTACAACACCGTTAATTTCCATAGACATACAATCACCACATAATATTAAATAGTATTTTTCTCTTACTCCCTATTATAACATAATCAATAATACGAACCATCGAGTCTGTATTTTTTACATTTTTTTCTTGAATTTACATATTTATATATGTTTTTTTATTTTTCAAATTGGAATAATAATACTTGAAACAAGTTAAGGGATAATAAAATTGAATATCCCTAAAAAGGAGAGATAAGTATATGGATAGAGTAGCTCTTGTGTTAGTAATAATAGGAGCTCTTAACTGGCTATTAGTAGGTCTCTTTGGTTATGACCTAGTAGCCGCATTATTAGGAGGTTCCGGCGCTATATCAGCAGGTCAAGCATCTGGAATAAGTCGAATTGTATATGGTGTAGTTGGTATAGCAGGAGCATATGCAATAAGCTTCCTGTTTAAAAATAGGGAAGTAAGAGACTAGTATTTAGATTAAGAGTATTAATCAAAGCAATAGGGTCATAATTTTAGATAATCGATTTGATATTGTCACTAGTTTTAACAATAAGAAAGGCGACCTTTCAGTCGCCTTTCTTATTGTATAAATATTATTAACCAAGTGCTTCTTTTTTAAGTATTTCAGCCTTATCAGTCTTTTCCCATGGTAAATCTATGTCTGTTCTTCCAAAGTGTCCGTATGCAGCTGTTTGTCTATATATAGGTCTTCTTAAATCTAAATCCTTTATAATTGCAGCTGGTCTTAAATCAAAGTGCTTTTTAACAAGCTCTACTAATTTTTCTTCAGAAACCTTTCCCGTTCCAAAAGTTTCAACTAATATAGAAACTGGCTGTGCTACACCTATAGCATATGCAAGCTCTAACTCGCATTTATCAGCAAGACCTGCAGCAACTATATTTTTTGCAACGTATCTCGCAGCATAAGCCGCTGATCTATCTACCTTAGTTGGATCTTTTCCAGAGAAAGCTCCACCACCGTGTCTTGAGTATCCTCCGTAGGTATCAACAATAATCTTTCTTCCTGTTAAACCTGCATCTCCTTGAGGCCCACCTATAACGAATCTACCGGTAGGATTGATTAAGTATCTTGTATTTTCATCTAATAATTCATGTGGAACTATTTTATTTACTACATTTTCAATCAAGTCTTTTTCTATTTGCTCACGACTAACCTCTGGTCCATGTTGAGTAGATATAACAATAGTATCAACTCTAATCGGCTTATTGTCTTGATATTCTACAGTAACCTGAGTTTTACCATCTGGACGAAGATAATTTAAAGTTCCATTTTTTCTTACCTCTGAAAGTCTTCTAGCCAGCTTATGGGAAAGAGAAATTGGCAGAGGCATTAATTCTGGAGTTTCATTACAAGCAAAACCAAACATGATCCCTTGGTCTCCAGCACCTATAGCTTCAATCTCATCCTGCATTTCACCTTCTCTATGCTCTAGGGCTTCATCAACTCCCATAGCTATATCTGGGGATTGTTCATCTATAGAAGTAAGTACTGCACAGGTAGCAAAGTCAAATCCGTATTTGGCTCTAGTATATCCAATTTCTTCAATAGTTTTTCTTACAATTTTCGGTATATCTACATAACAAGTAGTAGAAATTTCACCGGCTACTAATACTAATCCTGTTGTAACAGAAGTTTCACATGCTACGCGGGCATTTGGGTCCTTTGCAAATATTGCATCTAAGATCGAATCCGAAACTTGGTCACAAATCTTATCTGGATGTCCTTCAGTAACAGATTCTGATGTAAATAATCTTTTCAATTCGTTTTCCTCCTTGTGTATAAAGTTCTTAGTAAGACTCAATTTATACATACACAAATACTCAGCGTTTTTATGAGTTTTGGGAATGTATAAATTAATAGCTTTACTTGAATCTCTATTCAATTCATATTAACATGATTTTTTGTCATTATTTGAACATTCCTATCAAGATAATATTACTTTTTTTAGTATGCCCTCAATTAATTTTTTTACATATATTGGGCATTAAAAAACCTCTTCTGCAAGAAGAGGTTTTAATCACAGATTTCTCATCTTCCAGAATATAATATTCCGTAGGACTTAGCACCGTATACGTTGTACCGGTTGCTGGACTTCATAGGGCCTATTCCCTCCGTCGCTCTTGATAAGGTGAAGCAAGTTATTCAATTTGACATAAAAATAATACCATATATATAAATTATAGTCAATATGTTTATACAAAAATATTTTTATCTTACTAATTTTTTTGTTACCGTGATGGTATGTATTTATAAATCTACATTTTTCTAGCCGCAAAATAGCTTAAAAATGTTATTATAGATGCGGCTATAGTATTTCCCATGAGTATTGCAAAAAATGCATGCTTAATCCTGAGATTAAACAAAGCTGCAGCTACAGCCCCCGTCCAGACCCCCGTTGAAGGTAGGGGTATAGCAACAAATAGAACCAATCCAAATACGCTATATTTCTTTATATTTCCAGCTTTTCTCTCGACTCTTTTAGTAAGCCATTTTTCAAATTTCTCTATTATCAAAACATTTCTCAAACTAGCGAAAAAAGGTTTTAAAAAGAACAGCAGAAAAGGTACAGGAATCATACTACCCCCTATGCATAATAAAGCTGCATGTAAAGGATTCATCCCCCTCGATATGGCATAGGGAATCGCCCCCCTTAATTCTATTATTGGAAGACTGGAAATCACTAATATTTTCAATTCTCTCGATAAAAAATCCCATAGGTTCACCTTTTATCACCCACTATGTATAGACCTGTGTTTGTATAGAGAGATTCCAGTTAAAACTTTAATTTATACACATCAAAACTCCCCAGAAACATCGCATATTTTGATATGTATAAATTAAGTTTCACTAGGAACTCTCTGTAATTTACATTTTATGCATAGTTATTACTTCAAATAATATATTACTTTTATATGGCTAACTGCTAACTGCTAATAGCTAACAGCAAAACCTTGAAGATAAGACCTTTCAACATCTATAAAATACCATAATAATCAGATCTATGCCACTTGATATGGCTTAAGTTCCAGTTTTGAGAAATACATTTTGTAACACATATTTAATTATTTTTTAATTATGTTAAGCTTTGTTATTAAAGTATAATTATTGTATAGAGATTCAAGTAAAACTATATAATTTATACACATCTAAAACTCTTAGGAACCATTGAGTATTTAGATATGTATAAATTAAGTTTTGCTATATGAACTCTATATAGAAAACCCATAGTACAACTTTTAGAACTTTACTGTTAGCTATTAAAATAACATGTAGAATATTATTTCTTATTCTCTTAAAATAAGTTTTATGACTAAATTTTTCACACATTACATACTAAGAGAGTGACTAGATTTAGAAAAATCTTAGGCTTCATTAAGAAAGCTGTTATGGACTTTGATCTGACTCCTATTAAAAAAATATGTAATGAAGTAAATGTAGAGTACATAATAAAACCAACAGAGATCGGGAGGATAGTATTCGAGGAGAGAAAGGAGAAAAATCCCTGTTCCTTATGTTCTAGATTTAAAAGGGTCGCTCTTCATAATCTTTGTAAAGAAAATACAGTAACTAAATTAGCCCTTGGTCATCATAGGGATGATGCAATTGAGACTTTGTTTCTGAACATGTTTTATGAAGCTTTATAAAGATATACCCCATGCAAAATAAAATCTATTGAATGCCTTAAAAAATAAAAAGCAGTTGAATATCTGGGAAATAAAGGAGGAAGAATACGTTGAACCTAAAAAAAAGTCTTATTAAACTATTGACCACAGCTTTGATTTTTAATACTGTTATTACCTTTTCCTTTGCTGACTTTGTTGAAATCCATGAAGAAAGATCCTCTGAAAATATATCTAGGGGTGTAGTTTACGAAAAAATATCAAGGTTTACCAATAGGGGTTGGCTTAACATGAATGTCCTCAGAATCGACCTTGATGACGAATATACTTCTTTGGATGTACTAACAAGCGAAGAGGGAATGTCAGGAAGAGATGCTTTAACGGGCCTGGCTTCTACAAATGAATCTGCTAGTAGGATAATAGGGGCTGTTAATGGAGATTTCTATGATACGAAGGCATTTTCAACAGTCGGTCCTATAGTTAGGGACGGGGACCTTGTTACCTCGTCAAAAAACAGTCCTAACTTCGCAACATTTAACATAGATAATGATGACAAAGCCTTTATAGACTATTGGTCTGGAAATACTCAAAAACTTATGAATATGGATAATGAATATGTATTGAATATTAACTATAAGAATAAATCCTATGTTAATAATGGAGTCATTCTTTTAGACAAATCCTGGGCAAAACTCTCCTTCGGAATAGAAAAACATGAGAACATAGTTGAAATAGTTGTTATTAATGATAAGGTAAAGGAAATTAGAGACAATCTAGAGGCTATAGAGATTCCTGAAGATGGATATATTATAGCCGCTGCCGGTACAACAAAGGAGTATATACTGAATAACTTCTCAGTTAATGATAGGGTTTTAGTAGACGTTTCAAGTGATCCTGACTTCAAAGAGCTTACTTTAGCTATGGGTGGAGGAGCTGAAATATTAAAGGATGGAACGATTCCCGATAAATTCTCCCTTAATATTTCTGGAAGTCATCCAAGAACTGCTATTGGCATTAGCGAAGACAAAAAAGAAGTTATCATGGTAACAATTGATGGTCGAAATGCATCTTACCCCGGTGTAACTCAAAGAGAATTAGCTGAAATTCTTCTGGAACTAGGAGCCTATAATGGAATTAACCTTGATGGCGGTGGTTCCACAGAGATGATCGTAAAGTCTTCAGGTGAAAAGAGCCTAGATATAGTAAATCATCCCTCTGGTGGCTATGAAAGACGAATCATGAACGCTCTTGCCGTCCTAAACAAGGGGCCTGAATCTTCATTAAATGGCATAAAGCTAGACACCTTCGATAGCAATATTTTTATCGATACATCAAGGGAGCTTTTTATAAAGGGTTACGATAAAAATTATAACCCTATTGAAATAGATCCTACTGAAGCTACATGGAGTATTGAAGGAATAGAAGGCAGGTTTGTTGAAAATAAATTTATTCCTAATAGTTCTGGTAAGGGAACTATAACAGCATCTTATAGAGGAAAAACAGCTTCTATTGAAGTCAGGGCTCTTAGTGATCCAATAGAACTAAAAATCTCTCCATCGAAAATATATGCAGAGACTGAAAAACAAGTACCTATATATGTAGTAGCTACTAATGCTGAGGGCTATGAAGCAAGGGTAGACTCAAGTGCCTTAATTTGGTCTATTCCAGATAACATAGGAAAAATAAAAGATAACACCTTTATAAGCACAGACAAAGTAAGTAGTGATCTAATCAAGGCATCCTTCTACGATCTTGATGCTTATATACATGTATCAACTGGTCTTTTAAATACCGTTGTAGAAGACTTTGAAAGCTTAAATGGAAGCTTTATACCTTATCCTAATGAAGTTACAGGAAACCTTGAATTATCATCTAAGGAAAAGTCAGGTGACTCTTCCGCTAAATTAAACTATGATTTCAGCAATGCGAATGATACTAAGGCTGCCTATATTGTCTTTGATAATGACGGTATCCCTATGGAGGAAAGGCCTGAAAAACTGGGTATGTGGGTATATGGAAACCAGGGAAACAGCCATTGGCTTAGAGGAAAGTTAACGGATTCAAGTGGAAATTCCTTCAGCTTGACCTTTGAAAGATATGTTGATTGGGAGGGTTGGAAGTTTGTAGAAACACCCGTTCCTTCTCAAGCAGCGGCTCCTTTAAAACTTGAAAGATTATATTTGGTTGAAATAGAGCCTGGCTACAAAGATTCGGGACATATTTACATCGATGATCTTACCGCCTTCTATAAATCAAAGGTTAATAAAGAAATTCCAAAGGATACTATTATTTACCCAGATACGAGAAATGTTTCTGTAGATCTAAAAAACGAGAATTCCTTTAGATTTTTAGCCCATGGTGGGGTAACGGATATGGATACACTGCTAGACAACCTTGTTGTAAACAAACTTTCCGATATCTCTAAAGATATGGACTTAAACCTGTTTACAAATCAAGTGGATGATAAATTAACAAAAAAGTTATCAAATGATTATATGGTTGTAGCTTCTGGCTATTCCCATACAAAACTTAAAAATAGCTCCTTCATAAAGCTTAATAACAATAATAACGGCAGCATCAGAGCAACCGACTTCAATCAATGGGTATGGTTACTTGATACCCTTAAAACCATAGACTCCGACAGCCTTTTTGTCACCTTACCAAAGCCCTTAAGCTTTAAGGATAAGCTTGAAGAAAAATTATTCCTTGATACCCTTAAAAATCTCAAGGAAGAAAAAAATATGGATGTCTGGATATTTACAGGAGGCAATAACAAGGATTTTGAAGTTGAGGCCACCGACGGCATAAGAATAGTTAAATTAAAAACCTATCCTACTCACAATAAAATCGATCATAAGGAGCTTAAATACATGATCTTCACTGTAAACGATGGTCATGTAACCTATGATATAAATGATATGTATGAAGAAAACTAAAGACATCTTCTACTCTTTTTTAGTTCAAAGTTTTAAATTCTAAGATTAGGGTCATTCTTCGGAGGCTATATATGCCTCAAAAGAATGACCCTAAAATTTGGAACTTGTCACTTATAACTTAAAACTATCACCTTACCATTTCATTCAAGATCATTAACTGCTCATCAAAAAGATTTTCGCTCAAAATCGTATAAATCATCTCTTCCTTTTTTTCTCGAGAAATTTTTAAAAGCTTTTTAAGTTTATCGATATTATACTTGCCCATGCTTTCCAATATGTACCTAGCCTCTTCCTTTTCAAATATTTCTAGCTTTTCTACTCCCTTACTACTGTAAAATTCTAGAAATGCCTCTAATGTTTGATTATCTACTTCATGGAAAACTTCATCATTTTTAACCGCTTCGCTTTTAACGCTTGTTATGAAGTTTGACAGCTGAAGATACTTTTCTCTGCTAAGTCCATTATCACTGTTTGGATGTAAATACATAATTGCCTTCGTTGTAGTAAAGGTTACTACAATCACTAGTATAAGATATATTTTTCTTTTAATAATTCCACCTCCAAATGTATAGAGTCCTTGAATCTCTATAGTTATTATTAATCTCTCTTATTTAGTATTCTCGTCAAAAATATTTTTTTCTATTCCTTTAAAAGAATTGAATTATGTGTGTAATTTTGTTGAAATCAATAGAATATTGTCATATAATCTAATTAGTACATGGAACTAAACCTAAATATCTTAAAAGAAACATAAATTCCTCTGTTGTAATAATGAATGGTCGTTGATTTTTTCAAAAAATAAAGTTATTTATATATAGGGAAAGAGGTTTTATTATGGACAAAAAAAGTAGCTTAAGTACTAACATCGAAAAACTTAGGGATGAGATATCAGAAAAAATAGATGGAAATTTACATAATATGACCATTGATGAACTTGTAAGTAAAAGTAATGAGCTTAATAAATTAATTGTTGAATATCATAAATTGATAAATGCAAATAATTATTAGCTGTACAGTTCTGACATTCTACAGCCTATTTTTTCTATAAAAATTATTAAACTTTAGAGTGCTTCAACTATATTTTCTTGGATTTTTGAATTAAAAATATAACCCCCTCATATATATCATATGAGGGGGTGTTTTTTCTTTTGAGCATAAAAAAAAATCTTGACCCAATAACCAAGGCTAAAATTCACTATAAGGAGAAATATGCCGTTAACATTCTATCGGAAAATTTATCTAAGAGACTCAGTAAGGATACCATAATAGTATGCATTGGTACCGATCGATGTATTGGAGATGCCTTAGGCCCTTTAGTTGGAACCTTACTTACAAGGGGACAATATAAATATCCCGTTTATGGAACATTAAAAAATCCAATACATGCAGTTAATCTTAAGGAAGAAATGCGAAAAATAAATAATAAACATAGAGATTCAGATATAATCGCCGTAGATGCCTGTCTTGGTGAAGAAAAATATATAGGTAGTATTCAAATAAGACATAGTCCAATTTTTCCAGGCAAAGGCGTTGGTAAAAATCTCCCCTCGGTTGGAGATATTTCAATAGTTGGTATCGTAGATAAGTTTACCTTTGATGATTTTTTCCCCATCCATAACATCAGGCTCAATTTAGTAATGGAAATGGCTGAAATCATTGGTAAAAGTCTATTACGGGCTGTTAACTACTGATTAATATTGCTATAAGCGGTATTGTGAATACAGAAAAAAGAGTTGATAAAAATACTATCTTAGATGTTAAATGATAATCATTGTTAAACCTCGACGCCATTATTGCGCCATTAGCAGCTGCCGGCATTGCAGTTATTATCACAGGAATAGATACTAGATACCCACTAAAGCCTAAAGCTTTTAGCACAGTCATCACCATAACCGGTAAAATTAATAATCTAATGGCACACACTATAAAAACCTTCGTTTCTGTAAATATCTCAGAGGCCTTAACATCAGCAAGTATTGAACCAATAAATATCATAGCCAGGGGAGTCGTAAGGCTTCCCATTATATCTAGGGTTTTATATATAGTGTAAGGTAATTCAATTGAAAATAAAAACAATATAAATCCAATAATGACTGCAACCAAACCTGGATTTATAAATTTCTTTATGTGTATTCTTTTATTGTTATTGCTTTTTTCATTTTCTTTACTATTGTTTCTAGTTAGAAAATATACTCCAATAGTCCATGTCAGAATATTAAAGGAAATATTATAAAGGGCTGCGTAAAAAACCCCTATATCCCCCATCAATGCTTTAGTTACTGGATATCCCATATATCCAACATTAGAAAATGTTATGACGTATTGATATACATCCCTAGCATTTCCACTAACCTTCATAAGCTTAGTTACAAAAAAAGAAAAGGCTATGACAAAAGAGTATACACAGGCCGAAATGACAATTAGCTTTCCACTTTTAATCAAAACATCTGGAGCAAATGAAAAATTCATAGCTTTTATTATAAATGCAGGTAATGCCACATTCATAACTAAATTGCTGATATCCCTATTCATATCATTTGATATTACCTTTAGCTTCTTTATGATATAGCCTACAATAATTAATAGAAATAAAATAATTACTTGCTCTAGTGCCGCCATACCCTATCTCCTTATTCCTCGTCATTTAAAAAATCAAAAAAATCTTCATATCCGCTATGGACAAATTCGTACAGTATTGGAGTATCGGTCTTAAACTCCCCCTCCAGTTCAATCATCTCTTTAAAGTCTTTACCACTAAAATATTTTTTTATCTCCTCTAAATTTTCCTTTGTAAAGGTACTAACCGCTAATTGATTCTGAGTAGTAATGAAATACACAGCAAATATATCTCCATTTAAGTAGTATACTGGATTCTTAACATGGTCATTATTTGAGTTGAATTCAGTATATAGAAATCCAGTCTCATGGATATTTTGCATGGCATTAAGTTTATCCTTATCTAAGATCTCAGCAATCTCTATAAGATCATCAACAGAGTACACCACAATATATTCAGGCTTTTTAAGTTGGAAAGTAGCCTCTATCGATGATATCTTCATCCTATTCTCTACCATGGCATAATCAACTCTAGGACCTTCTTCAGTTTGTTTTACACCAATCTTAGAAATTATTAATTGGTATCCTTTATCTAAGTCAACCAAAGACTCCACATTATAGTATTTTATATTCTCATTTGTATATGAAGATTCTATTATATTCTTAATAAGGGTATAAGCTTTATCCGTTGGGTTAAATTCATTTGCTTCTTCATTTATGGATAAATGCTTTTGCCCCCATTTATCCATTCCAACAGCCCTCATTACAAAGTAATTTATAAGTTCAATATCAGAAGCTATATCTTCAGATATCTTTTTCCATATTTTCAACTCAAATTCTTCATCACCATTTATTTTAATATTTAGTAAAAAGTCATATTCCTCCATCCCTTGAGGTAGAGCTTCATTGTTATTGATGTTTATCTTATAGCTCTCATTAAGCAGATAGACGCCTTCCTTTTTTGAGATTCTTACAAATCTTCCTCCAAGGCCGCCCATCATTTTAGCTGAAATAAAATCAATTTCTTCCTGACTTCCATTTATCAAACTCTCATATCCATCAATACCATATTCCTCAAAGTCTAAGTGAAAAAATTGAATATACTCATTTCCCTCTTCATTCTCCCAAAAAAGCTTCATTCCTACTACACCCATAAGTCTAGTATTTGTCACATAGCCCCTTTTGAATTTATATTTTGGCCCTGAGGTTTTTCCGCCTCCGCCCTTAATTACTTTAAATCTACCCTTTTTCATTATTTACTCCTTGTTTTTCGTCATCTAAATGTCACCAACACTAAAACTTAAGATAAATTTCAAACAAAAATAATGAACGCTTCTACATTCTTTTGAAATTTATTAATTTTTAAAGTTGGCTACTTATATATAGAACGCACTTATAAATCTATATTTTGGTTTCTTAACTATCCATCGGGTTTAAGGATATTTAAGAAAAAAATGTAAAAGATTTATTTCCATTTCTATACTTCACTTCATTATATTCTAACATATATTTTCTGGAATATGTAAGTTAATTTTAAGGCTCTATAGCATGTTTCAGGTGACATGCTATAGGTCAAAAAACTCTTGCAAAGACTAAGAGTAGGGTTTCCCCTACTCTATCCCATCTATGATTTCCAATATTTGATTTTTAATAACATCTAATTTCTTGCTAGCTTCTTCGTCACGCTCTCCTAAGATGGAAAAATATATCTTAATCTTCGGTTCAGTGCCAGAAGGTCTAACAGCAAACCATGATCCATCCTCTAATGTAAAGTGTAGTACATTGGATTTTGGTAAATCTAGTTCCTTCTCCATATTTTCTGATATTAGCTTGGCTGTTCCATTTAGATAGTCTCTAATTGCTCCAACCTTTATATCTGCTATTTTAAGTGGGGAGTTGTTTCTGAGACTATCCATTATTCTACCTATTTTTTCTAATCCTTCTTTACCCTTTAAAACTATTGATTTTAAGGCTTCTTTATAATAACCGTGCTTTTTATATAAATCTTCAAGACCATCCAATAGAGTCATATTCTTTGATTTATAATATGCTGCCATTTCAGCAATTAATAGGGATGAAACAACCGCATCCTTATCCCTTACGTCGGTTCCAACGAGATAGCCGTAGCTCTCTTCATAGCCAATAATGAAGTTTTTATCTCCCTTTTCTTCAAACTCCTTTATTTTTTCTCCTATGAATTTAAAACCTGTTAAGGTATTTATAGTTTCTACACCATACCCCTTAGCTATTCTACTTCCAAGCTCAGAGGTAACAATAGTTTTTATAACAACGCTATTCTTGGGAATATTATCCATAGAAGACAATATGTAATCAACAAGCAGAGCTCCCGTTTGATTTCCAGTCAACACTTGATATTGACCCTCTCTATTTTTAACAACTGCTCCAACCCTATCACAGTCAGGGTCAGTTCCAATAATGATATCAGCACCTACTTCTTCCGCAAGATCAATTGCCATGTCAAAGGCCTTACTTTCCTCTGGGTTTGGTGATTCCACAGTTGAAAAATTACTATCTGGTACCTCCTGTTCCTTAACAGGGAAAAAGTTCTTAAATCCTATCTCTGTAAGGACCCTTTTTACTGGCATTTCCCCAGTTCCATGTAAAGGAGTATAAACTACTTTAAAATCCTCTATCCTTTCTATTACATCTTTTCTAAGGGATAGTGATTTGACCATCTCTATATATTTATTATCGATTTCTTCTCCAATAATACTTATAAGCCCCTGAGCCCTTGCATCCTCTTCTTCTAAGTATTGTACACTACTATAGTCTTCAATCTTTCTAATTTCATCTATAACCATATTTGCGTATCTTGGAACAAGCTGTCCCCCATCTTCTCCATATACCTTATAACCATTATATTCTGGGGGGTTATGACTGGCTGTAACAACTATACCTCCAGCTGCCTCAAGTGACCTTACAGCAAAGGACAACTCCGGTGTAGATCTCAAGGACTCAAAAACATATGCCTTTATACCATTTCCAGCTAAAACCTTAGCTGCTTCCTTAGCAAATTCTGGCGATTTATGTCTTGAATCAAAGGCTATAACCACGCCCCTATTATTTGGATCCTTCACGCTGCTCAATATATAGTTAGCAAAACCCTGAGTCGCCTTCCTAATATTATATTTGTTCATTCTATTTGTTCCAGCACCGATAATTCCCCTTAGCCCACCGGTTCCAAATTCTAGGTCCTTATAAAACCTTTCTTCAATTTCACTTTGATTATCTCTTATGTCTCCCAGTTCATTTTTTGTCTCTTCATCAAAATACGGATTTGAAATCCATTCTTCATATTTTTTAAAATAGTCCATGCTTATTACCCCCGTCTTCTTAGAGTTTCTTTCCTTATAGAAATGGCAATAAATCTTTTATATTTTGCTTCCCTGAATAGCCTTGAATCATTGGTTATTAAGAAAATCAAAATATAGATTTATAAGTGCATTCTATACAGGTAAAATAACATTTAAATAGCTAGATGTATACTAAATATATCTCAACTTTACTATTTTTATGCAAAGTCATACAATTTTATAATTAATTTTATGCAAATTGTATAGTTTGAGTTACTTTTTCTATGCCATAGAATTTGAGATTAAACTTTCAAATAGCTCGTTTGCTATCTCATCCAATATATCATCTCTTACGGTCTTAAGAAGCAGGTCGCTTTGTTTTAAAATTCTTGGTATAATATCCGATATTTTACCTCTAGATGGTTTGAATTTATTTGCAACAGCATCCTCAAAATCCTTATATTCGTATACTTTAAATCTCTTAACTCCATGTTCCTTGGCTACCCTTTCATATAGGGCTAAAATAATATCTTCATATTTTTCATCCCTATCTACTTCTAAAAGTTCTCCAATCTTTGGAATTATATGTTCAAACAGCATTCTTCTATAGGGCATGTCTTCTACTCCCAAAATACTGCCCATCTTTAATATCTTTTTCTCCCCAAGATTCAAAAAATAGTTCATAAAGTAATCTTCATCGTTTTTTGACTCGATGTAGTATTTATCACCCTTTAAACCCTTAAATGTCTTTAAAGTATCAAAATAACCAAGCTTTAGATTTTTCCTTGCCCTTTCCTTAGTAAAGTCCAATGTCATACCAAGATCTTCTGAGGGATTTATATAGGTAATATTAATTCCATCGGTTCTAAATCTTCTTCTTCTACCTAGACCATAGAGCCTAACCACAATCAAATCCCTATATCCCTTAGAAACTAGAAGCCTCATGGGCAAATTATCATAAAATCCACCATCCAAATAAAGCTTCCCCCGTATCTTCTCCAATTTAAATATAGGAAGATAGGCACTGGCCACAAGATAGTTTATAAGTTGTCCCTGTGGAATATCCTCTATAAAAAGTTCCAAGGGTCTTAGCTCACTTAAAGAAACCGTTACAATCCCTAAATCCTTTTTAGATCCTCTAATGGTATCCTCACATATAAACTCCTTTAAAAGACTCTTCAGTGGTGATATATCAAACCCTCTACTACCCAATATTTTTTTTACCTGTCCTACCATATAGTGGACGTTTTCCGGTGTAATATCGAATTTCATTAGTCTTTCTAAAATATTGTCATCTATATTTACTATCCTTGAAGGACTCATGTTATACCAGATATCATAACATTTCTCAAACTCATCCTGTGCAATTATAGCTCCGTTCAATGCCCCAACCGATGTACCTGATACTCCCTGTATCTCAACTCCAAGCTCCTTTAATGCCTTCCACGCACCTATTTGAAAGGATCCCTTAGCACCTCCACCTTCTAGTACTAAACCATTCATAAAATCACCTCGATTAGCTACTAGCTAGAAACTAATAGCGCTTCTTTATAATATTATATGCTCTTTCTATAATAAGTGCTAAAGCCATCGCTAAGACTATTCCGATGCCATCTATAAACACATCTGTCACTTTACCACTTCTGTCACTTACAAATTTTTGATGTATCTCATCCATAGAAGCATAGAAAAGGCATATTATAAAGGCTCTAATAAAAAGATCCTTACCTCTAAGCCCTCCATGAAAGAGAGCATTCATCACAAAAATACAAAGTATAAAATATAGCGTGACATGGGCCGATTTTCTGATTAAATAATGCAAAATTTCATTATCTATACCTGTTACAATTTCATTATAATTTTCAGATATATGATTCGTGATTTCTTGGCTCTTTGATTGCGATACATTTCCCTGCTGAGAAGAAAAATTAAAAATTACAAAAAGCCAAATTATTACTAATAGTATTGGCACTACTTTTCTAAACATATTTCCCCCTGGCATACTATTATCATAGTTCTTTACTAGATTCTATACAAAATTATATCATTTATATACTAGGAATATACACTTTTTGGCAAATAAAAATAGGGATCTTAAATCCCTATTTACCAAACACCTTTTTGAAGAGTGCCTTTTGTCTACCACTCTTTTCCGATTTATATTGTTTTTCTGCTTCATTAACAGCATTACTTTCTAAATTATTAGCCTTCACTTCTGCCTTCATTTGATCTAGAAGAGAATAAAATCTTTTATCACATTCCCCTTCCAAGCTTCTGCCTAGTTTTAGATATTTAATACCTAGTTTCAACTTTTGCTTTGACCTTTCCTCGTCACTTAATGCTAGATACTCACTTTTTGCCTGTGTTAAAAGATTATTTATCTTACCTTCATATTCAATTCTCAGATAGTTAAATAATCCAGTGTATTTTTTAACTATTTTAGCCTCTATCTCTTCTGGAGTAAGCTTGATTTTGTCAGGTTTTTCTTCAATTCCCACTGATGTACTTGATTCCTTAGCAGGAGCTTTACTGACCATCTTAACTTCAGCATTATTTTTCTTGATTACTTGGTTATTAGTTTTAATATCTGTCTTTATGTTAGTCGATTTCTTATTAATTTTTTTTTCAATACCTTTATTCTTATTAATTTCTACAATCTTAGCTGTTTTCTCAGTATTTATTTTCTCTATTTTACTTTCTATATCTTCTTTCAAAGTAGCTTTACTATCTTCTAAGACTTGAGTATTTGCTATTTCTTTATTCGGATTAATAACTTCCTCATTCTGATCTATTACATCATATTTATACATATTCTTATTTTGACTGTTAGAGTAATTACAACCTATTAATAGAAAAGCTAAAACTATAACTGAATAAAATAATTTTCTATTCATCTCACCGTACCCCATAAATTAATTTTTTTCCACTCCATATAACTTTAGTATTATCTCTTTAGTTTTTTCTTGATCATAGAAATAGTATGACCACTTACGCCCTCCTATTTCTTTATATTTTCCCCCGCCAGGCAGTGTTCTTATTGAGATATTTTCTGTGTTGATACCTAATGCTTGAATGGCGTAGGATAGTACCTCTTGCTCAGTCATATCCGTTTGAATCTTCTTAAGTGCTTCCTTTATAGTTGGTAAAACCTCAATACTAAATAATTTCTGAATTGAAGATTTCATAAACTGCTGCTGAGCTCTAATCCGTCCTAAATCACCATCTGAATATCCCTTCCTATATCTTAAAAATACTAATGCATCCTTACCATCTAATTTCTGTTTCCCCTTTGGAATATTCTCAATTTGCTGTGGAATATCTACCTCTACTCCCCCAAGGGCATTGACAATCGACTCGACACTTTCATAATTCAGAGTGACATAATTATGTACAGGAACGCCACCAAGTATCTTACCTATAGCCTCCATTGCCCCTTTTTCCTTACTTCTTCCATATTTAGCATTTATTTTTCGCTGATCACCATTGTCATAGCCTTTTTCATAGTAGTATGTGTCTCTAGGTATAGAAATCATATCAATTTTTTTGGTCTCAGGCTCAAAGCTTATAACGACCATGGTGTCAGTTCTTGGGCCTAATTCCTTTCCTAGGAGAAGGACGTTTTTTCTTTTACTAGTTTTTATAGCATCTTCTAGTGTGGGTGGCTTTACGGCTTTAGACTGGGGGGTTTTTATATTTTTAGATTCGTTTTGTTCTATAGCTTGACATATGTTAGTACTTAGTAAAAAGATTATACATATTGATAGTATTGCTAGACATATGCCTTTCATATACATCGCATCACTCCATATATTAGATTTTTATTTTAACCCGGATTTTTCATAAATAATTCGGGTTTAGTTAATATATATTTTTTTCTTTCCGTAATATTCCTTATCGTAGTGCTTACGTGGATTTAGTTATCCTAATTTGTTTCTAGCATCATATATACTTACTTCAAAATCTTGTACATACATATTATTCTATGATATTAGGAGAAAACCCTAACTACCCCGCTACTCAAAGTCATAACAACAATTGCTGCAGTTATATTACCCACTAAAATAGCAGGAAATGCCCATTTAAACCGCATATCAAGGAGTGCTGCTATCAGTGTGCCACTCCAAATTCCAGTCCCGGGAAGAGGTATAGCAACAAATAATACAAGCCCCCATGCTCCATACTTTTGTATCTTGACACTTTTTCCAAGTGATCGATTTATCAGTTTCTGTACTATACTCTTAAATGGTTCTGTTTTCTTTAGAGCGTTAATAACTGGTCTTATACCAAACAGAAGTATTGGTACTGGTATCATGCTACCTATAAAACTTATTATAGCTGCATTAACAGGTGGCAATCCCAATGATATTCCTATTGGAATTGCACCTCTTAGCTCAACAATTGGCAAGGTAGCTGTTACAAGTACTATTAATTCTATAGTTAAAAAGTTTAGGACCGCTTTGAGAAATAAGTCCATCTCTTCTACTCCTTTATCCACGTATCTATTTATTTGCCATTTAGCAGTTCGTACTTAAACATATTCGTCTAACTAGAAAAATCATTTTCCAAAATTTCTATTCAATCTATCGTAAGTGTAATGATTAAATAACTATATTTCCCATTGTATCTCTCCAATTAATACCATCATATATTATTAACTTATTTAGATTCGTATCATAATATTGTTGGTATTTAATTGGGCTTGAAGGCCTATTTCCCTTAGCCCCTCCATGAATAGCAAAGTCCTTTAGTTGACGAGTGCTACTATCAAAATAGAATTGTTTCCCATCAACAGCAAAATAAATTTTTCCATCTTTTAGCTCTACTCTATTGCCATAAGAAGGATTACAATCCTCTTCAGAGTTTATATTATACTTATCAATAAAATACATTCTACCTTGAACAATAGGATCTCTTAAAGTAGTGTAGTCAGGAAAATAGCCTCTTCCAAGGGATGGTATCTTAACACCTAAATTATTCTCAATTTTTCCATCTATAGTAAACAAGCCACATATGCTACTGACCTCTTGATCAAATTGCTTAACTAAAACGTCCTTACTGTTTCCACTATCTACTGATACATTAGTCAGCTGCATTCTTGCGGTATCATATAAATCTATACCTTTATAGTTTGAGCATTCTATCCAGCCATTAGAACAACTCAGGCAGGTGTTGCCCTTCAGTGTTATACACCGTGAATTATTCTCCTTGCCAACTTGAAAAGAAAAGTTATTAATATATATTGCTGTAGACCAGCTTTTACCAAAGTTCACATAAAAACAACTTTTATGACTGTTTGCTGTCCTAAGATTATTAAAAAAAATATAACTATTAGGTATATTACCTGAATCTATTTCAATATTGTGGCTGCCAAAATTTTGTATATTTAACTCATTAAAATATAAGCTCTGTGCACCATAAACTTTCAAGCCAACTGATTTAGAATCTCTAGTTTTATTAGTACCCAAAATATTAATATTATTCAAACTAATATTTCCAAGATAATCTTTGCCGTTACCTATTGTTATACATGGTTTTGTTGTATCATATGGCTCTAAGTAAGATCCCTTGTAATATTGCCCTCGCTCTCCAATAATCGTTATATTAGATTTGACTAGATTTATGTTACATTTGTATTTGCCTGGAGGAATCCTTAGTGTTTCTCCTTCCTCTAAGCTATCTATAGCCTTTTTCATAGCTATAGTATCATCGGCTTTTCCGTCACCAATAGCTCCAAACATTTGAGGAGTAACTACCTCCCCTATTTTCTTTATATCATTTCTCAAAATATTACCTCCCCCTATTATTAGAATACTAATTAATACTCAAGGGGTTCATGAAATTTGAGAATATCCTATAAGTAATTTACATGGGTATTATGCGGCTTATATGCTTTAAATTTACTTATCTTTATTTAAACCTTCACCCAATTTGTTTTAGTGTCATTCGATTGTGTTTCCATTAATATATCACAATATATGTTACTAACTTCTTCTATGACCGTATCAATGGAATATTCTTTAACCTTATTTTTATTGTACTCTCCAAATTTTTTCCTTAGTATTGGATCTTTAATTAATTGGGTTAAAGCTGACTTTGTAGCCTTTGTATTATTTATTGGTACTAAAAATCCATTTATTCCATTGTTAACCAATTCTCTACTTCCTCTTATATTAGATGCTAAAATTGGTAGTCCAAAGCTCATGCCTTCAAGCAAACATTTTGGTAATCCCTCCCTGATTGACACTAAGGCCATTATATCGGTGGCATTTAATATATCTGGAATATCTCTTCTAAAACCTAAGAGCCTAATATTATTATTAAGTTGATTTTGTGAGATTTCTTTTTCTAATTCATCATAGTTCTCTCCTTGTCCAACTAACAATAAATACACATTTTTATCCTCTAAAATAATTTCTTTAATAGCATCTATAAGTTGTATTTGATTTTTATTTTTATTAAGTTCAGCTATACATGATATTACTACTGCATCTTGAGGTATACCTAAATGTTTTCTATATTCTTTTCTAGACCCCATATTATTTCCGCTGTATTTATGTATATTGACTCCAACACCATGTGTTTTATATACATTTCCTTTTTTCCTTAATTTAAATTTTTTCGCACAGTTAAAGTCCTCTTCATTAATAGTGATAATTGCATCAGTCCATCTTGCCAATAATCTTTCAATAGGATAATATATAATCCAATTTTTAAGTGGTGCCCCTTTATAAAAATGAAAGCCATGGGCAGTATATATAACTGATTTAGAGTTTGATAACTTTGCTGCAATCCTCCCCAGTACTCCTCCCACGGGAGTATGAAAATGTAATAACTTAAAGTTATGTTCTTTCATTAAGCAAGTTAATTGCCTTAGTGCAATGAAATTCCTAAGGGAATGTGGTTTTCTGGAAATATCTATGTTATGGAACTTGATTCCTTCTTTTTCTGATTTCGATCTCTTTTTCTCTAGATTTGTTGCTACATGTATTTCATAACCTCTATTCTGAAGATACCTTATAAATGGTATGTGAAATCTGACTATATGGCTTTCAACAGTAGCAACAAATAAAACCTTTCTCATTAGAAAAAAACTCCTCTCGGTTCTTATCATTTCTCTTCTTTAGGAATGGCTAATATAGTTATGCTATATATATGCTACGATAAATCTAAATACTAGTACTTCTAGCTAATCGCTACTAAGTTCTTTGATTGTCTGTAAAAGTCGTAAAGAACCTGCTTAATAGCTGACTATATTTCCCATTGCATCTCTCCATTTAGCACCATCAAAAATAATCAATTTTTTTAAATTAGAATCATAGTATTGTTGATATTTAATTGGATTTGAAGGTCTATTCTTAGTGGTTCCTCCTTGGATAGCAAAGTCCTTTAGTTGCCCAGTATCACTTTCAAAGTAGAATTGCCTTCCATTAACTGCGAAATACATTTTCTCATTTTTTAGCTCTATCTTATTATCATTAGTAGGATCATAATCCTTTTCAGAATTGGCATTATGACCATCAACTAAAAATATACTTCCTTGGACTATCGGATCTCTTAAAGTTGTATAGTTAGGAAAATATCCTCTACCATAGGATGGCATTTTAATCCCTAAATTGTTTTCAATTTTCCCATCTATCGTAAATATACCGTACAACCTACTCTCTTCTTGGTTAAACTGCTTTACCAAAACATCTTCTCTACTACCACTATCTATTGATACATTAGTTAATTGCATTCTTGAATTATCATACAGGTCTATTCCTTTATAGTTGGCCCCATCTATCCAGCCATTAGAAAGATTTAGACCAACGTTTCCCTTTAATGTTATACACCTTGAAGTTTCCGCACTTCCAGCTTGAAAGGAGAAGTTAGAAATATATATTGCTGTAGACCAGCTTTTGCCAAAATTAGTATAGAAATTGCTTCTATGACTGTTTGCTGTTCTGAAATTGTTAAAAAAAATGTAGCTATTTGGTATTTTGCCAGAATTTATTTCAACATTATTACCTCCAAAATTTTGGACATTAAAATCATTGATATATAAACTCTGCGCTCCATAAATCTTTAAACCAACTGATTTAGAATCAGTGGTTTCGTTAGTACCCAAAAGAGTAATATTGTTTAAACTAATATTTCCAAGATAGTCTTTACCTTTACCAATTTGAACACAGGGTTTTCTTTTATCAAAGGGAATTAAATAGGATCCCTTATAGTACTGGCCCCTCTCTCCAACAATAGTTATGTTGGATTTAGTTATATTTATGTTGCATTTGTATTTACCTGGGGGTATTCTTAGTGTCCCACCTTCGACTAAGCTATTTATGGCATTTTGTATAGCCCTGCTATCATCGGCAATCCCATCACCTATGGCTCCAAAGGATTTTACATTTATAGCTCCTAAGCCTTCTATTTCATTACTCATACTTTCTATTTCATTACTCACACTTTCTTTTTCAAAGGAATTACTTACCAATACAAATGTAGCTATTATAGCAGTTATTGATATTATTGATATTATTGATATCCTTACTTTTCCTTTCATATCCATACCTCTTTTCTAAGTAGTATAATTTGAGATATACTACTGAAATCACAGACTATTATCCTATTTATTTATACGGCTTTATATTCTGTCTTATTACTACAAAGTAAATCTTCATAAAGATTTTCTATTTTTATTATCTGCGAACTCACATCGTAATTTTCTTTTATACACTTAAATCCATTTTCAGAATATATTTTGATTTTCTCTTTATTATTTTTTAAGAAACATAGTTTATCTATGAAGCTATTAGAATCTCCGCTTTTTATTAATAATCCATTTACACCATTCTTAACTACTTCAGAAACACTTCCCACATTCATAGCTACAATTGGTTTGGAATTCGCCATGGCTTCAAGCAATACCATCGGCAAACCTTCATACAATGAAGGTAAAAAAAGTACATCAATTATTTTATAGAATACATTAACGCTATTTTCATATCCTGTAAAAATAAACAAATTCTCCATGTCATATTTCTTAATCGCCTCTTTAATCTTTTCTTCCTCTTCTCCTGAACCAACCACCAAGAAAGTGCTATCGCTAAACTTGTCCCTATGATTAGCTAGCTCTTCAACAAAGGGCATTAACCCTTTAGGCTTAGACAGTCTTCCTATAAAACCATAAATGAACTTGTTAACATCTATATTGTATTTCTTTATAGCAAAGTCCACCTCTTGACTACTGGATTTTCTAATGTTTTCAACATCAATAAAGTTTGACAAGTTCTTTAGTTTTCTTCTATCAGTGTATGGTGCTCTTTGTAAGTAGTAATCATATACTACCTTTCCACATGAAATATTTAAGTCATATCTATTTCTAAATAATCTATCAATATTTTTATAAAAAGATACTTCATTTAACCAAGTATAGCAACTGTGTATATGAGAAACTATTTTATAATCCAATCCAAAAATTTTCTTTGCAACGTATGCATATATAGATGCTTTGTTATCATGGGCATGTACTATATTTATACCTTGTGAAGTTACACTTTTTTTGATGCTGTTGATTATCTGTAAAAAAGATAAATTTAAATCAACCTTTTCACATGGAACCCCCTGGCTACTAACCTGTTGGAGTAACTGATCTCCACCACACAAATATGAACAAGAATATTTTGAACCCAAATTGCTACATATTAAATATGCTAACTTTTCAGCTCCACACATTTTTTCACCACATACAAAGTGTAGTACTTTTACTTGCAAGCTATCTCCTCCTTTAAAAAGGTAACCTGGTTCATTTCCTTTGAAAAATCTAAATTTTCCTTTGCAAATCTAATAATCTCATCATTGTTTCTATCTAGGTTTTTATTTATGAATTCAATTATTGTGTCAACATCTTCTTCAGAATAACTCTCTTTATCATTTATAATATTTACAAAATCCGCTCCCTTAAAAATACTTGAATAATCCCCAATATTGTTAGTCATTATAAATGGCGTACCGGAAGATATATAATCAATTATTTTAAAGGGGCTCGAAACCTTATTTACGATGCTCTCACTTCTCATAATAATACCAGTTGTCATACTTGATATCCTGTTTATTAAATTGTTGTAATCATGACTTTCAACTTGAACATGTATATTGTTTTCTTTAGCAAGTCTACTAAATATTTCTATATGATCTTTTTGAGTGCACACTATAAATTTTACATTTCCAATTTTTTCTTTGATTTTCTTAAACAATTTTAAAATGTCATCTACTCTCTGCCATTTATTATATGATCCTACATATACAATAGATGGAATGTCTTTTTTCGATATTGATCTCATCTTATATTGCCAGTGATTTAAGAAGTTATGTACTACAAAAATCTTATCTCGCTTAATATTATATTTTTTTACATAATGCTCCATTTGAAATTTACTTACTGTTAAAATAAAATTGCTTTTTTTTAGACAATACTTCTCAATACAGGATAAAATCTTAAACCTTAAATTTGATTTATTTCTAAGATATGATTCTTCTGGCACAATGCCTCTCGTACGAAATATCAAATGTGTTTTTGCAGATATAAACCTTTTTATGATCATACTTTTTAAAAAGTTCATAAATGTTCCAGTAATAAGATATATTTCATCATTACTATTTTTAGTTTCATTTATTGCTTTAAATGATTTTAAAAAATTCCCCTGCTTAATTCTATTGTTCTTTATTTTTGTGTCTAGCTCCCCTTCATAGAAACATAGATAATCCAAATTTTCTTTTTCAAAATAGTTTATAAAAGGCATAAACTGCCTATAACCTGAACTACTATTCGTATATATATATAACAACTCTCAATCATCCCTTCTCTTAATGCTATTGATTATGTATATACAGCTTCAAAGTTTTAGATATTTATGAAAAAATATAATGTTCCATTGTTTCCTTGAATATCTAATTTAAGCTTAAACTCCCTTCCCTTCTTTTTTCATGCGGCGAGTTCTTTATTTTACATGTTACATAGAGTCCCAAAAATAAATATATATATAATAGATACGTAGTTATTAAAAACAAATTAGAAACTAATAGAATAATAATTGAAATCCAAAAAGGATTTTCTTTATTGTTTTTAAAACCTTTTTTGTTAATGATGCTTACAATTATTAACATTGGTATATATCCCAATATTCCTATATCAGCTAACATCTGTATATATTGGTTATGGGCTACAAGATGAACACCTGTCATTTTAAAAAGCTCATACTCAAAATTTTGTAGTCCTAAACCAAATATGAGATTTTTTATGTTTAAAATGTTATTAAAATAGTTATGAATTATCCATTGTCTACTCCCTACTGTCATTAATCCTCTAAAACTATCTTCCTGAAATCTTTGAATTATATTAGCAATCAATATTTGACTTTGAGAATTTTTAACTATTGCTATCATAAATAATACAATAATAGGTATTGAAAAAAACAATAAGCTCATAGTCAAATATGATTTTTTACTATTTTTAAAGTACCTATCTATGCAAACTGTAATTAAAATGAAAAATATTAATATTCCCATTCTTGAAAAGCCAAACAATAGACCTATTAATCCAATTGTAAAAAAAATTCTAACATGGATTTTCTTTAATTGATTTATCAAACTAGCTGTCAGAATTCCTAATAACATTGCATAATGGTTCGGATCACCCTGACTACCTACCGCTCTATAAAAGTTGGATAGTTCTATATAATCATTTTTTCCCATAGTTGAGTAAACAAATGGCATTATCTCAGAAGTAGTTTTTCCAAGGGCTTGATTGATAGCAAGATATACTTCTATTCCTATTATGATCATTGTAATTAATTGAATATTATTCATCTCAATATTTTTTGAATTATATAAAATATATAAAAAGAGAATAAATCCTGCTGCAATTATTGTAATCAAGTTACTTTTATCGGGATGTAATGAAATTACATACCTTGTGAAAATATATGAAAACAAATAGATAACTGCTATAGATATATACAAAAATTCTCTATTTGTACTTTTCTTTTTCTCTAATAGATCTATTGCAAATACAATAAGCATTGGTATAAAACACATGTATCTAAATAAATCAAAAAACGAAATGTTAATAAATTTTATTCCTCCCATATCTGTAAAGGGTAGAATAAAATATGAGATATAAACTATATTACCTCTACCTTTAAAGCTACACAAAATACCTACAGATACCAAAAGTATTTTAATTACCATATCTATTACCATCCTTTATAAACACTGTAATTCTTCAAAAAATCATGTAATCAGATAGATTTCCTCTCACCCTTGACCTTCATGACTTTATCACGTATATAGTTTAGAAATTCTGCCAATTGATGAGATGTTACTAATTTAAACACCACAAGTAAAGTAATATAGACAGTTAAAATTACTAATCCCACGATAAATTCTATAAGTAATGAATATCCTCTAATAGAAACAATATAATATATGCTGTATAAGGAGAAAACAATTAAATAGAGCTTATAAGCATTATTGAATCTGAATTTCACATGGTAAAGTGGTACAGATACTTTAAGATAAATAAAATTCATAATAGCGTATGATAGTAATGTAGCAATTGCTGCACCTGACATTCCATAGCTAGGAATTAAGAGAATATTTAGTATGATATTTGAAATTCCAGCTATAATCATAATGATACTAGTCAAATATGTCTTATTTCTTATTTGAATACCTAAACAATAAAATGCGGTTTTCCCGTATAAAAAATATGAAAAAACAACTATAGGAACAATTTTATAGGCCTTTATATATTCCGGTGTTGTAAAGATTGCGATGATAAGTTTGCTATATATTGCTATACCTAACATAATGAAGCATCCTATAATATGATATTGTCCAAACATGTTATTAAACTTTACTTTTGCTTCTTTATCTTTCCATATCTGAAACTTATATGGTATGAAGATGCTCTTAAATGGAGTTAAGAATATTGGCTCTATCAACCTTCCAAAATTGTATCCTATTGAATATACTCCAGTAATACCAAAGCTTAGATAACTTGTCAAAAAGTATCTATCCGCTAAATTTAATACAGTATCAGATACACACCCAGGTATTAATCCTCCACTAAACGTAAGCATCTCTTTTAACATCTTCAGATTAAATCTTAGTTCAAATTTCTTATAATTGTCTTTTATCAAGTATGTAAGTATCAAAATATCTCCTATCAAATAACCTTTATAGATACCAATAATCTCTTGTTCCTTGAATACCACATAAAATACTATTAATCCCAAGTTCAATATTAGTCTTAAGAGATTCAAAACCACATCTTTTTTCGCATTATACTCCAATTTATATTCACATATAAACAGACTAATATATTGATTTACTAATCCTCGTAATACTATTAAAGTTATTATTTTAAACGGATTATCTAAGTTGGACGTTAATTTTGCAACATATTTTCCTACTGTTAATAAAAGGATTATATCTAAACATGTCATAGCTAAAGAGAATATAAGCGCAGTCCCTCTTAAAACCCTTCTGTTCTCTTCATCATATTCCCTATAAAATCTTATATATCCTGAACATACACCAACTACTAGAAAGACACTGATAAGACTAAATAATGTATTTACCAGAGCTAATTCTCCAAAAACCTCTGTTCCAAGCTTTCCAGTATAAATCGGTAATAAAATAAAATATACAGCCTTCATCAAGACTTGACCAATAGAATATATAAATCCAAGCTTAATGAATGATTTTTCATCTATTTTTTTTCCCATAGCTATCATTTAGACCCTATTAATATTTTTGTAAATCTTGCCACAAAATTTATATAGGTTGTTAAAGCTTGTACTCTACAAGTCATGATTACTTACCTCCTAGTACCTTTGTGTTGTATAGATTCATATAGGTTTAATACGTCTTGTGCATGATCCTTTATTTCAATATCTTTCAATTTTCTTTTATGCTGATCATAATTTTTAATCATATCTCTTACTTTTTCTTCCAAATCTTTTCGATTTCTGTTTTTGAACAAAACTGTTCCTTCTGGCCTTACGATCACGTCACTAGCAATCGAAGGAATTTTAAAATATAAAGCTTCTCTTAAAGAAATAGCATCTCCATCTGTATTTGTAGGTCTTATAAACAAATTACTTTTTTGGAGTATCGGATAAAATTCCGTATCTTTAACTTCAAATATAAATACCTTATCCTTTAGCTTAAGTTTTGAAATTCTATCTTTCAACTCATTATAGTGTCTTTTTTGTTCATCCCCCTGACCCTCTACGTCTAGTAGCGCAATAAGTAAATTTATATCACAGAGATCCTTCAGCCTGTATGCTAAATCTATCAACATATCAATACCATATAGATCTTCACCTTTGTAGAACCTTATACAACCATTTGCAGCAATAATGAATTTTGATTTATCAATAAAATTCCAAACTTCTCTAGATATTTTTTGTTTATCTTCTTCTATTTCAATGGGATTTATATATGCTGGCAATACTACTATTTTATCTTCAGAACACCCCCAGCTAATCAATTTATTCTTTTCATTAACTCCTACTGAAATGATCTTTGTACTATATTTAAGAACATACTTTGCTAAAATTTTATTCATGAAATTCAAGTCATCCCACTTCTCTTTTAAGCTATGCATTGTCATAATAAATATTTTTCCATACAATTTACAAAGTGAAGTTAATATTGCCCTTTCTTTCCATGAGTGCGAATGTATATGGATAATGTCATCTTTCGAGTTGAATAAATTCTCAAGGTGTTGAGTCTTTTTATTTTTCACCTCTCTTACATAGCTTTCATTACCCTTTTTTTCACAATTACTGTATACAGTAACATCTATATTTTTTTTATATAAAAATGCTGATAGTCTCTTTATATGGACAGATATACCTCCAATCGGAGGAGGATATATTCCAAATAATCCTATTTTCATCCTATTTCTCCTTAAATGTGTATGTATAGACAAGCAGCTTGCCAAAATGGTAAATTTTTGCGCTGTCTATCTGTTTGTATATATAATCTATTGTGAATTTTTGTTTAAGCTTCTTAAAAATCCAATCTTTCTAGAAATTTTTAGGAGCTAAATTATAACTTTTATTTTAGTTGACATGTGAACAACCTATCCATACAATAAATTTTCATATATATTTGACACATCATCTGCATAATCCTTAATTTTAATTTCTTCAGCTATTTTTTTATAATAATCATAATTCTTTAAGACATGGGTCACCTTTGTCTCTAAATCACATTCGTTTCTATTTTGAAATAAAATTGTTCCTTTCGGCCTTACAACAACATCACTTGCTATTGAAGGAGTTTTAAAATACAAAGCTTCTCTTAAAGAAACTGCATCTCCGTCTGTGTTTGTAGGTCTTATAAACAAGTTACTTTTTTGAAGCATTGGGTAGAATTCCGTACCTTTCACTTCAAATATAAATATTTTCTCCTCTAAATTGAGCTTTGAAATTCTATCCTTCAACTCATTATAGTATCTTCTTTCTTCATCAGTTTGACCTTCTACTCCTAATAATGCAATTAGCAAATTTACATCTATATTGCGTTTCTTTAGTCTATATGCTAAATCTATTAACATATCAATTCCATAAAGATCTTTTTCTTTATAAAACCTCATGCATCCATTAGCAGCAATAACAAATTTTGATTTATCAATAAAGTTCCAAACTTCTTTAGGTATATTTTTTCTGTCCTGCTCCTTTTCTATTGGATTAACATAGGCTGGTATTTCAAATATGTCACTTTTTATCCCCTTGTTTTCAAGAAATTCCTTGTCTCCATGTTTAACACAAATAATTACATTAAAACTATTTAAGCATTGAGTCATAATTTTATTATTATCGTTATATAGGTACGTACAATCGCCATGTATCGTCAGTATCTTCTTTCTGTTTCGAAATATTGTCCTATTAAATGCTCCAATAAAATATTTGGATTTTTTACCACTTATGCTATAGTGAATTATTTTAGTTTTATTTGAAAATAAGTAGTATAAAGGAACATATTTTAAGTTTATATCTCTTATATTAGTGATTTTTTTGATGGAAAATAATGTTTTGCTACTAACATTCCAAACTTCATTCTTTATTTTCCTTAAATCTAGATATTCTTTCATTCTTTTTATATAAACTGAAATGCCACCAAGGGGAGGTGGGTATGGTCCTACTTGAACTATCATTGCTGCCCTCCCTTAAACATATTGCTGAAGCTTACTCTATAGCATTAACCCTTCATTTCCTCTAACATATCTATTACTTTTACGTCTACGGTTTTATCTGTATATCTAATATACTTAAGTTTTTCCAGAGTCTTACATGAAGATCTTCCCACAATGTACGGGTATAATTGCTCATAAACTTCTTTATTTATCCTTCCATAGCCTTGTTCCCAGTCGTGTTTCCTTAATTCATCCTTTCCAATAGCTTGTTGACTCTTACGTATATTGCTCAAAGCTTGTCTTATAATTTTTTCAAATGATGTACCTTTTATAAGCTTTTTTACGAAACTTTTCTTTTGCACAGGGTTATAAATTCTATTTCCAGTTGCTCTAATGAAGGCTTCTCTAATAGATCGATCCGATGTTTCTGAATATACCTGCGCTACAGTTTGGTTATATAATTTTCTGTCTTCTAAATGTTTATATGGAACTTTTAACCAGAAATCCATGTACTCCTTATCCCATAGTGGCATCCACCAATCATATCCCCAAAATTCGTACACTTTTACTGAGTTAATAATATATTTCACTTGTATCTGTAAAAATTCCCATTGTTTAAAGCTATTAACTGCTTCATAAAAAGTCTTGATTTTATTATTTTTAATCTGATTAATTAGCTTATCGTAGAGCTTAATATTTTTCTTCACGAAATCCTTTCTTCTGTTCCACATGATATAATGCTTGTCTATAATAGCGTCAGCAATAATATTTTCATTAAATTCTCCATTTGTCTCCCAACACTGTGGTCTGATAAAGGCTGCTAAAAAATCCCCTGAATGTCCTGGTACAAAAATAGAGTCTTTTGGAATAAGTCCTCTTATCTTTAATTCCCAAACTGCCGGCCAATCTCTATCTTGGCATATATTGAACAAGTTATCTGGTAAGCTTTCATACTCATCATGATCTCTTCTGTTATATACTTCATTAGTATATTTGTTTGTATATGGAATAAATATCCAAGGATATTCTAAGTCACTCGCTACTTGCTTGCTCAATATGCTTTCACCATTTTTCTCTTTTCCAAATGTAAATGTAATAACATTATCATAATTTAACTTTTTCATCATTAATGCAATTAACCTTGAATCATATCCTCCGCTCAGCGGTATTACTATAGTTCTTCCATCTGCATACTTTATTAATCTTTGAAATACACCTTTTAAGATATTGAAGTGCCTATCTATTAAGTTGTCCATAGATAAATCTTTATTGATATTGAAGTCATGTTCTAACTTAAAATAGAACTTATTATGTATTTCATCATCATGTATTGTAATTATTTCTCCTGCTTGTACCTGATTAATCCCCTCATATAACGTATCTGAACCACTAACACATCCTGTTAAAAGTAGCTCTACCTTAGAAATATCATTATCCATTTTTTCAAATTCAGTATTATATAGATTATCTGTAACGTAAACGCTACTGTCTTTTGTATAGAATAAAGGTATACTTCGAATCCTGTCACTTACAATAACGCATTTATTTTTTTCCTTCTTTACAAAAGAAAAGAATCCATTAATCTTTGATAACTCAACGTCTAAATTATCAAAATCAATTTTGCTAACATACTTAGCAAATTCATGGGAATTAAAAAACTCTCCATTAATAAATACCTTTGCCTTGGCATAAACATTCTCATATTGTACCCAGTTACAACTAAGATCCAGTTTCATTTTTCCTCCTACAAATACGTTTTGCGTGTAGATTTTTCCAATAGAACGTTGGATCACCTATACCAAATACCCTTCTTAACCCTCCCAATGGCACCTGATAATGATCTATTCCAAAACCCAAATTTGTTTCTATTGCTGCTAACCCATCCTTTGTTAATGCAATATCCCATCCAAGATAAGTAAATTGCGGCAATTTATTAGCACAATCTATTGTAAACTCTTTAATCTCATCCCATTTAGTAATTTCATAATCTTTGAATACAAATCCAGTATCTGGATGATGAAAAAACTTTTCTCCTATTTCCGTTATTCCATATTTCATACATTTACCCGTTTGAACATTAATCCCTACCACAATCCCACCCTGTGTCCCATTGTCAATCTCCATTTCATCCTTACCTATTCTCAATGTAGCGCAAACAACACTGGTTTTACCTTCCTTATTTACCGTAGTTATTCTAAATGTATTTACAGATTCAGGATATATTTTTGCAGTAGAAGAATCTTGGACTATACCTTCTTGAAATATATATTCAGTGTGCGCACCTAATATTCTTAGCAATTCTTCATTAAGTTGCTTCCCGTCCCTCGTATGATATTTTCCATATTTGTTATAAAAAATCAAAATTCCATATCCACCATCTCCATTCACGGGTTTCATGAATATCTTTTGAATCTGCATTTTATTTAGCTTTTGTACGATATTATCAAATTTTATAATGTTATAATTTTCATCATAAAATTGATTAGCTATTAATCTAAATAGAATTCTAGGTTGAGAAATATTTAATCTGTTAAATAGAATTTCAGTTATATTTTTATCTTCAGTTAAAATTGAATACTTGTCTGAATCGTAATAACGTAAAAATATTTCATAAAAGAAAAATTCAGGTATATAGTCTAATAAATCTTCTTTTGATAATTCTCTATCTTTTTTATATAAACCATATCTAAAATAATGAAATGGATAACAGCCCCAATATCTTTTACATAGCTGTATCTCCTTTAGTATCTGCGTCTCGGGCTTCTTATCTTTGAATTCCTTGTATATTTCCATGGCTTTCTTCATCCTATCGTAGCTATTTGTATAATAAATTCTATGTTTTAACGCCCTCAACTTTAGTATGTAGTAGCTGTTTTTCATTCTCTTTATATTCTTAATTAATGCCATTAAGTTCAGCTCCTAATATATAGAATTCATATAGCAGCACTTAATTTATACATATAAAAATACTCAGTGTTTCTGGAAGTTTTTGATGTGTATAAATTAATAGTTCTACTTGAATCTCTATAATGTACATCCCTATAGGATCTTTACATTTTGAATAAGATATTTAAATTTCCCTCGTTTTGTTCTTTTAATATGTTTAACAAAGGCTATTTTAATTTCTATATTTGGATAATATTCATTAAAATTTTTCTCTACCTCATATTCCTCTAAATGGCTCAATTTCTCTTTAGGCTGTATATTAAGGATAACCTTTCCTGGTTCATTTTGAACGTACTGGTATGCACTCATCTTATCCTTCACATCCCATAAAGTTTCATCATGATTTGTAAATGTTATTATTTCATTGTTTCTATCAAGAATAAATTCTTGTTTCCTACCCTCTAGTCTTTTAATTAATTTATAATTTCTACCACATTTGCAGCTTTGATTAGTATTTACAGCTAAATCAGACGTTGCATATCTTATTAAAGGCATCACATAATTGTTAAATCCAGTAGCTACTATTTCGCCAATTTCATCTTCCTTTTCTACATACTTATCCTTGGAATTTATTAGCTCCATATAGCCATATTCGCTTTGTATATGATAATAATCACTTACTTCACATGCTCCAGCTATACAGGCGTGCTCTGTGTGGCCATAAAAGCTAAAGATTCTAGCGTGTTTGAATACATCTTGAAATAATTCGTTTTGAATTGTATTTATATTTTCTGAAGCCAATATAATATATTTAATAAAATCAAAATCATCGATTTTTTCTTTTTTAATGTATCTTGCTAATAGATAAAGTGATGATGGATATGCCTTTATGCATACAGGTTTGAATTTCTTAATAGCTTCAACATAATATTTCAAGTTTTTCTCACTTAAGTGAAAAGATGATGCAACTAATTCATTTCTTCCATAATTAATCTCAAAAAAGATATTCATCTTTTCATTTATACTTTTTACGGTACTCCCCCTTAGAATTAGGGTTTTTTCTCCATCTTTGTATCCAATTTTGTCATATAGAAACCTAATAAAGGCTGACTCTCTAGCATATTCGTAGTCCCTATATTGGTATAATCCCATAGGTATTCCTGTAGAACCTCCCGTAACAGCGTATATCATCTTATTTTTTTGGTACTTATTTGATATTAAATCTTCTAAATTATTATGTATTATATCTTTTGTAAGGTAGGGAATTTTTTTTATATCGTCAAAACTCTTTATATCCCCTACGCTTATACCATATTCATCAAATAATTTATTGTAATAAGGAACTGTTTGGTATGCATGCTTTACTATTTTTTTTATTTGCTCCATTTGATATATCTCTAACTGTTCTTTAGACCACCATTGAGATTTATTTAATAAATCATATGTTTCATAATAGTTCTTTAGATACTCTCTACTATACTTAAAAGATTCTGGAAGATTATTATATATAAGTTCTAAGGGAATTCTTATAAACTGGGGACCATTCTTCAGCGCCTCCGCCATAATCATAAAATTCACTCCAGTTAATTTATATCATTTCAATTCGAACCATGTTTTCTTTATTAGTTATCTCATATTCGATCATAGTAGTATTTTCTATTTCTCCATATCCCTTCGAATACAATGAATCTAAAATTTTATACTGACTATCACTAAATAGTTTTATCCTCAGATTTTCAATTGCTAATATCAAACAATTATTTTCCTTCGTCACTTTTATAAAAGGTGATATATGAAATCTTAAATATTTCTTAAGAGGTGTATTCTTATTTAATTTATCTTTAATAATAATTTCATTATTTGTTAGCTTAATACTTCGCTTATGAACAACTCCAGCCTTTCTTTCATATCCTAGATGACATCCTTCGAAATAATCTTCATCATATTTTAAGACCTTAGCTCCTGTTTCATCTTTTAGTGAAAATAGACATTTTTCATCAAAGCTGTTTTGCTCAATCTCTGGTATTTGCAAAGTATTATGATAGCTTGTACTCCTAAACATATTTCTCTTTTCATAATCCGATGTATATACATACGTCCCTGGATCTACTATAAAGTCTTTTCCATCAACATTTAGTTCAAAGCTAAGTTGGTCATTATGGGTATGGCCACCATGTCCTGCTGTTCCATTTCGACCACATCTTATAATCAAGTAAACTCTGTCTGTTCTTAAGATATGTAAGCCTCCATCAGGATAAGAGATAGATTTCAATTTGTAGTCATCGGCTTTAGATTCTTTGATTTTATCAAATAACCATATGGCAGCTAATTTGTTATTTGAATGATATTTAAAGTCATCTCTATCAAAATACTCTCCTGCAGATCCTAATAGATATTTAAAATCTCTCATTTCTCCATTACCATATTCAGTAAACGTAATAAATCTTCCGCTGTCCATATCTCCAACTAGAGATATAAATCCATTTGGCTTTATAATATTCATTATCACTTCGCACATTTTTTCTAACTTTATTATGAATTTCTTTGAAAAATAGATATCGTTCTTATTACATAAAATAGTAGTATATAATAATAATTCAGTTACTAGACAATGGTATGCTGTAGATGCCTCATAGTCGCAACCGTCCTCATAAACCTGCTTTTCCATCTCTATTTCTAATTCTTCAATTCCGAATTTTAGCCACTTTTCCGGGCCATTAGATTTCTTTATATATTTGAAATTACTAAAGTATATCCCTAACCATATTAATCCAACTAGATCTGAAAAATAGTGGTTGTTATTAATGAAGCCCTTTTCAAGATTATTGTAGATAAACTTTCCATGTAGGTATAAGCTTCTATTTACTTCTACCCAAAATGATCTATCTATGCTTTGACTTTTTTTGAAATAATAAATTCCAACCATCCAATTACAGGCTCTAATAGCAACATCCATTGGACATGTCCAGTTAACGGACATTTCTATAGGATTCTTACTTATCCAGTCCTCTATTTGTTCTTTAAACTCCTTTGGATACTTTTCATCATTAGTTATCCAATAAGCTTGCCCCAGTGTAGGTATATGTTGAAACCTTGATAGCTCCCAAGGAACCTTAACATCTGCATTGTTGTCTAAATTTATAATCTTTATTTTTTTATAAAATTGATTTTCCCATGTAAATCCTGATTTAAAATCTTGATTCCATTTTATTTCTTTCCCTAAAATTGTATCTCCAGAACCAAGTAGGTTAAAATAATGATTACAAATTTTATCTGCTTGTGAGATGATTCGATTTATCTGTCCTAATCTTTTTAATTGTTCTACATAGTAATCCTTATTGGATATATCAAAGAAAAAATCCATATTCGATCTAAAGTCTTTAAAAGCCTCAATATCTATATACTTTGGTTTTCTTTTTACTACTTGTTCCCTTACCATGTAATAAACCTCATCCTTAGATTTTTCTACTATTCTTTTTAGGAGTACATCAAATGGCATACTTTTTGATTTTTGTATATATGTTTTAATTTGTGACATTACATACCTCCTACTTTGCAGCTGCTATTTCCTTTATTGTGTTTTCTATAGATATTGAGTATTGTTTTGACTTCTTACCTAGAAGATAATAGTTAAATCCCTCTTTCTCTATACTTGACTCATCAAAAAAATTCCTAGTATCAAGTACACTCTTGCTTCTCATTTCTTTATGAATTTCTCCAAAATTTATTGCTTTAAACTCATCATGATTTACTGCTAGAACTAATAAATCACTGTTTCTTACCGCTTTCTTTATATCCTCTTGTAAGTATTTATATTCATTTATGTATGGATCTACTATAGAAATTTTATATTGTTTTTCTTCCAAAAGCTCTACTAGCTCTATAATTGGGCTTTCTCTCATATCATCAATATTTGGTTTATAGGCAATTCCTAATATCGTTACTTTCTTTTCTCCTTGTACATCTTTAAGTATTTCTTCTACTCTATTAAAAACATGATTGGGCATTGAGTTGTTTGTTACTCTTGAAAGTTTGATTATCTTCGCAAACTCAGGCACTTTATCCACTATGAACCACGGATCTATGGCTAAACAATGACCTCCAACGCCTGGCCCTGGCCTATGAATATCTACTCTCGGATGTTTATTCGCAAGCTCTCTTACTTCCCATGCATTTATCCCTATCTTTTCACATATCTTTGCTAATTCATTTGCCAATGCGATATTTACATCCCTAAATGTATTCTCCATCATCTTACACATCTCAGCTGTAGTCGCTGTTGTCAGATACATTTCCCCTTTTACAAAGGTCTTATAAACATCTCTAATCATTTCCGCAGATTTTCTATTGATACCGCCTATTATTCGATTATTATTTACTAGCTCCATAAGGATTTGTCCCGGTAGTACTCTTTCAGGTGAATATCCAACAAACAACTCTTCTCCTATTTTTAATCCGCTCTTCTCTAAAATCGGTGCCATTAATTCTTCTGTTGTTCCTGTTGGAGATGTTGATTCAAGTACTACAATATTTCCCTTTTTTAAGTATGGTAATATTGTTTCGGTTGCTGTTTGTACATATGCTAAATTAGCTTTTCTATCCTTTGTTAAAGGGGTTGGGACTGCAATAATAAAAACATCTGCCTCCTTTGGATCTTTGTATGCCTTTAAATTGCCTGATGTAACTGCTGCTTGTACTAATATATCTAAGTAGGGTTCCTCTATAATTATTTCACCTCTATTTAATGCATCAATAACGTGATTATTTATATCTACTCCTATAACTTCATGTCCATGGGATGCGAACATAGCAGATGTTGGTAATCCTATGTATCCCAAACCAAGTATACAAATTTTCTTCTTCATGTTTCTTCCTCCTCCTATAGTTTCGTTTTAGGATGTACTGATAGCAACGTAATCAAGGGCATCATCAGATTGTTTTTCATAATATTCTATTGTCTTTGTAAGTCCATGCTCTAAAGAATGCTTTGCTTCCCATCCTAACACTTTTTTTGCCTTCTCTACATTAAAGTAAGAATGTAGTATATCACCTTTTCGCTCTTTCAGATGGCTAACTTCTATGATTTTATCCATGATTTTATTCATAGTAGTATATAGTGTGTTGATATTCGTTGCTGTTCCAGTACCAATATTAAATATTTGTCTGCTACCTTTATCTAATACCTTTATATTTGCATCTACTACATCCTCTACATATATAAAATCTCTTGTAGAAAAGCCGTTACCATAAATGGTAACTGGATTATTCTTAAACATCCTATCCATAAATATCGATATTACACCACCTTCCCCCTTTGGATCTTGGCGTATACCATACACATTTGCATAGCGAAGGATTGAATAGTCTATCTTCCAAAGCTTACTGTAAGTTTTTATATAGTTTTCAGGTACATATTTGGAAATTCCATAATACGATATTGGATTAGATTTATGCTTTTCATCAATTCCCAGGTACTCCGGCTCTCCATATATTGCCGCAGATGAAGAATAAATAATCTTCCTTACACCATGTCTTCTTGAATTTTCTAATATGTTTATAGTTCCTAAAATATTAACATCTGCGTCATACACTGGATTATTAATAGATTCTTGGACATCTATCTGAGCGGCTAAATGATATACAATATCAAACTTCTGACTTTCAAATATTTTACTAATATTTTTATCCTCAATATTTGCTATATACAGTTTAGCCTTATCATTTACATTTTCTATCTTTCCTGTAGAAAGGTTATCTATTATGCTTACTTTATGTCCTAATGCTACAAGCTTATCTGATAAACTTGACCCTATAAATCCTGCTCCACCTGTAACTAAAATCTTCACTTTTCTTCCCCCTTTGATTTACCTTGCTCCATATCCCGTTACTAATATCCCAACCGTTTTTAATATTATTATTAAATCCAATGATATGCTTCTATTTTTTATGTAATATATATCTGACTTTAGTTTTTCTTTCGGTGTATTTTCATAACCACCAGTTACTTGGGCCCATCCAGTTAGACCTGGTTTAACAGCTAATCTATTAATAAACCCCGGTATTTCTTTGTTAAACTCTATTGTGAATTGTGGCCTTTCTGGTCTCGGCCCCACTATACTCATATCTCCTTTTAATATATTAATAAGCTGTGGTATTTCATCAATCCTAGTTTTTCTCATAATCATTCCGATTTTTGTTATTCTCGGATCGTTCTTACAGGCCCATTTTGCACCATTCTTTTCAGCATCATAATACATTGATCTTAGTTTGTATATCATGAAGTGTTTTCCATTCTTTCCAACTCTTTCTTGGGTAAATATAATTGGCCCAAGAGTTTCTATCTTAATCGCAATACCAAAAATTATAACTAATGGAATTCCTATAATTAAACCAATAATTGATAAAATAATATCCATTAATCTTTTTATATTTTTATATGTAGCACCATATTGGTGTTTTCCTACCATATTGTCCTCTAGATATATAGCTTTGTCATCAAAATACTTTTCTACATTTATTGAATCAACATTTAACATTTATACAGCCCTCCTAATAAATTTGTAAATAGAATTTAATTGTGCCTTGTATCATAACGATATAGGTTTTAATATCTATAACTCTTTTTTCTTATAGGACTTAAGAACTATTAAGATTCCTAAAAAAAATCTTCACTCTATCATATGTGAAAGATTTTCTATTTAAATATATTATTGACAAATATTACTAATTAAAACTTACATCTTACTATTTTTTTTATTTATAAATATGGACATGCATATCAATTAATATATTCATATGCTACTCTTTTTAAAATTATCACTAAATTCAAACATGACTTTTTGAAAAATACCATAATTCATTTACTTGAGGAAATTGTATAATTCTAACTTGCCACAATTGCATATGCGAATATCATCCTTAACTTAATTATTTAAAATAGAGCATATTTTGGTGGTAAAGCTCTATGGTTTTTAAGACTATATATAGTAGTAAGTTTTTGAGGATGGTAATTATGCAATTTGCTCACTTAATATTTCTATGCTATATCATTCTATATATTTACAAAAAAAAAAACGAATGTTCTTTATCGAACATCCGTTTTTCTTATAGCATTTTTCCAATACAAGCCTAAAAGTTAATATTCTTGAGATTTCACTGAATCTTTTTCGAATTTATCTTAAAAGCATTCATGAACTTTTCTATAACATTTCTCCTTACTATTCTTTTAGGGAGATTCATATTTATCTCTTTTCCCTCTATAATTTTTCGAGTATTAACATAAAATAACTCGCTGGCCTTTTCTTCTCCATATAAATTCATAACTTTTTCATAGGACATTTTAAGACTTGGTGTTCTCTCCCTCACAGAGTGCGCATCACTTGCAACGACATGAGCCATATCATGTTTTACTAAATTTAAAGTGGTTTCTATTGTTCCTTTACCAAATTCGCCAGTAATACTTCCACTATTTACTTGACATATAGCTCCCATATTAATATATTTTAAAAGTATATTAGGATTTTCTGATATAGCTTTACATCTTTCAGGATGAGCAATTATAGGAGTTATTCCTATAAGTTTTAATCGAAATATTACATCTTCTGTATAGTTTGGTATACCAAGCAAAGGAAATTCTATAAGTAAGTATTGAGTATGATTTATAGTGTTAACATTCTTATTTTTCACTAAAGAAGGTAAATTAGGAGTTATAAAGACCTCATGCCCTACAAGAACTTCTAATTCTATTTTTTTTCCTTTAAGATACAGCTTAGTTTCTCAACTTTTTCATTTATTCTCTCTGAAAGGTACTCACCATCTTCAATATAGTGAGGAGTTGCTACTATCTTTTTTATGCCTTCTTCATATGCTATTCTTGCCATCTCTACTGCTTCGTCCATATTCTCTGCTCCATCATCTATATGAGGAAGTATGTGGCAATGAATATCTATCATCTTACTTCTCCTCTTTTCTGGGAAATTAACACTTTTCCTCTGCATAATAGTGTTGGTAATAATACGTATTATGGTACCCCTTACTATTTTTAGGGATTTTATTAAGTACTACTCCCAATATATTTGCATTTACATTTTCTAATAACAGCTTTGATCTTTTAGCTTCCTCAATACTAGTCTTTCCATAGTTGACCACCAATATAGTACCATCAACTATAGTTGAAAGTATGGCTGGATCTGTTACTGCCCCTATTGGTGGTGAATCTAATAAAACCCTATCGTATTCTTCTTTGGCTTGGCTAATCAATGTCTTCATAGAACCTGAACCCAAAATTTCTGATGGATTTGGCGGCTTTGGTCCTGATGTTAATATATCCAACCCTTTTACTCCACTCTTCTTTATAACTCCATTAAGCGGTTTATCTAGGATTAGGGCATTTGTGAGACCACTTATGTTGTTCATTTCAAAATACTCATGTATTTTAGGTCTCCTTAAGTCAGCATCAATTAATAATACTTTTTTATCGGCCTTAGCCATCATTATTGCCAAATTAGATATAGTCGTAGTCTTTCCTTCTTCTGCATTAAAGCTGGTTATTGATATAGAGTTTATATTCTTGTCGACACTTGAGAACTGCACATTAGTTCTTAGTGTTCTATAGGCTTCTGCCATAAGGGATTTGGGATTACTTAGTGATATCAATTTATTTAAACTCATATTTACAACTCCAATCTATACTTTTGACTTTTTCGCTTTTTTATCTATGTATGGTATTGTTCCAAGAACATTTAGAGCCAGATGCTTCTCAATATCATCTGACGTTTTTATTGTATTGTCTAGATATTCTAATAAAAATATAACACCTAGTCCAACTATCATTCCCATAAATCCTCCTATTAACATATTTAACCTTGGTTTAGGCTTAGAAGGCTCTAAAGGACTTTCTGCTCTATCAATAACTTGAACATTATCTATATTCATAATTCGCTTTACATCGTTTATAAAAACTTCGGCAAGTTCATTTGCTATGCTTTGAGCAAGTTCAGGGTTTGTATCTATAACTTTTATTTGAACTATCTCTGTATCATTTACAGGTGTAACAGTTATTTTTTGCTTTAACTGCTCTGAGGATATATTTAGATTCAGATTCTTTATTACTTGTTTTGAAACTTTTCTGCTCTTCAATATTTCTCCATAGGTTTTTACTAACTTCTGGCTTAATAATACATCAGAGTATTGTATTATAGCTTCCTCATCACTTGGTTTACTTACTATTAACGTAGTAAAAGCTTCATATACAGGTTGCAACACATAGTAGCTTAGTATACCACTTAGCGATACAGCTATGACTGTTACTAACACTATAACCCAAGCTCTTTTTCTTATTATTTGGAAGTACTCTCGTAAGTCAACCTCATATTCTTTTGCTTCCATAGTTTTTCGTCCTTTCTGTTAAGTATTTTTAAATCATTCCAAATTTTATATAATGATTGCTACTAATTCTATGATATTTATAATCATTGCCATTTTCAAGAAGTATTTTCCACGAATTTACAACAAAAATGTTGTGTTTTCTCTAAACTTCGACTAATTTCTGAACTTATTGCTATTTTTTGTGATTTATATGACGTTACAGTATTTTCTCATAAAAGACTCAACTTTTAGATTTTTGACAAAAAAAATCCTGGGAATTTCCCAGGATTGATTTGTCATTTAATAATTCTCTATTATTTTGTAATTTTCAAAACTCTATACTTTTCGATCTACTCTTTATCAACAACAGCAAACTTTATCGTAGCCTTACATGCTACTTCATCTCCTACATAGGCTACGGCTTCACCCTTACCCATGCCTCTTCTTAGGCTAACCATTTCAATCTCAAGTCTCAATGTATCACCAGGTACAACTTGTCTTCTAAACTTTACATTATCAATACCAGTGAATAATGCCAATTTTCCTTTAAACTCTTCCATAGATAAAACTGATACAGCTCCCACTTGAGCTAATGCTTCTAATTGAAGTACTCCCGGCATTATTGGGGCTCCTGGGAAGTGCCCTTGGAAGAATGGCTCATTTATAGTCACATTTTTTATTCCCACTGCTTTTTTTCCTGGTTCCATTTCTATGATTTTATCCACAAGCAAGAAAGGATACCTGTGTGGTATGATATTTTGTATTTCGATGTTATTTAACACTGGGGTCACTCCTTTTCTATATAGCGTTCACACAGCAAAACTTAATTTATACATATAGAAATACTCCATGATTCTAGGAGTTTTCAATGTGTATAAATTAATAGTTTTCCTTGAATCTCCATAATGCACAGTTAAGATCATTTGGTCGGATCTATAAGATTTATTTATATTTTGGTAGAAATCAAGATATCCTATTCTTCACTTTCTATATCTTTAGACAATTGATCATACATCATCTTTGCTATTCCTATGCCCTGTCCGTTAGATGCTACCTTAGCTATTTCTTCGTCAAGCATACCTTCAAACATTTCCCGTGCATGACTTTTTGGGGCAAAGCCACCATCTGTAATTGTCCTTCTCATATTTTTCATTAGCATATCGACAAATATGGATTCAAATTGTTTGCAGGTGACTTCGAGTCTTTCATCATCCTTAGAAGCCTTTGCTGACTCTAAAATATTTTTGAAGTCATCTGTTTTTTGTTTATTAGATGCTTGTTTGGCATTATTTAAATTATGTTGTAATAAATTATTATTTATTTTCATTAGCATGTCCTCCTGATATGGCTAACTGCTATTAGCTGTCAGCTACGAGCTAAATTACCTTCTTAAATTATTCGCCATCTGAAGCATGTCATCGGATGTTTGAATAGTCTTTGAGTTTATTTCGTAGGCTCTTTGGGCTGTGATCATTTTTATCATTTCTTCTACAACCTGTACATTTGATGTTTCAAGAAATCCTTGCTTAACTTCTCCAGCATCGCCTTCAAATGATTCCACACTCTCACCAGAAGCGGTTGTCTCTTTATATAGATTTTTACCTACACTTTCAAGTCCAGCTGGATTAGGAAATTTTACTAACTTTATTTGCTCTCCTGTATCCTCTACTTCATCACTGTCACTTCTATTTATAGTTATTGAGCCATCTTCACTTATAGAGATTTTTGATATATTTTCACCAAGTTCTATATCTCCTCCATCAGATTGAAGGTAATACCCATCAGAAGTTGTTATTCTGGCTTCACCATTATCTATACTTAACTTAAAGCTTCCATCCTTTGTATAAAACAGATTATCATTGGTATCCCTTACTACAAAAAATCCGTCTCCACCTATTGCAAGATCCAAGTCATTGTTTGTTTGCTCAAGGCTTCCTGCAATAAATGATCGTACTGTAGCTGAAGGCGTTACTCCATGGCCTACTTCAAGGTTAACAGGCTTACCTTCTCCTTCATTAAAATCTGTTGTTCTCAATTTTGCATACATCAAATCTTTGAATTCAACTCTTTGTTTTTTAAATCCGGCGGTATTTACATTTGCAAGGTTATTTGAAATAGTATCAATATTAAGCTGTTGAGCTTTCATTCCAGATGCAGCCGTCCAAAGTGCGCGCATTATAGACTCCTCCTTGTTTTAGCTATATAGCGTTCATATAGCAGAACTTAATTTAGACATATCAAAATACTCGATGTTTCTGGGAGTTTTTGATGTGTATAAATTAATAGTTCTACTTGAATCTCTATAGTCATGGCATTTTAAAATTTATTAATCTTTAAAATGTCATTACTTTGCATGCTAATGTTCTAACTTATAAAGAAACTAAACCCTTCCTATCTCATTCACTGCTTTTCCTATGGTTTCATCATAGGCTTTTATCATTTTTTGGCCTGATTCATACCCTCTGTAAAGAGTCATCATTTCTACCATTTCTTTTATTGTGTCTACATTTGATTGCTCTAACCGCCCTTGAAATACTTGGCCGCTAAATTCTCTGGTTTCTAATTCTAGTCCTTCTTCTATCTTATACAGTCCAGTTTCGGTTTTTCTTAGATCTCTGAGATTGGTTATATCAACCACCATCAACTGGTCTACTTTATCTCCATTAACTATAATTTCACCCTTATCAGTCACAGCTATACTGTCGCTATTTACTACAGTCTCTCCATATATTTTTTGACCGCCGCCTTGTTGTACAGTAATTTTTTCTGTATTTAACACAATGTTACCATCTTGCCCTTGAACTCTATGTCCCTCTGAAGTAACTAGTTCCCTGTTTCTATTTATCTTAAAGGAGCCCGCTCTAGTATATCTAGTGCCTTCTTCAGTTTCAATCTGAAAAAAACCGTCCCCTTTTATAGCAAAATCCAATGGATTTTCAGTTCGTCTTATTCTTCCCTGTCCAAAGTTTGTTTCTACTCTCTCAAGCTTAACGCCTGAGTTCATTGTTCCTATTACCGTTGGGTATGTAAATGTTATCAAACTATCAACTAATTCTCCATCTACGAAAACTTTTCCACTTTCATCTATATTTAATTCTCCATCTCCAACATAAATTCTTCCATTGTTACCTAAAATCTCATATCCATAGTCACTATCAACGTTTCCGTTCCTATCCTTATAAAAGGTTTTTAAAAAACCCTCTTTGCCTACAGTAAATTTTGCCTTATTATTAAAGCTTATTCCAGAAGGTGTTTTCACCCTCATATAACCAGTACTTGAGCTTACTTCAGTATAATCTTTCCCCTGCTTTACATCTACCTTCTGTATTTTTTGCAGATTTTTGGCCGTAATAGAACCATTCATTTTATTGACCAATGTATCCTCAAATGATTCTATAAGAACCAAGTCCCTCTTAAATCCCGTTGAATTAACATTTGCTATGTTATTACTTACTATATCTATTTTTCTATTATTGGTTATAAGAGATGATGATGACATGTATAACCCACGAAACATGCTTACGCCTCCTTTTGCTTCTTACTCCAATATCTCGATCCAAAAGACTTCCTATTTATATAAATCTCAATAAATTTGTTATATCTTGATTTATTAATATATTCTATATAGTTACGTATATATTATAATCATGCATAATACTCCTAGATAACTTATCGGTTGATTAGGCTGATTTCTTTAATCTTTGTTTTATATTTTAACCCAGATTATTCATAGAAAGTTTGAAAATGTGCAAGTAATTTTGACTTCTAAGGTGTTTATCAAGTTCGAAGGCATACTAGAACAATACGTCGAGAATTCGATGAATTCCTTAGAAACAAAAGAACGTATCAGAGTTTTGAATTTTCTATGAATAATCTGAAGTTAAGTATAAAAGCCACTAATCTAAATTAGCAGCTTCATCTATTTATCTTCTTGTTTTTCTATTTCTTCTATTTGTCATCATGCTTTTTTCAAGTACATCAAGATGATTTAAAGACATCCCCGTTCCAGCGGCTACGCAGGAAACTGGATTTTCTGCTATATATGTTGGAATACCAGTTCTATGCTCAATAAGCTTATTAAGTCCATTTAATAGGGCTCCTCCCCCGGTCATAACTATACCCCTCGTACTAATATCAGCGCCCAATTCTGGAGGCGTCCTTTCAAGTACAGAGTGAACTGCATCTGCTATAGCACCTACAGGCTCATGAAGGGCTTCAAGCATATCTTCAGTATTAACCGTTACAGTTCTAGGAAGTCCAGTAATTAAGTCCCTACCTCTACAATCCATTTTTACTGGCGCACTCTTTGGATATGCAGTACCGATATTCATTTTCAATTCTTCAGCAGTTCTTTCTCCAATAAGAATATTTTTATTCTTCCTCATATATTTAATAATAGCTTCATCAAACTTGTCACCTGCTACCTTTATCGACTCACTAACTACTATACCACCCAAGGATATTACAGCTATATCAGCCGTTCCTCCCCCTATATCTAGAACCATATTGCCATCGGGCTTAGTAATATCAAGTCCCGCACCTACAGCTGCCGCTATAGGTTCCTCAATCAGATAGGTTTTCCCTCCGCCCGCTTCAGTAGTAGCATCTATAACAGCTCTCTTTTCGACTTCTGTAACGCCACTTGGAACACAAACTATAATCTTAGGTTTAATGAAAAACTTTCTTCCACAGGTTTTTTGGATAAAGTATCTAAGCATTCTTTCAGTAACCTCATAATCTGAAATAACTCCGTCTCTTAGAGGTCTAATAGCCACAATATTGCCCGGTGTTCTTCCTAGCATTTGTCTTGCATCTGAGCCCACTGCAAGGATTTCATCAGTATTTCTATCTATAGCAACCACCGAGGGTTCCTGAAGAACTATACCCTTACCTTTGATATAAACTAATACACTTGCTGTTCCTAAATCAATACCGATCTCGGTTCCAAACATTATCTCACACCTTTCCTCCTGAAATCCTCTTATACTTAGTATTCTTCAATCTTGGCTTTTCTATTGGATCGTCTTAAGCTATTAAATATACATACCATTAGCTCGTTATCTATAAATCTATGTGAATTTTTATTGTTAAAATCATTTAAAATTTGAATCTGTTTAAGTTCTTTAAATTATTTAAAAACCATAAAAAATGTAAAATTATATCTATAAAAGTATGATTCTATATTTTTTTGTAAAATCCTCTATGTTTTTTCAATTTATTGAATTAATTTAGCTATTATTTTTCGTACTTATATTTCTTTCAAAAAACAAAACAGAAAGGGCACTGAACCCTTTCTGTTTTGTAAGATTTTACTTAAAAAGATAGCTATATTGAAACAGAGATAAACCCTGTTCTTGTCTTATCGTTGATTTATACTTATTTTGCTATGCTGCCACTGTATTTCATTTTAGTTGCTTTTCCACCTCTAATATGTCTTTCAGCTTTATTTTTCTCAAGGATTCTTTTTACCTTACTAGCCAAAAGAGGGTTTATCTTGGGGAGTCGTTCGGTGACATCCTTGTGTACTGTGCTTTTGCTTACGCCAAAGACCTTTGCCGTTTGTCTAACTGTAGTTTGTTTGCTGATAATATGCTCAGCTATTTCAACAGCCCTTTCCTCAATATAGTCCTTCACTGATGTACCCCCTCTAAAAAATAGTTTGTTACATAATATGCAGTAAAATGACTATATAGAACACTAAACTTATTAGTAATTGCATTTGCTCAAGGTTATAAAACGTATCGTTGAAAAATTTAGAATTCGATAGAGAGTTATTACCTCCCTTAATATATCTCCTTTATTTGGCTGACGACCAGTAGATAACAGCAAGACATTAAAAATAGGACTCTAGATCCACACTTATCTACAATAGATTTAATTCCATAATTACCACTCTCAAAAAAATACTATTATAATATAGTTTTAAAAGCCCTATAGCTATACCTCTAAAATATGATCTATTTTAAATTATTAAATTAAGGATGATATTCGCATCTGCAATTGTGCCAAGTTAGAATTATGTAATTCCCTCAATAAAGTGGGTCAGACCTCTTAGGTTAAAAGTCCCTAAAAGATCTGACCCAACTATTTATAAACTAGTACCCTAAAAAGGGTAACAGTCTTCCACTCTGTTCATTATCTATTCCTTTGCCAAGTAATCCATAGGATTAACACTTTCTCCATTAAGCAATACCTCAAAATGTAGATGCGGATCATCGGCTGATTCAAATATTGATGATGTTCCTACTCCGCTTATGGTTTGACCTTGAGTAACCTTGTCCCCAATGTTCACCATTGCATCGGTGCATAAATTACTATATCTTGTTACCAAATTTTCTTCATGTTTTATAGATATAGTTATCCCTAATCTAGAATCTGTCAGCACCTCGATTATCTCACCTGACAAAGCTGCTTTTACTGGCGTGTTCTTTTCTGCCATAATATCGATCCCATGATGAGTAGTAAAATGTTCAAGGGTTTTCGAGTATGTTAAGGTTTCAACAGCATATCCCATGCCAAGTTTCCCTTGGGCAGGCCACATCATAGCCATAGCTTCATTAATTGAAGTTTCAACAGCTTCATTTTGATTTTCCAATGCTTCTGTAGTCATAGTCTGGGGTTTTAAATCAGGCTGCTTAACTAACACTTTTCCCTTTTTGTTTTGAAGACTCTCATTTGAATCTGATTTTTCATCTATTATGTTTTCCTCTGCTACTTTACTTTTTCCATCTTCCCCATTTAACACACTCAAATCACTTGGAATATCTAGTTTATCATAGTCTTCATCTATAATGATGATGTCCGATATCTGATTTTCCATATCATCTTGCGCAACATCCTGCATCTCTGGTTGGACTATGTTCATCTCCTGATTTTCTTGTATATCTTCCTCAGCTAGTCTATCTACATTTGATTTAGCTACCCATACTGCCATAGTCCCTACTATACAAACACATAAAAACATAATAATATAAAAGCCTTCTTTGTCTAATATTCTTTTAATCCCTTTTTTTTCTATCCCATTATCATTTTTATCATTCTTTTTAAATAATTTTCTCAAACTCATAAAGCCCACCTCCATTTTGTATTATTACCAAAGTCTAGATGGACAATACATATATTTTTAAATTTAACCCTTAACTATTTTTCAAAGGCTGACTTTAGATTGAAAAGATGCTAGGTGCGTAGTTAGTTATTACTCTTTATCTAAGCTTCGCCCCCAGCATCTCTCACTATCTTTTATAGGCTTCTATATCAACCCCTTGATAGTAATGCTTCAATATATCTTCGAATGTATATCCTTCCTTAGCCATACCATTTGCCCCATATTGACTCATTCCTACCCCATGACCATAGCCCTTCGTTTTAAATATCATTTTATCTCCGGAGATTACTATCTTAAAATTTGCAGATTTCAAACCAAAAAGTTCTCTAATATTTCTCCCTGTCAAGGTATCATTCCCTACCTTTATCTTACTTACCCTATCACCTTCGCTTCTCTGTAGTATTTTTAATGCACTGTTGATACTTTCCTCACTTAAAGCACAACTTTTATAGGTATTGTTTATTTTTGCAATAAACTCATTTCTAGATATTACAGTTTCACTGTCTAGATGCTTGGAATCTTGCTCGTAAGGACTATCAACACTCCTGAGATACGGTGCCATTGCTGTAAAAACATCCTCTGAGTTTTCTGTCTTTCCTCCACTGGTTGAGTGATATAGTGGATCGATTAGCTTTCCCTCATAGGTTGCCACTAGGCCACTTGTTTCTTCGACTGCTTTTTCAATTATAGGCCAAAAATCTCTCATCCATTCCTTAGAATGTAGCTTTTCAAGCTGTTCCTCATTCCTATATACTTGACAGTGTACATCATTACAAACTTCTGCACCGGGATGCGTTGGATTGCCATTGTCTCCATACTTTATTTTCTGATATAGAACCTTAGTTCTTGCTGCTACTGCCTGAGCCTTTAAAGCATCTATTTCAAAGGCCGCTGGCATTTCGCTGGCTACAACACCCTTTACGTACTCTTCTAATTCAATTTCATTGACTCTTTGGGTTTCCTTTACATATACCCTTATCGTAGTTTCTCCCGGCATATCCTCTACATTATCAATATCCGGCGGAGATATATCACAGCTAAATATTAGCACCATCGGTAATATAATTGTTACTAGCACTATTCCAATTATCATATATAGAATACTTTTCATCTCTTCCCCCCCCCCTTTGTCCATATAATGCTCCTTACATTTTATGTTTTGATGGGAGAAATATGATAAAAAATTTGTACAAAGTGTTTTTTGAGAAGACTTAACTTCTTCCTTGTTTTGCTAACTACTGACTTCTAATAGCTAACAGCATAACCCCTTATAGCAAGATTTTAGAGTTCTTGCTGTAAGCCGTTAGTTATTAGCCAGATAAACTCACATTATGTCTGTTCAAATTTCATCTACGACATATTCTCTTTATTTCCCAGGAAATAAGACAGCAGTTTTGTAAGGTTTTTTACAATCATAAAAGCATCTAACAACGTGTTATATTTAAAGGTTTATGCAAAAAAAATAA